>JGI25382J43887_10000108_pt1 | contig 19820 bp, 16 predicted proteins | sample GraSoi013_1_40cm_3_FD_43887 | JGI IMG/M metagenome (IMG submission 43887) | reverse complement strand
CGCATGCTCAGGTAGTCGCCGGCGTGATTCCGGCCCGGGCGCTCGATCGCCACGAGGCAGGTCGGACGCTCCGCGGCCAGGACCCCGCGCGCCACGTCCTTGCCGTCGGGGCAGACGACGACGTCCGGGGGCTCCCCCAGCGTGGCGAGCGCAGCGCCCACGATGGGCGCGTTCACGCGGTCCGTGACATAGCGCACTCGAGCGCCGAGGAGCCGGAGCGCCCGGCCGAGCACGGCGGCGCCCGGCGGCCCGTCGGTCTCGGGCATATCGGGCTTCACGGTGAAGCCGGTCACAATCAGCACGCGCCGGGCGCGGCGGAGCGCGCGCGCCGCCGCGAGGGCGGCGCCGGGACGGAAGAACGTCGCGATCCCGCGCCGGCCGGGATCGAGCGCCAGGATCTGGATCGAGGAGGTCGTGGGGGGGTCGAGCGCGGGCCGGCGACACGCCTCGCGACGCCGTCACGTGAGCCGCTCGTACAGCAGGAGCTGGTACGCAGCGAGCGGCGTCGCGGCGCCCGCGCCGCCGAAGACCGCGGCGTCGCTGTCGAGCACCAGGCGCCACGCCGTGTCGGGCAGCGACCAGGCGCGCCACGCTGCGCCGAGGTTTGCGATCAGGCGGACCTCGTCGCCAGCCGGCGTGGCGCGGGTCAGCGTGAGCACGGCGTCGTCGAGCGCGACGCGCGTGAGATCCTTGTCGCGCGCGCCGAGCGCCGCGTGGGTACGGCGCAGCGTGAGCCAACGCCGGTAGTACTCGCGCAAGGCGCGGTGGCGCGGGGCCCCGCCGAGCGCGTGGTTGAGCCGCGAGGCGACGAACGTCGCCGGCGCGTTCGGGTCGGCGATCGTCCCCTGCCACCCGAACCGGCTGAACTCTTCGAGGCGTCCACGCCGCACGCGCTCGGCAAGCTCCCGGTCGATGAACGACGTGAAGAAATGGAACGGCGCCGTCTCGCCGTACTCCTCGCCCATGAAGAGGAGCGGGACGGCGGGAGCGGCGAAGAGCAGCCCGGCCGCGAGCTTCACCGCCGCAAACGGCACCAGCGTGCTGAGGCGCGCGGCCTGGGCCCGATTGCCGACCTGGTCATGGTTCTGGACGAAGATCACGAAGCGGTCGGGAGACAGGTCGCGGCTCACCGTCCCGCGCGGCCGTCCCCAGTACTGCGAGGGCTCGCCCTGGAACGCGAAGCCCTCGGCGATGGCGCGGGGCAGGTGGTGATCGCCCGTGAAGTCCGCGTAGTAGCCCGCGGTCTCGCCGGTGAGTTGGTGGTGAAGCGCGTGGTGGAAGTCGTCTGACCAGATCGCGTCCAGTCCCAGGCCACCCTCGGCGGGCGCGAGCACGAGACGACGGTCGTTGTCGTGGGACTCGGCGATCACGTGGACGCGCCGCCGCCCCCGCGCCCCCTCCTCGTGGACGGCCTCGGCGAACTCGGTCAGGATGTGCACCGGGCTCGCGTCGTGAATCGCGTGGATGGCGTCGAGGCGGAAGCCGTCGATGTGGAACTCGCTCACCCATGCGCGCCCATTCTCTACGACATGACGTCTGACTCCATGACTCCCCTCGCCGTCGAAGTTCACGGCGGGACCCCACGGCGTCTTGTACCGGTCGCTGAAGTACGGCCCGTACTCCGCAAGGTGGTTCCCCTCGGGCCCGAGGTGATTGTAGACGACGTCGAGGAGGACCGAGAGCCCGGCCGCGTGGCACGCGTCCACCAGACGGCGCAGTCCGCGCGGGCCCCCGTAGGTGGACTGGGGCGCGTAGAGGTGGACGCCGTCGTAGCCCCAGTTACGCGAGCCCGGAAACTCGGCGACGGGCATGAGCTGGACGGCGGTGACGCCCAGGTCGACAAGCGCGGGAAGATGCTGGATGATCGCCTCGAAGGTCCCGGCCGCCGTGAACGTGCCCACGTGCAGCTCGTAGATGACCAGGTCGCCCGGTGCGTGGCCTCGGAAGTCCTCGTCGGTCCACAGGAAACGCCGCGAGTCCACCACGGCCGAAGGACCGTGCACGCCCTCCGGCTGCCAGCGCGCGGTCGGATCGGGACGGTACCGCTCGCCGTCCAGCCGGTACCTGTACCGCGTGCCCGGCGCCACGTTGGCCATGGTCAGGGTAAAGACGTCGTCCGCGCCCCGGGTCATCGGCTGGGGGCGCCGGCCCTCCATCGCCACTTCCACCGACCGGCACCGGGGCGCCCAGACGGCGAAGGTGACCGTATCTTCACGAACGCTTGCGCCCAGCACGTTCATACGCTCCAATGAACCAACCTATGGGCTCGGCCTTCGCGCTGGTCTTGCACACCCACCTCCCGATGGTGCTGAATCACGGCCGGTGGCCTCACGGCAGCGACTGGCTCTGCGAGGCCGCGTTCGAGTGCTACCTCCCCCTGCTCGAGACCGCCCACCGCCTGGTCGCCGACGGCATCTCGCCCAAGTGGACGATCAACCTCTCCCCGATCCTCACCGAGCAGCTCGCCTCGCCGGAGTTCCAGAAGGAGCTCTCTTTTTACTACGAGAACGTCCGGCGCGCCTGCGTGGAATCGCGCGCGCACTTCGAGGGCGGCGGCAACAAGGAGATCGTGCGGCTCACGTCCTTCTGGGAAGAGTTCTACGAGCGCATGTGGGAGATGCACCGCCGGATCGGCGGCGACATCCCCGGCACCTTCGCCGAGCTCCAGCGCGGCGGCCACGTCGAGATGATCACCTGCGCCGCGACCCACGGCTACCTCCCGCTCCTCGGCCGCGACGAGTCGATCCACCTCCAGCTCCGCACCGCCGTCGAAACGCACCGCCGCCACTTCGGCCAGGCGCCCCGCGGCATCTGGCTCCCGGAGTGCGCGTATCGGCCGCGCTACGAGTGGACCCCGCCGACCGGGCGCGACAGTGGCCGCGTCCGGAGGGTCAGGCCCGGCATCGAGGAATTGCTCGCCAGGCACGGGCTCGAGTACTTCGTGGCGGACGCGCACCTCGTCTCGGCCGGCGATCCCGTCTTTCTCTACCGCGACTTCGTGCCGTTCAAGGCGAGACGCGACGAGCCCGCCACGTCGGTGCCTGGGACCGAGGCGCGCTCGCCCTACGCGTCGTATCGGGTCGCGTCGCGCGGCGGCAGCGGGACGGCGGTCGCGTTCTTTCGCGATCCGAAGACCACGCTTCAGGTCTGGAGCCGCGCGCACGGCTATCCTGGGGACTACGCGTACCTCGAGTTCCACAAGAAGCACTTCCCCGGGGGGCTGCGCTTCTGGCGCATCACGGACAACTCCGGCGACCTCGGCCGCAAGATCGCTTACGACCCTGCGCTCGCCGTGCAGAAAGTCGGCGTCCAGGCCCGCCATTTCGTCGAGCTCGTGACGTCCACGCTGGCCGCGGCCCGCGCCGACGGGCCGGCCGTCGTCTGCTCGCCCTACGACGCGGAGCTCTTCGGCCACTGGTGGTTCGAAGGCCCGCTCTGGCTCGAGCAGGTCACCCGTGAGATGGCGCGGGGCGGCGGCGTGACGCCGGCGACGCTCGGTGAAGCGCTGGCCGCCGTGGAGCCGCGGGCGACGCTCGCCTTGCCCGAAGGCAGCTGGGGCGAGGGCGGGGACCACCGAGTCTGGCTCAATCGCGACACCGAGTGGACGTGGGACCGCGTGTACAGCGCCGAGGCCGAATGGGCGGCGCACCTCGCCGCCACGCGCGCGGCGAAGGGCGACCTCGCCCGCGCGCTCACCCAGGCCACGCGGGAGCTCCTGCTGCTGCAGGCNTCCGACTGGCAGTTCCTGATCACGACCGGCACCGCGCGCGACTACGCCGAGCGCCGCGTGGCCGAGCACTACGCGGAGTTCAAGCGCCTCTCGGAGATGGCGCGCGGGCTCGCCTCGGGCGAGCCCCTCTCCCCAGACGACGCGAACTCGNTGCGCCGCCTCGAGCGCGAGGACTTCTGCTTCCCCGACCTCGAGCCGGCGTGGGGCATGGGCCCGCCCGGGCAGGGCTGAGCGCGATGCCGCGGCGGGCCCGGGTCCTCGCGCTGATCATGGCCGGCGGCAAGGGCGAGCGGCTCCAGCCNCTCACCCGCGAGCGGTCCAAGTCGGCGGTGCCGTTCGGTGGGCGGTTCCGGCTCGTCGATTTCGTGCTGTCGAACTTCATGAACTCCGAGCTCCCGTCGATCTACGTGCTCGTCCAGTACAAGTCGCAGTCGCTCATCGAGCACCTGCGGGTCGCGTGGCGCACGAGCGGACAGCTGCCCGACTTCTTCGTCACGGTCGTCCCGCCGCAGATGCGCTTCGGGTCGGGCTGGTACCGGGGGACCGCCGACGCCGTGCTNCAGAACCTCAACCTGATCGACGACTTCAACGCCGACGTCATCGCGATCTTCGGCTCGGACCACATCTACCGGATGGACGTGACCCAGATGCTCGCCTTCCACCAGGCGGCCGGCGCCGACGTCACGATCGCCGCGCGACCGGTCCCCGTCGAGGACGCGTCCGCGTTCGGCGTGTTGCGCGTGGATCGGCGGGGGTGCGTCGTCGAGTTCGCCGAGAAGCCCTCGACGCCGGCGCCCATGCCCGACCAGACGGGCTGCGCCCTCGTCTCGATGGGCAACTATCTCTTTTCGCGCCAGGCGCTCATCGCCGCGCTCCTGGCCGACGCACGGCGCTCGACCGACCACGACTTCGGCCGCTCGATCATCCCGGAGCTGGTGCCCGGCGGGCGCGTCTACGCCTACGACTTCCAGACGAACGAGGTGCCGGGGGTGAAGCCGTACGAGGAGCCCGCCTACTGGCGCGACGTCGGCACGATCGAGGCCTACTGGGAGGCCCACATGGACCTCCTCGGCGAGTCGCCGCGCTTCGATCTCGACAACCGCGCCTGGCCGATTCGGAGCGAGCACCATCCCGGTCCGGCCGCGCGGTTCATCGGCGGGGACGTCGACAACGCCCAGATCGGCGANGCGTCGCTCGTCAAGCGCGCCACGATCCGCAACTCGATCCTCGGCCGGAGCGTGTGGGTGAACGAGGGCGCCGCCATCGAGGACTCCATCGTCATGGACCACACGACGGTCGGCAAGGGCGCCCGGCTCCGGCGCGCGATCATCGACCGCTTCAACATCATCCCCGCGGACACCGAGATCGGCATCGATTCTGCGCAGGACCGGCGGCGGTTCTTCGTCGACCGCACCGGGCTCGTGGTGGTGCCGCGCGGCGGGCGTCGCGAGTTCCTGAGGGGTCTCGAGGAATTTTGACCCGCGCGATCGTCATCCACGGCCACTTCTACCAGCCGCCCCGCGAGAACCCCTGGCTCGAGTCCGTCGAGGTGCAGGATGGGGCGGCGCCGTTCCACGACTGGAACGAGCGGGTGACCGCCGAGTGCTACGCGCCGAACACCGCGGCGCGGCGCGTGGACGAGCAGAACCGCGTCCTGGACATCGTCAACAACTTCGAGAAGATCTCGTTCAACGCGGGTCCGACGCTGCTGGCGTGGCTCCAGCGCCATCGTCCCGACGTCTACGCCAAGATCGTCGCCGCGGACCGCGCGAGCGCGAGCGCGCGCGGCGGTCACGGCAACGCGATCGCGCAGGTGTACAACCACATGATCATGCCGTTGGCGCTCCGGCGCGACAAGGTGACGCAAGTCCGGTGGGGCGTCGAGGACTTCCGCGCCCGGTTCGGCCGCGAGCCCGAGGGCTGCTGGCTCGCGGAGACGGCCGTCGACAACGAGACCCTCGAGGTGCTCGCCGAGGCCGGCCTCCGGTTCACGATCNTGGCGCCNCACCAGGCGTGGCGCGTCCGGCCGCTCGGTGCCGAGGCGTGGGACGAGGTCAACGACCGCGTGGACCCGAGCCGCGCCTACCGCTGGCGCGGCCCCCGCGGGCTCGAGCTCGCGCTCTTCTTCTACCACGCGCCGATCGCGCGGGGGATCGCGTTCGAGAACCTCCTCGAGCGGAGCGAGCATCTCGTCGCGTGGCTCTACGCGGCGTTCGCCGACACGCCCGACCGGCCNCAGCTCGTCCACTGCGCGACCGACGGCGAGTCGTACGGCCACCACCGCCGCTTCGGTGAGATGGCCCTCGCCGCGGCGGTCCGCCAGATCGAGGCGGAAGGGTCGGTCGCGCTCACCAACTACGGCGCCTTCCTCGCCGCGCACCCGCCCACCGACGAGGTGGAGATCCACGAGCGCACCTCGTGGAGCTGCGCCCACGGCGTCGAGCGCTGGCGGTCCGACTGCGGCTGCCGGACCCGGAGCGACTGGCGGCAGGGGTGGCGCGCGCCCCTCCGGGAGGCGTTGGACTGGCTGCGCGACGCGATCGACCCCTTGTTCGAGGCGCGCGCCGGCGCGCATCTCAAGGACCCGTGGGCCGCGCGCGACGCCTACATCGACGTGCTCCTCGACCCGAGCCCGGCACGCCTCGACGCGTTCTTCGCGGCGCACCAGCGCACGCCGCTCGACGCGGCCGCCCGCATCGAGACCCGGCGGCTCCTCGAGCTCGCGCGCCACCGCCTGCTCATGTACACCTCGTGCGGCTGGTTCTTCGACGAGATCTCGGCGCTCGAGCCCGTGCAGATCCTCCGCTACGCGTCCATCGCGCTCCAGTATCTCGGCGACCTCGGCGGCGGCCGGCTCGAGCCGGAGTTCGTCCGCCGCCTCGAGGCGGCGCCGAGCAACATCCCCACGATCCGCGACGGCGGTGAAGTCTACCGTCGGCTCATCCGCCCGACCGCGGTGGACCTCCGTCGCGTCATCGCCCACTACGCGATCACCGGGCTGTTCGACGAACACCCGAGCGAGGCGCGGATCTATGCCTACCGGGTCGCGCGTCTCGACGAGTCGCGCGAGGCCTCCGACGACACCGCACTCCGCATCGCCCGCGTCCGCGTGAGCGCCCTGGCGACGGGCGAAACGCGCGAGATGATGTACGCCCTCGCCCACTACGGGCGTCACGACTTCTCGTGCGGGATCCGGGCGTGGGAGGACGAGACGACCTACGACGCGCTGCGTGCGGACCTCCTGCGGCGCTGGGCGCAGGGCAGCGTCGCGGACGTCGTCCGCGGCATGGACGAGCACTTCCCGGGCGAGCCCTTCACGCTCGCCCACCTGTTCCTCGACGAGCGCCGGCGCGTGCTCACGAGCCTCATCCACGCGGTGCTCGACCGGCACGAGGAAACGTACCGTCGCATCTGGGAGGAGAACCGAAAGCTTGTCCACGACCTCCGCCAGGTCGACGTGCCGATCCCGGAGGCGCTCCGGCTGGTCGCGCGGCACGTGCTCGAGCGGCAGGCGCGCGACGAGCTCGAGCGCCTCGACGTCCTCGACGCCATCCCCGAGCGCGTCTTCGGGATTGCGGCGGAGGCGAAGACGCTCGGCGTCGAGCTCGACCTCGGGCCCGTGCGCTTCGCGATGCGTCGCGCGGTCCAGCGCGCGCTCGAAGGGGTGGCAGCGGCCCCCACGGCCGAGCGCGTCGCCGCGGCGATGGCCCTGATCCGGGGCGCGCGTTCGCTCGCGCTGCCGTACGGCCACTGGGCCACACAGAACCAGTTCTTCGAGCTCTGGGGCGCTCACCCCGAGGCGCGCGCCGTGCTCGAGCCGCTCGCCGCGGCGCTCGGCTTCGAGCTCCCCGCGTGAGGGCACGCGGCGTGGGCGCGATCGTTCATCCGCGCCGCACCGTCGTGATCGAAGCCGTCGCCCCCACGGTGGATGGCGGCCGGTATCCCGTGAAGCGCGAGGTGGGCGCCGTCCTCGAGGTGACGGCCGACATCTTCAAGGAAGGCCACGAGGTGCTCGTCGCCTCTCTGAAGTACCGGCGGGCCGCCGAGCGCACGTGGCGAGACGCTCCGATGCGCCACATCGACAATGACCGCTGGGCAGGCACGCTCCCGCTCGACAGCGTCGGGCGGTGGGTCTTCACCATCGAGGCGCTCGCCGATCCGTACCGCTCCTGGCTCGCCGACCTCGCCAAGCGCCACGCGGCGGGGCAGGACCTCACGAGCGAGCTCGAGGAGGGGCTGGCGCTGATCCGCGCGGCGGCCGCGCGCGCCGGGGGTGAGGACGCCCGGCTCCTCACCGCGGCCGCGCGGCAGATCGAACGGGCACCCGGTCCCGACACGGCGGTCGTCTTCGCCAGCGAGGAGCCGCTGGTGCGGCTCATGGAGCGTCACCTCGACCACACCGACGCGACCTGGTGCGAGCGGGAGTTCGAGGTGATCGCCGACCGCGAGCGCGCGCGCTTCGCCGCGTGGTACGAGTTCTTCCCGCGCTCGAGCGGGACCTTCAAGGACGCCGAGGCGCAACTCGAGCGCGCGGCGGCGATGGGCTTCGACGTCGTCTANCTGCCGCCCATCCACCCGATCGGGCGTACGAACCGCAAGGGCAAGAACAACGCGCTCACGGCGCGGCCCGGCGACCCTGGAAGCCCCTGGGCGATCGGCAGCGCGGAGGGCGGCCACACGGCGGTCCACCCGGAGCTCGGCACCCTCGACGACTTCGACCGGTTCGTCGAGCGCGCGCGCAGCCTCGGCCTCGAGGTGGCGCTCGACTTCGCAATCCAGTGCTCGCCCGACCACCCGTGGGTCGCCGAGCACCCGGAGTGGTTCTTCCACCGTCCCGACGGCACGATCAAGTACGCCGAGAACCCGCCCAAGAAGTACCAGGACGTCTACCCGCTCAACTTCCTCTGCCCGGACCCGGTCCCGCTCTGGCAGGAGATGCGGCGGATCCTCGAGTTCTGGATCGCCCACGGCGTCCGCGCGTTCCGCGTCGACAATCCCCACACCAAGCCGGTGAAGTTCTGGGCCTGGCTGATCGGCGAGGTCCAGGGCGCCCACCCGGACGTCATCTTTCTCTCCGAGGCGTTCACGCGGCCCAAGGTCATGAAGGCGCTCGCCAAGGCGGGATTCACGCAGTCCTACACCTATTTCACGTGGCGCAACGAGAAAGGGGAGCTGACCGACTATCTCGCCGAAATCACGACGTCGCCGGTGGCCGACTACTTTCGTGGCCACCTCTGGCCCAACACCCCCGACATCCTCCACGCGACGCTCCAGGAGGGCGGCCGGCCCATGTTCAAGCTGCGCCTCGTGCTGGCGGCGACGCTCTCCTCGCTCTACGGCATCTACTCGGGATACGAGCTCTGCGAGAACACACCCGCGGCGACCGGATCGGAGGAGTATCTCGACTCGGAGAAGTACGAGTTGAAGCGGCGCGACTGGAACGCCCCCGGCAACCTCGTGGACTTCGTCTCCCGCGTCAACCGGATCCGCCGCGAGAACCGTGCCCTCCACCTCTACACGAATCTGCGCTTCTACCACGCCGACAACGCGAGGGTCCTCTTCTACGGCAAGACGACCCCGGAGCGAGACAACGTCGTCTTCGTCGCGGCCAGCCTGGACCCGTTCGCGCCGCAGGCCTCCGTCGTGGAGCTGCCGATCGGCGAGCTCGGCATCGCCCCAGACCAGCCCTACCGGATGCACGAGCTCCTGAGCGACCGTTGGTTCGAGTGGCGGGGGCCCCGCGGCTACGTGGAGCTACAACCGGAGGTCGACCTCGCGCAGATCTTCGTCCTTCACGGCTGAGGCGCCTTCGGAGCCGGCGGGTCGGGTGCCTCCGGAGCCGGCTGGAGCCTCGCCGCCGTCGGCTGAGGCACCGTGAAGACCATCGCCTGGACGTCCCAGCCTTGCTTGTCGAAGTAGACGAGCAGCCCGTCCTCGTAGAGGAAGATCTCGAAATCGCCATCATTGCCGACCTTGGACGGGTCGCCCCAGCCGTCGAGGACGAGCTTCTTGTTGAACGAGCCGGGCTTCGTGTCGAGCCGGAAGTCGCGGACGACGTCCTTCTTGTAGCCGTCCGCGGTGAGGAGCCCGAACTCCACGGTCATCCTGTACGTGCCCACGGGCGCCTGGGCGCCCTCGTAGACCCACTGCAGCGTGTCGTAGGCGTCGACCTTCTTCGGCGTGGTCTTCGTCGGTTGCCCGTACCGCGCGCGCACCGCCTCGGTCGTCGTCGTGCCCGGCGTGATCAGGCCCCACTCGGCCGCCCCCGCCGGGCAGGCGGCGAGCGCCAGTACGAGCAGGCCCGCGGCGGCGCCGCGCACGGCTAGTTGGCTCGGAGGGGGGCTTCGCCCCCCTTCCGAAACCTCCCCCCAGGATCGGTTGCGCCGGCAAAGCCGGCGCTCGGAGGGCGGCTACTTCGCACTAGAACCCCAGCGCCGCGCCGTCGCCGCGTGGATCGGCGCCGCCCATGAGCGTGCCGTCACGCCGGACGATCCCGTGGGCGTGGCCGACCCGCGTGAAGAACTCCGGCGCCGTCTTCACGCGGTGGCCCCGCCCTTCCAGCGCGGCCACGACGCGGCCCGGCACGCGCGCCTCGATGTGGGTCGTGTCCGCCGGCTCGTCGGGCAGGAACGCGCCGATCAGGAAGCGCGGCCGCTCGATCGCTTCCTGGATGTCCATGCCGTAATCGAGGACGTTGGTGACGACCTGGCGTGGAACATCGCCTGACCGTTGCCGCCCATCGTCGCCAACGCCAGCAGGGGCTGGTCGTCCCGCGTGGCGATGGAGGCGATGAGCGTGTGGAAGGGGCGCTTCCGGGGCGCCAGCGCGGCGGGATGCGCCGGGTCGAGGCTGAAGTGCCGGCCACGATTTTGTAGGACGACGCCCGTGCCCGCCACGACGACGCCGGAGCCGAAGGCGTTGAAGAGGCTCTGGATCACGCTGATCACGTTGCCGGCCGGGTCGGCGACGACGAACCCCGTCGTGTCCCCCTCGGGGTCGCCGAACGCGAACGACTGCGCCTTCTCCGGGTCGAACTGCGCGCGCCGACGCGCCGCGTACGCCTTCGACAGCAGCGCCTCCACCGGCAGGCGCGNGTGGGCCGGGTCGCCGATCCACCGGTCCCGGTCGGCGTAGGCGAGCTTCACCATCTCGAGGAGCANGTGNAGGTGCTCGNCCGAGTGGACCTTGAGCGTCGCGAGCGGGAAGCCCTCGATCAGATTCAGCGNGAGCAGCGCTGCGAGCCCCTGGGTCGGCGGCGGCGTCTGGAAGACGCGGACNCCGCGATAGGTCGTCGCGATCGGCTCACCCCATTCGCCGGTGTGCGTGGCGAGGTCCTCCACCGTGAGGAAGCCNTCGGGCTCGAGCCGGCGCGCGATCGCCTGGCCGACACGCCCCGTGTAGAAGAGGTCGGGCCCGTCCGCGGCGAGGTCGCGGAGCGTGCGGGCGAGGTCGGGCTGGGCGAACCGCTCGCCGAGCGCTGGCGCGCGGCCGCCCGGGGCGAAGACCCGGTGCCACTCTGGATCCGGCGTCACCGACGCGTACTCGTGAATCGCCTGACTCACGAGCGCCGAGATCGGGAACCCGTCGGCGGCGCTGATCGCCGGCCGCAGCAGATCCCCGAGCGGTCGTGTGCCGAAGCGCTCGAGGAGCATCGCCCACGCGCGGACGCAGCCCGGCACGCTGACCGTGGGCGGGCCGATCACCGGCAGGCGGTCGAGCCCGCGGCGGGCGAGCTCGCCGAGGCTCGCGCGCGCGCCGGAGCGGCCGCCGCCGTTCAGGAAGTGCACACGGCCCGTCGCGGCCTCGTAGTAGAGGCAGAAGAGGTCGCCGCCGAGGCCACAGCTGTTGGGCTGGGTCACCGCGAGCACGCCGTTGACGGCGACGGCCGCGTCGGCCGCCGTCCCACCCGATTTCAGCGTCTCGATGCCCGCGAGCGTCGCGAGCGGGTGCGCGGCGGCCACCATCCCCCGCGTGCCGAGCGCGACAGGCCGATGCGAATAGCCGATTTGCGGCATGACCTCAGGCTCCCCTGAAGAGCTTCGAGATCTCGTCCTGGGCGAAGGCGGTCAGCGGTTCGCGCCGGCTGCCGCTCACCAGCGTGAGGCCCTCGCCGCGCTCCACGACCTGGCCGATGAAGTGACAGTCGATGCCCTCGCGCGCGAGCGCGTGGATGACGATGGACGCGTCGCCGGGGGCGAGCGTCATGAGGAGCGCCCCCGACGCGATCGTGCCGAGCGGATCGAGACCGAACGCCTCGCAGAGCGTCCGGCCCTCGGGCAGCACGATGATCCGGTCCCGGTCGATCCGGAGCCCGACGCCCGCGGCGTCGGCCAGCTCGACGAGCGCCGTCGCCACCCCGCCCTCCGTCGGGTCGTGCATGGCGTGGACCGGGGCGAGCTCGCACGCGATCTCGACCTCGGGGAGCACGCTGAGCCCGGGCGCCCTGAGGAAGTTCCTGGCCTTCCGGATGGTCGCCGGCGGCACGCCGCGCGCGCGGAGCTCGGCCTCCTTCTCGCGCGCGATGATCGCCGCGCCCTCGAGCGGCACGCCCTTGGTGAGCACCACCGCGTCGCCGACGCGCGCGCCGCCCGTCGTCACGAGCCGGTCCTTCGCGACCTCGCCGAGCATCGCGCCGACGACGATCGGCGGTCGAGGCCGTGCGTGATCTCCGTGTGGCCACCGACGAGCGCCACGTCGAGCTCATCGCACGCCGCGTGGAGCTGGTCGAAGAGCGACGCGACCGCGGCCTCGGTGGTCGCGCCGGGTGGAAGCAGGAGCGTCGCGAGGAACCAACGCGGACGCGCGCCGCGTACGGCGATGTCATTGGCGTTGACCTGGAGCGCGTACCAGCCGATCTCGTCGGTGGCGAACGTGATCGGGTCGGTGGTGGCCACGAGATAGCGGTCGCCCACGTCGATGACCGCCGCGTCCTCACCGACCTTCGGACCGACGACGACGCGGGGATCCCGGAGCGGGTGCTTGTCGAAGATCGCCTGCAGCGTCTCGGCACCAAGCTTGCCGATTGGCAGGAACTGCATGCCGCCGAGTAGTATACACCGCATGCCGGGCGCTGCCGCCGCGGGAGGGCCCGCGGCCGTGGTCGAGTGCGTACCGAACGTGAGCGAGGGCCGCGACCGTGCCCGCATCGACGCGCTGGCCTCGACCATTCGCGCCGTCCCCGGCGTCACGCTCGCGAACGTCCACGCCGACCCGGACCACCATCGCTCGGTCATCACCTTTCTGGGCACGCCCGACGCGGTCGAAGGCGCCGCGCTCGCCCTGGCCGCGCGGGTCGTCACGCTCGTGGACATGCGCCACCACCGCGGAGTCCATCCGCGCGTCGGCGCCCTCGACGTGCTCCCGTTCACGCCGCTCGTCGGCGTCACGCTGGAGCAGACGGTCGCCCTCGCCCGGCGCGTGGGGCGGGCGATCGGCGAGCGCCACTCCCTGCCGGTCTACTACTACGGCCAGGCCGCCACGCGCCCGGGACGGGAGACGCCGCGGCGACTCCGCCGGGGCGAGTATGAAGGGCTGCCCGCGCGCCTGGCCTCGCCAGACGGCGCGCCCGACGACGGGCCGGCGCGGTTCGACGCGCGCTCGGGAGCCGTGCTCGTCGGCGCGCGCGGCCTGCTCGTGGCCTTCAACGTGTGGCTGGCGACGGACGACCTGACGATCGCGCGCGAGATCGCGCACGCGGTCCGCGAGTCGTCGGGCGGGCTCCCGGCGGTCCAGGCGATGGGCGTGCGCTTGGCGAGCCGCGGGATCGCGCAAGTCGCGATGAACCTCCTCGACTACCGCCGCACCTCGATCCCTCTCGCCTTCGATCGCGTCGTGGACGAGGCGCGCCGGCGCCACGCCCGGGTGAGCCGGAGCGAGCTCGTGGGGCTGGCGCCGCGTGCCGCGTTCGCCGGGCGCGCGCCCGAGAGCGTCGGGCTCGAAACCTTCACGCCGGAGCTCTGCCTCGACACCTACCTCGCGGCGCCCCGCGCACCCGGCGCGTCCCGCCTCGGCTAGGCGCGTGTCGGGTCAAAAGATCGCCGCTCGAGGCTCGAGCGCCCCCCTCCGAGGTTCCTATGACAAGAGCTTCAGGAGGTCGGCGGTCAGGTCATAGAGCTGGGCGCAGCCGGCCGGCCCCCCGAGGTGCGCCTGGACGCGCGTGCGCAGGGCCCCGTCGACCGTCTCGCCCAGCATCGCCGAGATCTTGCGCTGCGGCTCGGTGCAGATCCCCATGTACGGCAGTCGCGGCGTCAGGTGCTCGGCGCTGACGATCGTGCCGCTCGCGAGGTCGATCTCGTAGGTGACCTCGAAGCCGTGGACGTTGTCGTGCATCGAGTGGAACAGCCGCAGCCGGTCGTCGACGCGCTCGAGCCGCGCGACCTTCCGGCGCTCGAAGACGCGGCGCTGGCCCGGGCGGGGGCTGTAGAGCTCGGGCTGCATGGACGTCGCCACCGTGCGGGTTTCGAAGAGGGCCCGGCCCGCGTCGCTGTACGTGAAGCACGAGTTTGGCAGGTCGATCCAGCCGGTCGTGTCGAGCTGCCAGCACTCCCAGGCGTCGCCGCCCGCCGCGCGCGCGGCGCGCGCCCGCGGGAACTTCGCCACCTGCCGCGCGAGTCGCGCGATCTCGATGACCGCGTCCAGCACGAGCGCAGCGCCCTCGCCCGCGCCGGTCGCCACGGCCACGCGCCGTGTGAGACCGCCCACCATCGGCGTGCCGGTGAGCCTCGAGACGCCCTCGACCACGGTGGGCGCGACCCCGCCGGCGAGCGCACGGCAGCGCGCGTGTCGGATCTCGTAGGTCGGCGACGGGAGCGCGACCACCGCGACCTCCACGGCGCGGTCGTCGTCCGAGAGGCTCACGGTGTGGGTGAACGCGTCCACGTGCGTGTTGTCGACCCACCCCTCCATGACGCGCTCGTAGCGGGCGCGGCCGCGCAGCAGCGGAGGCTCGTTCACGTGGCGGCGAGGTACTTCTCGGGGTTCGTGTCGAACGCCGCCGCCTTCGCGGGCTCCACGTTCATCTTGCAGACCGGATCAACCGCCATCGTGTGGCCTCCAGCGCTTGAGCCTGAGACTGTTCGTGACGACCGACACGGACGAGAACGCCATCGCGGCGCCCGCCAGGATCGGCGAGAGCTGGACGCCCCAGAGAGGATAGAGCGCGCCGGCCGCGACGGGGATCAGGATCGTGTTGTACCCGAACGCCCAGACGAGGTTTTCTCGAATCACGCGGATCGTCCGCCGCGAGAGCTCGATCGCCGCGACGACTCCGACGAGATCGCCGCGCATGAGCGTCACGTCGGCGGCGGCGATCGCGACGTCCGTGCCCGAGCCCATGGCGATGCCGACCTCGGCCTGGGCGAGCGCGGGAGCGTCGTTGATCCCGTCGCCGACCATCGCGACGCGGCGCCCCTNCGCCTGGAGGGCCCTGATCTCGCGCGCCTTGTCCTCGGGAAGCACCTCGGCGAGCACGCGGTCCAGGCGCGCCTGGCGCGCGATCGCCTCGGCCGTCAGGCGGTGGTCGCCCGTGAGCATCGCGACGCTCACGCCGAGGCGCTTGAGGGCCGCGACGGCGCGCGTCGCGTCGGGCTTCGGCACGTCGGCGGCGGCGATCACGCCGAGGAGCCGACCAGCGAAGGCGAGGTAGACGGCCGTCTTGCCCTCGGCGGCGAGCTCCCGGACCCGCCCGGCGAGGAGCCTCACGTCGATCCCGCGCGCGTCCATCAGCGTTCGGTTGCCGAGGAGCACGCGACCGTCCGTGGCCATCGCGTCGATCCCCCGTCCCGGCACCGTCGTGAACTCGGCGATCGGCGGCAGCGCGAGCCCGCGCTCCTTGGCGCGCGCGACGATCGCCTCGCCCAGCGGATGCTCGGAGGCCTGCTCCACCGCGGCGGCGAGCGCCAGGATCTCGTCCTCGCTCGCCGCTCCGACCGGGACGACGTCGGTGACGACGGGACGGCCGACGGTGAGCGTCCCGGTCTTATCGAACACGACCGTGTCGACCCGATGGAGCAGCTCGAGTGCCGCCGCGCTCTTGATGAGCACTCCGAACTCGGCGCCGCGACCCGTGCCGACCATGATCGCGGTCGGCGTCGCGAGCCCCATCGCACAGGGGCACGCGATCACGAGGACGGCGACCGCGTTGGTGAGGGCCACGAGGCCGGCAGGCTCGGGGCCGACGAGCCACCACGCGACGAACGTGAGCGCCGCGATCACCAGCACGATCGGCACGAAGACCGCCGCGACCCGGTCCGCCAGACGCTGGATGGGCGCGCGGGAGCCCTGAGCCTCGGCCACGAGCTTGATGATCCGTGCCAGGGTCGTCTCGCTGCCGACCCGCGCGGCGCGAAAGACGAAGGTCCCCGTTCGGTTGACGGTGCCGGCGAAGACCTTCGCCTCCGGCGCCTTCTCGACGGGGAGGCTCTCGCCCGTCAGCATGGACTCGTCCACCGTGGACGCGCCNTCGGTGACCACCCCGTCCACCGGCACGCGCTCGCCCGGCCGGATGCGAACGAAGTCGCCGACGCGCACCGCCGCGGTGGGGACGTCGGCCTCCACGCCGNCGCGAATGACCCGCGCGGTGCGCGGCGCCAGCGTCATCAACTTCCGAATGGCCTCGGAGGTGCGGCTACGGGCGCGCGCCTCGAGCCACCGGCCGAGGACGACCAGCGTGATCACCACCGCGCTCACGTCGTAGTACGTCATCGCGCCATGCGACACGAAGGCGTGGGGCCAGAGCGTCACGGCGACGCTTCCGAGATAGGCCGCGTTCGTGCCAATCGACACGAGCGTCGCCATGCTGGCCGTGCGATAGCGGAGGTCGTGGACGAAGCCCCGATGGAATTGCCATCCGACCCAGACCTGCACGGGCGTCGTGAGGACGAGCTGGAGCCACGGGTTCTGGAGCAGGGCCGGCACCCAGGGAACGACGTGTGGCATGCCGCCCAGGAGCACCGGCGCCGACAGGACGGCGCCGACGACGAACCTCACTTTCTCCCGGCGCAGGGCGGCCTCGCGCGCGGCGCGCTCACCGTCGACCGCCTCGCCCGGCACGGGCTCTGGGCGCGGCTCGGCCAGTTCGTAGCCGGCGGCGGCGACCGCCTCGCGGAGGCGCACCAGATCCGTTCGCGCGGGATCGAAGGCGACGGTCGCCTGTTCCGTCGCGAGGTTCACCGAGGCTGACTCCACGCCCGCCNTGGCGGTGAGCGCGCGCTCGACCTTGCCGACGCACGCCGCGCAGTGCATCCCGCGGACGGGCGCGGTGATCCGCTCCATCACTTCCCCCTGAATCGGGCGAAGACGTCGAGGAGCTCGCCGATCTTCTGCTGCCGCTCGCTCCTCGAGCCAGAGCGCATGGCGTCGGCCACGCACGACTCGATGTGGCGGCCCAGCAGGAGCTTTTCGACCTGCTCGAGCGCGCCCTGGACGGCGGCGACCTGCATCAGGATGTCGACGCAGTACGCCTCGTTGTCGACCATCCGCTGGAGCCCCTGCACCTGCCCCTCGATCCGGCGGAGCCGTCCCAGGACCTTGGCCTTCGTCTCCTCGTTGATCACGCCTATACCCCCTGGGGGTAGTATCCCTCCCCGCGACCGGGGCGTCAACTCGACGGGGGCGGGTCCAGAGCGGTGACGGGGGCGGGCGCGGTGGTCACCGGCTCACAGGTCGAAGAGCGACGGTTGTTCCGTGGTCGAGACGGGCGTGCGCCGAGACCCGACGACGCCCTTCTTTCCCTTCGTCGCCCTCTTCCTCGCCGCGTCGGCGGGCGCGGGCCTGGGGAGCTTCCACCCTTTCTGGTGGGCGATGCGGTCGCCCTGCTTGATCGCGAGGAGATCGATGAGCCGCGCGAGGGGGTTCGAGAGCAGCATCAGGTACCGCTCCCAGTAGCGCGGTGAGTGGGCGAGGGTGCGCATCTGGTCGAGCGCGAGCGAGAGCGCGGTGCGGTCGCCCTTCCGCGCCGCGAGGCGGAGGTTGGCGAGGATCTTCCCCTGGTTGATCCGCGAGGGAGGCGTGCGCGCCGTCCGCTGGCGCGTCACTGAACGGCGTCGACGCCGCCCGTGCGCACCCGGACCTCGTACGCCTCGCGGTCGGGCTGGTTCGGGACCGCCTGGACCGTGACCGTGCGGGCGATGATCGCGCCGAGTCGCTCGACCGCCTGGGCTCCGTCGCCCTCGAGGTAGCGCGCGACGTCGGGATGCACACGCACGACGACCTCGCGCCCCGGCGGCGCGTCGGGGGCCGCGGCCTTCGCGCGGACCGCGCGAAAGATCTCCTCGGCCAGCGTCGCCTCGGCCTTGATGACGCCGCTGCCCCGGCAGGTGGGGCACTGCATCGAGAGGAGCGCGCGGAGATCCTGGCGCACACGCTTGCGCGTCATCTCGACCAGCCCGAGCTCGGAGATCTGCAGCACGTTGGTGCGCGCCTTGTCCTCCGCGAGGGCGCGCTTGAGCGCCTTGAAGACCTGCTCGCGGTGCTCCTCGCGCTCCATGTCGATGAAGTCGATGATGATGATCCCGCCCAGATCGCGCAACCGGATCTGGCGCACGACCTCGCCCACGGCCTCCAGATTGATCTTGAGGACGGTCTGCTCGAAGTCGCGCTTGCCGACGTACTTGCCCGTGTTCACGTCGATCGACACGAGCGCCTCGGTGTGGTCGATGACGATGTAGCCGCCCGACTTGAGCCAGACGCGTCGCCGGAGGGCCTTCTCGATGTCTTTCTCGATGCCGAACGCCTCGAACACGGGCTGGCGGTCCTCGTGGAGCCGCACCCGCTCGGCGAGCGCCGGCACCAGCGTCTCGACGTAGCCGAGGCATTTGTCGTAGACCTCCTTCGCGTCCACGACGAACTCGTCCACGTCCGGTGAGAGGAGGTCGCGCACGACACGGAAGGTCAGGTCCCCCTCCTCATGGAGCGCCGCGGGCGCCGCGGCCGACTCGAAGCGCGCCTGGATCTGCGCCCAGAGGCGGCTCAGGAACTCGATGTCGTTCGCGAACTCGGCCTCGCCCTTGCCTTCCGCGTTCGTTCGCAGGATGAACCCGCCCGGCGGAAGCGGGATGGCGCGGAGCGCCGCACGGAGCCGGTCCCGCTCGCGCTCGTCGCGGATCCGGCGCGAGACGCCGATATGGCGGGCCTGGGGCATGTACACCAGGTAGCGGCCGGGCAGGGAGATGAAGGCGGTGATGCGCGCGCCCTTCGTGCCGAGCGGTTCCTTGGACACCTGCACGAGGACCGCCTGGCCCTTCCGCAGCATGTCCTCGATCGGGGGCGCCGCCTCCCGCCGTGCCTCGAGCTCCTCGACGTCGACGTCCGCGTCGCCCTCCTCGTCGCCGCCCGCGAGCATGGCACGCGCGTAGTCGCCCAGGTTGGTGGTGTAGTCGCCGGCGTAGAGGAACGCGTCCTTGTGGAGTCCGATGTCGACGAACGCCGCCTGCATGCCGGGCAGCACGTTCGTCACGACGCCCTTGTACACGCTCCCGACGATCGAGCGGTGCCGGTGGCGCTCGAGGTAGAGCTCGGTGAGGAGATTACCCTCCTGAACCCCGACGCGCGTTTCGGTCAGGCCGGCGTTGACGACGATCCGTTTGCCCACGGCAGCACCTCGCTGACGCGCCGAACGGCGCCGGGAGCGCGCGCGCGTCGCGTCTCATTGGAACTGCCGCATCCGGACCGAGAGGAGGAGCCCGATCGCCACTAGGGAGGCGAGCATCGAGGAGCCGCCGTAGCTCATGAGCGGCAGCGGGATCCCGACGACGGGCAGGAGCCCGGTCACCATGCCCACGTTGATCATCACCTGCACCGCCAGGAGCGACGTCAGGCCGAGCGCCACGAGCCGTCCGACCGGCTCGCGCGACGAGGCCGCGATGTCGAATCCGCGGAGGAGGAGCAGGAGGTAACACGTGAGCAGCGCGAGACATCCGACGAACCCCCACGTCTCGGCGAACACGGCGAAGACGAAATCCGTATGACGCTCCGGGAGGAACGCGAGCCGACTCTGCGTCGCGCCGGCCACGCCCTTGCCCAGGAGCTGACCCGAGCCAATCGCGATCTTCGCCTGGATCACGTTGTACGCGCTCCCGAGCGGATCGCGGAA
>JGI25382J43887_10000106_pt1 | contig 19917 bp, 21 predicted proteins | sample GraSoi013_1_40cm_3_FD_43887 | JGI IMG/M metagenome (IMG submission 43887) | reverse complement strand
TGTCCCCAGTGTGGCGAGACGACCATCTGGCGCTGCGAGAAGTGCCGCGGCTTCGGCCGTCCATACAAGTGTCAGAAATGCGGCTTCTCAGGACCCTAGGAGGTACCAGAATTGGCGAAGGTTATGGTCTCTCTCAAGATATTTCCCTCAGACATAATCGGGGACATGAACGGGCTCAAAGACGCGATCAAGAAATCACTTGAAGGCCAAGCAACCATCTACAAATTCGATGAAGAGCCTGTTGCCTTCGGACTAGTCGCTCTTGTCGCGCACATATTGATGCCAGAAGAGACCTCGGGGGTGATGGACGAGGTGGAGCGACGTCTNAAGTCGATCGCTGGCATAAGCGAGGTCGAGGTTCTCGTCTCTCGCAGAATTGCTTGAACTTAACAAGTGGTAATTAAGTAACATTAATTTTAAATATCTACGCATTAACTTTTCCATCTGCAATGAGCATCAGATTCACGCTTCAAGAGGGAACCAAGGTCCTCTTGGACCTGCCCCTCTCAGGGAGGGAATGGCAGCCTGAAGTCCGCGAGATGGTCTTGAAGGAACTCAAAGATTCTGAGGCTGACCTCGACTCCCTAAGTGAGATCTGCGATTTCTTCTCAAACAAGAAACGACTCCAGATGGTCAATCACATGATTCGGGACTGCGAGAACTCTGCTAGCTTCACAGACCTCCTAAAGGTGGCAGTGAACCCGAAGTACGTGTCCGACCTAGTAAACAGGTCTCCAAAACGCGAGCTAGTTGTCAAGGACAAGAACGGCTACAGTGTCTCGCCGATAGGTGTTGGCAGCTTCCTATTGCTATCGATCGCAATCAGGAAATTGCTGCGGAACGGGGATTCCATTAATAGTGATGATAAGTCTTTTGAGGAGGAGTAGGATTTGAAGCTCAAGGTTAGGAGCGGCCAGTGCGCTACTAAACGCTCGTCTTCTCCTCAACCCACCGCCCCTATCGAGGTCGAAGAGTCCAAATGACAATGGTACCTAAAGAGGCACAGCTAAGGGTAGCTGACGCTAAGCAAAGAGACGTCGGGCATGGAAAGGTAAGAATTGATAATGAGACGATGCAAAAGCTCGCGATAACCGCAGGGGACTTCATCGACGTTCACGGTAAACGAACGACCGTCGCGATCGCATGGCCGGCGTATGCGGAAGACCAAGGCCAAGAGATCGTTCGGATGGACGGACTGCTCCGGAGAAATGCCGGGGTTGCACTTAACGAGTATGTGACGATCAAGAAGGCTGAGGTAAAGGACTCACAGACCATCGTCTTCGCGCCCACCGATGTTCGACTGAGTGTTGACGAAGAGTTCGTTGGCTTTGTGAAACGACGTTTCATGGACATGCCCTTTGTCGAAGGTGACATGACTCTCCTCAGCATCTTCGGCAGCGCTGTTCCTCTAATCGCGACCAGAACGCGGCCTCATGGTCCAGTAAAAATCACAGAATCTACTGTTGTCCAGGTGATGAGCGAGCCCACACCAGAGAAGAAGGGGATACCGATTGTCACCTACGAGGATATCGGTGGACTCCACAGCGAGATCCAGAGAATCCGGGAGATGGTCGAGCTTCCATTGCGGCATCCAGAGCTCTTCCAGCGACTCGGAATCGAACCGCCAAAAGGAGTCTTTCTGTACGGGCCTCCGGGCTGCGGGAAAACCTTGCTGGCGAAGGCGGTGGCGAATGAATCCGACGCGAACTTCTACGTCATATCCGGCCCTGAGATAATGTCCAAGTTCTACGGTGAGTCGGAAGCCCGGTTGCGGGAAATATTNCAGAAGGCTCAGGAAACGGCTCCGAGCATCATATTCATCGACGAAATGGACGCCATCGCGCCCAAGAGAGAAGAAGTTACTGGAGAGGTGGAACGACGGGTCGTGGCTCAGCTTCTCTCGTTGATGGACGGAATGGGCGCTCGCGGGAACATCATCGTCATCGGGGCCACTAACAGGCCAAATGCGATTGATCCGGCTCTAAGGCGTCCAGGCAGATTTGACCGGGAGATCGAGATCGGAGTGCCTGACAAGATGGGACGATATGAAGTTCTCCAGATCCACACGCGGACGATGCCGTTAGCACCTGATGTCGGCCTCCCTAGGCTTTCGGACATCTGTCATGGCTACACGGGAGCTGACATTTCCGCTCTCTGCCGTGAGGCGGCGATGAAGGCGCTTCGACGCTACCTTCCCGAGATGAACCTCGAAGAGGAGAGAGTACCAAGTGGCATCTTGGAGAAGATGGAAGTCAACCTGGAAGACTTCATGAACGCTTACCGAGAGATTACCCCAACTGCCATGCGGGAGGTCTACATCGAGGTCCCGACAGTCCACTGGAGCGATGTCGGCGGGCTGACAGAGGTCAAGCAGCAATTGCAAGAAGCTGTCGAGTGGCCGTTGAAGAAGCCTGAGGTATTCAAGAGGCTAGGAATCCGCGCTCCCAAAGGAATCCTACTATTCGGGCCTCCGGGTTGTGGAAAGACCATGCTGGCCCGGTCGGTGGCTACCGAGAGCGAGGCGAACTTCATCTCGATCAAGGGTCCTGAGCTCTTCAGCAAGTGGGTTGGGGAATCTGAAAAGGCCATACGCGAGGTCTTTCGGAAAGGAAGAACAGCTGCTCCAAGCATCATTTTCTTCGACGAGCTTGACTCGGTTGTTCCGAGACGGGGAACCGGNTTCGGAGATAGCGGAGTATCGGAGCGGGTCATAAGCCAATTGCTCACTGAGCTAGATGGGATCGAATCGTTGGAGAACGTGGTTGTGATCGGTGCGACTAATAGGCCGGATATCATCGACCCAGCGATTCTGCGCCCTGGAAGGTTCGACCGGATGATTTTCGTCCCGGCTCCCGATTACGCGACGAGGTTGCAGATTCTTAAGATTCATTGTACAAACATGCCTTTGGCTCCAGATGTTGATCTTGAACATGTCGGTTCGCAAACCGGTGGCTACTCCGGCGCCGATCTCGAAGCCGTTGTTCGCGAAGCAGGCCTAGTTTCTCTACGTCGTGATATTGAGACTAAGAATGTGACGATAGAAGATTTCAGGGATGCACTTGAACGGATCAAGCCGTCGGTTACTCCGGACATGGAGAACTGGTATCAGGGATTTGGCAAGCGGTTCAAGAAAGAGAGGGCTCCGGTCCCGATTACGTAGATCGGTCACAGAACCGGGACGGCCTGGCGAATTGTACAGTTGAACAATATCTGGAGCCCGAGGCCGATGTCGCTCGCGATTGTCGAACTTGTCGAGAAGAAAGGGCCCCTGACGGATATCGAGTTGCACAAGGAACTGAAAGCCAGCTTTGGAGAAGTTAGCTTCCGAGAGCTGAACAAGAACCTGATGAAGCTAGAGCTGGGTGGCGTGTTGAGGGTCTCTAGGTTGATGAAGGGTAAGCGTCAGGTGGAGTTGGCCGGGAAATTCTAGTGAGAACTATATATCCAGCGTGAATCCGATAAGGTTGAAGTTGACAAAGATGGCCGATTTCCCGGCTGAGCCAGTTAAGGTCGAGGATTCAAGTTTCGATCAGTTTGTCCAGAAGTACTCTCTGACTGTTATTGATTGTTGGGCGCCTTGGTGTGGCCCATGTCGAATAGTCGGTCCAATCGTTGATGCGTTGGCGAAGGAGTATTCGGGAAAGGTCGTGTTTGGAAAATTGAACACTGACGAGAATCCTGCTGTTTCCGGGCGCTTCGGGATAATGGCGATTCCGACGATGCTTGTTGTCAAGCAGGGGAAGCTTGTCGACCAGATCGTGGGCGCTGTTCCGAAAGCGAAGATAGAAGCTGTTCTGAAAAAGTACATTTAACCGGTTTTTCCAACCGTCTTCTCGAGCAGACTGGACCAGTATAGATGGACCTTACTTCCAAGCTCAACTCTATATTCTAGCCGGAGGATCTATCTTGTATAGAGGATCCTCGGCTTGTCTCAGATGATGGAAGCTCGTAAGGTCCAGAAAGTCGGTTACTCAACCCTCATCGTGTCGCTGCCGAAAGACTGGGTTGAACAGGTCAGTCTCAAACAAGGGGACATTGTTACTTTCAGACGAGAACCTGACGGCGGAATAACCGTTTACCCGGGTTTGACTCGTGAACGGGAGAGCTTTCGCTATGTTATTGATGCAGATATTTGTGATGCTCCGAACCTTCTTACTAGGATAATCACCGCGAACTATCTGACCGGTCATGATACGATCCAGATAGTTGCGAAGAAAGAGCTGTCTCAACGCCACTTGGAAGAAGTGAGGGCGGTGAGCAGGCGTTTGACCGGTCTCGGGATTGTCGAGCAGAGTCTGAAATCTGTTACATTGCAGAGTTTTGTGGATCCAACTAAGTTCCCGATCTATGGGTTGATGCGGCGTTTACAGATCATATTGAGTTCGATGCTGGAGACGGCTGTGAAGGCTGTGGTTGAGGGTCGGCCGAATCTTGCGGATGAGGTTTTGCATATGGAGGAGGAGGCTGATCGTATCTACTGGATGATCATCCGACAATTATTGCTCGCTGTTTTGGATCGGCGGGTGGCGAAGGAGGTTGGTATTGATGGGCCGATGCACGTTGTGGGTAACAGGGTTATAGCGAAGAGCCTGGAACAGATGGGCGATCTCGCCTCGCACATCGCCCAGGAGGCGTTGCGGTTGAAGGGGGACACGAAGAGTGTTGACCCGAAGCTCACGAAAGGGATCTTGGAATATAGCGATAAGGTCCGGTTGTTGATTGAGGACTCGTTTAACGCGTTGATGAAGGGCGATCTAAAAAAGTCGAATGATTGTATTGAGCGGGTTGCGAGCTGCGAGGCACTGGAGAGGTCGCTGACAACCGATATCATGCGTAGTGTGAAGGCGGTCAACCTGGCTGTTGGGTTACGGTCTATCGTCTGGGATGTGGGGCAGATGGCGAAGTATTCTGAGGCGATCGCGGAGGTCGCGATCAACAGGCATCTAGAGGCGCCGAGCGCCTTCTGCGCCTGGGAAAAAGCCTAGCTCCCTCCTGAGCGAAAGTTGTTCTAGGCCGTTTTCTTGGCGACGCGCGACTTGAGTAGGCNCCCCGGGGGGCTGGAAAATTCATGGTTACCTGTTCCGAGAACCTGTTTCAGAAACCTGTTCATTATCCAATAAACTGGATTCGAAAAAACGCTGCTGTTTCAGATGGGTGGTTTCAAGACCCTTTTCAGAGTCCGATTCTTGAGAACTGTTTCCCAGACTTCTTTCTATAACTGGTTTCAAGAACGGGGTTTCGGATGGGTCTTTTCAAATGCTTGTTTCAGGATTTTGAAAAATGATGGGTTTCGGAATCGAGATCACGAGGTTGCATTGTTAGCTCTGGTGGGGTCTCGAAGAGCCCGGGTCAGGTTTTACTTTGACCTTGGTCCGGCGAGACCCGATTGCGCGACCAAAGGGGCCCTAGGGATCCATTTTTTCTCGATAGCTGTCCCCGTCTGGGCTGGGTTCTCGCCTTACCAGTTGAGAATAGACGTGTTTTCGCCCTGTCCTGTCTCTTTCGATCCCCTTTTTCCCCTGGGGATAAGCGTGGAAAATTGGGGTCGGGAAATCGAGCGCCTAGAATCGTGACGAGGGCTGATAATAGGCGATTTCTATAATATCCGGTAGGGTTGGGCAGTCCGATGGGTCGGGACCCGCTTCGTGTAGGTTTCGCTCAGAAAAAGGGTCAGGCCGGTTTCTATGTCTTGACGCCCTTTTTCATGGGATAAAGGCTGCTGTATGCTTGGCCTTTCGGGGCATCAACCCAGTCAGGTTTCTCCACGCTGTCGAACGCTGANTCGTCACGAAGTCTATGGGGGAGGACGTGGTTTGCGACTACAGTCTCCTTCAAGAGTGCAAGGCGATCTCTGAGGGAGTCGGTGTAGGAGAAGTCGAGTCTCTGAGAATACTCTTTGAACATTTCGACCACAGTCCTGTGCACCACGACCCGAGAGCATGCTCCTAGTGTCTTCGTTAACGCCCCTACTACGTCATCGAACCTGTTGGAAACCTCTTCCCTCCGTATCCCACTACGTCCCAGCAGGCCGTAGACAGTTGCCTGCACCGTAGGCCCAAGAGTTTCTAGCAAGGCCTTTCCAAAACAGTATCCGAGAGTTTCGTAGAAAATGTCAACTAAGGAAGACCGCAAAACATCCTCCTTGTCCCATCACCCTTGTCTTAGGCAATTGAATACGGCTATTGTTACCCGTCATGTCGACGCAATCGGATAGCACGATAGTATGCGTGACGAAAACCAGGCCTTCTTCTCAAATCCTTAGGCGCGAACGGCTCAGCCAATTGTTCCTTTCGAATCTCTGGCTCTCCAACGCAAGATCGGAAAGACCCTGTACATATGGCTCGAAAGCTGGGTTACACCCAGTTCATCTCTCAGAGACCGCGCCAGCAAGCAAGGACATGACTGCCATGGCATCGCGTGTAAATGAGTCGGGTTGGAACAGTCCACATGGCACTTTCGAACCTGTCTCCAGGTCCTTGAGTCCAGATCAGAGGTTTGCGGCAGAGAACGCGTTCTTTTCGGTGCTCGCCAGCACGATTCGCGAGGCTGTAGGAGATGCCTTGGGTCGGAATGTGCTAGAAATTCTCACCTTGAAAGGATTGCTTGACGCCACAAACAACTCGAAGGAATTTGATTCAAAATTACGATCATTGTTCGGCAACGGGGCCGCTGTCCTGGAAAAGATCGTCGTCAAAGATCTGAACCGGAAACTGGGAATACGCTACGATTCGGAAGCGAGCTTTGACTACGAGAAATCCCTAGAAACGGCTAGGGAAGTTTGTTTCGTGGAGAGCAGACTGAAGTGAGCGGATCAGAGATACTGTCAACTCTCCTCGGATCAGAGGTCAGAGGAGACCTTCTAGTCCTCTTTCACCGAAACCCAGGGGTCATCGATACAGTTGATGGAGTAGCCCGCNGGATCGGAAGAACGACCGTCGCGGTAATTTCCGAAGTCAGAGAACTTTTGGAACTAGGGGTTCTCAAGCAGAAGAGAATTGGAGCCTCGGAAGTTGTATACTTAGATCGCGCGAAAGACCGGGAACTTCTANAGTCTGTTGCAAANCACCTGAAAACCCTCAGGGTAGGGGAAGAGNGATGACCGCAGCCCATCCCAAGACCAGAGCCTCCGGATTCGATAAATTGTTCTCCAGCGAGGCCATAGGGGGCCTTCGCGTCAAGACTGGAATTGTCGAGCTAGACGAGATGCTGAGGGGAGGGTTCATGCCAGGTGACGCCGTAATGCTTGCCGGAAGCGCAGGCACAGGAAAAACAACCCTTGCTCTGCAGTATCTTGCCAACGGAGTCCAACTAGGTGAATCCGGAATCTATGTAACCTTCGAGGAACTCCCGGACCAGATCTATAGAGATGCGAAGAACTTCGGTTGGGATCTCCGAAAAATGGAAGAGGAGGATAAGTTCCGTGTAATCTGCACTTCTCCAAATCTCCTCTTGGAGTCTNGCGACGATAGCTTGCTNGAAGANGTCNTTCGGGATATTCAACCTCGACGGCTTGTAATTGACTCTCTAAGCCATCTAGAGATGTTTGTGAAGAAGGATGATATGAGAATGGAAGCCTACCGGGTGATACGGTATCTGAAGACTCGGGGAGTCAGTTCCTTGCTGCTNTGGGAGTCGCCTCAGATAAGCGGCGGATCCTTCAGCGTAACNGATGTGGGGCTGAGCTTCCTGGTCGATTGCATCGTCGCACTCAAACCGGTAGAGATCGAGTCCGCGATGCGTAAAGCGTTGGTCATATTGAAGATGCGTGGCAGTGACCATGACAAGAGACTTAGAGAATTCGAGATAACACCCGCAGGAGTCAAGATAGAGTCAGCTTTCTCGAACTATGAGGGAATCATCAGTGGATCGCCGAGAAAGGTGGCATCGGAGAAATTCATGGAATTGTTTCGCGGAGCCTCGGAGAAGCGAAAGTAGGCGAAGACTGAATGGTTGATACTGTCGTAATATCGACGCTCTATTTCATCTCTGTTTTCCAGCTTATCCTTCAGGCAGGAGTGGTTTTCTACGCGTATCGAGTGACAAAGCTGACAGGATCGTTTCGCGCTTGGACACTCATCATCGCCGCTTTCACCCTTCTGACGATCAGAAATGTCGTCTCTCTCTTTCTCTCATTATCTCTCCCAGCTGATCAGCTCGCTGCACTGATAGATTCGGTTGGTTTGGTCGCTCTGATTCTGAGCTCGGCGGTCAACATAGCAGCGGGCGTGGCTTTGTTCCTTGGAATGTTCGGCCTTGCCAAACGATTTGAAAACCAGTCCAAAGCTCCCCAGTAAGACCGCTCCTCGGCCTGACACCGAAGCGGCCATCCGTTTCGTAGAACTGTTTAAGAAAGCAGTGAAGAACACAAAGTCCCATTCCTAGGCCTGGAAGAATCAAAAGAGAGCTCGCTGTTACAACCGCGATCTGGCTCGTGCTATCACTGATACTACTGAGTTGGATCATAGATGATCAGCGTACGCTGAACTGATCGTTTCTCGACGTCACCCGTATCGAGAAATTGCCTTGCTTTCTCACATGTCCGAGTGAGCCACTCATCCTACAAGGTGGTCGAACAATACCTCCATGTTCCGGAGGGGTTATTCGCTGTCAGGCAAGTATTCCGGGGCGAGTCTCAGGATTCGGGGCGCAGAGAAGTTTGATTTAGCAACAAACAGCTCGGCCGCTAGGTTGTCGCTCCTTGGAGAAATGTATTGTGGGACGTTAGCCGGCCAAGTCTGATCCTGCCTCATGAGGAGAGCCGGAAACTCCGTACAATTCTTGGCGTGGCTTCTCCCGGGATTTCGGGGACAAACGTGTTATTCGAGCTACCCTACCGTCCGCAATGACAACCCTGACTTCCTCACCGATCGTGTCAAGATCGATGTCCACGTCTCCCAATTTCAGCGTCAGAAGCGCCGGTTCTCCGGTTCCATCATCTTCGGATTCGACCTCTATCTTCCCTTTCGCGATGCGAACCAGTTTTCCTTCGATGAAGGTAGCTTCCTTGAAACCGGTCATTTTCCCCACTACCCTCATTCCCCTACAAGGACCTGGAGGAATGAAACTGGACGGGAATAAGAGTTGAGCCCAACCGGACCTTCCCCCGTTGGGTGACACGCTCCGGGAACGAGTTCGCAGTCAAACACCCGCCGACTCTTTCCTCCAAGGCGAGCGTGACTCTAACATCCTCCAACTCCGCCGGCGCCGCTACGTTAACTGTCTCTACTAATCGTTCCACCAATGCTGGAACGTACACTCACGATAACCGGAACCAGCGGTGCGACGACTCACTCCATCTCAGCAACAATAACAGTAACCAACAAATAGTCAGATAGTCAACTGGGCTACGGACTGAGCATCCGAAGCCGAGACGTTCAGAATTTTAGTTTTTCCTGGTATGCAGCCAGATCCAGGAATCCGTGTCCTGATATGTTGAAGGCTATTACTTCCGTTTGATTCTTGCGTTTGCACTCGAGAGCTTCGTCTATTGCGGCTCGAATCGCGTAGGCCGACTCTGGTGCAGGGAGGAATCCCTCGACTTGGACGAAGGTCTTGGCCGCTTCGAAAACTGCTTGCTCGTCTTGAGGGTAAGCTGTTGATTCAATGTGTCCGAGATGCTTGAGATAGCTGATGAACGGTGCTGCAGCATGATATCTTAATCCATCAGCTTTGATGGGAACCATGTCCGACTGATGACCGAGAGTATACATCTTCAACAGAGGGGTTTTCTCTGCGTGATCCCCATAATCATACTTGTATTCTCCTTTGGAGAGGTTGGGGGCTGATTCGGACTGTGCTGCGAGAAATCTGCACTCTCTCTTTCCCCGCACGACCTCGCCGGCGAAGGGAAGGATGAATCCTCCGAAGTTGCTTCCTCCACCTAAGCAGCCGATCATCACATCAGGGTTCTCATCGATCTGTTCGAACTGCTTCATCGTCTCCAATCCGATGATGGACTGATGGATCAGAACGTGGTTTAGGACGCTGCCGAGACAGTAGGCGTAGCCTGGGTTCTTCTCCGCGTATTCCAGTCCCTCCGAAACTGCGATTCCTAAGCTGCCGACGTGGTTACGATTCTTCTCTAGTATTTTTCGCCCGACTAATGTCTCATGGCTCGGAGACGCGAATACCTTGCCACCGTACATTTGCATCAACGCCCGGCGATCCGGCTTCCAGTCGTAGACCGACCGCACCCAGAATATGACACTCTTCAATCCTTGGAGACTTGCGGCATAGGCCAGCGCTGTGCCCCATTGGCCTGCTCCAGTCTCTGTCGAGACCCCAGCACATCCCTCTTCTGCCGCATAGTAGGCCTGCGCGAGGGCCGTGTTGACCTTGTGGGAACCTGTAGGTGAAAGATCCTCTCGTTTGTAGTAGATCCTTGCGGGGGTCCCTAGGAAACGCTCGAGGCGTCGAGCACGATAGAGAGGTCGCGGCCTACCTGCTTGACGATAGAGATCTTGGACAGGACCCGGGATGGATATCCATCTCTCAGTCGAGACTTCTTGCTGGAGACAGTGCTTCAAAAGTACTTTCGAGAGGTACTCTAGCTTCGACGGACCCTCTTCCGGATCTATTGGTTTTGGAAACTCGCCGGGGAGGTCAGCGATTACATTGTACCATGAACCGGGAAGATCATCAGGGTCAAGAACGATCTGGTCTCGTGCTTTTACAAGTGCTTCCTGCAACAGAAGGCAACCAAACATCTGCTATGGTCTGGTCGAATTAAGGCTTCTCGGTGTTTGTAACCGCCGGGGGTTGAGAACGGACGAGAACGTACAGGCGGAGTAACAGGCTGATAAGTAACCCCGAGTCCGAGGCGATCGTATACTCTTACCTAGAAGTCTGGTGGCGTATCTGCGCCAGCTCCTTCTCGACCGCCACAATTCTCTTGGGACAATTAGGACAGAAAGAGGGAAGCATCGCGTAGATATTGGCGTTCATCTGAAGAAGAGGTTGTATCATCTGGCTTACAGCCGCTGCTCCAGGGTCTGTTGGAAAGACCTTCGATCGCTGTTCCATGTCTTTCATCTTCTCCCCCACAACTGTAAGGACAGGGCATTCGCCGAGGCCGTAGACGCACGAATTGTCAGACTTAGGCTCCAAAACTGGATCGTAATAATATCGAAATAGCTTGATTAATACTTGTGCTCACGCGAACAGTTGGACAGATCAACATGAGAGCTTCCGGAAGAGCGGTGATAATCGATGCCAGCTCTTCTGGAGCTTCGGGAGACAAATTCCTTGGCGCTCTAGTCGATCTAGGCGGCAACCCAAAGAGTCTGGGAAAAGTTGCTGAGGTCGTGGAAAGAAATCTTCCAGGCGTGAATCATGTCCGGGTCAAGACGACCAGAGTAGAGAGAGGAGAGATTAGCGCGCAACTGGTAGAAGTAAGTTCTGAAGAAAAAGTCTCGAAAAGAAAGGCCAGTGATCTCCAGTCATCTGCCATGAAGTGCGCAAGAGCGCTGGGTCTCTCCGAGCGGGGAACTGCCTTCGTCAAATCCGTCTTGGACACGTTATCCTCGGCTGAATCACGGGTCCACGGCTACTCCGCGAAAGAGGTCGAGTTGCACGAGCTAGGGTCCGCAGACACCCTCGTGGACATACTCGGCGTAGCATACCTTGCAGATGAGCTCGAATTGTCCGGGAGCAAGTGGTGGAGCAGCCCGATCGCGGTTGGAACAGGAGTAACGAGCTTCTCTGGCCGAACCTATCCAAACCCGGCCCCTGCCGTCGCCGAAATCCTGCGAGCCCACAAGTTTCCCACGAAAACGAGCAANATCCAATTCGAATTGACAACACCTACGGGCGCGGCAATAGCAGTCAACCTAGCAAGCGAACGTGCGAGTGAAGTCCCNGTCATAACGCCCAACAAGATCGGATACGGTGCGGGAGCTAAGGACTTGGANCAAGTNACCAATATTCTCCGTCTAACAGTTGGAGAACTTTCAGGAAATGGTCATGCTCATGATGAAGTTGTTGTCTTAGAGACCAACTTGGACGACGTTTCCGGCGAAGTAATTGGAAGGGCCGTCGAGAAGTTGATGGAAGCAGGAGCCCGAGACGTATCCATCACTCCGGTCTTCATGAAGAAAAACCGGCCCGGCCAACTAGTCTCGATAATAGCTGAGAAGACAAAGAGCGAACATCTGGCTGAATTGTTAATGGAAGAGACTGGGACCCTTGGGGTCCGAGAGATACCAGTTTCGAGACACATTAGTAGAAGGGCGAGTGGCACGATCGAGCTCGATGTTGGAGGGAAGAGGTTCCAAGTTAGAGTGAAAAGCGCGATTACAGCAGCCGGTCGTCCCCAGCGCGGCAAAGTGGAGTACGAGGACCTACGAAGAATATCAAACGACACAGGATTAAGCATTAGGGAGCTTCAGCAAATCGTTAAGAACCGTACCATTGGGCGCGACACCTGAATTCGTGTGACTGCAAGAATGCAAATTCGCCAGACCAGATTCGATACTAAACGCATAACTCTAACGGCATCTCTAGCTGCACTCTACATAATTCCTCGGACCATACCGCTTGATAGGCTCATAGGGGTATCCGGGGCCATCACATTCAGCGGAGTCATTACTCCAGTCTTGGGTATCTTCCTCGCTCCATCCTATGGGATACTTGCGGTTTTCTTGGGGACAATGATCGCTGCATTCATTCCGGGATCGGCGGGGACTCTGAAATTCGGCGGGCTCGATTTTCTCGGGGGAGCATTGAACGTGGCACTGATTAGTCTACTCATCCGTGGTCGAAGGACTGAGGCGACACTAATGTACGGGGCTATACTGAGCCTCTTTGTTATCAATCCCAATACGGAGATCTTTGTTGGAGCAAACCTTCCAAACTTGCCTCCTCCATTCCAGTGGCTTCGTCTTCCCAGTCCGCCCGTTCCATATCTCTGGCTTCATCTGGTTGCACTCGCGGTGCTGGTGTCTCCATTGACTCGAAACGTGCGAGATAGCTTCGTGTTTGGAGCGCGCAAAGATTTGGCCAAGGCTGTGCTTGTGGTTGCTTTCATTGGAACAATGATTGAACACGTCANGGGAGGAATTCTTTTTGCTAGTGTCGTCGGAGCAGGTGCGCTTCGCTTTTGGCCGGCGATATTCCTGGTTTATCCTCTCGAGCGAGCGATTATCGTACTCGGAGCTGTGCTTGTTTGTACTCCGCTGTTGCTTGCGAGTCGAGATCTCATCGCGAGATATCGTCTGCAGGAAAAGTAGAGATTAACGTAGGCGAACGGTCAGGACGCATGGATTTCCCTCTTCGGCTCTCCTTTGGTTTTTTTTCTGCTTCTCGCAGGAGTTACCAGAGTGGTTTTGTGAGCGTTAGCCTTCTGTGACTTCAGTGCCTCCTGCTTGACAAGCTCGGAGAATTTGTCTGCGCCAGTCGCGATCGACGCGAGCGCCAGACTCGTGGTTTTGGCGGCGACAGTTCCGAAGGCAGCTGCCAGTTTCAGCCCCGAAGCGAAAGCCGCTAAGGCGAGGTTCTCCGCCGCCTTGATGGATTCCTTGGATGCGGAGATCTCACGGTTGCCCTGAGATTCGCTATTTGACCTTGAGCGTGTCTTTGCCGCGACCTTGCGAGGCTTTCTCCGGGCCAAGATGGTCGCAAGNGTCGTTGGTTTTCATTATTATTTAAGATGCCGAGGCGGTGGTGTTGCGTTCCACCCCCCAGTTTCTGTTCTACAGAAGTCATTACATCGTGAGGCGTTCGAATTGGCGATGGATCTAGAATGATGCTTACACACGTCACGATTGTCATTAAGGACCAGAACAAAGCGGTTGAATTCTACACCCAAAAGATGGGTTTCGGGAAAAAGGCCGATTATACGAATCCTGGCCAGCTGCGATAGCTCACGGTTGGCCCAAAGGGGCACCCCGTTGAGATAGTATTATGGCAAGCCGGCATGGGATCCGACCCGAATTTGCGGGCTAGTCATGAGCAGCCGGGTATTGGGACGCGCTGGGTGTTTGAGGTGGATGACGTCAGGAAGACGTTTGCGTAGATGAAGGCGCAAGAAGGCGTACAGAACCCACAATCAAGCGCGTCAGTCTCAAGTGGCTCGGACGCTGCAGTCGTGAACATGTCCGCCTGAACTTGCGTACCTTCTGCAATTTCGGTCACCCAGACGCACCCGCTCAGCGAGCCAATGACCACAAGCTTCTTCGACTTTTGGAAAGGCACCAAAAGTCTTCGAATCTCGAAGACTATTCTCGTCAAAGCTTCTCGGGGAGAGGTGTTTGGCTTGTTTGTGGAAAGTCAAATGGAGATTGGGCACTTGTACCAGAAATTCTTCCGAAAAGTTCTGACTCACATAAACCTAGGCCGAGCACTATACTAGTTTCCTGCCGAAGAACTCACTCACAACAAAGAGTCCGGTTTTCGTTCGGCGAGTAGAGCAGGAAGATAGGCTCGGGCTAGCAAAGAGTGCTCGAGGTCGGGAACAAGATTGGAAACGGGNAGAAAACAAGTGGCGTTAGATCCGCATCCGCGCCCTTCCGCGAAATTACGGCTCAACTGGAAGAGGGCCGCTCTACTAGTCCTGTTGATACTGACAGCGACGGTCTCGTTTTCACAGATCCTGGTAGCGCAAACACGGTCAGCTGCATCTGGCCCTTCTGCTATGGGTCTTACCAACTGTGGTGCTCCTACCGTGATTACTCTGTCTCAACTTGAATCGCTGANTACTGCCAGTATAGTTCCTGACAAAAGAAGTCTGACCCCGCCATGTAGCGTTACCTCCAATGGCGTAACGTATCCGACTTATGTCGAACTGGATCGTATGACGATTGAGTATGCTCCCTACACTGGTGACTGCGACGCGACGGTCCAAGGTTATTGCGATGTTCATCTAGAGTTTGGCTGTACAATCTCAGCGGGCTGCCTCTTTGAGATAGATCAGACCTGGTTCGCAGCTGGATTCACCTACCCGGTAAATACTCAAGGTGCCGGGAACGTCGTTCCTGGAACTGTGGTCAATGCGACAGGGTTCCTGTATATCGATGATCATGGAATTCATGAGTTACATCCTACGGTCAGTGTATCCGTCTACGGCATTCCTCCACCCGCAACGTGTGGCAATGGAGCGATCGACCCGCCTACATGCGCAACCTGTCCCGTCGGCTATGTAATGCTGAACGGGACATGCNTGATTCAACCCTCTCCCATTTCAACAAGCTTNAGGTTCGCTCCGATGAATCCCTCGGTGAACGCGATAGTTACGTTTGCGGCCACGACCTTTGGAGGAAGCTCACCCTATGCTGTGAGCTGGGACTTTGGTGACGGCTCGTCAGGTATGGGCGCATCCATCGTTCATACTTTTACCAGCGCTCAAGCATTTACCGTGACGGAGAGGGTGACTGACACGTCTTCGCCATCCCAGAGCGCTACCAGTTCGAATACTGTGAACGTTCTGGCGACGCCGCCTCCCCTATCAACTGGATTTACATTTCTTCCGTCATATCCGGCTTCCAACACGCCGGTTAGTTTCACTGCGCTGACGAGCGGCGGGACTACGCCTTACACTTATTCTTGGGATTTCGGGGACGGTTCGACAGGGTCCCGCTTGAATGTCTCTCATGTCTACTCTGGCTCTGGAACCTATACTGTCTCTCTTCTAGTCTCGGATTCCAACNGATTGACAGTATCTGTGTCAGCGGTCGTACTTGTTACTGCTTCAAAGGCACNGGCCCTTAGTGTTCTTGGTGACCAGACACTGACCGTAGGAGGCACTCTCACATTCACGGTAAACGCCACTGATGCCGACCCTGGTGCTGTGATACTTCTCTCTGCCACAGGACTGCCTCCGGGCGCAACTTTTGACTCGGACACTGGGGTCTTCTACTGGAAACCGAATGCTAGCCAAACGGGTTCCTACTCCTTCGTATTTTCAGCAGCAGACAAGAACAATCCCTCTCAACAGGACGTGAAAACCATGGCTGTAGTTGTGGTCCCTGCTTCGCCGGGAAGTATAAACGGGGGCTCTGGCGGGTCGAGCGGGTATTGCTTGTCGTGTGCGATAATGCCGTTGGTGTCCTCGCCGATAGGACTGCTCGCTACGGGCGGACTTCTGGGGCTGATCGTCTCNCTCGCGGTTGTCACGATGAGTGCTCGGTCAAGCCTAGAGAATACGAAACGTCGAATGAAGCGGTTAACACGGTACGAATGAATGCTCACCTTTTCGCAGTACCTATCTTCCCGGGCGCCGGGTTGGACTATACTATTATGGTTGTTTTCTAAAGCGTTCGTAGGCATTCGGATTGGGCAAGAGATCTGAACAAACCCTGCATGAGAGGGCTGAGCATACACTGGGTGCCATCAAGGAGTTCAGGCGGTATCTGGAGGGTGTGGAGAAAGATCTCAGCAGTATGTCAAGGAAATTCGCTGACAAGGAAATTGCTCAGGGTGTCGGATTCGCGGCAACCGGAATCCATGAAGCCCTGACCTATCTCGCAATTGTCAAGAAGGTAATCGAGAAAACCGAGCGTATGGTCGCGAAGAAGGCTATTGTTTCTAGCAATGAAACTGGCGGACTGGATGAAAGCCATTCTAATGGACGAACAAGTCTTTCCGCCTCAACTTGAGACTCNGTTGCNCTAGAGACGTAGCCTGTAGAGGTTCAAGAGGGAAAGGGTTGTTGCGATAACTGTGGCTGAGAACTAGCGGACGATTACATTCGAGTCGTGTCGTGGGTTACAAATCAGAATTGTATTCGCCATGACAACTTGCGCTGTGTTGAGACATGGCCTCGGATACTAAAAGTAGAGAGTCGTGGAATGAACAAGAAGAGTCTTCGAGCAGAAGCATCGCCCGGTCGAACCCGTTGAAACTTTCAAGGGTCTTCCGCTTCAACGATCCGCAAACAGGCGCTCCACAGATCTCAGACTTTCCGGATTCCAACCCTACAGGCGATACTCCTCTGGAGATTCGGATGAAACACTTTACGGAGGTTGAGAACTTCACTTTCCTAGCGTATGTTCTCGGGCATGAGCTTGGGGGAACGACTCCTCGGCCGATTCGGACTGTGACTGATCTGCAGGTTCCAGATGAGGAGTTTCAGAACTTCGTCAACATTGCCAAGACCGAGTCTGTGACAGATGAAGAGCTAGCGGATTCGGTTCTCGATGTGGGGATAAACTGGGAACACTTCGTTGCATCGAACGACAACCTCCTTCTTCCTGATCATCCTCTGAAGATCAGCGACGTTCTAATGCAGGAGAAGATTGATTCCCTCGATATCATTTCAGAAGCATTTGTCAGGGAGCTCAATATTCGTAGCATCGAGAAGCAGACCGGGACCAAGGCTAGAAAGAGCCACGAGTAATCTAGGACTTCCCGCAGCATAATCGGGACCCTAGTCCCTCTTTTCTTTGTCCGAAGGTCAGTCATCCTCCGACTCGCCTCTTATCGTGAGATTCAGCGAAAAGGCACTAGGGCGCCGATTTTAGGGAGTAAGTCGGTGCGAGTGACGCCGTAGTGATGGGCCAGGTCTTACGATTTCGAGTGGATTCTCGCGTGGTCTGGGTGGTGTAGGTGGAAATGGAGTAAAATTAAGTAGTCTAGCCTCGAGTCGAGAGTACCATATACGGGGACTGATGGCTAAGAATTGACTATTCCGAAACCTGCGTCACCTATTGAATCAGAGATTTTTGATCTCTTCAAGGAAAATGATCCTTCGGGAGCCTACATCAACGGGCTGAAAGAGTATGTTGGGAAAATTTTCATTCCTTCGAAGAGAAATCTCGAGAAATTCTCTAGACGTGTGGACGAGTTGCGGTTGAAGGCTGAGAACAAGTCTCAGTTGAAGGTTCTCGACTCTCTCGCTGCATGGTATGGGCTGGCGGAGCCTCATATGGTTCCTGAGTCGGTGTTGAACGCGTACTTTGGCTACATGATCAAGGAAGGTATCGTCGACAGTCACATGAAAGCTCTGACTCGAAACGGTATCAGGGCAGTACAAGCTGGGACTATGGAAGCTGCTGGTCGCAACTGGGCGACGGGTCTTCGTCTGCTTACGCTGATACGTTGCGATGGTCTGCAGGAGATTATCAGGACGATCAAGAAGGAGACGCAGGATAAGCAGTTGAAGGAGAGTCTGGATGATCTTTCTGAGGTGACGAGGAAGTTTGCCTCGATCTTTCGGGTTAAGGGTTTCAAGAACCAGGGTTTTGACGAAGTCTACAAGATAATCAAGAAGCAAGGCGCGGATCTAGGTCGGAAAGGGATCTATGCGCAGGCGTTGCAACGTCTGTGGGATTATTCGGAGACGCCTAGCGAGTTGGAGGCGAAGGGTCTCAAGTATCTTGATCGAGAACTTCCAAAGTTCCAGCGGTTGACGGCGAGGCTGGCGAAGAAGTATGGTGTTCCCGCGAGAGCGGAGGAGGTGTCGAAGATTATCAAGGCGAAGAGAGCTGTTAAGGTTAACGAGGTCATTCCGTATCTCGCGGATCTTCGGAAGAAGGTTGTGAAGGTGGCCAACAAGAGTATTGTCAAGGTGAATCCGCACTACGATGCGAGGGTGATGGAGACACCGTCGTATCTGACTGCGATATTTCCGAGCGGTGGCGCGTTCTTCTTCGACACTTTTACAGATAAGCCGCAACAGGTGTTCATCTGCACGACGGATCCGCGTCGGGATCCTAGCACTGCTCCTGGCGAGTTACTCAATTTACTTGTCCATGAGGAGTACGGGCATTGTGTTCACGCGTCGAATTCTTCATTCGGTTATGGTGCGAAGCCAAAGTTGGTCGATATGCTCTGGTCTCCACTTGGAGGCGCGATCTCGGAAGGTATCTCGTTCCAACGCGAGGTGGAGTTCCAGGATGTGATGGAGAAACTGCAGACGGGTAAGGGGCTGACCACGGATGAGAAGAGTCTGGTGAACTTCTACGAGANGCACGGTGGNTTTGACGATATTGTGGAGGAGTACGAGTTCTATACGTGGATGTGGCGGATTGTACGGTTCTTGCGCNTCATCGGTGATGCGAGGATCAACTCTGGCAAGCAGGGTCTTGTAGATTTCATTGAATGGGCGAGTAAGAAGACGGGCTTGTCAAAGAGCATGGTCTACCACCAGCTCTTCCCCGCACACCAAGGAAACGGACCAGGGTACGCGTCCACATACGCAATTGTAGGCGAGAGCATACGAGAAATACAGAACAAGNCGGTGAGGAATGGGAAGAGCTTGCTAGATTTCAACACATACGCGTGCAGCATGGGCTTCCCAGCACGAACAATATTCGAGGATCGTCTACGCGCTTTCGCCACAAAATAGAACGAGGGCACTCGTGCGTCTCGAGATTCCTTCGATGATCTCTTGGTTGGTTCGTGAGTCTATCGACACCTGATTGACGTTTACCCAACGGATGATAGGAGTTATGAGGTGAACGCTGGACTATCGAAGAAGAGTGCTAGGTACGCCACGTCTACTATGTTGACGTCGCCGCTATTGTCAAAGTCGCAACTCGCATTCCAGTGCAGGTCATCAGGACGGGAGTCGAAAGCAAAAGCAATCGCGGCAGCATCAACTATGTCCACCGAGCCACGATGGTCGACATCCGGCGTCCGCTGGAAGGAGCACTGGTTGTCGGGGACGCCTGGGGTAAATTTGCAGGCGAAGGCGAGCCAGGGCTGTGCTGGATTCGCAGACGTGGTTGTGTTGAACTGGTAGACGAAGTTGAAACCGTTGTTTGTCTTAACGACGTTTAGGTAGGTGGCGCTGTGAGCGATGTAAACTTGGGCTGTGCTTATGTTTGTGGCGGTGATCCAGGCGACCGGCATTATTGTTGGGTCGGCGCCTATGTATGCAGCCATCGTTGCGTGGACGCCGTTGAATGAGCCCGTGGCTGAGAACCCTTTCTGGATTGGTTGGGCGGAGTTGATCACGAGATACTTGTCTTCGTAGACGTGGGG
>JGI25382J43887_10000105_pt1 | contig 19923 bp, 11 predicted proteins | sample GraSoi013_1_40cm_3_FD_43887 | JGI IMG/M metagenome (IMG submission 43887) | reverse complement strand
AGTCCGCTCTCAGTCCGCTTCTGTCCGCGGCATGGCTGAGAATTGCAGTAAGCATCGCCCCTGCTGCGGCCATTCGATCGTCGCTCACGCTGTGGGTGTAATACTGAAGCGTAAACTTCACGTCGCTGTGGCGAAGCAGGGTCTGCACTGTTTTGGGATCCGTCTTGATCCGTACGAGGAAGGACGCAAGGCTGTGGCGCAAATTATGAAAACCGAATCGCCGCGGGTCATTTTCTACCAATTTACCTTCGTCGTTCCGGTATGACGAAAGGATGCCTGCCTTCATCGCCGCCGGTCGCAAATAGTCCTCCACCAGCATGTTGGCGACTCGCGGCTGTTTACCTTTCAGTCGGAATGAAGGGAAAACCCAGTCAATCGGCTGCGAATAGGGTGTCTGCCGATTCCAACGGAACATGAATTTGGACAGTAGTGGGTGCAATGGGACAGGCGCCCTCGAGGCCTTGCTTTTCGGCAGGCCCACTCGCCCACATGTCCATGTGCGACGCACATGGATCATTGCTTCGGTAAAACTCACATCTTGCCATTGCAGNCCCAGACACTCCGANATACGCAGNCCCGTACCAGCGGCCAAAAGCGTCAGAGTACGTTCCGGCTCTTGTAGGTGAAGCAATACTGAGTACGCTTGTCCGGGGGTCAGAATCATGGCTTCGTACCCGCTAGTCGTCTTACAACGGACAAAGCGCATCGGATTCGCCTCCTGACTGCGAGGAATGAGCCCATATCGTTGTCCGTGCTTGTAGATTAGGGACATTACTCGGCGCATTTTGTCGACTGTCGGATTGGCCAGTGCCTCTTCCTTCTTAATTGCTGTGAGCCATTCTTCTACCTCCAACGGTTGAATCCCGAGTGCAATCCTATGCCCCCATCGCGGCAGTAGCCGGTTCCGGAGCAGTCGCTCATACCCTCTAATCGTGGTGTATGCCTTGGGGTGGACGGATTCTGTGTGCTCCACCAGCTCATGGTCAGCGTAGTGGTGTGCTAGNTCGGCGAAGGTTACTTTCCCCCGCGAGTCCACCTGATTAAGACGTAGATGCNGCTTGTCCACCTCGGCCCATGCTGAAGTTTTATCGGGAAAGTCTTTCAGCAGGCCAATGGNGACTTTGTGCTCGACTCGCTTGCCGTCAGATTTCCGTACCGTGCGAAAGAACAAGACCCAAGTTTGACCTCCAGCCCGCATTTCTTGCTTTAGCCAGCCTCGTTGATGTCTCTGCGCCATTGAAGTCGCTCCTTTGAGTTCACCACCACCAGACTATTCAAAAAATTTGAGAAGGTGCGGGAAGGAGGCATTGCTATAAGCAGGTGTCCTTCACCAAAATCCTATCCGGGTCAAAAACTGGTGCCGATGTCACGAGTGCTCTTGCAGGGCGACGCGCAAGCCGAAATACCTATTCTCCGCCGGCCGCTGCTCCCCTCTGTCGGAGCTGCAAATGAACCTAGCGATTCGGAACGCAGAGGATGATGTGTGGATTTTGAATTTACGAGAGGCGGGAGTGGTTCAGGCAGCTCGCTCGTACCGATGATGCAGGCCCCGAGTCATTTGTGAGAGAGACCCGGACCTGAAGTGATTGAGCGGTTCCGACCGGCCGGCGTTCCCGTCCCTAACCCGAGGCGTGTCCGGTCCTAGTTATAATAGCGAACATATACAGAGAGCAGGCGCTTGAGATGCTTCTCGTTCATGGGTATAACCCGATGGAGTAATTCGCGCCGATAGCTTTGGATCCAACGCTCGGCGACTCCGTGCTGCCAGGGACTTCTGTAGATATCCGCTGTGCCTCGCCAAAACTCTATCAGCGTGAAAATAACTGACTTCGTGATTGTGAGGCGCCGTTCATGTGACCTCGCCTGATCATTGATCGAAGTCTTTGCTAGGGACGGTGGGCCGGTTGCATCTCGGCTCGGACGGGATTATTGCGGATCACACCTCCCGGCGTCGGGAGACCGAGCGATACTAGCACAACGGACACGAAGACGATGCCGCCACCAAAAGCCAGGGTTCCGTATCTGCGTACGACCAATGCATCTACTTCGCGCCTCATCAACCCAGGTCTGCCGCGAGTCCACATTTGAATCTTTGTGCCCGCCTCGAAAACCTTCCAGTGGCTTGTGACCTGCCCGAGTTTTTGTACCACCGAGTGTGAGAGAGTTTACATCACAGCTCGGGGCTGTGAAACTGCTCTTGGTGTGACCAGAGGGCTATAGGCCGCCGGTAGCGGCGGCCTATGGCCGAGCGCCGAGTGGGGCCTTCGCGTGTTGTACTCCACCCGCCACTGCTCGATCACGACCTGCGCCTCCTTCAGCGAATAGAAGATTTCTCCATTCAAGCATACATCTCGCAGCTTGCCGTTGAAGCTCTCGCAGTAGCCATTCTCCCAAGGGCTCCCCGGTTCGATGTACAACGTTCCGGTACCCGGCCTAGCCAGCCACTTTCGCAGCTCGCGGGCTACGAACTCCGGCCCATTGTCCGAGCGAAGGTACTCCGGGATTCCACNCCCCAGCATCACATCCGCCAGCGTTTCGATCACCTCCTGGCTTCCTAGTCTGCGCGCCACGCCGATCGCCAGGCACTCCCTCGTGTATTCATCGATTAGTGTCAGCAGGCGTAGCGTCCTACCGTCGTGCGTCGCAGCGCTGACAAAGTCGTAGCTCCAAACATGCTTCGGCCGCTCCGGCCGCAGTCGCACACACGAACCGTCGTTCAACCACAATCGTCCTCGCGCCTTCTGTTTTTGCGGCACTTTCAGCCCTTCCCGCCGCCAGATCCGCTCCACCCGGTCCTTGCCCACTTGCCATCCTGCCTTTTGGAACAGCGCCGTGATCCGTCGATAGCCATACCGGCCGTACTGGCTGGCCAGCGTGATGATCGCTCGCGTCAAGGCATCCTCGTCCCTGCGCAGAATCGCAATGTACCGTTGTGTTCCTCGCCCTTGCCCCAGCAGCCGGCAGGCGTGCCGCTCGGAAAGTCCGTATTCCTGGCATGCACNCTCTACCGCACAACGCCGCCGCTCGGGGCTTAGAAGTTTCCCTGCGCCACGTCGCGCAGAACTTGCTTCTCCAGGGAAAGTTCAGCCACTAACCGCTTCAACCGGCTGTTTTCTTTTTCCAGTTCCTCGAGCCGTTTTGCCTGGTCGAGCTTCAGCCCGCCGAACTCCTTCCGCCAGCGATAGTAAGTCTGAGCTGTAATCCCGGCACCCGGCAGGCTTGCGGTGTGGTCTTCTCGTTGGCAACCTCTACCTCGATCTGCCGGAGCAGATTAACAATCTGTTCCGGCTTCTACCTCTTCGTGGGCATGACCGGTCCTCCTCAAGTGAATTCTCTCTCATTTCACTTGGTACAAAAAACGCCGGTCACGTCATTTCCGCCCACGACTTCGTCCACTGCCTCTTCCAGAACTTGGATGGATTCGCGCAGCGCGTCCTCGGGGATCGTCAAGGGTGGGGCGATCTTGTTGCATTCGCCACTCCTGCCTACCGGCGCGAACATGAGCAATCCCTTCTGGAGACAGGCAACATTAATCCGCAAAGCCATGTCAGGGTCCGGGATTCTCGTGCCGGGCTTCACGATCTGGATTCCTGCCACCAGACCTTTCCCCTGCGCACAGCCCAGGACCTTCGGGTACTTCTGCTGAATGCGGTGCAATTCGGGGATGAGGATTTCNCCCATGCGGGCCGCGCGCTCGGCGAGATTCTCTCTCTGGATAATCTCCAGGCTGGTAATCGCCGCGGCAACGGGCAGCGGAGATCCCGAGTGCGTCGAGGTCATGGAGCCGGGGGCGTAAAGGCCCATGATGTCTTCGCGTCCGATCACCGCTGATATGGGCAAAGACGAGGAGATGCCCTTCCCGCAGGCGACGAGATCAGGCCGCACGCCATAATGCTGGTAACCAAACATCTTCCCCGTGCGGCCAAACCCCGCCTGTACTTCGTCATAACACATCACAATGTCGTGTTCGCGGCAGAAGGCTTCGAGCTTCTGTGCGTAATCCACAGGAAGGAAATCCGGGCCGCCCCCTTGATAGGTCTCCGTCATGACACCCGCGATATCCGGCGGTTCGACGCCTTTTTCCGAGAGGCTCTTCAGAAAGAGATCGAACGATGTGTCCTCATTCTTGTAACCATCGGGAAATGGCACCTGCACAAACGTGCGGTCCCGGTCAACCATCCACTCCTTCTGCCCCTCGCCCCCCCCGGCAAGCTGGGCGCCCATCGTTCGCCCGTGGAAGGCATAGTTGAAAGTCACGAAATATTTCTTGCGAGGGCCGTATTTTTTCAGNGCATAGGTCTTCGACAACTTAATACAGTTTTCGGTCGCTTCGCTGCCGGTACTCAACAGAAAGACCCGATAATTCTGCGGATCCGGAGAAATGCCCCGAAGCATCTCGGCCAGGCGTGCGCGACGTTCATGCACGAAGACATACGAAGCCAACAACCCGTGGTCAATCACCTCGCGCAGCGCATCGCGAATTTCCTTGCGGCCGTGTCCGGCGTTGGTGATGAGCACGCCCGACGACCAGTCGATCCAACGATTGCCCCACCGATCGCTGACGATACAACCCTCGGCTTTGTCCCAAATAATGAGCGGCTGCCCGCTCATCGACCGCGGTTCGGTTTGCCGCAGTAATTCGAAGGTCGCGAGGGACTCCGGCACCGGAATGCTGGTCTTGATGCTCCGGTATTTCGTCTCCACTTTCGGGACTTGGACAGGAGTCAAATCGTAAACAGCCATTTTCCGGTTCCCTAGTTTCGCTTGAGTTCGACGCGCGGGCGGTCGTCGTAAGAAATTCGGACGGGCGCTGCATCCTGGAGAATCGACATCCGCCCCGCTTCAATGACCAGCTCGTTGATAGAGCTATTGGCCGGTGTGGCNATCAAACCCTTCGTGTCCACTTCCCTCATGATTTCCCGGCGGCGTTTCAGCGCCACCTCCGGCTCCAGGGCCGCGCTCTCGGCCTTCATCCGGTGGATCACATGGGTAATGCCGGCTACGGATTCGTAGCCATAGCCGATCGGCTTGAAACCAGGTCCTTCCCAAGGAGTCAGGCGGAAGAAATCAGGACTAACGTAGTTGTATTTTGAGCCTCCGGGACCAAGTCCTTCAAGGTACGAGTAAGCGACACCACGATGGTGGTCATCGTGGAAAATCAGGCCCGTCTGACCGTTCCCCTCGCAATACAAAACCATCCCCTGGTCATTGCTGCCCGCCGCAGCATCGGGGTAACCTAAGCCATTAACGACTGAAAGCAGAGCGCCGTTTTCCCATGTCACGCGAGCGTGCGACCACATGAATGCTTCGTTGCCGTTGGGGAATTTTCCTTTGACTCCCTGCACAGAGACTTCCGATGGTTTCAGCCCTGTAATGAAATAAACCAGGTCCACGTAGTGGCAACCAATATAAGTGAAGGGGTCGGTCTGGTCACACGTAAACCAGTTCTGAAAATTTGATGACCGATAGTAGTAGGGCTCAATCAGCTTGGCCTCGCCCATGATCAATGTGCCGAAATGGCCTAGCGCATAAGCGCGGCGGGACACCAGCGAACGACGATCATAGCGTTTATGATACTCGACGCCCACAAAGCGTCCCTTNTCAGTGGCGACCCTTTCGATTTCCACGGCCTGTTCGTGCTTCAAGACGAGAGGCTTCACGCACAGAACGTTTTGATCGTGATCGAGGGCGTGCATCACCACTGCATAATGGAGACTTTCTGGAACCGCCACCACGACCATATTGCCTGGAGCCATCGCCGCGACGACCTGCTTGTACAATTCGGGAAATATTCTTTCGGGCGGCTCGGTGAGCGCAGGGTGCGGCGTGAAATCCTGCCCGGGAAAAGCCTCTTGAATTTCCTTGCTGTCGTAAAGCGCCTTCAGCCGAACCGTGTTCGTCGCGCAGATGTCGATCTTGAGGATGACGCCGGTTCTTTGCAGGTGGTAGAGCGACGGGAGAAGCAGATCATAGGTGATCATCCCTCCACCGACGACCGTGACATCGAGACCACCACTTTGTGCAGCCACTAGAAATCTCCCTATCTGATGGCGCGTAGAGCCGTTTTGAATGATGGGAAAGAATCCTATGTCCTGAGATGTATTCTGTCAAACTTGTCCATCACCCAAACTTAGTTGAAAGACAAAGGCACTCGCGGGCGATCCAATTCGCTCGCCAACTAAAGCGGGCAAACCGCGTGTCAATTCAACCGTATATTTCATGTGCCAACGATTGTGCGCATTGCTCAAGTAGACCGATTGAAAAAGACGTGATAGGGTTCGTCCTTTACCAGTCACGGTCCTGCACTGTTCGTCGAGCGTCCTCGAGGGCGCGCACCGCGCTCGAGGANGCTGTCGCGCGATTATGCAACCGAGGGAGAGGGAGAATGTGCAAGAGACTCACGGTTGTGACGTCGATATTCTTTTTTGCCTGGGTTGCTTGGCAATCGTTCCATGCCAAAGGGAGCGCCGCGCAAATTGCCGGGGAAAGCGCTGAGCCGACTTCCCCACCCGCCTGGTTCGACTCCGAACCTCTCATTACCGTCGGAAACTGGGACAGCATGCCGATCTTTCGCCGCCGGGTCGGTGGTGGAACCACCTGGCAAGAGGATGACTATCGGAAGGAGCACAGCGAGGAAACCGTCCGAAAACTCAAAGAGCTTGGTGTGACCTTGGCGATCATTCACTTCTACAAGGGATTTGGCCTGGAGGCGGAAAAAGAGCACGAGGAGGATGCGCGAAAACTGGCATCTTTGCTCCACAAATACGGAATCCGCGTGGGCGTCTATATCGGCAGCACGATCGCCTATGAGACTTTCCTCGCGGAGAAGCCGGAGGCCGCGGACTGGTTCGTGCCGGATTTCCAGGGAAGGCCCGTCTTCTATGACGATCAGACCTTTCGTAAGAGGGTCTATTTCATGCATCCGGGTTATCGGGAGTATATGAAACGGGTCATCCGCCACGCCATCGAAGATCTGAAAGTTGACGACATTGATTTCGACAACACCAGCATGCAGGCGCAGGCGCCCATCTTTCAGCACCCGCTGGCGATTGAGGATTTTCGAAATTACCTCGCGAACAAATATCCGCGCGAAGTGTTGGAGAAGAGATTGGGATTTTCCGACGTCCGGTATGTGCTGCCGCCACGCTGGGACAAACCGCTCCGAACCATCAACGATCCGCTCTTTCAGGAGTGGGCCGATTTTCGTTGCCACCAGCTCAACAGCTACTACGCGGAGATGGCGCAGTTCATTCACAGCCTGAATCCCAACGTGGTGATTTCCACAAATCCGCATTCGGGGATCTCAGGAAGAAACACCATCTGGGATCAAGGGGTTGACTATCCGGGCTTGCTTCCCTACATGGACCTCGTCTGGACCGAGGAGGGGGACGAAGCGGGGGTGACGCCGGAGGGTATCCTCGTCTCCAAAATCCGCACATACAAAATGGCTTCGTCTCTTGGCAAGCGCGTACTGACCTACACTGCCGAGATCTACCCGAACGGCACGCTGACTTCCGGGAAGGCCGGAGGAAAGCTGCAAATGGCGGAGTCGATGGCCTATAACCGTCAATGTCTGGGAGAGGTTGGAGATGTGCTGGCAGGTTACTCACCGGCTGTGGACCAGCGCAGGTACATCAAGTTCTTCGTTGACCACTTTGATCAATATCGCCAAGTGGCGAACGTGGCGGATGTGGCGGTGTTGCATTCCCACACGAGCATGGCCTTTAATAACGACCGCCCGTGGCAGAGCACCATGCTCTTCGAGCAGGTTCTCATCCAGGAGAAGATCCCCTTCGACATCATCTTCGACCATCAGCTCAAAGACCTCTCCCGATATCGCGTGCTGGCTCTCGCCGATCAGGAATGCCTGAGCGACGTGCAACTGGAGTCGATTCGCAACTTCGTGCACCAGGGCGGCGGCGTGGTGGCTACGGAGCATTCCTCCCTCTACACGGAATGGCGGCTGAGGAGGCCGGACTTCGGCCTCGAAGACCTCTTGAAAGTGAAGGGGCCTCTCTGGCATGGGCCCAGCGCGCCGGAAGACATCTTAACGACGGGTCCGGTCCGGAACGCCGTCGGACGCGGACGCGTGGTTTATCTCCCCGAAGTAAAACCTGCGGCCGAAAAGCCGACGATGACCGCGATGACCAGCGAATACTGGAAGCTGCCCGCCAACGAGGAGGAGCTTACCGCAGCCGTGAAGTGGGCGGCCGGCCAGCGGCTGTCGCTCGAAGTCAAGGTGCCGACCACGGTGACGGCCGAATTGATGCAGCAGAATGAGAAGGGGAAGCTTGTACTCCACTTGCTGAACTACGGCGTCTCCCGCAGCCCTTCGATCGCCAACATTGACGTAAGTGTCGAGCTCATCCCAGGCAAGAAGGTGAGGAACGTCTCCTTTCTCTCCCCGGATGAAGAAACGTCCGCTCTTCCCTTCGCGGAAAAAAACGGCCGCGCCGATTTTGTTGTCCCGCGATTACAGACGTACGATCTGGTGGTTATTCAGTTGGAGTAGGGACGCCTACCAGGGATAGAACAGATACAATTTGGAAATTCGCTCGCTCTCGCCGATGTAGATGGTGCCGTCGAGGCCCGTCACCATCGCTCCGATGACATAGGCCTGCCAGGTGTAATAGGGGCGGCGGTTCACATCCACAAAGCCAAGAATTTGATAAGCGCCGGTTGCCGGGTCGTAGGAGAACAGCCGCGCCATGTCGTCCTGATCGCCGCCCACGCCTAGATCTTCCCGTTCGGTCCCCAGGCCATGCCGGTGATGCGATACTGGGGCAGCGGCTTGCCAAGGTTTGTGACGGTCATCTTTTCCGGATCGAACCGAAACAGGTATCCATCGGAAGTCCCTCCATAGAGGAGGCCCGAAGAGTCGGTCAGGAACGTGTCCGCGCGCGTCCACGGCTCGCGGCCGGGAACCACAGGGAGTTGCAGTCGAAGCCTTCCGATTTCCTTAGACCCAAGGAAGTAACCGTAAATAAAACCGTCTTCGCCGGACGCATAGACGGTCCCCCGCGTATCCACCGCCAACATGCGTGAGAAAACCTTCTGAGTTTCAAATTTCTCGCCGGGAGGAATCTTCGTCGCCACAACCCCAAGGTCGGTGAACCTTTTCGCTNCAATGGAAAGGGTAAACATATGAGCATTGGGGGAAGTCAAACCATAGATCCCGGTAGGAGCTATGACCAGCGCCGAGATGCCTTCTCCCGCGACGGGAACGCCGAGGTCAGAAACGGCCACGGGATCCTGAATCCTGATGGGCCGCTCCTCCTCACCTGATGGTGAGTATTTGAGCAGGTGCCCAGTGGTCGCGCTGCCGATGTATATGTCGCCGGAAGCAGAGACAACCAGCGCGTTCGTGACGGCAGTCGTGCCCGGCAGGTAGCCCAAAGGCTGCACGTAGCCGTGCCTGGGATTCAATACAAAAAGGTGCGAGCGTTTGCCGCTGGTGGCGCCGTAGAGATTCCCGTTGGGCGCGACGGCCAGCGCCGTGATCGCGGATTCTCCGGCAGGGATCACGTCGAGTGGCGGGTAACCGAGGCCGCGGGCGTCAATTCGAGTCTGCGGAACGACCACGTTATCGTAGTCGAGCGTCCGTTGGCCCCTCGCAGCCGGGCCCGCAAGCAGGAGAAATACACAATAGATCGAAAATCGTTTACCACAGAGAGCACGGAGAGAAGCAGGACGACTCAATTTCACTCTGTGCTCTCTTTGGTGAATTCTCTCCGTGCCCTCCGTGTTAACGTCTTCCCGCATCAGCGAACTGTCCGTCATTTTGATTTCCGGCGCGCGAAACTTCGTGAACAACCCACGCTAGGGGTGCTGGGGATGGTAAATGACCAACGCCAGGNGGTAAGGCACGTCTCCAATTTTCCCCGCGGATTGATTCTCCTCACCTGGGCCGTCGCGAACCTCGATGGCCCCTACAAAATAGATCGTCCCGTCGGGCGCGGTGTCGGCGGAATTCAGGCCGATCACTCGCCGACCGTTCGGAAGATGCATTTCCCCGCGGTCTTCGGTCCTGCTGCTCTTCAAGTCGTACACAATCAGGTGTGACGCGCCGACACCCCGGCTGCCCGCATAATCGAATTCCTTGGCGGGCGGCGCGTAGTACAGCCTGCGGTCCAGACCCAAAGCCAGCGTCAACGTCGCATAAGGGATATCGCGCCGGTCGTTCATCCCTTCTGCGCACAATTGCCCCAAGTGCTTGACCTCGCCGTACTGTCCCGCGTGCGGGTCGAACGAAAACAGCAGGCTGGCGCTCTCATCTACTCCGTAGAATTTCTTTTCCTGCGGATCCCAAACCACAGTTCGCCAGTGCGTCTCGGACTTGTAGTAATCTCGCCCCAGCGAGACGCCTTTCGGCTGGATGGGGATATGCAGCGGCAGCTCGACGATCTCGTCCGTACGCGGGTCATACCTGTAGATCTGGCCGGTGCCGAAGCTGCCGTACACGTTCCCTTCATCGTCGATCCCCAGCGTCCGGCAAATCGATTCCCAGTTGTTCATGCGGCCCTTGTCCACGGCTTTCCTTGTGGATACGTCGTAGTAAACAAAGTGCCCGCGCGGATGCGTCAGCCCGTAGATGCGGTTGAACTTGGGATCGTAGGCGCCTGTGTTGATTCCCTCATATCTCGGACCGATGCCGAAATCCTCAATCTTCCCGGTCTTCGGGTCGTACGCCATCCAATGCGCGCCGGGATATCCTTCCTTCATTCCCACGCGCGCGTAATCGAACCAGAGGCCAGCATGAGTTCCAAAGTAAATCTGGCCGTCGGTTCCTTCTCCGAACTTGGCGTGAATCTTCGATTGCGGCCCTATGTGCAGGTTGGATCCACCGGCCAAGCGAGTCAGGTCGCCAAGGTCAGTGAGGCGGTCGGCCGCGGGATCGTACATCACCATGTGACCGTCGCACCCGTGACAGGCCAGCCCCGCATAAACTTTGCCGTCGTGAGCGACTTTGAGGGCCGCCCAGTTGCCATCCATCTCCGCGAGGCCGGGGAAGAGGCGATAGTCCACCGTGACGATATTTTCTGCGGAGAAGACGGAAGGCACGACTCCAAAGCACAAAGCGATGAAAACGATTACAGTCACCCTTTGGCTGCCCTTCGTTTCGAGACGTATCATGCTCACTCCCACGGACCAAGGTATTGCTCGACGATTTCGCGGTCTTCGGAGCGAGTTATAATGCGGAATCGGGCACCCGCCCCCATCGCCTCATAGGTTTTGGCCGTCCACTGATACGACTCCCGGGCCGCAGCCATTGTCACAGGATTCTTCATCGCGTCCACAGGCGAGAGCAAAACCAGAGGCCGATCAGCAATGCAAGCCGCCACCTGGGGAAGATCGAAGTGCCGCAAAATGTTCGGAACAAAAATATCGACGCTGTACAGGTAGCGGTCCGCACGCGTCATGCTGCCATACGAAAGCAGACCATTCTCGCACACCACGGAAAGAACTCGGGGATCCAATGCGGCTGCGAAGATAGACCAGAGTGCCCCCCGGCCCTTCCCGATCAGCCGGATTCCAGCGTGACTGACATCCGGACGGCCCAGCACGAAGTCGATGCTTCGAATCACGTCCTGCACTCGCATTCCGAACAGAGACTCGTTGATTTCCCACGCCCAATACGACATCACGGTTTCGGCATCATCCAGGTTGTGGTAAGACCCATAGCCCTCCTCGTCTGGGTGAGAGGGCTTCGTTTCGCCAATGCCCCGCACGTCTACCGAAACCACGCACAAACCATTGCGGGCGAGTTTCTCGAGGACCCCGAACTCCAACCCTTCCGCTTCCTTGCCAGCCTCGTCCACATAAAAGATGGCGGGCGCGCCGGCCTTGGCCTGCTCCGGCACGAAGACCCAGGCGGGGATGTATATTCCCTCTTCGGAAAGAAATTCCAGCTTCTCAATGTGATAACCCCGGCGCGGCGTGGTGACCAGACTCCGCACTCCCAGCGGGCTGTCGGACTTTCGAATGCGAAGCAGCTCGCGAATCTCAGCCGCTGTCTCGCGCAGAAAGGACTCAACCTCCGCGCAAGTGTCGGGAAGCTCTCGATGCGGCGGAAGCGCTGCCTGCTTTTTCAGGATGAAAGAAAAGATCGTGTCACCCTGCTGGGAATAACGGAGCGACCCGTCCGGCGTGCAGTACAGGTTTCTTGCAGGTTCCGGCGAAATATCGGCTTCGGCTGCTGGGCCGGGCCGGTTGTAGAACCAGCGGCAGAACCAATCCGCTGTAGCGAGCCTCAGCTTCAGGGTCATGTCATGCGGGTCGGTCGCCTCCTCGGTGACAAAACTTTTCGGCGCTCCGAGCAGATTGTAGGAGGCGCGAAGCTGCTCGGCCCACGCGTTAAACTCGGGCGAGTAATGCTCGATGGTTTGAAGTTGAGGCCTCGGGGCGATGGCCATGCGCATATCCTGCTGGTCGATACCATAAATGGCGGAGGGGAAGAAGTGCTGTTCGATATCGCCTGTGCCGATGGGCGTCCCTGGCCCAAACACCATCGGCCANCGTTGTGCGCTTCCGCCTTCATTAAGCGCTGCGCACTTGACTCGCTCATCGATGGCCGAGATAAACAGCGTAAGCGTTCCNCCTCCCGAATGGCCCGCACAGCCGATTCGCTTCGGGTCCACCTCCTGCCTCGTAAGGAGATAATCGATGCCGCGCATCCCGTCCCAGACGCGGTACTGAGTCAGCGTCTCGCCTAACAGGACCAGCAGGTGGCCGGGCATATCGTGCTCCCACGTCACCGGGCCGCCAATTTCGCTTTGACCGGTCTGCGGGCTCCAGAATTGTCGCCGTTCGCCTTGCCCGATGGGGTCCAGTGCAAGGACGACAAAGCCGGACTTTACGAGGTCAATGTAAGTCAGCTGATAGACGGGATACGCGCGGCCTACGTTCGAGTGCCCGGTGGGGGAGATGATGCCGGGAAAAGGTCCCGCCCTCGAGGTGGGAANATAGAGATTGCTCGTCACCCAGAAGTTGGGGCGACTCTGGTACATCAGGTTTTCGACCCGGTAGCCGGAATGCTCCATGACCCTGGTGATTATCGGGTCCAAGGGAGTTCGCTCCGGGAGGCCGCCCAGCATCTCCACCATCTTCTCCCGCACGAACCGGTTGCGCATCTCAAGGTCTGCCGCAGTCCGGATCATGCTCCTTACCTGGNGCCACTGCGCGGCAAGGGCGTTGGTCTTCCCGGCCAGGTAGGACAAAAGCATGTCCGGATACTCTTCGCCGTAGGACCGTGCATTGACAGCCGCAGATGCCTGCCGGACAGCAACTCCGGCCCGCAGAAGCCCCCGAGCGAAGAGAACCGAACCTGCCTGCGCCAGGAATTGTCTTCGATCGGGGTAAATCATTTCAGTCCAGATAGCTCCGCCCTCAACGGCATTTGCCGAGGGAAACCCGGCCTTGGGTTTCCTCGCGCGCTTTGCGCGCGAAGCATCGATTGATCCCGCCGACACAAAAGCGGCAGCAAGCTGCCGCACTCCAAGCAGCGATTACTTCAACTTTCCAGCTAGCCACCGGGCCAGGCTTGGCTCCTGGCTTTGGTGTCGAATAATCAACCGGGAAGGCATCTCACGGAACGATTGATATACCTGGCCGAATCGCTTTCGCAGCTCACTCTCCGGCACGACGCGGTTTTGCCCATCCACAAATTGTTCCATGAGGAGCGGCCGAGGAGCCAGCGCGGCGGCGATGTCGGCGACATCCGCGACTTCGAGAATGCCGGGGACGACAACGTCGTTGGGGACGTAAGCGAACTGATCCTCCAAAACCGAGGAATAAGCCGCGAGGCCGCAGCGCGCCGCGATTGTGCGCACCTTGTCCTCGTAGAGCCCACCGAGCAGCGCCAGGAGTCCTCCCATCGGCTCGGCCTGATACTCGATTTCCGGGCCAACCTGCCAACCGATCAATTCGTCCAGCGCGAATCGGGGAGGGTTCACCGGCGCGAAGGAGTCTCCCCACAAAGCTATCTTCTTGCATTCGACATCGGGACGGGCGGAAAGATAAGCCAACACGCTGCGCAGGTCCTTCAGGCGCGCGCCCAGCAGCGTTTTGCCCAACATGAACTCGGTGGCTGCGTCGGATTCTTCTTCACTATTCAGGGCGCGGTGCATTTCGGAAGTGGTCTCCCCGGTCCCGCGAACGTCCGGCAGGCAAACGGCGATGCCCTCCCTCAGGAGTTCCTTGATCTCACCACAGCGGCCAGCCAAGAACCGCTCCTTCCCGCCTTCGTCGATCGCGACCACCATCGNAAACTTTCGCTTCGACGCGTCGGCAGGCCGTAACACTAAGACCGGAACGACAATCCCAGGCTCGATCGCGAGTGTGAGGGCTTCAATCTCGGCGCCATCCAATCGTTTCGTCCAGTGAATTTTCACTTCAGGTTTCGGATTCGGCTCGATGTCACCGAGCTTGGCGCCCAATCTCCTCTGAAGTTCCGCGCGCCGCGCATCCGGAGCCAGGCTGGCCATTTCGGCGCGCGCTGAATTGAGTTTCGAAATAGCGACGTTCAGGGCCAACTCGTGAATGGGGGGCATTCTCAATTCGCCGGCGATGGCGGGAGTCAGCGAGGCCAATTCGGATTCGGGCCGGCGATCGTCCGGCTCCGAGGCGGGGATAGGAATTCTAAACCATCGCTTCAACGCCGGGTAGAGCGTCTCGCGCTGGGCGGGACCGATGTTCGCGCATTCGCCCGGCCCTGGGAAATCGCCGAATCCGTATGCCTTGTCAAGGTTGTCGGGTACTCCGAAGAGCGCGTAAACTTTCTGGTCGCGCCCCCACGCGGGGTCATCTTTGTAATGCTCCCAGCCCATTTCGTTGGCGAAGAACAAGTGTCGAGGCACGATGGAGGCGGAAATCACCCACGGGAAAAACTGGTCAGCAAGGCTGCGTCGCAAACAGCGGGTCGATTCCCACTCGCCCCATTCAGGTTCCGCAGTGCCAAAATTAAAAGGCGCCACGGCGGCGACTCGCTTGTCCAGCGCGGCGGTCACTGCGGCGGGCTCGCCTCCGGCCGCCACGGCTCCCAGCAAAATAATCTGCTCCGGATTGACGTCCTTGCGCTCCAGCAGCAGATCGATGCCTCGGATGACGTCCCAGACCATCCACTTGAGGAGGCTTTCACCGGCGAGGTAGAGCTGCATGCCCATGATGTAACGCGAATGATACGCTTCGCGGTTCCAGGGATAGTTTTGAAGCCGCTCGCCGTGGCCGATCTGATCCATGATCAGCACAATGCAACCCGCGCGCGCCCAGAGAATGCCCATGTCCTGAAGTTCCGCCTGCGATCTCGGCCTGTGGTGGCTGTGGACGATGACGATCCCCGGCATCGGCGAGTGCGGGCCGGAGGGCAAGTAAAGATTGGCGGTCACCCACATCCCTGGCCAGCTCTCGTAGATGAGGTCCTGCCGGCGGTAACCGTTGCCCTCGAATTCCTTTGTGATTTTCGTCCGGAGCGGTGTGCGGGAAGGAAACTCGCCGAGCGAGGCTTTGAGCGCGCCTATCCGCACGTCGCGAAACCGCTCCCAATCATCGCGCGTCTTCACTCCCTCCCATTCCCGCCGAACCGCATCGTCGACCTGGCTGAATTGTGCCTCAAGCTGGTGGCGAAGCATGGAGGCGAGTGACAGCCTCTTTCGATCCTCGGGTGAAAGGGCTCGACCGTCGAGCGCCGCCAGGCCGCTTGCCGGTGCTTGCGAAGGCGATGGGGAGAGTGCCGAGGGAGCGGCCTCTGCCAATCGCAGGCGCCGGTATCGCGGAGTGCAAAGCTGAGTATCGCTCTGGGTGACCGGCAACTCGCTTTCCTCTTCCGGCTCGTCGTCGCGCGACCGCCGGACACGCCGGAACAGTACCCGCCACTCGGCCGGAATTTCGTCTTCGCCGAGAATCTTCGCGACCGGCACGAGCGGGATATCGAGGCGCACCGTCCACGCGCCGGTTTCCCGCCGGGCAGCGACCCGGGCACAGCTGTTCCATTCGCGCGGCCGGGACAATCGCTCGCCTCCAAACAAACCCGTGCCGTCCAAAAGATACCCCGCTGAGTTCACCACGAACTGTGCATAGGCCGAGCCGGAGGTCGCGAGGTAAACCTGAAAACTGTCATCGTGATTGACGGGACCATCATCTTCTTTCACGCGCGTAACGGGCTCGCCGGGCTCAACGCACCGGGCAAGAATCGCCAGAGATTGGCCGTCTTGCACCACTTTGATTTCAGTGGGAAAGCGCGGAGGGCGCGGGGCTGGCTCATTGCGGAGCAGCGTCCAGACAGGCACGTTGCGCCAGGCCGGGTCGTTCCAGGCGCTGTCCATCGGTGGGAGCGCGGGAGCCTTTCCGGCCTGAAGGGGCGTTTCCGCGTTTCCGATCAGAGGGGGACGAAACACGGGCGCGGCTTCATCCCATTTCGAGGGGAGGGCCGGAGTCCTGGCGGCGGGGCTGTGCTCGGGCCAGTGCCAATGCCGCTCGGGAGACCCTGGCCGAGCCGCCCGGACTCTTTCCACTCGCACCATGATCCGGTCGGAGCGCGGAGCGCTAAATTCATTAAGCGGAATTGCGGCTTCTACTGTCCAGTCGTGTTCGCCAATCGAAGTCGCGACGAAAAACCTGGCTGCGCCCTTATAAACCACCTGGGAAGTCGGCTTTTCCAGGGAATACGGATAGACATCCAGGTAGTGGGAGCCAACGTGAAGCGCCTTTTCAACCGAGTATGCGCCCCACGGATTGACTTCGAGAATTCGATCCGTGTATCCGATATCAGACCCACAAAGAATTCTGAGCCGATCCTCATCTTCCCAGCTCGGATTCCGCCCGATGAGGCGAGCCGTGATGCGGCCAGTCGGCTCAGGCAATCTTGCCCCGATATAGAGGAATCGCCCGATGACGATCGCCCGAATCTCCCCGCCGGTTTCACGAGGCACTCCAACCTCGGAGGGCGTGAGNATCTCGGGAGACAAATTTCGCCAGACCTCCTCCTCCAGGTGGCCGTCAATCACGATCGAGGGACTGTTCGAGTGGGCGACGAAGGCGGTGTGCGCGCAACACACCACGAATAACGCAATTGCGTTCGACCTCTTCATGAACAACACCGATCAGGCGTACTTCAGGAGGCGGGGTTGGAACGAATCTTGACCACGCGTGTCTCAACGAAGTCCCGCGGGAAGCGCTCCGCATGATCCTCCCTCGTCGCCGTCTTCACAATTCACGATCAACCGACTGGCTGCGAAGGGTCTCAGCGTCTTGCCAGTCGAACTTTCTTTCACGTGCAGGGAGGCCGTGCGCCGTCGCGTAACGGTTTCTCACTTCCTGAACCTCATTGACCCACTCGTCGAAGGGCCACGAGAATTCGCGATCGATCAAATAAAGCAAGCCGGCCTGGCCGCGTCGCGCCGCCTCACTGGGTTGACTATCCACAAAATCCTGAGGAGCGCGGGCCACGTGGCGTCCATTGGCCTCGCGGACTCGGGGAAACCAGGTCTTGTACCAAGTCGTGGTGACGTCGCGCAGTGCGTGGTTGCGATCGTCACGGATCTTGCCTGCCCCGTCAAGCGCCCGGTCGAGCGCGGCGACGGCTTCGACGTATTGTAATTTCGCCGCCCGGTCCCGGCCGTCTTCGAGATCTTTGACCACTTTTTCGAGGTCCCCCAACATCAGGAGATTCTGCCGGAACAGCTTCGCAATCGAAAGATAAACTTCCAGGTTATAGCGATGAAACTGCACGGCGGGCAGATTCCTATAGAGGAGGTCGAGCANTTCATCGTTCTCCCCCAGGAATTTCGAAGCCAGTTCGAGCCGCCGGGCGTTCTTCGCACGCCAGTCCTCGCGGAGGCGCAGGTAGTCCGCCGACGGCACAGGCGGCAACGGCAGCGTTTCAATGTGCGGCGTGAAAGGGCCGATGCCATAGGAGTACCCGAAGATCAGCGGCAGTTTCCCCGACGGCTCACGATCCCAACTGCTGCCCCAGAACTGCGCCTGCGTGCTCATCAACTGATAAAGGCGGCCCATCTCGGTTGTCCCCGAGCCGTAAAAGAGACGGTAAAAACTCTGGGTAAGCTCGTGCGGGTCGGGCGAGCCGGGGTGCCAGGCGGCCGAGGCGGCCACGGCNTAGCCCAACCAGAAAGTTTCCGGGTGCGGCCCGCGATCTCCCCACGCAAACACGTCAACACCCATGACGTCCGCTTCTTTCCGAGCCGCGGTGTGGGAGATCTCATTAAAGACTTGCGTCGCCCGTTCCTGCGCCCCCTCTTCAGAGTGAATTTGTTCCTTCGGCGAAAGAGCGTAGTAAGCGGGAAAGAGCGGATCGTCCGGTTGGGAGTTCGTATAAATCATCTGCCGGATGCTGCGCGCGCGGAAGGCTTGGTTGTAGGCCAGGCTGTAGACTTCTCCGTTGATCAACCAGGACGGCAGTAGAGGGATATCTTCCGCTTCGAGCGGGTCTTCACCCCAGAAGATAACCTGGCGGCCTTGGTCGTGCAGATACCCGGCAGTTTTGTTTGTATACTCGACCCAAAGCTTACTGGGGCTGCCCAGCTCTTTCGCCCGTTCCGCCTCGTGGCATTGGTCATTGTTCGCCTTCCCGATAAACCACGCCTCATCCGTCGAGAGGTGGAAATACCTCCCTCCCTTATTGGCGTCCATCAAATCTTGATACATTCCTTCCAGAAGCTTGTAAGTCTGAGGATTCGCAGAACACATCTGAAACGCGGTCTCGGGGAACTCCCTGAGTTTCGCATACTCATCACGTTCGAGGATGAAGTTCACGTGCGCGGGGCCGTCGAGATAAGGGACGACTTGGACGTGATAATGCAAACCATAATCGGTCAGTTCCTGAAGTTGAGCGGGCGTGAGCGCGTACGGGTCCACCAAGGCCGGGGCGCTTGCATACTCGAAGTGCCCGTTCAAGCGCAGTGATAGGGCGTTGATCTTGATGAACGCGGCGCGCCGAATCGCGTCTTTCAGAACATCGAAGTGGTCCAGATGCATTTGCTCGTCCCAGAAAACTTCGCGGTATTGCACATCCGGCCAGTCCGAGATTTCGCCTTCCGGCAACCAGAGATTCGCACCGGAGGGTCTGACCAGCTGGATTAACGTCTCCGCCCCATAGAACAGCCCCGGCGCCGCATTCGCGAGGATCGCGATCCCATCCTTCGCGAGCGTGAGCTTGTACGCCTGGCTGGCCAATGCGGCTTTGTCCCGGTCCTGGGCGTCGCCCACCGGAACCGAATCCGGCCGGGTCTCGAGCCGGATCGCCGGCCCGCTGCCGCGCTCGCCCAGCGTGAGTCCATAGCGTTCCTTCAGCTCTTCCTTTAGAGTTTCAACAGCAACGTCACCCGGCGCGACTCCAGGGCCGAGCTGCACTCGCCAGGCAGCCGAAATTTCAAAGTCAATCTTGCCCAATTTCACCTGATGGGGCTCTGGAATCACCGTGTAACTGCGAGCGTAAAGCGCCGAAACCATTTGCGGGCGTCCGAGCACGGCGAGTGCAAGACCAGCGGCCAGCCCGCACAGCAGGACGACAAGCACACCGCGATCTGGCCATGGAGCTTTCATGAGTCCCTCAACAATTCTCCGGCGNCCTCTCCGACATTTGCTGAAATTTTACTTCATCGCTCCGCTTCCAGCACAAAGGATATTTGCTGCTCGTGCAGGCGAGCGTACCGGTCATGCGGTTCCTTGAGAATCCGAGGCAGGCAGATGACGCCTACAACGTGCTGGAGCGTAGTCTCGGGCGCACGGGGGTAAGGAATGTAAGGATAGACGAGCTATTCGAGGCGCGCAGCATCGTCGGGCTTTAACGTCTAGCCCTGCTCGCGGACTGAGTTCCCCAAGATTTCCGGTGAATGTTCGATCCGGTCCGCACTCGGCGCGAACTTCCGGCCTGTGCCCGTCTCGAGTACGGAGTGTACCCTTGAATTGACA
>JGI25382J43887_10000104_pt1 | contig 20035 bp, 22 predicted proteins | sample GraSoi013_1_40cm_3_FD_43887 | JGI IMG/M metagenome (IMG submission 43887) | reverse complement strand
GGGCGCCGGGGGACCGTGGAAGATGTCGCCGCCGCGGTGTGCTTTCTGGCCTCCGACGAGGCGGCCTACATCACGGGGCATACCCTCGTGGTCGACGGGGGCTGGAGGGCGAAGTGATCACCAAGTTCTCGGTCCTCTACGTGGGGCAGATCGAGCTCGACAACATCGGCCGTGACGGCACGCCGGCCGACCAGCGGTGGTACACCAACGAGCGGCTGGTCGAGGCGTTCTCGGCGGCGCGCGACATCGCTCAAACGATGGACGAGCTGGGCTACTACTGCCTGTGGACCGCCGAGCATCACTTCCAGCGGGAAGGCTACGAGGTCTTNCCCAATCTCATCCTGCTCTCGACGTGGCTGGCGACGCAGACGCAGCGGCTCAAGTTCGGGTGCGCCTTCAACATCCTCCCCATGTGGCATCCGATCCGACTGGCCGAGGACTACGCGGTCGCCGACATCCTGACCAACGGCCGGGTGATCTTCGGCGTCGGGCGCGGCTATCACACGCGCGAGGTCGAGACCTTCGGCTCGCCCATGCTGGACAACGCCGCCAACAAGGAGCTGTTCGAGGAGCAGATGGAGGTGCTCCTCAAGTGTTTCAACGAGGAGTCGTGGAGCCATCACGGCAAGCACTACGACGTCCCGCCGGCGGTCCCCTACCGGGGCTACGAGCTGCGNGAGATCACGTGCGTGCCGCGGCCGATCCACCGCCCGGTGGAGATCTGGCAGCCGATCGCCAGCGGCAAGACGCTGGACTACATCGCCACCCGCGGCATCAAGGGAATGGTGACGCTCAACGGCGAGCGCATCGTCGACCAGATTTTTCACGCCTACCGCAACGCCGCCGCCCGTGGCGGGCGCCACCTCGAGCTCGGCGAGGATCTCTGCTGGGGCGTGGGGTTCTACCTCGCCGACACCGAGGAGGAGGCGATCCGGCGCCTGGGGCCCGCCCACGACGAGCGCTACAAGTGGTTCGCCCCCTTNGGCTTCGTGCGCTATGCCGACGAGCAGGGGCGGCCCTGGGGCACGCCCGGCGCGCCCGCCCGCGTGCCCACGCTCCGGGAGGGCATCGCCCAGAAGGCCTGGCTCTGCGGGCCGCCGGCGCGCGCCATCGAGGTCATCAAGGAGTTCGAGGCGAAATATCCGGGGCTCGACCAGATGATGATCCACTGGGCCGAGGGCATCCCCCCGAAGGAGTTCAAGGAGCAGCTGCGCCGCTTCGCGCGCGAGGTGATGCCGGCCTTCCGGCGCTGACCGCCGCCGCTATACCCCCGACGGGTATCTTCGTCGACGTGCGGGGACCCCCTAGGGATGGTGTTTTTTCTTTCGTCCCCCTCGTACATGTGGTAGTAATACCCCCGGGGCAGGAGCTCGGCCGGACCTCAACCACGACGAGGAGGAGGACAGATGGCGAAGAAGAAGGCGTTCGGGGGCTACTCCATCAGCTTCAAGGGGTGCCAGGACTCGCTCGAGAAGCTCTTCGGCAGCACGCCCATCGGGCCCTCGGTGATGACCAAGAAGCTCTGGAGCTACGTCAAGCGGAAGAGGCTCGGCAAGCGGCGGTAACCGCGAGCGCCCCCGGCGCTCGGGCGGCCCGCGTTCGGCGGGCCGCCTTTTTTTCTTCGGAGGGGCCTCGACGGCCCCCTCCGAAGCTCCCAGTGGAGAGTGCGCGAGCGAAGCCCGCCCTCGAAGTGGCGCGAGCTACGTTGGGAGCTGATCCAGGCGCGTGATCTCGAAGTGAGCGCGGAGGCCCAGCTCTTCGGCGGGCGCGCCCGCGCGGTTGCACCAGGCGACTTGATAGCCGAAGGCCTGGGCNCCGGCCACGTCCCACGCGTTCGACGACACGAAGAGCAGTTCCCCCGCCGGGATATTCATGGCCGTCGGGCCCAGGGCGTAGACGAGCGGCGAGGGCTTGTAGGTCTTCACGGCGTCCACCGAGAGAACGTGCTGCAGATGCGGCCCGAGACCGCCGGAGGCCACCGCCGCCGCCAGCATGCGCGGCGCCCCGTTCGACAGGATCGCGCGGGGCCGGGGCGCCAGGCGCTCCAGCGCCGCCGTGACTTCCGGGAAGCACGCCAGCGTGAGGTAGGCGTCCATCAGCCGACGGACCTGTGCGTCGGTGGCGGCGAGGCCGAGCCGGCGGATGGCGTAGCGCAGCGCTGCCTCGGTCACCGCCCAGAAGTCCTCGTAGCGCCCCATGAGTGCGCGCAGCCACGTGTACTCGAGCTGCTTCTGGCGCCAGGTCGCGGAAAGCGTCGCCGGGTCGGCGGTGATGGCGCGGCCGGCCTCGATGACCGAGTGGACGTCGAAGAGCGTGCCGTAGGCGTCGAAGACGTATCCACGGATGGGCGCCACGACCGCGTCAGCCCAGGCTCAGCGTGCGGCGGATCCGCACCGGCCTCTTGGGCAGCGGGCGCGCTTGCTCGTCCTCGGGCGTCTCCAGCCCGGTTTCCACGAAGCCGAACTGGAGGAGCCGCTTGGCGTCGAGGAACGAACGGGCGCGGCTGCGGGAGCCGAGGAGGACCATGACGAACTGCTGGCCGTCGCGCCACGCGGCGACGGCCAGATTGTAGCCGGCCTCCTGGGTGAAGCCGGTCTTGATGGCCTGCACCCCGAGCGGATCGCGGAAGAGCGGGACGTGGCGCGTGTAGACACGGCGCCGGTAGATGAACGTCTGTCCCCCCAACAACGGGCGGGCGGCGGAATGGTCGTGGAGGAGACGGGCGGTGAGCTGGGCCAGATCGCGGGCGCTGCTGCGCTGGGCGGCATCGGGCAGGCCGTGGGGGTTCACGAAGTGGGTGGCCAGGAGGNCGAGCTGCCTGGCCTTGCCGTTCATGCGGTCGACGAAGGTGGCCTCCTCACCCTGGCCCAGGTGCTCGGCCACCGCGGTCGCCGCGTCGTTGGCGGAGGCGATCGCCACGCCCTCGAGCAGCACGCGGAAGGCCACCTGCTCGCCGGCGCGAACGCCCATGCGGTAGCGGGGNCTCGACGCCGCATACTTGCTGATCGTGACCGGCTCCTCCAGGTCGACACGTCCGGCCTCGAGGTCCTCGAAGGCGAGGTAGAGCGTCATCAGCTTGACGAGGCTGGCGGGAGCGCGCTCGCCGTCGGCATTCTTGGCGTAGAGCGTGCGACCCTCGGCGTCGAGAAGGAGGACCGCCTCCGCGTCCAGCACCGGCGAGCGGCCGTTCTGGGCCCCGGCGATGGCAGGAACGAGGAGGGCGACCACGAGCGCGGAAATGATGNGGGCCGAAAGCACCAGACGCATTCTAGTCAGGGCCCGGAAAGGGCGGCAAGCAAAAAGCCGTCAGCGGACCGCCTGCTTGAGGTCCTTGGAGGGCTTGAAGCGGGGGATGCGGCCGGCCACGGTGATGGTCTGGCCGGTCCGCGGGTTGCGCAGGGTGCGCGGGCGGCGGCGCGCCACCGAGAATGTCCCGAAGCCCACCAGGGTTACCGAGTCGCCGCGCTTGAGCGAGGTGCGGATGGCGGCGAGCATCGCCCGCAGCGCGCGCTCGGTGCCGGCCTTGGGCCACCCGGTGGCCTTGGCCATGTGCGTGACCAGGTCGGCGCGGGTCATCTACATGCCGAAGACGCCGCGGGCCTCGTCCATCACCGCCTCGGTGATCGTCAGATAGCCCTTGGCTTCGGCGAAGCGCTCGACGGCGCGGCGGGCCAGGGGCCGGATGAACTCCGGGATGCGCTCGATGCGCGCCTGGGCCTCGGGCGACCAGGCGACGCCCGCCGGCGCCGTCGCCGTTCCCTCGTTCAGCATCTCGGCGAACGGGCATCCCGCCCCGGTCGCCTCCCCGCTGGCGGCGCCTTCGAAGACGTCGGGGCGCGGATCCGCCATCGAGGCGCGCACGTGCTCGAACGGCGCCGCCGCGGCCGGGGACCCCCCGATCTTCACGCCGAGGCTCCGCACCATCTGCGTCTCGAAGGGATTCGTCAGCATGGCCACGCGGAACCCGCACTGGGGACAGCGGAACGTGATCGTGAGCGAGCCTTCGTCCGGTCCTTCAGTCCCGTGGAGCTTCATCGGCGCGTCACAGTCGAGGCAGAGGAACTTCATGGCCGGGCCATTCTAGCAGGGGCGCCCAGACGCGGCCACACCCGCAGCGCGGCGGGCGACTCCATGAGAACGATCGCCCCCAGCGCGAAGAGCGTCGACCCCCAGTGACCGGTGATGGCCGTGCGGACGCCCACGACGGAGAAGAAGACGTAGGCCGAAAACCGCGCGCGGGCCTGCCGGGTCGCGAGCAGGAGCGCGACGAGCGGCGCGGCCAGGCCCGAGATCCACCAGCGCGCCGCCAAGAGTGCGAACGCCGCGTAGGCGACGAGGGCCACCACGAAGGTCAGGATGATGAGCGTGTTGGCGCCACGCGCCGCGGGGGCCTCGGGCATGCGTGGAAGGGTAGGCGAGGGCGCGTCCGCGTGTCAACGCGTAAGGATCGAGCGGATGAGGGCCGACACCCGTGGAGAGTACGGCGTCAGCGCGTGCTTCCGTACACGTTGGGCAATTCTGCCCGTTTGATGTCGCATTGCTGACCAGCGACGAGAATCTGACGGCTCTCCTCGCGAGTGTCGTAAATGACGACGCAATTCCCCACGCGCCACCATTGCATGGGAGAAGCGCAGCCGACGAGACCCATGACAGTCACCAGCAGGATGAGTACCTTGATGGGCGAGTTCATCAGAGCCTCCTCGTGATTAATGGGCGTCAACGGATTGTCCTGTCCCCGTAGCTCATCGCTTGCCCCAGAGAGGATCAGCTTCCGATTTGGGTCGTCGCGAGCGTGCGGTCCCAAAGTGCCAACCACTCGTCCTCGGGGTCCACGGCAGCCGCGCGCCGCTGGCGATGGCGAGCCGTCCAGCGCCGTAGAGCAGGAGGAGAACCCCACCCAGCGGCACGATGACGAGGACGATGGTCATGAGCCAAATCTTGCCGCCCCTGGGGAGCGTCGTTTTGCCACTTTTAGCCTTACTCGGCGGTTGCGGCGGTGAGGCCTGGTCCACGGCGGCGCCTCCAATAACTGGAAAGAGTCCCGCACTGTTCACCGGAACTCTCCAGACTGTCAATCCGTCAAATGCACTAGAACGTGTTGACCTCTCCCGGCGTGCTCCAGGAGGTTGGCCATCCCTGGCCACGTACTGTCTGAAAGTCGGCGTTCCCATCACCGAGGTCGGCAGTCAGCTCGGCCACAGCAATCCGGCGACGACGCTGTGGCACTATGCACACTGACAGTCCGCGGGTCTTCGCGGAGCGGATCGATCGCTTGGCGGAGGCTCGGGGCGGCAAAGGGGGTTGTAGAGCGACGTCGGTCCCAGCGGGCCATTGGACAGGTCCCGTATACTACAGACCAACGCCGGGGTAGCTCAGAGGCAGAGCAACTGATTCGTAATCAGTAGGTCGCGGGTTCGACTCCCGCCCCCGGCTCCATTTCCGAAGAACCACTTAGGCAGCACTCCAGAGTCGCGTTGGATTCCCTTGGTGCTAATCCGGGTGCTACTCCGTGCTAGCCGCCTGGGCCTTGGCGACAGTTGTCCAACGGACCGCTAGACGTTCAATGGTCTCCTTCCGGTGGGACGGTGAGAGGTAGGCATAGGCCACCTTCGCCACCCGGCGGACGGGTCAGCCCTTGGTCGGCGCCTCCCGGGCCGCCCGCTGAACCCCCGCCCAGGTGCCCGCCCTACGGGGGCGACTCTTCGGTCAGTGAGAGATCCCGTCTCTGGGTCGCCCGGGCCCGATCTTCCCCCGGTTCGGGGGGCCCTTCCCCGCCTTTTTCGGGTCCCAAATTCCCCATCCCGCGGGTATGCAGGACGCTGCTGTCGCGCTTTGATAGGTGCGTAGAAGGCGGTGAACAGCCGATGATCTTGGCGGTGACCCGCGGCCGCTAGAGGTGGGGACGTTCCCATGGTGGGAGTGTCGGTGTTATGAGAAACGTGATTCTGATGAACCTCGCTCGCTGGGCCATAGTGGTGGCGACGATCGTGCCTTGGGGGCTCATACTGGCTTGGCTGCTAGCCTGGAATGGGTGATGCTTCACGCAAGAGACTCGGGGATTCTCTCCCACGTGATCGCCACGGCTCCTTGAGCACGGTTCGATAGAGCGAGCCCTTACTGCGGGGACTCCTCAATCAGCGAGAGGTCGTAGGGCGGCCGCGCGTTGAGCGCCCGCCACGCGGCCTCGTGGACTGGCCCGCTAAGGCGCACTCCACCAGCTCACGGCCTGACCCACCCAGGGCCCCGTCAGGTGGTCATGCCGGACACCCCCACCGGCGTCGATCCAGCTCCCCGTCTTCAGTTCCCTCCGCCAACCGCCCCGCTTTGTATCCCACCGTCTGTCGCCCGCTTGGATTTCTTCGCCATGATCCCTCGTTCCGTGCAGGCGAGCGCCCATCGCGGTGCCGTCACTCCAAGAAGGGGGGCTGCCTTGATGGCGGAGGAAAAACTTGAGTCCCTGCATCGGACTTTGTATGACGGGTATATGCGAGAATCGTCGAGAGAGCCCTTGCCAACGCGCGGCCGGAAGCTGAACCCTTCGAAGACCAGCCCTCCCGCGACGCAGCCGAAGCCGGCGGTGTCCGCCGTCGAGATGGGGGCTCGCCAGCGGGAGATCTCCGTTTCCGAGTTCTTCACCAAGAACCGGCATCTCCTGGGGTTCGACAATCCGCGAAAGGCGCTGCTCACCTGCCTCAAGGAGGCCGTCGATAACGCGCTTGACGCCTGCGAGGAAGCCGGGATCCTCCCTGACGTGGTCGTCAAAGTGGAGGCCGTCGCCGATGGGGAAGCTCCGCCCCCTCCGAGCCAGGCCAGCCGCTTCCGGATCACGGTCACCGACAACGGCCCCGGCATCATCCGCCAGCAGATTCCACCGATATTCGCGAAGCTCCTGTATGGGTCCAAGTTCCATCGGCTGCGCATGAGCCGAGGACAGCAGGGCATCGGCATCTCGGCGGCCGGCATGTATGGACAGCTCACCACCGGCAAGCCCGTCCAGATCATCTCCCGCACCAGTGCGAGGGCGCCCGCCCATTACTTCGAGGTCGAGATCGATACCAAGAAGAACGAGCCGCGGATTCTGGAGAAGAAGCAGGTCGCCTGGGAGTCCCACCGTGGGACCCAGGTGACCATGGAAGTCGAGGGCCGTTACCAGAAGGGGCGGGCCTCGGTGGACGAGTACATCGAGCAGACCATCATGCCAATCCGCACGTCAAGCTGACCTACCTCACCCCGGAGGGAGAAACGAAAGAGCATCCCCGGACGTACCACGAGCTCCCTCCCTCGCCACGCGAGATCAAGCCGCACCCCTACGGTATCGAGCTCGGTATGCTGCTCAAGATGCTCCAGGACACCAAGAGCCACTCCCTCTCGGGGTTCCTGGCCAGTGATTTCAGCCGGGTGTCTCCTCGCCTGGCCGAGGACATCTGCAAGGCCGCGGGACTCTCGCCCCGCGCGCGGCCCCGGGACACCCACGGGCAGGCCGCCGAGNCCCTCTACAAGGCCATCCAATCCACCAAGATCATGGCGCCACCGACCAACTGCCTCTCGCCGATCGGCGAAAAGGCGATCCTCTCCGGCCTCTATCAGCAAATCAAAGGGGATTTCTATACGGCGGTGAGCCGGCCGCCCGCCGTGTACCGCGGCAACCCCTTTGTGATCGAGNCGGGCTTGGCCTACGGGCGGGGGCCGGCGCAAGGGGAGGAGGGCCAGGAGAAGAAGCCGATTCCACTGGCAGAAGGGGAGCAGCAGCAGGACGACCATGAGCTCGCCCGCGTCATCCGCTACGCCAACCGCGTGCCGCTCCTCCATCAGCAGTCCGCCTGCGCGATCTACAAGGCGGTGCTCGACACCACCTGGCGCAACTACGGAGTGTCTCAGTCCAGAGGCGCGCTCCCGTCTGGCCCCATGGTGATNTTCGTCCATATGGCCTCGGTCTGGGTTCCGTTTACCAGCGAATCCAAGGAGGCGATCGCCGATTACGACGAGATCCGCAAAGAGATCACCCTGGCGCTGCGCGAATGCGGCCGACGGCTAGGAGGCTTTCTCAGACGACGCGAGCGGGCCCACAGNGAGTACCGTCGGCGCAACATCTTCGAGCTCTACATCGAGGAGGTCGTCGAGTCGTGTAACCGCCTCAAGAAGGGNAGACTGCCCACCGCGAAGCTGAAAGAGCAGCTCCAGAAGATGGCCATGAGGCGGACCGGAGGCGAAAAGACAGACGAGCTCCTGGGGAAGAACGGAAGTGGCCCGGAAGGTCTCCCGCACTCGATCATCGTCACGCCGGAGGGTATTGAAGGAGAGGTGCCGGTGGCGATCAGCGAGGCGCCCGGAGGGGCCATGTCCCCGAACGGAGCTCCCGAAGAAGAAGAGGAAGCCGGCCAGCCGTCGCGGCCAAAAGGAAAGACCGCCAGGCCGAAGGCTGAACGCAAGCTGAAAGGGGTCAAACCTGCCGGGAAACCCCAGACCCGCGCCACGCGCAGGAAGGGCTAAGACGCNCCATGGCTCGAAGGCAGCGAAGGACAAGCGCGGTCGAGAAGAAACTCGTCGGGGTGGCCGACGTGGTGATCACCGCGGCCCAACGGCGCAAGGATCCCACCCTGGCGATCCCGGTCCGCTCCCTGTCGAACGTCACCTTCAACGAGCGCAAGGGCCTGATCGAGATGGGCAAGCGGAGACAGGCCCGGTCGTTCTTCAACGTGGGGATGGCCAAGAAGTTCATGCAGACGATCCTCGTGGCTGATGCCCTCTGCGAGCTCCAGCGGGCGAACCTCACGACCTCGCTCCGGGAGATCTACTACCGAACCAAGCACACGATCAAGAACTCGCACGAGAACACCCTGGACACCCAAGACGAGTCCGATCCGCTCATCGAGGACCTGGAGGTGACGCTGGAGGCCCTCCGGGAGGAGCTGCACGTGCGGGCCGAGAACGCCGGCTCCGTGGTCGGGCCCCTGGTGCTGGTGGATGACGGCGACCGGGTGGACTGCGCGAAGCTCGGGAAGGGCGGCTATTCCGTGCCCTCCATCGTCGAGCCGGAGTACCTCCAGATCAAGAAATGCACGGCCGATTTCGTCCTCCTGGTCGAGAAAGGCACCCAATGGAACCGGCTCTCCGAAGACAAGTTCTGGCGGAAGTACAATTGCATTCTCCTGACGGGAAACGGGCAGCCGCCCCGCGGCGTCAGGCGTCTGGCGCGGCGGCTGCACGAGGAGAAGCGGCTCCCCGTCTATGTCCTNGTGGACAACGATCCGTGGGGCTACTACATCTACTCGGTCATCAAGCAGGGCTCGATCAATCTCGCCTTCGAGAGCCAGCGCATGGCCATTCCGAAGGCCAAGTTTATCGGGCTCTCGAGCGTGGATCCCGAATCGTACGGGCTCCCCCGCAACGTGGGCATCAAGCTGAACGACAAAGACATCACCCGCGCCCGCGAGCTCCTCGGCTATACGTGGTTCCAGAAGAAGAGCTGGCAGGAGGAAATCAAGCGGATGCTCTCCAGCGGGCTCAAATACGAATTGGACGCCCTCGCCAACAAGGACTTCCAGTACCTCACCAAAAAGTACCTTCCCCGCAAGCTCAAAGAGAGGGATTGGTTGGACTAGGTGGACGAACACTGTGGTTCCAACTCACCCCCGATTTACGGGACTCTTAATCAGCGAGTCGCAAGGCCTGGCGGCGTCAGGGATGCTTCTTGGCCCGCGCCGCCGACCGTGGTGCCAAAGGTGGGCCAACGGCCGCGCTCCGTCGGACGTGTCGTCACGCGGAGGCCTCACCAGGCCCGGCTCCATCCGCCTCGACCACGTCTTCCGCGTTTGCAGAACGGGCGACGGATTGGTTCCGCGCCTGTCCGTCGGCTCGGCGGCCGCTACGACGCCGATGATCGTTCCCCCCTGCCGGCCGCTTGACGATTTGCCGGCGACGGGACGAGGGTCGACCGCACGCGTCCTCACGGGAAGGGGGACTGGAATGAGACCGGTTCTCATCGTCATGGTCAGCCTGCTCCTGGTCGGCTGCGGGAAGCATTACTGGGGCAAGCCCGGCTCGAGCTTCACNGACTTCTCGCAGGACANTCGGGAGTGCGCGCAGGAGCACGCCATGTATATGAGCGGCAACAAGGAGTACGGGATCGTCTCGCCCGACCTGTACCGCGCCTGTATGAAGAGTCGGGGGTGGACGCGCCAGCAGCACCAAGACCCTCCTCCCCCCGGATGGTTCCGAGGGATCGAAGGCGACGAGATCGTGCGCCTCGATGCGCTACCGCCGCAACCGCACCTGGAGCCGGTATCGGACCTGCCGCGGTGCGAGCGAGGCGCGACGGCCGCGACCGCGAGAGACAGCCAGGGGCGCTGGCGCTGTCGGCTCTGATCACGGCCGAGGCGGCTGGTTCAGAACGGATGTGACGTCGGGGAAGGAGCAGTGGGTCCCCGGTGGGGGACCCCCTGCTCGGCTCTGCTCACTTTTTGTGGGTCATCTTCTCGTGGTCGCGCAGCTGCTTGTCGGAGGTGAACGTCCTGCCGCAGACACCGCACCGATGCATACCGGTCACCTCCTTCCCGGATGTGTCGTCGGAGCGAGCGGCGGCAGGTCTTCGACGCCGGCGAGGGCGCGGAGCGCCTGCCAGAGACGGTCGATCTTCTCGAGCGGGATGCCGCGGCTCTGGGCAAGCCACCAGAAGTCAGCCTTCCGATCGGTCTGCACCAGCTCGAGGAAGACGGGCTCCTTNTGGAGTGTGCCGATCATGGCCCGGTCGCTGGGTAGGGTGGCCTGGACGCGGCACGTCATGAAAAATCCGGAGGCAAAAGGGATACCAAATTCCTGCAATTCGCATCCCACCAAGGAAACGCCCACTTGGCTGGCGGGCCGCCGGAACAGGGCGGGGGCCATGATTCCGACCTGGCACCGTGTCGTGCAGAAACGTCACGGGCCATAAGCGGAATCAGCGGAACGGCGGTTTCGGTCATGCGCCCAGAAGCACCGCCAGGAGCCGGTGCTTCTCGGCTATCGGAAGCGAAGCTGGGCGCCGNGCGACGTCTGGAGAAAGCCGGCGTTCCCCGTATGGCAGGGATCGGGCAGGTTCTGNAGAGCGGCCACCGCGTGACACAGCTCGTGCGCCTCGATTTCGAAGGCCATCGCCGACGGCAGGCTATCGGTGTAGCGGACGATCTTCACGGCCACGATCTGACGCCCGTCGGGCGCCTCGAGACGACGAGGGATGTGACAGCCCGCGGGGACACCGAGCCAAAGGATGTCGGGGCATTCGCTTCGGACGACATGGCGATCTTCGCTGACGACGAGCGTGACAAGCGGTTCGTCGTTGGGCAACGGACCGACCGAGGCGACTCGTGTGCCCGCGCACGCGGGCAGGGTCAGGGCCGCTCCCAGCAGGAGAGCGCCCACGGCGCTGGGATTCGTCACGTATGACAGGACAGGCAAGGAAGGTGCCACGGTCCCAGCGGCCTCGTTCGGTGGGCCCGGGGGCGACCTCCTGGTCTGACGGCATGTCAGATTGCGGGCGCAAGATGTCACGGGCGTTCGTGGCGGTCTGGCCCGAGTGTGGGTCGCCCGGGGAGTGCCCGTACTACGGTTGGGATGTCGCGATCACCCGCTGCGCTACATGTCGTGGCTCAATAAAAGTAGCACGCTGGTGACGAGCGAGCCGTATCCTCTCGCCTCAGACACGGCGCGCTGCGCGCCTCGACAGGGAGAGGCGAGTGATCGTTCACCGACAAGAATCGGCGGTGCGGGACGGTCGGGCCGGAACCCCGGAGAGACCTCGCGCCTTGTTCGTCGTCTCCCGGAGCCGGTCCGAGCGCTACTATGACCTCATGTATGCGTTCGGAGCCGACGGCGCCGTCAAGGTCATTTTGGATCGTCGCCGAAGTGAACGCCGTCAGTGGAACGAACGGCCATCGCTCGATCGACGGCAGTCGGACCGGCGCTCGTGGGATACCGACGCGGCGCTGCGAACGCTGGGCTGGGCGGTGATCCGGTATCCGCTGAGAAGCCGCCCTCAGCGGCAGGTGACTCGGTAAGCCTCCACCTCGTTGTAAACGGTCTCCTGCCCCTGGCGCTTGACCTTGCGAAACCTCCCCTCCACCGTCGCGTAGGCGCCGGCTTTACAGAGGGTATTTCCGAACGAGACGACTCTGATGGCACGTCGGCCATCTTCGAGCTCGAAGACGTAGTATGCAGTGCCGCGTTTTGACAGCAGCTCCTTGAGATTGCCGATGGTGCCGGCGATCACCAGCGCCCGGCCGTCGTAGAGATCGGGGCTGGCGAGGATCTCGCTCGGCGACCGGTCGCGCGCCGAGGCCGCCGAGGAGCTGACGACGGCGAGAATGGTCAGACCGAGGGGAAGGAAGTGACGGGGACTCAGACCGCTCTCACGGCGCGATGCACCAGCTCGCACCATGGGCGATTCGAGCCGGCTTCCGCTTCACCTGTCGAGTTCAGAATGCCCTTGCCCACGTTGGCCTTGTCGTCGTCGAGACCTTCGAACTTCGGTTGATGCTCGTCACACCAGCGCACGGTCAGGATTTCCTGGAGCGGGTCGCGCCCCGGGTCACAGCCGGGGCAGTACGTCGCGGCGAGGTTCGGGGTGTCGTTGAGTTCGGTCATGGAAGGCGCCCCCGCATACCTGCGGCGGGCAGCACAACCGATGCCAGGCGGGGAATTGCCAGCCAGGTCGAGACTTAGAGGTCATTCGCTGGCGACGGACCCCGTCGGGGGTGACAGCGAGGCCCACGCCCGTGACGAAAGTGACACCGCGCCCCTGGCGCCGCGGGGCACCCCCATCGCGTACAATCTCGCCGTGGTGACGGCCGACTTCCAGTCCTGGTGCGAGCGCGCGCAGGCGTGGACCCGTCAGGGACGATATGCGGACGCCGAGGCCGCCTATCGCGAGGCGCTCAGACTCAGGCCCGACGACGCGAAGGCGCACCGGGATCTTGGCCTCACGCTGCGACGGCAGCGCCGGCCGCGCGACGCCGAGACGATCCTCCGCGAGGCGCTCCGCCTCCAGCCCGACGCCGCGACGGCCCACGCTGAGCTGGGCGGCGTCCTGTTCGAGCAGGGCCGCTATGCCGAGGCGGCGGCGGCGTTTCGCGACGCGATCCGCCTCCGCGCCGATTTCACGCGGGCCCACGTGAGCCTGGGTCTGGCGCTCGAGCGCCAGAGCGAGTACGCCGGCGCCGAGGCGGCGTTTCGCGAGGCGCTTCGCCTTGGTCCCGGCGATGCGGTCGCGCGGGCCAACCTCGCCCTCGTGCTCCGGCGCCAGCGCCGGGCCCCGGCCGCCGAGGCCGTCTATCGCGAGGCCGTGGACCGGGATCGGCAGTCGGCGCCCGCGCACGCGGACCTCGCCGCCACGCTCTTCGAAGAGGGACGCTATGCCGAGGCGGCCGCCGTCTACGGCGAGGCGCTTCGCCTCCGTCCCGACTACGTACGGGCCCACGTCGGTCTGGGATTGACCCTCGAACGCATGGGCAGGCTCGCCGACGCCCTCGCCGCGTACCGGGCAGCCCTCCGGCTCCGGCCCGATGCCGCTGACGTGCACCGGAAGATCGGCCTGGTGCTAAAAAAGCGCCACCGGTACGCCGACGCGGTGGTGGCGTTCCGCGAGGCGCTTCGTCTGAGGCCCGACGACGCGGAGGCGCACTACCACCTGGCGGTGGCGCTCGAGCGCCAGGGACACTACGACGCGGCGGTGGCGGCGTTTCAGGAGGTGCTCCGTCTGCGTCCCAACATGCTCGCACCGTACCGGAGCCTCGCCACCACCTTGGGCCGCCAGGGCCGGTGGGCGGAGGAGGTGGCCGTGTACGCGGAGGCGCTCGTTCACCATCCGCGCGAGGCCGGTCTTCACGCCGCCCGAGGCCACGCCCTCGGCACGCTCGGCGATTACGTGGGCGCCGAGGCCGCGTTTCGCGAAGCGCTCCGTCTCCAACCCGACAGCGCGGACTTCCATTACGAGCTGGGCGTGGCGCTGGGCCGCCAGGGCAAGCACGCCGCGGCCGAGGCGGCGCTGCTGGAGGCGATCCGGCTGCGTCCCGACGACATCCGGGCGCGGGCGAACCTCGCGCTCGGCTTGGGCCGGCAGGGACGGCACGCGGATGCCGAGCGCGCGTATTGGCAGGCGCTGGCGCTCCGGCCCGATCATCCCGCGCTCCACCGCGGGCTCGGCGTCTCGCTCTACTGGCAGGGGCGGTACGCGGAGGCCGAAGCAGCGTTCGGGGCGGCGATCCGGCTCCGACCCGGCTACGTGCGCGCCCACTGCGACCTCGGCGACCTCCTCGCCGAGCGGCAGCAGTATGCGGCCGCCGAGCAGGCCTACCGCGCCGCCGTCAAGGCCAAGCCCGACTCGGCGCGCTCCCACGCCGCCCTGGCCGTGGTGTTGCTCGCCGGGCAGCGCTGGGCCGAAGCCGAGGCCGAGTGCCGGCAGGCGATCAGGCTCGATCCCGAGATCGCGCGGACACACTTCGATCTGTGGGCCGCGCTGGAGGCGCAGGGCGAGTGGGCCGCGCTCGAGGACGCCGCTCGGGAAGTCATCGCGCTGAAGCCCGATCTGGCCGACGCCCACGCGCGGCTCGCTCGCGCGCTGGCGGCTCAGGGCCGACGGGAGGCGGCGGAGGAGGCGTACCGGCGGGCGCGCCAGTTCAGCGCGCGTTGAGCAGCCGGCCGAATTCCTCCAGCTCGGGCCGGGGAACATCGGGACGCTGGCGGAGCTGCTCCCAGACGCCGGCGGGGTTCTCCTCGAGCGCGCGGCTCACCCGCGCGAAGACCTTCATCAGGCGGCGCGCCTCGAGATCCGCCTTGCGCTGAGCCACGGCGCTGGCCACGTTGAGGGCCAGCGAGGCCAGGCGACTGTCGAGTCTGAGGAAGCCCGACACGGTGGGCCGGACGAGGCTGCGCCCGTCGCCCGCGGGGCTCAGGTCGTATTCGATCATCGTCACCGCCTCGCCCCGGATACGCGGCAGGAACGCCTTCTTGTAGTCACCCGTCGCGCGCATGACGCGGGTGCCGTTGGCCGCGTAGACCACCCAGAAATGTCCGCTCACGCCCCAGCCGTCGTCGAGGAAGAGGCCGGCGGGCGTTCGCCAGATGCGATACCGGGCCAGGCGCAGGCTCCGGGCGACGTGGGTCGCGAACTCCGGATGGTCGAGCAGGTATTCGAAGACTTCCCGCCGCGTGACGAACGGCTCGGCCTCGACCCGCGTGGCCACGTCCGCGGCGTCGGTGATCTGCTGGAGCTGGACCCGCTCCGCTTCGGGAAGTCCCGCGGGGAGGGGGGGACTCGGTCGGGCGGCCGACACGCTGGACACCAGCCAGAAGGCGCCGGCGGCGGCGACGGCCCCGGCGGCGCGGCAGGGGAGGGGAAACCACGACGGCACGACGCCACGATTATACCCGTGGCCGGAATGCGCTTGACCTCGACCCGGAGTGCTCATACCCTCGGCCCGCTACCTGCGCAGTCTTCGAATGGTCCTGGTCTGACTCGGGACGGCAGGAGGCAGGCATGGAGACGTCGTTCCGGACGTCGCGCCCTCAGCGCTATCTCTACGCGATGGTGGAGGGTCTGCCGGGGTGGTGGCGGCCACCCAGGGAGGGCGTGGGCGCGGGCGCCGTCACCGCTCGTCCCGTCCGCGATCTCTTCCTCATCGCCAGCCCCATCGTCTCGCCGCCCGGTCGCACTCCTGGCGCGCAAGCGCGCCATCACGACGTCGTCGGTAGCCTTCTCGAGGCGACATCCGTCGTGCCGTTCCGCTTCGCCACCGTGGTGCCGGAGATGGACATCGACGGCTGGCTCGACGCGCGCATGCCCCTGATCCGCNCCAGCCTGGCCGAGGTGCGTGGCTGCGTGGAGATGACCGTGAGGCTGCTCCGACTCGACCCCCGTATCGAACGCAGCCCCGGCGCGAACGGTGTGGCCGGCTTTCTACGCATCGTGGCCGATCGCCTGATCGAGCGCGCCGGGCTCCCGAACTGGCGCTACTGTCCTACCGGCAGCGGCGGCAACGCGGCGGCCTCGCTCGCGTTCCTGGTGCNCCGCGCCGACATTTCGGTCTTTCTCGCCCATATTGCGCCCATCGCGGCCCGCGCGGAGGGCGTCGCGGTCGTGCCCACCGGCCCCTGGCCGCCCTACTCGTTCCTAGCGGCGCTCGAGCGGGAGACCGCCCCCACCGCCGGCTCGGTGTCGGCCTAGCGCGGCTCCTCGCCGTCCCCCCTTATGGGCGCCTTGCCGGGTCGTCCGCCTTCGGGTAGTCTGTGCGCCACTCGGAGGAGGGCCGATGCCCAGACTCTCCCGTGCCGCCGTCGAGCAGCTCATGGCCGAGCGCCCCGATAGCACCCTGGAGGCGGCGCTCGAGGTGTTCGAGGTCTTNGCGAGCGGTTCCCTCACCGACGAGGTGTACGTCCTGGACGACGTCGGTGGCAAGCGCATCGCGATCGCTCCGACCGCGCTCAAAGAAAAGTATCGGCGGGGGTGACCCATGGCCATCATCACGATCTCGCACGAGATGGGCGCCGGCGGCCCCGAAATCGGCATGGCGCTGGCCCAGCGGTTGGGCTACCGGTACGTCGATCAGGAGCTGCTGCAGGACGCCGTGCGGCGGTACGGGCTCGCCGAGGAGAAGCTCTCACANCTCGATGAGTCGAAGCCGTCGTTGTTCGAGCGCTTCGACGCCGAGACGCGCCACTACATCACCATTCTCCAGACGACGCTGCTGGAGTTCGCCGAGGCCGACAACGTCATCCTGATGGGGCGCGGTGGCCAGTGGCTGCTGCGCGGGATCCCCCACGTGCTGCGCGTGCGGGTGATCGCCCCCTTCGAGCAGCGTGTCAAGCAATGGATCAAACGGACGGCGGAGATGACCGGCGAGGCGCCGAACCAGCGCGCCGCCGCCGAGTTCGTCCGGCGCGACGACAACGAGAAGGCGGGCCGGATGCGTTACCTCTACGAGGTCGACATCGGGGACCCCACGCTGTACGACTTGGTGATCAACAGCGAGAAGCTGCCGCACGAGGCCGCCGTCGAGATGATCGAGCGCGCCGCGCGCCACCCGAGCCTGGCGACGACCGGGGCCGGACGGCAGGTCGTNGCCGATCGAACGCTGGCCTCNCGCGTGCAGGTCGCGCTGGCGATGCATCCGGACACNCGTCGCTACCGCATCACCGTCGAGGCCCAGGGCGGTATCGTGACCCTCGAGGGCACCGCCGCGCTGGAGCGCGCGGTGCAGGTGGCGCGCGAGGTGGCCGGCGTGCGCGAGGTGCGGACGCGCCAGGTCGAGATCCCGCCGATCCCGCCCTTCGTCGCCTAGCTGTGCGTTGGAGTAAGCACCGTTCGAGCGCGGGCTTCGCCCGCGCCATCCCACTGGGGTGGTTCGGAGGGGGCCGCGAGGCCCCCCCCGACTATGGATCTCGAGGGGGCCGTCGAGGCCCCCTCCGATGACCTAGCGCGCCGGCGCCGGCCCGTCGGGGGCCTCGCTGATCTTGAGCTGGACGGTGCGGGGCTGCCGATCCCGGACGATCTCGAGCTTGATCGTCTTGCCCACCTCGGCTTCGGCCACCANCCGCTGCAGGTGGTGGTAGTCGTCGACCGCCGCGCCGTCGAAGCCGACGATGACGTCGTTCTGCTTGAGCTCGGCCGCCGCCGCCGGACTGCCCGGATGCACGCGAGCGACGACGGCTCCATTCGTCCCGCGAAGCCCGAGCGCCTGGGCCAGCTCCGTCGTGATGGGCTGCAATGAGACGCCCAGCCAGCCCCGCGTGACCTTGCCCCGATCGATCAGCTGGCTGGTGATGCGCTTGGCCATGTTGGCGGGAATGGCGAAGCCGATCCCCTGACCGGTGGCCACGATGGCGGTGTTGATGCCGATGACCTCGCCGTGCAGGTTCACGAGCGGACCGCCGGAGTTGCCGGGGTTGATCGAGGCGTCGGTCTGGATGAAGTTCTCGTAGCTCGCGATCCCGACGTCGGCCCGTCCGGTGGCGCTCACCACGCCGACGGTGACGGTCTGGTCCAGCCCGAACGGGTTGCCGATCGCGATGGCCCACTCGCCCACGCGAAGCGCGTCCGAGTTGCCGAGCGTCGCCACCGCCAGCTCGCCCTCCGGTTCGAACCGGACGACCGCCAGGTCGGTCTTGGGATCGGTGCCGATGATGCGACCGCGGTACTCCCGCTTCGAGCTGAGGCGCACCGTGACGGCGTCGGCACCCTTGATCACGTGGAAGTTCGTGAGCACGTAGCCCCGCCCGTTGATGATGACGCCCGAGCCCAGACCCGGCTGGCGGAACTCGCCGGGCGCCCCGGGCCGGCTGGGCCCGAAGAACTGGTCGAAAAAGTCCTTGAAAAACGGGTCATCCGCGAACGGGCCGGGCACGATCGGTGGCCGGCGTGAGCGTGCCACCTGGACCGTTCCGATGTGGACGACGGCAGGGCGGACCCGCTCGGCGACGGCCACGAACGCCGCCTGAAGCGTATCCACGGTGGTGCCGGTCGAGGGTGGGGCGGGCGGTGGTGTCCAGCGGGTGGTCATCCAGAGTGCGTGAATCCAGAAGCCGGCGCCGATACAGACAAAAAATACGATACTGATTAGGACGGAACGCGCCACACTGGGCGTCATAGAGGGAACCTCGGGGCTGGGCCCTCTGGGTNAGCCCGGATCATAGGGGCGCGCGAGNGGCGGTGTCAAGCGAAGTATTGCAAATCTAACGCTTTTTTTATTGACCCTCGGCGAACGAACGCGGGAGAATGTCTTATTGCATAACATGTTCCGCCCTCAGAGACGCTCCTTGGTCCGTGACACGGTCTGCGTTGTCCTCGTGGTCTGCCTGCTCATGCCGACCCTCGGTGTGGCCCAGACGCCACAATCCCCCGGAACCGTGGAGCCGCGGGCCCCGGCGATGCCGCTGCAAGTCCCATCGCAACAATTGCCGCCCCCCCCGCCCCCGGACTTCCCGGTGCGGGCCCCGGGGGGCGTTGCGATGCCCCGCGCCGATCCTTGCGCCGTTCCCGGCGGTTTTGGGGGGAACGGCGCGCGGGTGCCGGGGCCCGACTACAGGCTCGGTCCGGGCGACGTCCTGGACATTCAGATTGCGGGCCGCCTCGACGTCACCCGTCAGCAGTTCGTGATCGATCCCGACGGCTTCGTGAGCATCCCGCCCGTGGGCTCGATCGAGGTCGGTCGGCTCACCCTCGCGAAGCCAACCGGCGGATCTTCGAGGAAGCCCGAACGCTGCTCCGGTTCGTGGACGTGACGGTCTCCGTGCTGGTGCCGCGCTGCTTCGAAGTGGTGCTGTCGGGCGAGGTCGAGCGCCCGGGGTCGATCCAGGCTGCGGCGGTGCGGCGAGTCCACGAGGTGCTCCTGGCTGCGGGCGGGATCACCCCGCGTGGGAGCCTCCGCCGCGTCGTGATCACGCGCGATGGCGCCGCCATCGAGGTCGATCTGCTGCGGTTCGAGCTGCGCGGCGATCTCTCGCAGAACCCTACGGTGGTGGAGGGCATTCGGATCCAGGTCCCGCCCCGCGGCGGCTCGGTGNCGTTCGCCGGCGCCTTCCGGCGTCCGGGGGAGTACGAGATCGGCGCCGATGGCGGGCTGCGCGAGCTCCTGGAATTGACCGGAGGCCTCGTGCAGGCGGCGGCGGCGACCGAGGCGCGCCTCACGCGGGTCTTGCCCGACGGGCGCAAGGAGACCATGTCCGTCGACTTGACGAAGGCGCTGGTGCGGCCGGGCGACGTGCCGCTCAAGCCCGGCGACGTCCTGTTCGTGCCCCAGAACGTCGTGCTGCAGGACGTGATCGAGGTGCGCGGTGCCTTCACCGGCACGGCCGAGAGCAGCCGCACGAGCACGTCGGGCAAGGCGACGATCGTGCAGCGCTTCGAGCTCGCCCAGGGNGACCGCGTGAAGGACGTCGTGGGCCGGGCGGGCGGNCCGGCNGCCTANGCCGACCTCCGGCTGGCCTTCGTCGAGCGGGTCGGCGTGGTGGGGCCGCGCCAGCGCATCCCCGTCGACCTGCACCGGCTGCTCGTCGAAAAGGACGATGC
>JGI25382J43887_10000102_pt1 | contig 20089 bp, 17 predicted proteins | sample GraSoi013_1_40cm_3_FD_43887 | JGI IMG/M metagenome (IMG submission 43887) | reverse complement strand
CCGCGCCGCCAGGCCGGCTCGAACCGCCAGCGCCCGACCGCCTCCGCTGCCGCGGCGTCGAGCTCGGGATGGCCCGACGAGCGCTCGATCACGATCTCGGCCACGGTGCCGTCGGCACTCACCCGCACCCGCAGGAGCGTGGTCCCCTGCGCGCCCGCGCGTCGCGCCCCTTCGGGATAGCGCAGCGGCGTCTGGGACGCGATCCGTGGCGCGCTCGACATCGCCGTGGCCGCGTCACCGCTCCTGGCGATCCCGGGTGTCTGCGGGCCATCCGCCGCCGCGGCGTCGCCGTCCGCCGGAGGAGCCGGACTCCGGGATTCCGTCGCGACAGGCTCACGCGCGGGCATCGCGCCGGGCGCCGGCGTCGGCGCCTCACGTGCGACGGGCACCGCCGCAGGCGCCTCGCGGCGCGGCACCGGGCGGGGCGATTCCGGCGCCGGCGCCGACGCCGGGGCCGGTGGCGTCACGTGGCCCGAGTCCGCGGGGCCGATCAGCTCGAGCACGGTGACCGAGGGCGAGCGGTCGCCGACGAGCTGCAGCCACAGGAGCAGGATCAGGCTGCCGTGCAGCGCCCACGAGATGGCCAGGGACCAGTGCAGCGGAACTGACGGCCGACGAAGCGCGCGGTGGCGGAGGCGTTGACCCATGCCGGATTCTGGTAGCGCCCGCCCAGGGTATAGGTGTGCTCGGGCACCTGCGCCAAGCGCTTGCCCTCGAGGCTGCGTTGCTGGGACGCCTCGACGACCCGCGCGTCGGTGTAGAGGTGGCTGGCGACCAGACGCCATGCCCTGGCCGGCCGCAGCTCCAGCTCGGTCTCCACCCCCCGGATGCGCCCGAGGTCGAGGTTCTGGCGCTGGCGGCATGTGGTGACACCGGCACCGCAGTCGGGATGAGGCGTGCTGAGCGTGACGTTGGCGATGAGGTGCTCGACGTCGTTCCAGAAGCCGGTGACGCGGGCGTCCAGCGGACCCCAGCGCTGGTGGACGCTGAGCTCGCCGCCGGTCAGGCGCTCGGGGCGGAGCTTCTCGTTGGCGGCGGTGACGTCGTTGCGAACGCGAAAGACCCGGTACAGCTCGTTGAGCGTGGGGGCCCGNAATCCCTGGTACACCGACGCGCGGAGATCGGTCGCGGGCGTGGCACGCCAGAGGGCGGCCAGGCGGGGGCTGACCGCCAGTTGGTCGCTGTCGTCGAAGTCCTTGCGGAGAAGCACGCCGCTCGCGAGCGTGTCGCGGCGTGAGGCGTTGTAGGTGAGCCAGTAGTCGGCGCGCAAGCCGCCGATGAGCTCCCACTGGGGGACAGGCGTGAAGACGTCCTGCAGGAAGGCGCCGGTGATGAGCTGCTCGCCGCCAGCGACGCGCCGGCGTTGGAAGATGCCAGTGACGCCCGAGAACACGTTCTCGTCAGTCTCGCCCTCCACCCAGCGGACATCGGCGCCGGCGNCGGCNCCNGGTGGGACCCGAAGAGCCGGCTCCACTGGAGGGCGCCGCCGCCGGCGGCGGCCGCCGGCACCGTCTGATCGAGGACCAGGATCTCAGAGTTACGATCGTCGGCCTGGCGGGAGAAGGTGCTGCGGAACGCCTGGTCCTGCCCGTAGATGTTGAAGGTCCACGTGCTCCCGTCCGAGGTGCGCACGCGGCCGCCCGCCACCAGATCGCCGGCGGAGGTGTCGTTGACCTGGAGCGGCGTGCCGTTGCCCCGGTCCTCGTCGTAGTAGTTGCCGCGGAGAAAGAAGGAAACGTCCGGCGAGACGACCCACTCCAGGCGGCCGTTGAACGTCTCGTGCTCGGAGTCCGCGTTGACGTCGATGGTGCCCCGCCGCGACGGCAGCACCACCTTGTAGCCGTCGGTGGTGAAGTGGTTGCCCTCCACGCTCAGGCGAAAGGGCCCGTGGACCTCGTTGAGGAGCAGGTCGAGGTTGGCGGTGTCGCGGCTGCCGTAGCTGGCCTCGAAAGCGCCGCCCCGCTCGGTCACCGGGCGCGAGAGGAGGTGGATCACCCCGCCGAGCGCGTAGTTGCCCCACACGCTGGAGCCCCCGCCCCGCACCACCTCGATCTGCTCCAGGCCGAGCAGCGGCACCCGGTTCCAGTACACCCAGCCGCCGAAGGGATCGTTGATCGGCACGCCGTCCAGCAGCACGAGCGCCCGGCTGGTGCCGCTCGGTCCGATGCCGCGCAGGGACACGCCCTGGGTCGTGGGATGGCCGACGACGCTGGAGGTGCGGCGGAAGAGGCTGAAGCCCGGCACCTGGCGCAGCAGGTCGTCGATGGTCCGGCTGGCCGACTGCTCGATGTCCTCGCGTGTGATCACGGTCACGCTGGCCGGCGAGTCGCTGGCGCGCTGCTCCATCCGGCCGGGGGTCACCACCACCGGATCGAGGCGCGTGGGCGGCTCTGCTTCCTCGGCGGCGGCGGCGCCGGCGCCGAGGAGCAGCGCGGCCAGAAGCCCGAGCGCCTTCATCGCGCGCTCAGCGAGAACTTCACGGGGACCTCCACCCAGCTCTCGACGGCGCGGGGGCCGCGCTTGGCGGGCAGGAAGGTCCAGCGCTTGACGGTCTGGAGGGCGGCGTCGTCGAGTTCGGGGGAGCCCGACGTGCGCTTCAGCCGTACGTCACCCACGCTCCCGTCGGCGCGCACGTCGACGTCGAGGAGCACCAACCCCTCGACGCGCTGCTCGCGCGCCGCCGACGGGTAGGGCGGCAGCGGCGTGTCGCGGTACTGCGCGGGGACTAGCGGGTAGGGCGCGCGAACCTCGATGGGCGGAAGCCGGATCACCTCGTCCTGGGCGGCACAGGGCGCGACGAGCGCGGTGAGGCACAGGACCGCAAGGGCCCGGCGGATCATGAGCGCTGGCTCGCAGGGCCCAGATGCTACACAGCGGTATCGGACGTGTCAAACCAGGGCATTGACAAGCCGGGGGGTGCGTATTACGGTCGCGCCGCTACCGGAGTGGGCGGTCCGCGCCGTACCTCGAACGCCGGAGGTTCACCATGCGGTTCTGGCATCGTTGCTCCATCCTGTTGCTCGTCGCGTCAGCCCTCGGATTCTACGCAACGTCTCAAGCGCAGCAGGCGCCGCCGCCACCGCCTTCGTGGCAACAGGGTCGGCCGCCAGCGCTGGGCGACTCGCCGCTTGCCCCGCACGCCCAGCCGCCGGCGCCGCTTGCCGGCCGAGAGGATTCCCGTCGACAAGATCAAGCTGCCGCCGGGCTTCAAGGCCCAGCTGTGGGCGTCCGGGATCTCCAACGCGCGCGCCATGACCCTGGGGAGCAAGGGCACGCTCTTCGTGTCGAGCCGGGTGGCCGGCAACGTCTACGCGGTGGTGGACCGGGCGGGCAAGCATGAGGTCAAGGTCATCGCCAAGGGCCTCACCCAGCCCAACGGCGTGGCTTTCAAGGACGGCACGCTCTACGTCGCCGCGATCTCTCGCATCCTCAAGTACGAGGGGATCGAGGACAAGCTCGACGACCCCGGCGAGCCCAAGGTCGTCATCGACACCCTCCCCAAGGACCTGCCCCACGGCTGGAAGTACCTGGCCTTCGGGCCCGACGGCAAGCTCTACTTCAACATCGGCGCGCCCGGCAACATCGTCCTGCCGCCCGAGACCCACGCCAACATCTCGCGGATCAACCCCGACGGCACCGGGTTCGAGTACGTCGCCCGCGGCGTGCGCAACAGCGTGGGGTTCGACTGGCACCCGGTGACCAAGGAGCTCTACTTCGCCAACCACGGGCGCGACTGGCTGGGCGACGACGTGCCGAACGACACCCTGCACCACGTCGGTGGGCGTCCCGGCTTTGTCCCGCACTTCGGCTATCCGTTCTGCCACCAGGGCGACATCCTCGACCCGGACTTCGGGCGCGGCCACTCCTGCAGCGAGTTCAACAACCCACTGCTCAAGCTCGGGCCCCACGTGGCCCCCATCGGCGTCGCCTTCTACAACGGCAACATGTTCCCGGCTGAGTACAAGAACCGCCTCTTCATCGCCCAGCGCGGCTCCTGGAACCGGACCCAGAAGAGCGGCTTCCGGGTGATGATGGTCTCCCTGGCCATGGGGCAGCCTCCCCAGTACGAACTCTTCGCCGAAGGCTGGCTACAGGGCGATCAGTTCTGGGGCCGGCCCGTGTACCCGTACGTGATGCCGGACGGCTCGCTGCTGGTCTCCGACGACTACGCCGGCGCCATCTTCCGGATCACCTACCAGCGCTGAGAGCCTCCGGCCCGAACACCCCCGTCGGTAACGGCCGGGGGTGTTCTCTGTCCGGCGCTCGCCGCCCGGCCCCGGTGGAGGTAGCATGGGCCCCGGTGCTCGAGAGCGAATGCGGGCGATCCCTAGCGTCCTCCTCCTGCTGGGCGTGCTGGTCACGATGGGGACGCCGACAGGGGGACGGGCCGCAGACATCGACGCCGGGCGGCGGAAGGCCGAAGTGTGCGCGGCGTGCCACGGCCCGGACGGCCGCTCGACGAACCCGGCCATCCCGTCGCTGGCCGGCCAGCCGACCCTCTATACCCACTGGCAGCTCATCCTCTTCCGCGACGGGCGCCGCAAGGATCCACAGATGACGCCGGTGGCGGCGCCCCTGAGTGAGGCCGACATAGAGGACCTCGCCGCCTACTTTGCGGCCCGGCCGCCTGCCCCGCCCAGGGGGACCGTGGATCCGGCCACCGCCGAGGCGGGCCGCCGGCTGGTGGGGGTCCACCACTGCGACTCATGCCACCGGCCGCGTCTGGACGGCCAGAACCAGATTCCCCGCATCGCCGCCCAGCACTACGAGTACCTGCTCAACCAGCTCCGCGGGTTCAAGGCCCAGACCCGCGGCGAGCTCGAAGGAACCATGACCTCAGCGGCCCGACCGCTCTCCGACGAGGAGATCGAGATCGTGGCCCGGTACATCGCGAGCCTGCCATGACACCACGTTCTACGTTTGCTCTCCTCCTGCTGCTGGCGGCCCCGGCCTGGGCCGGTGGCTCCAACTACGCCATCGCGCCCGGCGCCCGCCCCAACCTCGAAGGAAAGATCTCGGAGTGGNCNGTGCCGACGCCCCAGTTCGCGCGGGACCCAGCGCCCGGCCCCGACGGCAACATCTACATCGCCGTCATGTCCGGCAACAAGATCGCGCGCTTCGACACCCGCGCGAAGTCGTTCAAGGAGTGGGACCTGCCGCCCGGCGCGCGCCCCCACGGGTTGCTCGTCGATCGCGAGGGCCAGGTCTGGTACACGGGCAATGGCAACGGCACCATCGGCCACCTCGACCCCACCACGGGCAGGGTGACGCANCACAAGGCGCCGTCGGGCGGCGACCCGCACACGCTCGTGATCGACGACAAGGGCNTCATCTGGTTCACGGTCCAGGGCGGCCAGCGGATCGGGCGGCTCGACACGAAGAGCGGTCAGATCACGGAGTTCAAGACGCGTGGAAATCCTTACGGCATCGCCCTGGACAAGTCGGGCAACGTGTGGTTCTGCCAGCTCGGCGGCGACCGCCTCGGTCGGCTCGACCNCGCGACCGGCAAGATCACCGAGCTGCCGCTCNAGGCCGGCGCTCACCCGCGCCGCATGGCCGTCGCGTCGGACGGCTCGCTCTGGGTCACGCTCTTCGGTACCGGAAAGCTGATCCGGGTCGACCCGGTGGCCCAGAAAATCGTCAAGGAGTACGGGCTGCCCGCGGGGGCTGGCGGCGGGCCTTACGCGGTCACCGTGGACGCCGCCGGCATCGTGTGGGTCAACGAGATCCAGACCGACACCGTGGTGCGGCTCGACCCCGGGACCGGCCAGATGCGCGTCTTTAACCTGCCGTCGAAGAACGTCGGCATCCGGAAGATGATCGTGGATGCCGACGGCCGCCTCTGGTACATGGGCAGCCACAACGGCCGGCTGGGCGTGATCGAGTGATCCGCTGGCTCCTGGCGGCGCTCCTCGTGGGCATTCCCACGGGCGCGCCGGCCGAGGACGCGCTGTGGGAGCTGCTCACGGGCGGAGGACAGGTGGTCATCATGCGTCACGCCTCGACCGAGCCCGGCGTCGGCGATCCGCCGGGCTTCAAGCTGGACGATTGCGCGACCCAGCGGAACTTGAGCGGGGCCGGGCGCGAGGAGGCGCGGCGGATCGACGCCGCCTTCCGCGCGCGCGGCGTTCCGGTCGGCCGGGTGCTCTCGAGCCGCTGGTGCCGGTGCCTGGAGACCGCGCGGCTGGCGTTCGGCCGCGTCGAGCCGTGGCCACCGCTCGACTCCTTCTTCGAGGACCGCAGCCGCGAGCCCGAGCAGACGCAGGCCGCGCGCACGCTGGCGGGCGCGCACCCCGCCGGCGGCAACCTGATCCTCGTCACGCATCAGATCAACGCCGGGGCCCTCACCGGCGTCTATCCGGTGTCCGGCGAGATGGTGGTGGTCACGCCGCAGGGCGGCGGCCAGTTCCGCGTCGCTGGTCGCCTCCCGCCTTCGGCGCTGCCGCGGAACTGAGGAGCACGCTACTCTTCCTGGACCTCCCCGTCCCACTCGATCTTGATCCCACGCTGGACCGACTGGGAGGCCGGGCAGCCCTTCTCGTGCACCTCGATGGCGCGCAGCGCGTCCTCGCGCCGGCCCTGGGGCACGCGGAGCTTGTAGTGCACCTTGATCCGCGTGATCAGCGGCTTGCCGTCNACGTTCTCGATGAACCCCTCGACCTCGGAGGCGAGGCGATCGGGCTGGGTGGGGATCTTCCGCGCCGCTAGCGCTCCCGCTAGCGTGCCCGTCATTCAGCCCGCCACCGCGGCGACGATGTGGTCGAGCGTGGTCGGCAGCTCCTCCTCCGGCTCGACGCCGTAGAACTTCTTGATCCCGCCGTGGACGCCGTAGCTGACCGGCTCTGGAAAGTGCTCGATGTACGCCCGGCGTTTCGGGCCCTTGTCCTTCACGATCTTGACGCGTGACACGTGGATCAACTCGGCCATCGCGGTCTCCTTTCGGGGGTGTCAGGCCAGATCGAAGAGCAGGATCTCGTCATTGGTGCTCGTCCCCCAGCTCGATNCTCATCTGATGGGTGCGGACCTGGCGGACCACCTCGTNGTAGCGGTCCAGCATGGCCTTACGCACGCCATCGAAGCGCCAGCGCTCGACCACGACGCCCATCACGAAGCCCATCCCGATCAGATAGATGCCGAGCGCCAGCCGCAAGATTCTTCGCCGCCAGAGGGGACTCACGGCTCCGAGGCTACCCGATCGGCCGGCAGAATGCGATTGCCCGGGCCCGCGGCCCCTGACTGCTCCTCGCTCCACAGCAGTGGCAGCGCCAGCAACGGCAGCAGCCCCACCAGGCCCACCGTGACCATCAGTCGGCCGACGTTCGAGTAGTCGTGCTGGTTGACCTGGAACAGCTCGTTGAGATACTGCGTGAAGAGCTGACTGGCCGAGAGGGCGAGGTTCATCAGCGACGCCATGATGGCGAACATGGTGGCCTCGGCCCCGGGCGGCGCCGATTTGGCGATGAGCACGAGCATGGGGACCATGGTGAGCTGGCTGAGCGGCGCCGAGATGGTCGTGTCGACGAAGGCCAGCGTGCGAGCGCTGATGCCCAGCCACTCGTGCAGGCCGTAGAAGAGGCCGATGTTGGGCAGGTAGAGGATCGTGCCGGCGATCACGACCCAGAAGAGCGTGAAGCTCACCGGCCGCTTGACGATCGTCTTGCGGAAGACGAGGAGGCCCAGGAGGCTCAGCACCGAGCTCACCTGCGCCAGCACGCCGAGGAACNTCTGGTCGAAGCCCAGGCGGTCGATCACCCAGTAGCTGTAGCCCTGGCCCACGTCGGGCGTNGCGCGGAAGAGGAAGATGACGATGGAGGCGACGGCGACGCCGCGCGAGATGCCCACGTGCTGGAGCAGCGTTCCGATGAGGACCAGCGAGACCACCAGCACGATCTCCTGCGCATAGGGGGCGTGCAGGGTCTCGAGCGCGGCCCCCATGGCCGCGTAGCCGAGGCCGCCGACGAGGACGAGCCGGGCCTTGCCGCCCCCCAGCGGCCCCGCGTCCGCGCTCGCCGGCATCAGCCGCGCCCGCGCCGGGCGCACGATGGCGATGCTGGCGGCCACCACCAGGGGCAGCGCGGTGGCGACGGCGAAAGTCGGCCGGGAGCCGATGATGCCCGCCAGCCAGCCCGAGAGATAGCCGACGCTGATACCCCCCAGCAGNACCGCCATCCGCCCGAACGTCTGGATCTGACCGATCTCGTCGTCGGTCCGGGCGACCTCCACGCTGAGGGCGTCGGCGACCACGTCCTGGACCATGTAGCCGATGGTGACCAGCAGGGCCGCGACGAGGTAGGGGCCCCGGGTCGCGACGGTCGTCGCCATCAGGACGTACCCGGCCAGCGTGCAGCCGGCTCCGATCAGCATGTAGGCCAGTCGGCGGCTGCCGAAGATGGGGTGCACGTCGGAGGCGACCCCGGCGACCATCTTCATGGACCAGGGCAGGCCGAGCCAGAACGCGATCCCGGCCGCCTCCGCCGGCTCGAGCTGGAGCGTGTCCTTCTGGAAGAAGATCTCGGCGACGCCGGTCACGGCGCTGGCGCCGTAGCAGAAATAGGTGACGAGGACCGGGATCCAGGCCGGCCGAAAGCCGCCGAGGAGGGTGGGTGGCACGCCCTATCCTAACCCCCCCCGGGGAAACCTCACCCACCGTTGGCAAAATTTTCGCGACGCGGACGGTAGAAGCGTCATCTAAAACGCTGAACTTTCAGCAGGACCGGCACGTTGTAAGATTGGCAGCCCGTTTGCTTGTTATGCTAGGGGGTGAATGAAGGTGTTGGACCGTGCCGTGGCCCTCTGGCAGTCCCGGAGCTTCTGGCGGGGGCGACCACGGCCGCGCCTCGCCCTGGCGCTGGGTGGCGGGGGCGTCATCGGGGGTATGTACGAGGTCGGCGCGCTGGCCGCTCTCGAGGAGCGGCTGAACGATGAGGGGCGGGGCTTCGACATCTATGTCGGCTGCAGCGCCGGCGCGGTGGTCGCCTCCCTTCTGGCCAGCGACATTCGCGCTGGCGAACTCTACCGGATCCTCGACGAGGACCTGACCGACCCCCTCAACTTCCAGCGGGGCGCCGTGTTCTCGTCGGACTCCTTCCGGCGGGCGGCCGGGCGCTTCGGCCAGATGGTCTGGGCCTTCGGCAAGAACGCGATGACCGGGCTCCGAGGTTCCGTCCCCGACATGCTGGCCCGCGCCGAACGCGACCTGCCTCCCGGGTTCTTTTCCCTGGAGGCGCTCGAGCGGTTCATGCGGGAAGCGTTCGCGGCGCGCGGTCTGCCCAACTCGTTCCGCGAGCTCTCCCGCACGCTGCTGATTCCCGCCATCGACCTGGACCGCGCGGAGCGGGTGGTCTTCGGCCAGGGAGACCTGCACAACGTTCCGATCAGCCAGGCCGTCGCCGCCTCCTCGGCGATCCCCGGCTTCTTCGAGCCCTACACCATCGGGGGACGTGACTACGTGGATGGCGGCGTCGGGTTCAGCGGCCACGCGGACCTGGCGGCCGAGGCGGGCGCCGAGATCGTGTTCGTGGTGCACCCGCTGGTGCCGAGCCTGTCCGACGGGGACGGTCCCGGGATTCGCGCGCGGGGTCTCTACACGATCATGGAGCAGGCCAGCCGCATCTACGGCCAGAACCTCCTCCAGCTGGGCCTGGCGGCGCTCTCCATCAAGCTCCCGCGGACCACCTTCTTCCTGCTCGAGCCCCCGCGCACCAAGACGCCGCTCTTCGGCCCCTCGATGGGCTTCGAGGCGGCGCGCGCCGCGCTCCGCTTCGGCTACACCTCGACCAAGGAGTGGCTCGACACGAAGGGGCAGCCGCTCCTGCGCCGCCTCCTGCCCGAGCAGGACGCCGTCACCTCGTAGCCCGCGCTATTCGATCACGCCCCTGGCGCGGAGCCGGGCGATCTCCGGGGCGCCGAGCCCGAGCTCCTCCAGCACGGTGTCGGTGTGCTCGCCGGGCAGCGGGGCGGCGTGGCGGACGACCCCCGGCGTCTCGGAGAGCTTGATGGCGATCCCGAACTGTCTCACCTTCCCGAACTTCGGGTGCTCGGCCTCGACGATCATCTGCCGGTGGTTGACCTGGGGGTCGTGCACCGCCTCCTCGACGTCGTACACCTTGCCAACGCACACGTCGGCCTTGACGAGGCGCTCGTACCACTCGTCGCGGTCGCGCGTCTTGATGATCGCCTCGATCTCGCGCCGCGCCGCCTCTTCCTCGGCGTTGGCCGCGCGCACGAACTGATCCGGCCGGCGCGCGAAGCGCGCGAGATCGGGGCGGCCGATCGCCTTGCAGAAGTTCTCCCAGAGCCAGGGCTCGGTGCAGCCGATGGTCAGGAGCTTGCCGTCGCGAGTCTCGTAGATGGCGTAGTAGGGGTAGGAGCCGCCCAGGAACCCTTCGCCCCGGCGGGGGGCGACCCCGTCGCTGAAGAAGAAGCGCATGTTGGGCGTCGCCGCCAGCAGCGAGACCGTGGTGTCGAGATAGGAGACGTCCACGTGCTGGCCGCGACCGGTGCGCTGGCGGGCGAACAGCGCCAGCACGATCCCCAGCGCGCCGTGCAGGCTGGCGCCGGCGTAATCGGCGATGAGGTTGAGCGGGATCACCGGCCGGCGGTCGCGCTCCCCGATGAGGCCGAGCACGCCGGCCAGCGAGATGTAGTTCAGGTCGTGGGCCGGGAAATCGCGGTAGGGGCCGTCCTGGCCGAATCCTGAGAGCGAACAATAGACGATCCGTGGATTGAGGGCTCGGAGCGTCTCGTAGTCGGCGCCAAGCCGCTTCATGACGCCCGGGCGGAAGCCCTCGACGAGGACGTCGGCGCCGGTGGCGAGCCGCTGGAAGATCGCCTGGCTCTCCGGCGCTTTGAGGTTGAGGGTCAGCGAGCGCTTGTTGCGGTTGACGAAGGCGAAGGCGCTGCGACGCTCCGCGTCCACGCCGCGCGGGCGGTCGGCGTCCGGCGTCTCGATCTTCAGGACGTCGGCGCCCATGTCGGCGAGCATCATGCCCGGCAGCTCGGCGGGCGGCACGCGNGCCAGCTCGAGCACCTTGATCCCGTCGAGCGCTCCCATCAGCGCCTCCTTGGCCTCAGCCAGTGAGGGACTCCGGACTCACTCGACGTCTCCCGCCAGGCGCGACGTGAGCGCGCGAATGTCGGGAATCTCCTCGAGGTGGTCGAGCTGCTCGGCGATCGCCGCCGCCTCCTCGTTCGGGATCGCGGTCGACGCGCAGGCCAGGAACTTCTGGTACAGCGCCTCGACCGAGAGCGGCCGGTCCGGATGGCCGGTGGCGCCCCGCGGCGGCGTGGTCAGGACGCGGCCATCCGTCAGCCGCACCGTCACCCGGCTCCAGGCGTGCTCCGCCAGGCGCTCGGACAGCGTGTCGTCCACGACCATCGTGACCTTCGGCATGAGCGCGCGGATGGCGGGATCGCGCACGTCACCGTCCTCGAACGATGCGAAGTCCAGGCGCCCGTCGACGACCGCGGCGGCGGCGCAGAACTGCATCGAGAACTTGCGCTCGAGCGCCGTGGCCGGGGCCGGGTAGACGAGGACGCCTGCCGTCACCCGGGTGACGCCGACCTCGATGGCCGCGATCTGCTCCGGTCGGAGCGCGTGGCGACGGCGGAGGTCGATCAGCGCGTCGATGGACGAATGGGTGAGCGCGCACGACGGGTAGGGCTTGACGGCGACGCCGGTCTCCACGAGATGCCAGCGCTGACCCAGCCCGTCGAGAGCCGCCCCCAGTGACGCCGCCTCCCCGAACGCGGTGACGTAGCCCTGGGGGCCGTCCAGCGCGCTGTCGGAGGCGGTGAAGCCTTCGCGCGCGAGCGCCGCCGCCAGCACGCCGTTTCGCGCCGCGTGGCCGGCATGGTACGGCTTGGTCATCGAACCGAAGTTCTCCTTGAGGCCGGAGGCGAGCGAGGCGGCCAGGCCGAGCGCGTGGCGGGTCTGGGCGAGGTCCAGACTCAACCCGCGGGCGGCGGCAGCGGCGCAGCCGAGCGTACCGAGGGTGGAGGTCGCGTGCCAGCCGCGCTGGTAGTGACCGGGATTGAGGGCCGCGCCGAGCGCGGCGCTCACCTCGAAGCCGACCACGTACGCGAGGGCCACCGCGCGGCCGTCGGCCATCTCGGCCTCGGCGCAGGCCAGCGCCGTGGCCAGCAGGGGCACGCTGGGATGGCCCATGAGGGCGAACGAGGTGTCGTCGAAGTCGTGGGCGTGGCCGGCCACGCCGTTGGCCAGGGCCGCCCACGTCGGCGCCGTGCGGAGGCGCGTGCCCACCACGGTGCAGACCGGCGTGGCGCCCTCGGCCCGCGCCACCTCGCGGACGATCCGCGCCGCCGGCTCGCGCGCCCCGGCCAGCATGACGCCGAGCGTATCGAGCGCCGCGCGCCGGACCTGGACGAGTCCCGACCGCGGGCAGTCGTCGAGCGCGGTCTTGACGACGAACTCGCTGAGGCGCGCGCTGGCGGTCACGCTCGCACCTTAGCGGAGGCGCTCGGCTCTTGCAATCCCCCCGGCTCGCGCGTCAGCCGTTTCTCATTTCGCGTCGTGGAAGATCACGCCGAGCGTGTAGCGGGAGCCCGAGGTGACGCGGGAGACTCCGTGGCGCATCGTCGCCCGATGGAAGCCGCGGGCGCCGGCCACCGGACGGTAGCAGGTGGTGAAGATGACGACCGCGCGAACGCCTCCGGGTGCTCGCGGAGCGCCCGCAACCGCACGGGCCGGTATACTTCGGCGTCGGCNTCGTTCAGCGCCCGCACCTCCATGGGCCTCGATCCTATCGCCTCCACTCTGGTAATGTGCAGCCATGTTCGTGGCCGGGATCGACGTGGGCGGCACCTTCACCGACGTCACCGCGGTGGACACGTCGACCGGACGGGTGCTCGTCACCAAGGTCCCGTCGCAGCCGCTCGACGAAGCGGCGGCAGTGCTGGCGGGGCTGGCCGAGCTCGGGATCGACGCCAGCGTGCGGCGCCTCGTCCACGGCACGACGGTCGGCACCAACGCGATCCTCGAGCGTCGGGGCGCCCGGGTCGCGCTGCTGACGACCGCGGGCTTCCGTGACCTGATCGAGATCGGCCGCACCAAGCGCAACATTCCGGCCCTCTTCATCCCCACCTTCGTGCGCCCCCAGCCGGTGGTGCCCCGGGCCCGGCGCTTCGAGGTGCGGGAACGCATGCTCCACGACGGCCGTGCGCTCCTTCCCCTCGACCCGGCGGACGTCGAGCGCGCGTTGGGCGACCTGGCCGCGTCCGGCGCCGAGGCGGTGGCGATCTGTCTNCTCCACGCCTACGCCAATCCCGAACACGAGCGGCGGCTCGGCGAGGCCGTGCGGGCGCGGTTCCCCGCGCTGCCCGTCTCCCTCTCGGCGGACGTCGTCCCCGAGTACCGCGAGTTCGAGCGCTTCTCGACGACCGTGCTGAACGCGTACCTGCAGCCGCTCCTGGACCGCTATCTGGCCGGGCTCGAGAAGCGGCTGTTCGAAGCGGGCTACGCGTACGGCGTGCTCACGGTGGGCTCGAGCGGAGGCATGATGACCGTGGAGACGGCTCGCCGGCTGCCGATCAAGACCATCTTCTCGGGGCCGGCCGGGGGCGTGAGCCGGGCCTGCTTCGTCGCGCGGGGGGCCGGCGTGAAAGACTTCATCACCTACGACATGGGCGGCACCAGCACGGATGTGTGTCTGGTGCGCGGCGAGCGGCCCCTGACGTCCACCGACAACCTGATCGGCGCCTTCCCGGTGAAGGTTCCTCAGATCGACATCCGCNCCGTCGGCGCCGGCGGCGGCAGCGTCGCCTGGGTCGACGTCGATGGGAGCCTCCAGGTCGGCCCGCTGAGCGCGGGCGCCCACCCCGGCCCCGCCGCCTACGGCCTCGGCGGCAGCGCGGCGACGGTGACCGACGCCAACGTCGTGCTGGGCCGGATGGGAACGGCGCGCCCGCTCGGTGGCACGATCCGCCTGGATGACGCGCTCGCTCAGCGGGCCGTGGAGGCACTNGCCGTCCGCCTGGGCGGTCTCGGCATCCGCGAGCTGGCCGAGGGGGTCGTTCGCATTGCGGTGGCGCGGATGACGTCGTCGATCCGNGAGATCACCGTCCAGCAGGGCCACGACCCGCGCGACTTCACGCTGGTCGCCTACGGGGGCGCGGGCCCGATGCACGCCATCCCCGTGGCCGAGGAGCTGGGCATTCCGCGCNTCCTCGTCCCGTTGCATCCGGGGAACTTCTCGGCCCTGGGGCTTCTGGTGTCGGACGTCAAGCACGACGACGTCCGCACGCGGGTGGGGCTCCTGGCCGAGCGCGCGGCGACGCTGCCGCAGACGTTTGCCGAGATGGAAGCCGCCGCCGGGCGCCGGCTCGACGCCGAGGGTTTCGGCCCCGGCGCGCGGCGGATCGAGCGCGCGCTGGACCTGAGATATCTGGGTCAGGCNTTCGAGCTGAGCGTTCCCCTGCCGCCGGGAGGCCTGGACGTCGGCGCGATCGCCCGCGACTTCCACGCCCGCCACCTCGCGGCCTACGGTCACGCCGATCCCGGGGGCGAGGTCGAGCTGGTCAACGCGCGTATCGCGGCGTACGGCATCGTGGACAAGCCCGCGCCGCCGCCCCCGCCTGGCCCGGTGCTCCAGGTGGACGAGGCGCTGAGCGGCCGCCGGCAGGTATGGTTTGGCGGCCACACCCACGACTGCCCGGTCTACGAGCGGGAGGGGCTCCCCGAGCGGGCGGCGGTACCCGGTCCCGCGATCGTCGAAGAGTTCGGCGCCACGACCGTGATCTTCCCGGGCTGGCGCGCGGTGCTGGACGCCTTCGGCCACCTCGTGCTGGAGCCCGCATGATATCCGATCCGATCACGCTCGAGGTCGTCCGCGAGGCCCTCTCCGCGATCGTGCGCGAGATGCGGATCACCCTGGTGCGCACGGCGTACTCGTCCATCCTCTACGAGGGCGAGGACTTCTCGTGCGTGCTCATGGACCGCCAGGCCCAGATCGTGGCCATGTCGCGCGGCCAGGACCACCCGCTGCACATCGTGCCGATCGCCTGGTCGATGAAGGCCGTGCGCGAGAAGTTCGGCGACGACATCCACCCCGGCGACATCTTCCTGCACAACGACCCGTATACCGGCGGCACCCACCTCAATGACGTCGCCATGATCTACCCGATGTTCGTCCCCGCCCTCGAGAGGACGCCGGCCCCGCAGGGGACGACAGACGAGCTGTTCCTGTTCCCCGTCGTGCGCGCCCACTGGGGCGACGTGGGAGGGATGAGCCCGGGCAGCCTCAGCGGGCAGGTGACGGAGATCTACCAGGAGGGCGTCCGGATCCCGCCGATCAAGGTCTACGAGCGGGGGCGCCCCAACCAGGCGGTGCTCGACCTCCTGTTCGGTAACATGCGCGGTCCCCGCGACCGCGAGGGCGACTTCCGGGCGATGATCGGCACCTGCCGAAAGGCGGCGGAGCGCGTGGAGGCGCTGCTCGGGCGCTACGGCCGGGCCACCCTCGAGGCGTGCATCACCACGCTGCTCGACCGGGCCGAGCAGCGCATGCGCCAGCGGATCCGCGAGCTGCCTCGGGGCGAGTATCGCTACGAGGCNTACCTGGAAGGTGGGCGCGAGCGGCTGGAACCCCTCCGGGTGCTCGCGACCGTTCGCATCGCCGGCGAGGGCGTCACCGTGGACCTCACGGGNACGTCGCCCCAGACTTCGGGGCCCACCAACGTCGGGCCGGCCATGGCACCGACCGGCGCCTTCACGATCCTCAAAGCCTTCCTGGACCCCGGNGGCGAGATCAACTCGGGCGCCTTCCGTCCGCTCACGGTCGTCGCGCCGGAGGGCACCATCGTCAACGCCCGCCGCCCGGCGCCCTGCGGCGGGATGGTGGAGGTGAAGTACTGCGTGGAGTCGGCGGTGATGGGCGCGCTGGGCCAGGCGATCGCCGGCCGGGTGACGGGCGACCTCAAGGGCGGCGGCAATCACTGCTACATCGGCGGCCCCGACGCCGGCGGCACCTTCATCTTCTACGAGTACCCGGCCGGCGGCACCGGCGCCTTCGAGGGCGGCGACGGTAGCAACGCCGTCAGGGCCTTCACCGAGAGCGACATCACGACGATCCAGCCGGTGGAGGCGGTCGAGCAGAAGTATCCGTTGCGCGTCGAGCGGTGCGCGCTGCGACCCGATTCGGGCGGCGCCGGCCACTGGCGCGGCGGGCTCGGCCTGGTGCGGGAGATCCGCGTGCTGGCCCCCGCCGCTCAGCTCTCGGTCCTCGCCGAGAAGAGTCTGCTGCGTCCCTACGGCGTCTGCGCGGGACTCGCGGGCGCGCCCAATCGCTTCTACGTCCGCCGCGCGGGGGCCGCGCTCGAGCCCTCGCCTCTCCCCGGCAAGGTCAGCGGCTTTCCGCTCCAGCACGACGACATCGTCGTCATGGAGAGCTCGGGGGGAGGCGGCTACGGCGATCCGCTCGAGCGCGACCTCCGGGCGGTCGCCGCCGACCTTACGGAAGGGCTGATCACGCCGGCGGCCGCGGACGGCGTGTACGGCGTCATCGTCCATGCCGGCGCGGTCGACGCCGCCGCCGCGGCCGAGCGGCGCCGCGGGCTCGGGGCGGCCCGCATCGTAGCGTCGCTGGCCGTCCGCGATGACCTCGACGAATCTCAGGTGCGACAGATCGCGCTCGACCGGTCCACCGCCGACCGGCTCGGCGTCGGCCCCGGCGACGTGGTCGAGGTGGTCACTCCCCGCGGCGCGCCGCTCCGGGCCTGGGTCACCGCGATCCTGCCGGCCGGCGCCGGCCGGGCCGAAGTCTCGCCCGTCGCGCTCGCGCTGCTGGCGCTCGGGCCCGGCGCCCGCGTGGAGCTCCGCCCGCTCGTCCTGGCCGGGCGTCCCGCCTAGAACCCCGACCGAGTGCAGTCGCCAGCACGTGCTTTGCAAGGCACACGAGCTGACGCCGGCCGCTGGCAGCAGGCGACTGCACAGGGCGCCTCCACGGGACGGCGCGGGAGGAGACAATGACACGATACGGACGGACGGCCAAAAAATCGGTCGAGCGCGCGATGCGCAAGCGCAAGCACGGCACGCTGCGGAGCGGGCGGAGCGGCCGGAAGGTGACGAGCCGGAAGCAGGCGGTCGCCATCGGGCTCAGCGAGGCGCTGCCGGAAAGGGGCGAAGGTGCCGAGCCGGGCGCGGCGGCGCCGCCGCGGGCGGAAGCGGTAGCGGCTACTTCACGAAGGTCTCCTCCGGCAGCCTCGCTCTTCCGCCGCGGCCGGCCACTCAGCGGTACGCGTCAGGGGACTGCTTCACCGTGCGCCAGAACTCGGGGTCGTGCCCCGGGAAGACCCGAGCGCCGGTGAGTCGGGCCAGCGTCTTGAGCCGCTTGATGGCGTGGAGCGCCAGCGTCGGGTTCCAGACGACGCCCGGCACGCGCTCGGCGTCGAGGTGCTCCTGCCAGTAACAGGCGTCGCCCGTCAGGATGACGGGCCCGGTCTCCGGCAACTCCACCATCAATGACTGGTGGCCGGGGGTATGACCCTCGGTGCGCAACACCGTCACCCCCGGCGCCAGCTCGACGTCGCCGTCGAGCAGGCGCCAGCGGCGGTCGGGCAGGTCGAAGTTCTTGCGGTAATAGAAGGACGCGAAGAACGGCGCCGGGTAAAGCGCGTACGCGTACTCGTCCTTCTGGACGACCAGCTCGGACCGGGCAAAGAGCTCGGCGCCGCCCGCGTGATCGTAGTGCAGATGGGAGAGCACCACGACATCGATGTCGTCGGCCTCCAGGCCGAGCACGTCCAGGCGGTGGACCAGCAGGTCCTCGTTCGTGAAGCACGCCATCGGGTCGTTGCGGAGCAGCCCGGGGACGGCGCGCGGCGACAGGCCGGTGTCGAAGAGGATGGTGCCGTCGGTGGCGCGCACGAGGTAGCAGGCGACGGGAATCTGCGCGCGCTCGGCGGAAAAGTCGCCGTAAAACAGCAGCGAGCGCGGGGCGCCCAGGAACCCGTTCTGCAGGGCGTACAGGGCCTGGACTCCCATGGCGCGCCATGATAGCACCAGTGCTCAGCGCACGGTCCGGGCGGACGCCGGCGGCCGACCGGCCGCCCACTTGGCGGTTGTCGTCGGCCGTGGTGTCGAGCATCATGGCGGGGAGCGCTGACCCGCGGGAGGAGGACGTGGTGAACCGGATGGCGGCGATCGTCGGGATCGCGGCGCTGGCCTGCTGGCGGGCGTTCTCTGGTGGGGGATGCCGACCGAGCGCTGGCAGGGCCAGTCGACCGATGCCCAGCGGCGGGCGCAGGCGGGCGACCTGGCGCGCGAGCGACGCTCCGGCCTCGAGGTGATCATCAGCGAGGGACGGACGTAGGGCGGGAGGGCCGGCTCATGGACTTCGTGCTTACCGAGCAGCAGGAGCTGATCCGCAAGGAAGTGGCCACGCTGGCTCGCTCCTTCGCGCCGGACTACTGGCTGGAGAAGGACCGGAAGGCGGAGTACCCGTGGGAGTTCGTCAAGGCCTTCGCCGCCGGCGGCTGGCTGGGGATCATCATTCCCGAGGAGTACGGCGGCTCGGGGCTCGGGGTGACGGAGGCGTCCATCCTCCTGCACGAGATCTGCGCCGCCGGCGCCGGCACCAGTGGCGCCTCGCCGATCCACTTTTACGTCTTCCCGCCGATGCCGCTCATCAAGCACGGCAGCGGGGCGCTCAAGCGACGGTATCTGCCGCGCATCGCGACCGGCGAGATCGTCATGTCCTTCGGCGTCACCGAGCCCAACGCGGGGACGGACACGTCGCGGATCGAGACGCGGGCCGAGCGCCGCGGCGACGGCTTCGTCGTCCATGGACGCAAGGTGTGGAACACCAACGCGCGGCAGGCCACCCACATGCTCCTGCTGGCCCGCACGGCGCCCCGCGATCCCGCCCGGCCGTTCACGGGCATGACGCTCTTCTTCGCCGAGTTCGACCGCTCCAAGATCACGGTGCGCGAGATCGAAAAGATGGGGCGCGCCGCGGTGGACTCCAACGAGCTCTTCATCGAGGGCCTCGAGATCCCCGCCGACAACGTGGTCGGCGAGATCGGCCGCGGCTTCTACCATCTGCTGGACTCGCTGAATCCGGAGCGCATCCTGACCGCGATCGAGGCCGTCGGTATCGGGCGGGCCGCGCTGGAGCGCGCCGTCCAGTACGCCAAGGAGCGCGTCGTCTTCGGACGGCCGATCGGTCAGAACCAGGCGGTTGCTCACCCGCTGGCGCTGGCGTGGGCGAAGCTGGAGACCGCCGAGCTGATGACCATGAAGGCCGCGTGGCTCTTCGATCACGGCCGCCCCTGCGGCGCCGAAGCCAACTCCGCCAAGCTGGTGGCGGCCGAGGCGGGCTTCGACGCGTGCGACGCGGCGGTTCAGACGCACGGCGGCTACGGGTACGCCAAGGAGTTCCACGTCGAGCGTCTGTGGCGCGAGATCCGTCTCTACAAGATCGCGCCCATCTCTCAGCAGATGGTGCTGAACTACCTCAGCGAGCACGTGCTCGGGCTGCCGCGCAGCTACTAGATACTGGGAGGGGGCGGACGTTACGGCCCCCTCCCAATCCTCCCCCAGAACGGGATTGCGCCGGCTAAGCCGGCGCTCGAACACAGGGTACTCCGACAGTTTGCTAGAGCCCTCCTCGGACCCGCTCCGGCTGACCGNAGGCGCCGGCGAATCGGAGACGTCTGCCGAGCGTCTGATACGGTGAGCTTATGAGCGTGCGGGCGCGACGTTCGCTGATCGTCTTGGCCCTCGCGGCCACGGTGACCGTCGCGGCGCTCGCGGTGGCGTGGTACGTCCTCGGCGAGGAACGCCGCCTGGGCCGTCTCCTGACCGGCGTCCTCGCCAGTCGCACCGGCCTGCCGATCAGCGTCGAGCGGGCGGCGATGGACGGCTCGCGCCTGAGGCTCCGGGGCGTCCGGCTGCCGGCGACGGCCGGGCGCCCGCTGGACGTGCGCATCGGTGAGGTCGAGGTCATAGGCGGCGTGCTGCCGCTGCTGGCCCCCAGCGGCCGGCGGGTGTCGGCGGTCGCCAGGGCGACTTCGGTGACCGTTCCCGAGAGCGCTGGCGGCCCACCCGATGCGGCGGGGCTCGACGCGCTTCGCG
>JGI25382J43887_10000101_pt1 | contig 20120 bp, 21 predicted proteins | sample GraSoi013_1_40cm_3_FD_43887 | JGI IMG/M metagenome (IMG submission 43887) | reverse complement strand
GGCATCTGGCGCCGGAGTCCCCCGGTCTCTACGCGGTCGCCTCCGGCTTCCGGACGATCGCGGCGGACGACCACGACAACATGCGGCTCCAGTTCCCGGCGTACGACGCGCTGTACGCCCACTGCCAGGGTCGGGTCCGTGGCGGCGCCGCCTGAAGTCATCACGGTTTTCGCGGCAAAGACGGCCCGCACGTTCTGCTACGGCTTTCTGGGGATCGTGCTGCCCGTCTATCTCGGCGAGCTGGGTGTCGGCCCGCTGGGGGTGGGCACCGCGGTGACGCTGACCCTCGCCGCCAGCGCGGCCCTGACGTGGATGGTGCGGAGGCCGGCTGAGCGCTACGGTGCGCGGGTCGCCCTGCTGGGGCTCGTGGTCCTGACGGCCCTGTCGGCCCTCATGCTCCTGGTGTCGCGGAGCCCGTGGGTGGTCGTGGCGGCAGCGATGCTCGGCAACGTCGCCGTCGGGGCCGGCGAGACCGGCCCGTTCCTGACGGTCGAGCAGGTCGTCGTCGCGCGCGCGGTGACGGGCGCCCGCCGGACGACGATCCTCAGCCTCTACAACCTGCTGGGCTACGGCGCAGCGGCGCTCGGCGCCGCCGCGGTCCGAGGCGTGGCCGGCTACGATGCTCTGTTCCTGCTCTTCCTCGCCGGCGCCGCCGTGCAGGCGATCGCCTACCGGTTCCTCCCCTCCAGGCCCCGCGCCGAGGCCGCGCGGCCCCGCGGTCCCCTCACCTCGACGCCGCTGATCCGCCGGATGGCCGCGCTCTTCGCGCTCGACTCCTTCGCGGGGGGCTTCGTGCTACAGTCGCTGGTCGCGTATTTCCTACACGTGCGGTTCGGGCTCGACCTGGCCGCGCTCGGGCTCATCTTCTTCGTCGCGCAGCTCCTGACCGCCGCCTCGCTCCTGCTTGCCGCCCGGTGCGCCGCGCGGTTCGGCCTCCTGGCCACCATGGTGGTGTCGCATCTGGCCTCCAACGTCTTCCTCATCGCGATCGCGGCAGCCCCCAGCGGGGCAGTGGCGGTCGCGCTCCTGCTCCTCCGCCAGCTGCTCTCGCAGATGGACGTGCCCACCCGGCAAGCTTACGTCATGGCCGTCGTCGAGGATCACGAGCGCGAAGCGGCCGCCAGCACCACCAATCTCGCGCGGACGCTCGCGCAGGCGATCACCCCGGCGCTGACCGGCTGGACGATGCAGGCGCTGGCGCTGGCGGCGCCCTTCGTGCTGGGCGGGGGCCTGAAGATCGTCTACGACGTGCTGCTCTACTTCACCTTCAGGGACGTGAAGCTGAAGTCCGAGACCGAGTAGCGGCTGGGTGGGGACGGGGCGCGGTCGAGCGGGGCCGCCCCGATCCTGCGCGTGCCGCTACTTGATCGCAGCGGCTTTGACCTGACGGTGGTCCGTGAGGCCGCTGAGCGTTTTGAGGATGCCGTCCTGGACGAGGGTGGTCATGCCCTCGGTCTTGGCCTGGGCGAGCATTTCGGGGACGCGCGCCTTGGTCTGGATGAGGCGCTTCATCTCGTCAGTGGCCAGGAGCAGCTCGTGAATGCCGGCCCGTCCGCGGTAGCCGGTCTTATTGCAGCTCGCGCAGCCCTTGCCCCGATAGAGCTTGAACTTGTCGTCGTGCTTGGGGCCGAGCGCCTCGAACTCCTCCTTGCCGTAGGCCTGGGCCAGCGCCTCGTACTCCGTCCGCTCCGGGCGGTACGGCTCCTTGCAGTCATCACAGATGCGCTTGACGAGCCGCTGGGAGAGTACGCCGAGCAGCGCGTCGGCGAAGTTGAAGGAATCGAGACCCATGTCGAGCAGGCGCACGACGGTCTCCACCGCGCTGTTCGTGTGCAATGTGCTCAAGACGAGGTGGCCGGTCAGCGAGGCCTCGATGCCGGTGGCGGCCGTCTCCTCGTCGCGCATCTCGCCCACCATGATCACGTCCGGATCGGCGCGCAGGAAGGCCCGCATCGCGGCCGCGAAGGTGAAACCGATCTTGGGATTCACCTGGACCTGGCGCAGCCCGTACTGCGTGATCTCGACGGGGTCCTCCGCCGTCCAGATCTTCCGATCAGGCTTGTTGATGTAGCCCAGAACCGAGTGCAGCGTGGTCGTCTTGCCCGACCCGGTAGGCCCGACGCAGAGGATGAGCCCGTACGGCTTCTGGGCGACGGCCTTCAACTCTCTCAAATTTCGCTCGGTCATGCCCAGCTTGTCGATGGGGATCGGCTCGTTGGAGGCCAGGATGCGCATGACCACGTCCTCGTTGCCGCCGGCGGTGGGCACGGTGGCCACGCGGAGCTCGATCTCCCGGTTGTCGGGGAGCTTGAACTTGACCTTGCCGTCCTGGGGCTTGCGGCGCTCGGCGATGTCGAGCTGGGCCATGATCTTGATCCGGGCCACGATCGCCCGCCGGTACGCGCCGGGGATCTTCTGGTACTCCATGTTGGAGCCATCCACCCGGATGCGGATGACGGTGTCGCGCTGAGGCCCGTAGGGCTCGATGTGGATGTCCGACGCCCGAGCCTTGTAGGCGTCGACGATCATCTGGTTGGCGAGCCGGATGATCGCGCTGTCGTTCTCGTCGACCTCGGCGCCACTGATCTCCTCCCGTTCGACCCGCTCGACGGTGTCCTCGGCCTTGAGGTCGCCGAGGATCTCGCCGATCGTACCCTTGGCCGCCAACTCGCCGCCGGCGGTGGAGAGGAAGTGGAGGATGTCTTTCCGCAGGCCGACCGCCAGGTTGATCTTGTGACGCGGCAGGAGCTGGTGGATCGCGTCGACCTTCTGGATGTCCTGGGGATTGTCGACGAGAACGGTGAGGCCGTGGTCGTCGCGCCGGAGCGGCAGCCACAGGGCCTTCTTCAGATATTCGAGCTTCAGGTCCCGCATCAGGTCGGACGGCGGGGCGATGCTCTCGTCGAACTCGATGAACGGGCAGCGGTAGAACTGGTTGAGCGCGGTCCCCAGCTCCGCCTTGGGGACCTTGTACTGCTCGAGCAGGACCGTCTCCACATCGGTCTGCTTGCGGCGGGCCTCGGCGATGGCGCTGTTCAGCTCGTCCTGGGTGACCAGCTCCTGGGCGAGGAGGTAGTCGAACTTCCCCGCCCGCTTCTGGGCCAGCTGGAACTGGTTGTTGAGGGCGATGCCCAGCGTCTTGGCCAGGCGGACGACGCTGGTCTCGTCGTCCTTGGTGAACCGGGCGCCGCGCTTCCGGTTGAGCAGCTGGATGACGCCGACGGCGCGGTTCTCGTGCATGATGGGCAGAGCCAGGACCTGCTTGGTCCGGAACCCGGTCTTCTGATCCCAGCTGCTGTCGAAGCTGAGCGTAGACGCGATACGCGTCAGCTCGGCGCCGTCGTAGGCGTCGGTGATGTTCACCGGGCGGCGCGCCGACGCCACGTACCCGGCGATGCTCTTCTCGCTGATGGGAACGCGGATCTCGCGGACCTCGCCCACGTCGCCGGCCACGAATCTCGAGTAGAGCTCTTTCCGATCCTGGTCCACCGCGTAGAGCGTCATGCGCTCGGCCTCGATGAGACCCAGGATCTCGCCCTGCAGCTCGAGGAAGATGCTGTCGAGGCTCTTGGCCGCGTGGATGCGGTCCACGAGTTGCACGAGCTTCTGCTCGTAGGCCAGCTTTTCCTGGAGGGCCTGCACGCTTTCGAGCTGAGCCACGCTATTTTCCAGTCTAGCAGAAGACCGCTAAAAAACGGGGCGTTCTACATAGGTCCCCCAGACCCGGCGGAGACGGGCGACGATCTCTCCCAGCGAGGCCCGGGCCCTCACCAACTCGATCGTCACCGGCATGAGGTTGACGGAGGGCTCTTGCGCCTCGCGCTCGAGCCGGTCCAGGAGCGCCGCCACCCGTTCGACGTCCCGCCGGGCGAGGACGCTGCGTAACCGCTCGATCTGGCGCGCTTCCACGTCCTGGTCGACCCGGTGGATCTCGAGCCCGCCGGGCTCCGACGGCTCAACGTATTTGTTCACGCCGATGACGGTCTCCTCGCCGGAGGCCTTGCGGCGCGCGAAGTCGTAGGCCGACTCGGCGATCTCGCGCTGGAAGTAGCCCTCCTCGATCGCCTTGACCGTCCCGCCCATCGCATCCACCTTGCCGAGGATCTCGAAGACGGCCGCCTCGAACTGGTTGGTGAGCGCCTCCACATAGTAGGACCCGCCCAGGGGGTCCGCCACGTTGGGCACCCGTGTCTCCTCCGCGATGATCTGCTGGGTGCGAAGCGCGATCTTCATCGCCTGCTCGGAGGGGATCGCGTACGCCTCGTCCAGGCCGTTCGTGTGGAGCGACTGGGCGCCGCCGAGGACGGCCGACAGCGCCTGCAGCGCCGTGCGCACGATGTTGGTGAGGGGCTGGGCCTTCGTCAGCGTGGCCGCGGCCGTCTGGCAGTGGAAGCGCAGGCGCATGGATTCCGGCCTGGTGGCTCCGAAGCGCTCCTTCACGAGCTTGGCCCAGATCCGGCGCGCCGCCCGGAACTTCGCCACCTCCTCGAAGAAGTCGGCCTGGGCGACGAAATAGAAGGCCAGCCGCGGCGCGAACGCGTCCACGGGGACGCCGGCCGCCGTCACCTCCTCGATGTAGGCGATGGCATTGGCCATCGTGAACGCCACCTCCTGGACGGACGTCGCGCCCGCCTCCGAGATGTGGTAGCCGCTGATGTTGATGGGGTTGTAGCGGGCCATCCGCTCGGCGCTGAACACGATCATGTCGCGGACCAGCCGCAGCGAGGAGCGGATGGGGAAGATCCACTCCTTCTGGGCGACGTACTCCTTCAGGATGTCGGCCTGGGTCGTTCCCGAGAGCCGATGGGCGTCGTACCCGCGGGCCTCGGCCAGCGCGACATACATGGCCAGGAGGATCCAGGCGGTGGGATTGATGGTCATCGACACCGAGATGCGCTCGAGGTCGATCCCCTCGAAGAGCGCCTCCATGTCCTCGATCGTGTCGATGGCCACGCCCTCGCGCCCGACCTCACCCAGCGCCCGGGGATCGTCCGAGTCGTAGCCCATCAATGTAGGCATGTCGAAGTCGACCGAGAGGCCGGTCTGCCCCTGGGCGATGAGGTAACGGAAGCGCCGGTTGGTGTCGTGGCCGGTGCCGAAGCCGGCGATCTGCCGCATCGTCCACAGCCGGCCCCGGTACATGGTGGGGTACGGTCCCCGCGTGAACGGATAGTGGCCAGGCAGGTCGATCTCCTCGAAGGGGGTGGCGGCGATGTCCTCGGGGCCGTAGACGCGCTTGACCGGCAAGCCGGACGCAGTGCGATACTCCGCCCGGCCCTCGGGCTGGCGGGCGAGGAACTCCCGCAGCTCGCTGGCCTCCCATTGGCGGCGCCGGGCCGCCGCTCGCTCAATGGCCTCAGGGTCGAACATGGCTCGTCCTCTCTCGGTACAGGTCACGATCGTCGATCACGCGCCGGGCCTTGAACTCCGTGCGCGGGATCTCGCCGGCCGGTACCAGTTCGATCACCGGGCGCACGCCGAGCCGGGCCCGGAGGCGCTCCTCCATGGTCGCGCGCAAGCGCTGCCGAGCGTCCGGCGCCGCGTGCGTCGCCGCGTGCTCGGCGCGGATGAGCAGCTCGTCCATCGCCTCGCGGCGCGAGATGATCACCCGGAACTCGCCGCCGAAGCCGTCGATGGCCCGGAGCGTGTCCTCGATGGCGCCGGGATAGATGTTCTCGCCCCGCACGATGAACATGTCGTCGATCCGGCCGTAGAGCCCGTCCGGCAGCCGCGGATAGGTACGGCCGCAGGGGCAGGGTTCGTCGGTCCAGCGGGCGAGATCGCCGGACACCAGGCGGATCATCGGCTGCGAGGTGCGCTCCAGGTGCGTGTAGACTGGAGTACCCTCGGCGCCGAACGGCACCGGCTCGAAGGTCGCCGGGTCGCAGAGCTGCGTGTAGACGAAATCCTGCCAGAGGTGCATGCCGGTGCGGCGGCGACACTCGCCGTTCGTCATCCACGGCGTCATCTCCGCCATGCTGCCCATGTCGATGCAGATCCCGCCGAACGTCTCCTCGATCCGGCGTTTGGTGGCCGGGATGCCCGCCCCCGGCTCACCCGAGAAGAAGAGGATGCGGAACCCGAATTCCCGCGGGTCGATGCCCTCGCGCCGCGCCGTCTCGGCGAGGTGGAGTGCGTAGGAGGGCGTGCTGTAGAAGGCGGTTGGTTTGAGGTCGCGCGCCCAGCCCAGCGCCATCAGCGTCTGACCGGCCAGGCCGGCGCCGAACGGAAACATCGCGGCGCCGAGGCGCTCACCGCCCTTCAGCGCCCCCCAAGAACCCAGATAGAGGCTGAAGAACGAGCAGATCATGATGCGGTCGGTGGGGCGGAGCCCGGCGCCCCACAGGATGCGCGCATGGGCCTCGCCCACGCGGTCCCAGTCGTCGGCGCCGATGCCGAAGACCGTGGGGCGTCCGGTGGTGCCGCTGGTGCCGTGGATGCGCGCCACCTGGTGGGGCTCGATGCAGAGCGCATCGCCAAAGGGCGGGTGGGCGGCCTGCGCCTGGCGTAGCTCCGCCTTGTGGACCACCGGAAAGCGCGTGAGATCGTCCAGGCTCTTCAGCGTGTCGGGCGACACTCCGGCCGCCTCCCAGGTGCGACGGTAAAAGGCGCTTCGCTCCCACGCGTAGCGGACCTGCTGCCGGAGCTTGGCCAGGATGATCGCGTCGCGCTCGGACGGGTCCGCGCACTCGAGCTCCGGCAACCAGTGCTCGGCCGACGGCTGGGGCCGGTACGTCGGGTCGTAGCGCGGCGGCCACACGCGGAGATCCACGCCCCGTGTGCGCGCCAGCGCGGCCAGGTCGATCATCGCCCCGATCGCGCGGCCGCCGCCTCGCGCACGCGCCGCACGACCTCCTCGGGTGGCGTGTCCTGCAGCACCACGTCGCGGGCGCCCATCGCCTTGAGGGCGGGCACGTCCTCGTCCGGGATGACGCCGCCCACGACGAGCGCGATGTCCTCGACGTCGGCCTCGCGCAGGAGCTGGAGCATGCGGGGGATGAGCGTCATGTGGGCGCCCGAGAGCAGACTGACGCCGAGGACGTCGACGTCCTCCTGGACGGCCGCCGCCACGACCTCTTCCGGCGTGCGGTGGAGCCCGGTGTAGATCACGTCCATCCCGCCGTCGCGGAGGCAGCGGGCGACGATCTTCGCGCCGCGGTCGTGCCCGTCGAGGCCGACCTTGGCGATGAGCACGCGGAGGGGACCGTCGGTCATGAAAGCGTATTGTACGCCGGTAGGTGGGAGGGAGCCTCGACGGCCCCCTTCCAGGCCTCCCCCAGGAAAGATTGCGCGGGCGAAGCCCGCGCTCGAACNGTACGTACTCCCCCGCGCGTCTAGGAGGGCGGGCCGGCGGCACAGCTGATGCGCATGCGGTTGCGGGCGACCCAGGCGTAGACGCGACGCGACAGGGGGCGGACGCCCGGCAGATCGAAGAGACGGACCAGCCAGCGCCAGCGCGGGATCCGGGCCAGGATCTCCGGCACGGCGTCGGCGCCGCTGAGCACGCGGCCGTCGGGCAGCACGAGCTGCATGGCCGTCAGGCACACGGTGTCGTCGATCCGGGGAAAGCGCGCGCGGCGCGCCGGCGACTGGCAGGGTAGGATNTCGAGCTCGCGGGCGCCGCCCGCCAGCGCGCGGCGCATGAGCCAGAGCGCGCTGGCCCGGCACATGGAGCACTCACCGTCGTAGATCAGCACCGCCGACGCCATGACCGCCGACCCCCGCGGCTTCCGCTACCGCTGGCCCCAGCCCCGCAACGTCCGGTAGTAGAGGATGAGCCCGACCGTCACCGCCGCCGAGACGACGGACTGCACGAGGTCGGAGGTGGGCGCCCCGCCCAGATAACGGCGCAGGCGCCAGCCGGCGAAGAAGGCGAAGAAGAGAATGCCCGCCGTGATGAGGATCCGGTGGGCCGTGATCAGACGCACGCGCCGGCCGCTAGGCGCCGAGGACCGCCCGGACGGCCTCACGCGTGATCTCGACGATCCGGTCGACCTCGGCCGCGGTCACGACGAGCGGCGGCGCATAGTAGACGGTGTCCCCCGGGGCGGGGTGCGGGCCGCCCACCGCGCGGGTGCGCGTCACCATGCCGCGCTTCATCATCTCGGCCTGCAGACGCGGGGCGACCTTGCGGTCGGCGGGGAAGTTCTTCTTGGTCGCCCGATCCTCCACCAGCTCGAGCGCCGCCAGCAACCCCTTGCCCCCGCGNATGTCACCGACGTGGGGATGGTCGCCGAACGNCGCGCGCAGGCCGTCGTGGAGCCGCGCCCCCATCTTCGCCGCGTTCTCCCCCAGCCGCTCGCGCTCCATGATGTCGATGTTGGCGAGCGCCACCGCGCAGCAGGTGGGATGGCCGGAGTAGGTGTAGGCGTGCATCCACCGGTCCTCGGGCTTGACCGAGTCCATCGCGTCCTTGATGGCGCGGGTCACCATGATCCCGCCCAGCGGCAGGTAGCCGGAGGTCACGCCCTTGGCGAAGGCCCNGATGTCGGGCCGGACGTTCCAGTGCCCGGTGGCGAACCACCGGCCNGTCCGGCAAAAGCCCGTGATGACCTCGTCGGCGATGAAGAGCACCTCGTGTTTGGTGCAGATCTGCCGCACCAGCGGGAAGTAATCGTCGGTGGGGTAGATGACGCCGCCGCCGCCGTGGATCGGCTCGGCGATGAAGGCCGCAACCGTGTCGGGGCCCTCGCGCAGGATCGCCTCCTCCAGCTCGCGCGCCGCCGCCTGCCCCACCGTCTCCCCGGGCCTGGCGCCCTGAAAGCGGTACGGGTAACAGGTCTGGATGTGCACGAAGCCCGGCACGCGCGGCTCGAACATCTTCCAGTAGGCCGCCATGCCCGTGGCGCTCATGGCCTGCAGCGTGACGCCGTGATAGCCCTGCTGGCGCGCGATGATCTTCACCTTGCCGGGCTTGCCCAGCGCCTTCCAGTAGAAGCGCGCGGTCTTGAACGCCGATTCATTGGCCTCGGCGCCGCCGGAGGCGAAGAACACGGCGTGCACGTCGCCGGCCAGCTCCACGAGGCGGCTGGCCAGCGTGATGGCGGGAATACTGGAGGACCCGACGTAGCCGGAGAAGTACGCGAGGTCCTTCATCTGGGCGGCGGCCGCGTCGGCCAGCTCCGCACGCCCGTGGCCGACGTTGACGTTCCACAGCCCACTGAGGCCGTCGATGTATTGCCGACCGCCGATGTCCTCGATGGTGGCGCCCCGGCCGCGCACGTAGATCATGGGCTCGGCGTTGTCCACCGGATGGTGCAGCGGATGGATCAGGTGCTCCTGGTCGGCCTTGATGAGCTCGGCGGCGGTCAGCGCCATCGACTCCTCCAATCGCCCTCGGGTATGGGAAGCGCGCGCNTCCGTGGACCCCGATACCAGTAGATCCATGCGCGCGCGCGGCGCCCGTCGGCGCGTGTCACCGTGGTGAGGCGACGCTCGAAATTGTACCCTTCCTCCCGATCGATCGGGTCCAGAACTTCGCGACCGTGCAGGCGGTAGAGCTCGCCCCGCACGCTCCCCGGGCCGGGGACGAGGCCGGGGTAGTCGCGCAGATCCAGCAGCTGGGCCGTCACCCGCGCCTCGCCCAGGAGGGTGGCGGCNCCCGCCAGGAGCCGGTGCCGCGCGAATCCGCTCATCAGCGTACCGTAGGCGAACAAGAGCGCGGACGCACGGGGGTCGGGGAGGCGCCGGCGNTCCGAATCCCCGCTATTTCGATTTCGCAAGGCGGGAACCCGCCTCGAGCGTGCGGCTGGTCTCGACCGCCAGGCCGCCGGTCTCGACGAACCCGATGCGACGGGTGCGATCGATCACGAAGGTGACACGCCGCCCCACGTCTCCCTTCGGATCGTCGAGCAGGCGAAACGGCGGCCTCAGCTCGCGGCTCCAGGCCAGGTTCCGCTCCGGCGGGTCGGCCGAGACGCCGACGATCTCGGCCTTCAGCGCCGCGTACCGGAGTCCGTCGTCCCGGAACCGGGAGAATTCGAGGTCTCAGCCGCCGGTGAAGGCCGTGACGCAGAAGGCCAGCACGACGAAGTCGCGGCTGGCCAGGGTCTCGGACAGGCGGAAGAGCTTGCCGTGCTGATCGACGAGGGCGAAGTCGGGCGCCGGATCGTCGAGCCTGAGCGGCACCTCGCGCGAAACGGCGCTCTCAGCGCCGATCAGGACCACGGCGGCCAGCAGGGGCCCGGCGACGACCCGTGTCAGCACGAGGCCCTCAGCGGCCGGCGCCGGCGGCCTGTAGAACCGCTCCCAAAAAGTCGGGCTCGGCCAGCGCGCCCTCGAAGTGGACGCGATCGTTGATGACGACCTTGGGCACTGCCATCACCTGATAGGCGCGGCTGAGATCGGGGAACTCCGTCGCTTCGATCGCCGTCGCACGCACGCGATCGGAGGCGACCGCCATGTGCTGCGCCAGGCGCACGGCCCGGGGACAATAGGGTCAGGTCGGCGTCGAGAAGACCTTGATGTCGACGTCCGCCGTCAGCCCGGCCAGCGCGACCCGGGTCTCCTCGGAGAGGGCGGGCTCGCCGGTGGAGGCGACCACGATCGCGTCGATCAGGTTGCTGAACTCGTAGCCGGCGGGGACGCCGTAAAAGCGGATCCCGAAGTCCCGCGCGCCCTCCACCGCGATCGCGGGGACCCTGTCGATACCGTAGTGAGCGGCGCGCTCGCGATCGATGGCGAGGTTCAGTACCTCGACCGAGATCTTGTCGCTCAGCGCCGCGACCTCGCGCACGAGCTGCTCGTTCTCCGCGCAGAGATCAGCCGCTTCCAGCGACTGCGAGAAGACGACGAGCTTCACGGGGTCACGGAGCTCGGTGAAGGCCTGGCGCACTTCCCTCTCGTTCTGCGGGGTGAGAAATGGCATGGCCAGATTATACCGTTGGGCGCACGCGGGCGCCGACCAGCGCCGGCACGCGGCTTTCGAGCGCGCGCTGGAGAGCCTCCCGGAACGCTTGCTCGTCGCCCGCCGTGGCCACCGCCAGCCCGGCGCGGCGGGCCGCGCCCTCGGCGGAGACGGCAAGCGCTGCGGCGCTCAGGACCACGACCACGATCGGCAGCGCCAGGTGGGCGGCGGTCCCGAGCTCGGGCGCCATCTGGGCGAGACCGGGCGGTCCCGTGAAGCAGACGACGCGACGCTCGCGGTGCGTGAGCTGGGCGGCGATGGCCGCCGGGAGCGCGAAGCCCGTCGTGGCCAGCCGATTGGAGGCGAGGAACTCGTTCGGGGCGTCGACGTCCCAGGCGGCGGCCACGGCGAGCATCTCCTGGCCGGCGTCGACGGCGGCGATCGTTCCGCCCGCCGCCGCCTGGCGGACGATCTCGGCGACGCGTCGGGCGGAAAGGCCGGGCCCCGGGATCGCTGGGCGGGGGCGCCGGGAGCGCTTGAGCCGGTCCAACTCGGCCACGTCCCAGTCGGCGCGGACGCGGCCGCGCAGCCGGGGCGCCAGCTCCGCGATGACGAGGCCGATCTCGCCGACCACCTGCGCCACCGGCCGATACGGCGCGCCGTCGGGCGGCGCTTCCCCCACGTGCAGGATGTTCGCGCCCGCCGGCCAGCGATCGACTTCCACNGCCTCGACGCCGAGGGTCACGATGAGATCCGCGCGGGCGAGGAGCGTCCCGGCGGTCGCCTCCTCCCCCACCAGGCCGAGATTCAGCGGATGCCGATCGGGGAGCACGCCCTTGGCCTTGCAGGTGACGAGCACGGGCGCCGGCACCGCCTCGGCAAAGGGCCAGAGCCACTTGGCACCCTCGTCGGCGCGACACTGGGCCCCGGCGACGATCACGGGCCGGGCGGCGGCGACGAGGACGCGGGCGGCGGCGTCGAGAGCCCGGGCGTCCGGGGGCGGCAGGGACGCCGGCCGCGCGGTGGTAGCGACGGCGAGCGCCGAGTGCCGGGCGGCGCCCGCCGCCAGATCGAGGTGCACGGGACCGCGCGGCGCGCTCAGCGCGAGACGAGTCGCGCGAGCGATCGCCAGCCCCGCCGAGGCGGGGTCGACGCCGAGACTCGCCTTGGTGAGCGGCGCCAGGAGACTACGGGCCCGGGCGGCGCCTTCGGTCAGCACGATCAACGGCGCGCGATCGTGCCGGGCGTGGTCGAGGCCGGGGATCGCGCTCTCGAGCCCCGGCCCGCTGCCGGCCAGGACCGCGCCCGGCGCGCCGCCCAGCTCGCCAGTCACCGCGGCCATGATGCACGCGGCGGCGGCGCCCTCGGCCCAGAGCACCTCGAGCCCCCGCCGGCCCGCCGCCTCCAGCAGACTCTCGCCGGCGCCGGCTGCTCCGAAGACCCGGGGAGTCCCCGCTCTCACGAGACCGTCGACGAGGACGTCGGCGACCGTGGTGCGGCTCATAGATCGGAGGGGGCGACTTCACAGGCGCGCCCCCCGGGCGCGACGGCCCCCTCCGAGGCCTCCCCCAGCACCGNTTACGCCGGCAAAGCCGGCGCTCGAAGGAGCACGCTCGGCACGCGATACCACGTTCCAGTTGACACAGGACGGCTCATCCCGCTGCTAGGTGGCCAGGCGTTCGAAGAGGGGCCGCATCCGCTCGAGCGCGCCCCGCAGGTTGGCCTCCGAGTTGGCGTACGAGAACCGGAGATACCCCTCGCCGTACTCGCCGAACGCCGTGCCCGCCAGGGCGGCGACCCCGGCCTCGTTCAGCAGCCGCTCGGCGACCTCGCTCGACGAGCGCCGGGTGCCCTTGATGTTCGGAAAGACGTAGAAGGCGCCCCGCGGCCGCGCGCACCTGACGCCGGGCAACTGGTTGAGACCGTCCACGATCAGATCCCGGCGCCGCTTGAACTCGGCGACCATGCGGGCCACGGGCGTCTGGTCGCCCTGGAGCGCCGCGATGCCGGCCAGCTGCACGAACGAGGCCGTGCACGACGCCGAGTTCACCATGAGGCGCGTGATCTGCTCGGCCAGCGGCACCGGCATCACGCCGTAGCCCAGGCGCCAGCCCGTCATCGCGTAGGACTTGGAGAAGCCATCCAGCAGGACNGTCAGCTCCCGCATGCCCGGTAGCCCCATGATCGACACGAACTCCCCCTCGTAGAGGAACTGCCGGTAGATCTCGTCGGCCAAAATAGGGATGCCGCGACGACGTGCGACGTCCGCAATAAGCTCGAGCTGGCCGCGGTCGAGTACGCCGCCAGTGGGGTTCTCGGGGGAGTTGATGATGATCAGCCGCGTCTTCGATGAGACCTTGCGCTCGAAGAGGTCGAGATCGAAGCCGAAGCCGGTCTCCTCGCGCAGCGGGATGGGGACCGGCATGCCGCCGACGAAGTTAATGACCGATTCGTAGATGGGAAAGCCCGGGTTGGGGTAGATGACCTCCTCGCCGCGGCCGACCAGCGCCAGGATGGTGAAGAACATGATCGGCTTGGCGCCCGGCGTCACCACCACCTCCTCGGGCGACACCGGCACCCCGCGCGCCTCGGTCACGTGCTTGGCGATCGCCTCCCGCAGCTCCGGCAGCCCGGCCGACGGTCCGTAGTGCGTCGCCCCGCCGTCGAGCGCCTGCTTGGCGGCCTCCTTGATGTGGGCGGGAGTGTCGAAGTCGGGCTCGCCGATCTCGAGATGGATGATGGTCCGCCCCTGGCGCTCCAGCGCCTTCGCGCGGGCGAGCACTTCGAACGCCGATTCGGTGCCGAGCCGGGCCATTCGTTGGGCGAAGTCCATGGGATCTCCTCCCGGTGAGGCGCTTTCCGCGCGACATTATATATGTAGACTCGACTGTAGACTCGACCCCGATGGACTTCGTCCACGTCGCCGCCGGCGCCTTCGCGATGGGCTCGGACGACGGGCACCCGAGCGAGCGGCCTGTGCACGTCGTCTGGCTCGACGCGTTCCTCATCGCGCTCAGGCCGCTCACGAACGCCGACTACGCCGCGTATCTGGAATCCACCGGCGCACCGCCGNCGGCGTTCTGGGGCAAGCCGGGCTTCTCGCACCCGCGCCAGCCGGTGGTCGGGCTCTCGTGGCCCGAGGCCGTCGCCGCCGCGGCCTGGGCGGGCGCGCGCCTGCCCACGGAGGCGGAATGGGAGAAGGCGGCGCGCGGGGGCCTCGACGGCGCCCGCTATCCCTGGGGGGACGACAAGCCCGCCGCCCGCTTCGGGCGCTTGCCGGAGGTCGGAGCGACGCCCGTCAACCCGCTGGGGCTCACCGACCTGTCCGGCGTCTGCCACGAGTGGTGCGCCGACTGGTTCGACGATGCGTACTACGCACATTCGCCCGAGCGCGATCCACGGGGGCCGGCCACGGGCACCCGGCGGGCGAGCCGGGGCGGCGCCTGGCGCCACGCGGACCCCTGGAGCCCCGTCGGTCACCGCTCTTCTCTGCCGCCGCATCTCCGGTACTCCGACTACGGTGTCCGCCTCGCGCGGGACGTATGAGTCGGCTAGAATCCAGCCATGGCGCGCGCGAGCGCTCCGATTTTGAGAGAGGGTGTCGTCGGGGGGCTGATCGGCGCGGCGGTCGTCGCCCTGTGGTTCCTCCTCTTCGACTTCGCGCGCGGCAAGCCGCTCCTGACCCCCGCACTCCTGGGCGCCGCCGTCTTCTACGGCGTCAACAACCCGATCGGCCTCGAGATCGCGCTGGCCCCGGTCGTGGGCTACACGATCATCCACCTGCTGGCCTTCGTCGCCTTCGGCATCATCGCGGCCGCCGTCATCGCTGCCAGCGAGCGCGAACCCACCCTCGTCATCGCGGTGGTCATCCTCTTCGCGGCCTTCGAGACGTTCTTCCTCGGCGTCGTCAGCGTGCTCGGCCGGGCGGTGACGGACGCCCTGGCCTGGTGGGCGATCCTCGTGGCCAACTTCCTGGCCGCCGTGGCGATGCTCTGGTACTTCCTGCTCCGCCACCGCGCGCTGCCCCGCCTCCTGGTCGGGTCGTGGGCGGGCGTGCTGCGCGAGGGGATGACCGCCGGGATGATCGGGGCGGCCGTCGTCGCCGTCTGGTTCCTGGCCATCGATGCCGTCCAGGGCGAGCCGCTCCGCACTCCGCGCCTGCTGGGCGGTGCCTTCCTTAAGATCTGGTCGGGGCTGCCGGGGATCCTCCTCTACACCCTCGTCCACGGCCTGGCCTTCGCGCTGTTCGGCATCGTCGCGGCGGTGCTCATCGCCGGCGCCGAGCGCGAGCCGATGTTCGTCTTTGCGCTGATGATCCTCTTCACGGCCTTCGAAGTTTTCTTCTTCGCGGCGCTCGTGATCGGGGCCAAGTGGGTGCTCGACGAGCTGAGCGCCTGGACGGTCTTCGCGGGAAATCTACTCGCCGCGGCCTCCATGCTGGCTTACTTCTTCAAGAGCCACCGCACGCTGGCGCGCCGGATGGCCGCGGCCTGGGTCGAGGAGGACTGAGCGAGCGGGCGGCGGCAGCCCCCTCCGAGACCCGTGGTCGTTGCCCTCGTGGTCGAGGAGGGGGCTGCCGCTGCCCGCTCACCAGAGAGCGTCGGGGAGCGGCAGGCCGCGGAAGGCGGCCACGGGCATCGGAGCCGGTGGCGCGATGCCCAGGCGCTCGGCGAGGGCGTAGAGCTGGCGGAGGTGCTGTCCGGCGTGCCAGGCGGTGCGCTCCAGCAGCTCGTGTCCCGATTGCGGGCCGTAGTAGGTGCGCACGACGCCCGCGTATTCCTGGGCCGCCCCGCCCTGGAACCAGCCCTGCAGCCGCGCCCTGACGAGCGCTCCGTAGTTGCCGAGCGCGACGCTGTCGCGAATCCCGGCGGGCGCCGGCTCCTGGAACCACGACTCGGGCAGCGCGCCGAGATCCATGGCGTCGATGAAGGCCAGGCTCAACCGGAAGACGTGGTAGCCGAGATCTCTTAGACTGCGATCGCGCTCGGGAGGCTTGAAGTCCAGGTGCGGATCGGGGATCGCCCGCAGGAGCCGCTCGGTCGATTCCAGGATTTGATCGAGGCGGGCCGCCAGCTCCGCCGGTGGCAGCTTCCCCTCCGCTTCATACGTCACTCCGAGCAAGCGCGCGTACTCCGGCGGGTTCCAGCCGTGGACCGCCCGATCGCCGACGGCGACGGCGGGCACCCGGGGCACTCCCAGCCGGCGCAGCTCGGCGAGCGCCGCCGGATTGCCTTGCACATCCACCGGGTCGAACTCGACCCCCCAAGACGCCAGCAACTCCTTCGTCTTGGCGCAGGACGATCAGCCGGGGCGGTAGTAGAGGCGTGCCTTCATCATTCGATCACCTGATCGGCCCTCAGCAGCAGCGCCGGCGGGATGNTGAGGCCGAGGGCCGTGGCCGTCTTGAGGATGTTGTCGACGTAGACAGCGAGGCGATGGAATAGCGCGCGACGGTCGGCTNTGTACGCGATGAGGCCGCTGGCCTCGACGTGCTCTCTCCTGGGGTACATCGCCGGCAGGCGTCTCCTTGCCGCGAGGTCTGCGATCATGGCGCGATGTTGAAGGAACACCGGGCCATCCGCCAGGAGGAGGAGCGCCTCCGCACGTGCTTTCCCATCGCCGAGAACGCCCCGGGGCCTCGCGCCTCGACGCTTTGAGGCTGCACTCCCAACTCCCGGNCGGCGGCCTCCGCCTCTCTCACCTGCGTGGCGTGGAATGGATTGTCCGGGTTCCATAAGATGGCCACTCGGGAAACGCGGGGAATGGCCTCCTTGAGGAGCTCCAACTGTTTTCCGACNACGTCAGTGGCAAGCGTGGATAGCCCGGTGACGTTCCCGCCCGGCCGGGCGAGATTGCTGACCAATCCGTCCGCAATAGGATCGCCNCTCATCATGACGATCGGGATCGTGCCGGTGAGCCGCTTGGCANCGGTCGCCGTCGCCGAAAGTCCCGCCGACGATGACATCCACCTTGAGACGAACGAGTTCGGCCGCGACGTCGGGGATCCGCTCGAGTCTACCCGCCGCCGAGCGCCATTCGATGGCGATGTTCTGACCCTCGACGTAACCAAGCTCGCGGAGCCGGTGCCGGAATGCATCCCATAAACGCTGCTGAGGGGGTGACTGGGGGGTCCCGAAGATACCGATCCGCCACACCTTCCCCGCCTGCTGTGCCTGGGCGGCGAGAAGGCTGAGAGTAAGCCCTGCGACGGTGACCGCCACGCGTACGACCTTCACCTTCACCTCCGGCTTGGCCAACCAGAGAGGCCACGAACCTATCGCGCGACCTGCGAGGCGTCAAGCCGAGATGCTCGACGCGGGCGCCATGAGAAGAGGCCGTGGGGCCCGCGCGCGGTCGCCAGCACGACGCCCGGGCCCGATCGACTACCGCCCGCGGAACGTCGGCGTCTTCTTGTTGGCGAACGCCGTGACGCCCTCACGGAAGTCGTCGGTCCGGCCGCAGCCGGCGATCGCCTGCGCCTCCAGCTCCATCTGCGTCTCCAGACTCTCCCAGGTGGACTGGTGGAAGAGACGCTTGGCCCCGCCGAATGCCTTGGTCGGGCCCTGCGCCATCTCCAGCGCNAGGGTCTCGACGGTTGCCCGGAACTCCGCGTCCGGCACCACCCGGGTCACCAGCCCCCACTCCTGGGCCTCGCGGGCCGAGAGCACGCGGTTGGTGAAGTAGAGCTCCATCGCGCGCCGCAGCCCGGCCAGCCGCGGCAGGAAATAGGACGAGGAGCCGTCCGGCGTCGCCGCGATCTTCGAGTAGGCCATGGTGAAGCGGGCGGACTCGGCCGCGATGACGAGATCACCCGACAGCGCGAAGGAGANCCCTCCGCCGGCGGCCACGCCGTTGACCGCCATGATCACGGGCTTGTCGCTCCGGCAGAGGCGGGAGACGGCTCCGTGCAGATAGGTCGTCAGCTCCTTGACCAGCGCGCCGATCCGCTCCAGGTTGTCGGCGAAGTCCTTCACGTCGCCGCCCGCGCAGAAGGCCCGGCCGGCGCCGGTGATCACGATGCAGCGGACCTCGGGGTCGTCGTCCACCTCGAGGACAGCGTGGAAGATGTCGCGCCCGAGCGCCAGGTTCAGCGCATTGTAGGCGTCGGGACGGTTGAGCGTGAGGGTCGCCACGTGGTCCCGGCGTTCGAGAATCAGGTGCTCGTAGCCCATCAGCGTTCCTCCGGTCCGTTCGTGCTCGNGCGCTTGCGCGCGACCTGCGCGATCGCCTCCACGATGTCCTCGATCTTCAGCGGCTTCGAGAAGATNGCCTCCACTCCATGGGCTCGGCGCTCCTCGGGCGACAGCTCGACGCCGAAGCCGGTGACGACGAACACCGGCACCTCGGGGGCCGCCTCCTTGACGGCCCGGGCGACCTGCCAACCCGAGACGCCGGGCATGGCCAGATCGGTGAAGACGACATCGAACGGCTCGGCCCGGAAGCGCGCGATGGCGGTCGCGCCATCGGTGAGCACGACCGCCTGGTGCCCCACCGTCTCCAGCACGTCGCCGATCACCTCCCCCACCGCCTCCTCGTCGTCGACGACGAGACAGCGGAGCACGCCGGCGGCGGGAAACGACGGGGCCAGCAGCGGTCGGCGCGCTTCGGCGGTCTCGGTCGGCGGGAAGCGCAGGCGGAAGGTCGAGCCGCGTCCCTGCTCGCTGTGAACGGCGATGCTGGCGCCGTGGCGCGAGAGGATCCCGTAGGTCATCGACAGGCCGAGCCCCGTCCCCTGCGGCCCCTTGGTCGTGAAGAACGGGTCGAAGATCTTCTCCCTGAGATCCTCGGGGATCCCGACGCCGGTATCGCCCACCGCGACCTCCACCCGCCCGTCCACCACCGCCGAGCTCAGCGTGAGCACGCCGCCGTCCGGCATCGCGTCGACCGCATTCAGGATGAGGTTGGTGATGGCCTCCCGCAGCTCGGCCGGATCGCCGGCCACGCGCGGCAGTGGCGCCAGCACGGTGCGTACCTCGATGGCGACCCCGCGTCGGAGCGACTCCTCCCGCCACCGTGACTGGGTGATCTCCAGCGCCCCGCGCACGACCTCGTTGAGATCCACCGGCACCAGTGGCTCGTCGCGGCGGACGCGGGCGAACTCCTGCAGCCGGCGCACGGTCTGGGCGCCGTCCGTCGCCGAGCGCTCGATCACCTCGAGCCATTGCCGGAGCTTCGGATCCTCGACGCGGCGGAGGAGCAGTTGGGTGCGGCCGAGGATGGCGGCCAGCAGGTTGTTGAAGTCGTGGGCCACGCCGGAGGCCATCTCGCCGAGAGCCCGCAGCTTCTCCGTGCGCACCAGGTGGTCCTGGGCCGCGGCCAGCTCGCCGTAGGCCCGGCTCCGCTCCTCGAACAGGCGCGCGCTCCGGAGCGCCAGCGCCGCCAGATGGGCGATGTTGGCGAGGAGATTCTCGTCCGCGGCCGTGAAAGCCCGGGTGGCGCTGCGCAGGGCGAGGACGCCCAGCACGCTCTCGCCCGCGCGCATGGGCACCCCCAGCCAGTAGGGAAACGCCTCGACCCCGGCCACCGCCGCCACCCCCCGGCGCGCGCACTCGCCGAGATAGTCCTCGGTTCGGATGGCGCGCCCGGTCGTGAGAATCGCCGACACCAGGCCGGACCCCAGACGATAGCGCTCGGGCAGCGCGGGATCGCGCCGGCCGTGCCGGAGGTCCAGGGGCACGTCGACCTCGCCCCCTCCCTCGGTCCGGAGGGCGATGAGCATGCTACGCGCGTCCAGGATCCGCCCGACCTGGGTGTGGAGCGCGTCGATGAGCGCGTCCTGGTCGAGCTGGCCCGTCACGGCGCGCGCCAGCTCGTGCAGCACCGAGAGCTCCTCCACCTGCCGGCGGTTCTGTTCGAAGAGTCGGGCGTTCTCCACGGCCACGCCCGCCTGGCTGGCGATCGCCTCCATGAGGGCCAGCTCGCCCGGGGAGAACTCGCGCTGCTCCTCGCGCCAGACCGCCACGAACCCCGCGATCAGACGCTCCTTGGCCAGGATCGGCACGAAGAGCTGGCTCCGGTGGGGCGCGGTCTGGGTCAGGAAGGGCGGGATTCGCGGATCGGCGGCGGCGTTGCGCGCGAACACCGCCCGCTTCGTCCGGGCGGCCTCGGCGTAGAACGGGTGCTCGACGATCGACAGGCGCGCCTCGCGGATCGCCGGCAGCCACTCCGGCGGTACGTGGTAGCCCGCCGTCGGGATCAGCCATTCGCCGCCGCCGTCCAGCATCCAAATGCCCACCGTATCGGCACCGATGGCCCGGGTGATCTGGCGCATGAA
>JGI25382J43887_10000100_pt1 | contig 20141 bp, 16 predicted proteins | sample GraSoi013_1_40cm_3_FD_43887 | JGI IMG/M metagenome (IMG submission 43887) | reverse complement strand
CCGTCGAGGTTGGGCGTGCGGTCCCTCCCTCTAGACCTCCAGCGATTGCACCCAAGCCGCCTCAGCTTGCTCGCGGCGTCGTGGCCAGCGACCGCGACGGTAGAGCGTCCTGCGCGAACTGCGCCACGATAAGAGAATCGGGAACGGCAGGCAAGTGCGTCGCGCGCACGCAACACTTTGATGTGGCAGCCACGATGTGGAGCTACCGAGGCAGGACTCGAACCTCCGGGCCGTTAACCGGGCTGGCGGTCGGCGGTGGTCATTCTCGAAGGCTGAGGTTGGTGCCGTTCCGAACCTTGGTCGCAACGAACGCGGCGATGCGCGTGACCGTCCGGAAGCGATCGAGCTCGAGATCTTGCAGCGACACTTGAACGCCGAACTCCTGCTCCAGCTGAGCCAGGAATTCTACGAACGTGAGCGAGTCCACCAGCCCGGTGTCGATCAAGTCCGTGTCGAGCGACGGGACCTGAAGGTGCAACTTCTCAGCGAACAGGGCGGAGATCTGTTGCGCGAGTTTGTTCGAGTCCGGCATGTGACAGGTCCCGATGTTCGGTCGCAAGTAAGTCGAAGAGGAGGCGGTCCAACGGACGGCCGTCGATATAGTGACACCGCCGCTGCCGGCCGATGGGTCGGAAGTGGAGCGCCTCGAGCACGCGCTGCGCCGGGATGTTTGTCTCGACCGTCCACGCGTTCACCGCCGCGAGCCCGAGCTCGGTGAACGCCAGCGTGAGCATGTGGTGACACGCCTCGGTCGTGTGCCCGCCGTATCGCTTGCTGCCTAGCACCGCCCAGAGCGAGGCGGTCTTGAAGTTCCGATCGACGTTGGTCAGGCCCACGACCCCCGCGGGCGCGTCCTCATCCCCCGCCGTGTAGATCCGGAACACATGGAGGTCCCGCTGGCTCATGATCTTCAGGGTGATCGGAGTGACCCGCTGGACTCCGTTACCGAAGTCCAGCCATTTGTAATTGTCGGGCTTGCCCAGCCACCCGGCGACGAGCTCGATCCGTTCGGGGGTGTCCAGCGGCAACAGTTTCATGATGGGCGCATGCCTCCAGCGCTCTCCGATGCATGGGCGGTGCCACGCGGCGCGCCCGACGGTCCGTCCCCGACCTGCCGCCGCACTGGTCCAGATCCCGGCCCGCCGTTGCGCCTGCGCCACGCCTGTGACGTCGAGACAGCCCTCGGGTCGGGAGAGCGCGCCTCCCGATGCGGTACGCACCTTGCGAACCGATCACGGTATTCGAACTCCTCAGAGGCTAGAGTGGCGCCCCCACGTTTGCAGTCCTCCCTCGAGCGCCGGCTGCGCGCCATCCGCGCGCATCCGCTCCTCAACCCGACGGCGCTAGCTCAGGGATGGCGCGAGTGGCTGCGGAGCTATCCGGTNGATCCGACGCACGAGCCTCATCTGGTGGCGGCGATCGAGTGGCTGGTCCGGGCCCAGGACGCGACACCTGACGGAGGCATCTCCCGCGGCTACAGCCTCGCACGGCACTCGCATTACGGGCGTCGGGGGTGGCAGCCGTCCTATCCGGAGACCACGGGCTACATCATCCCCACGCTGTATGCCGCTGCTCGGCGCTTCGAACGTCGGGAGCTCGCCGTCCGCGCCGAGCGCGCGGCGCAGTGGGAGATCGAGATCCAGTTGCCCACGGGCGCGGTCCGCGGCGGAGCGATCGGCGAGCGGGAATCACCGGCCGTGTTCAACACCGGGCAGGTGCTGCTCGGCTGGCTCACCGCATTCGACGAGACGGGGCAGGGTAGCTTTGCCGATGCCGCCCGTCGCGCGGCCCGCTACCTAGTGGCGACGCTCGACCCCGACGGGCATTGGCGCAGCGACAACTCGCGCTTCGCCCGAGCGGACGCGACGCTCTACAACACCCGCGCCGCCTGGGCACTTGCGGAGGCGGGTGCCCGACTCGATGAACGCAGGTTCACCGCTGCCGCCGCACGGAGCCTGCATGCCGCCGCCGACCTCCAGACCGAGAACGGCTGGCTGCCTCGGTGCTGCTTGACGGATCCCGAGCAGCCGTTGCTACACACGCTCGCATACGCCATCCGGGGATTGCTGGAAGGCGGTCGTGTACTCGGCGAACCGCGCTTGCTCCACGCGGCCGAGCGTGCAGCGAGGCCGCTGACTGCGAAGGTCCGGACGGACGGCTGGATGCCCGGCCGCTACCGGTCTGACTGGTCTCCCGCCGTGCGGTGGTCCTGCCTCACGGGCCAGGCCCAGATGGCGAACAACTGGATGCGCCTGACCGAAATCACGGGCGACGCGACCTGGCTCGAGCCTGTGCCGGCCGTCCTGCGATTCGTCAAGCGCACGCAGAACCGGCGCAGCGGTGAGCCGGGGCTGCGGGGCGGGATCAAGGGCTCCTGGCCGGTCGGCGGCGCCTACGGTGCCTACGAGGTGCTGAGCTGGGCGACCAAGTTCTTCGCGGACGCGCTGATGCGGCACGAGGCTGCTTCGCCGGTCTCTGTCCTGGCCTAACAAAGCCAACGCGCCGCGACGGTGTGAACCGCCGCGGCGCGTCGACCAATCGGGTTGCGCCCGCGATCACCGCTTCACGATGTCGCCGCTCGTCGGAATGCCGGACCGTCCGTATCCCCCCATCGCGATGTAGATGCTGAAGAAGTCGACTCGGCTCCCCCCCGACCCGGTCCTTGGGTCGTCGTCGCACACCTGCACCGTGTAGCTCCTGAGGTCACCCTCGTCACCCCGGCCCACGGCGTCGAACTCCACCCCGCGGGTCGGGTCCTGGCACTTGCTCGGCGCGGCATTGCGGTACGCCGTGAACGACGTCGCGGGGTCCGCTACCGGATCGGTCGTCATCGACGCCGGCTTGCCCGATGGGTGGATGTCGCCCCAGTCCGTACCGGTGAGCCGCCCGGTGCCGTCGGCCCGGACGTCGAAGTCGAAGGTCTGCACGACGCTCCCGGGCGTGGCAGGACCCCACCCCAGCTGGATGTGGCCGCTCACTTCCGCTGGCGGCGGCGCGCCGCACGTCACCGTGAACGTCGTCGTGGCCGCCCCACCCGACGCCACCGTCACCGTCTGCGGATTCGCTTCGCTCACCGTGCAGTTCGCGGCCACCCCCGACAAGGCGACTGGGTTGGCGCCCTCCGGCGCCGTGACGGTGACGCTGCCGTTCGTCACGATCGGTTGGCTGTTCGTACCGTCGATCGTCACCGTGTAGCCGTCGGGATCGAGGTTGAAGCCGGTGGTACTCGTCGTGACCGTCAAGCTGCCGCTGCCCGAACCGATCGGGGCGCAGCTCAGCGAGAACGTCACTGACGTCATCCCACCGGCCGTCACGCTGCCGCTCTGCGGGTTCGCCCCGCTCACCGTGCAGTTCCCCGGGACGCCTGAGAGGAGGACCGAGTGACTACCCGTCGTGAGCCCGGTGTACGTGACGTTGCCGTTCGTCGCCACCGGTTGGTTGGCGCCGTCGACTGCGACCGTGTAACCGGCGGTACCGAGGTCCACGCCGGTGGTGTTCGTCCCGACGACCAGGCTGCCCACCGACGAGCATCCCACGTCGAATGTCGTGGACGCCGTCCCGTCGGCGCCGATGGTGACGTTCCGGGGGTTGTCATCATCGGTGGCGCCGGCGGTGGACGCCACCGAGCAGTTCGCGGCCACCATGATGAGCGAGACTTTGTGGTCGCCCTGCGAGAGCCCGTAGAAATAGGAGACCCCGTTGTCAGGGGGCGACTGGCTGTAGTTGTCGTCCACCCAGACCTCATAGCCGTTGGGGTCCAAGTCGGAGCCCGTGGTGGTGTTGACGGCGGCGATCGTGCCGCCCCACGGCAAGAGACTCGCATTTGCCTTGGGACTCTGGGGATCACTACACGCGGTCGCGACCCCGAACATCGCGAACGCCGCTGCCAAGCAGCTCAGTTTAACGGCGCGTATCATGGGTTTCCTCCACTCCGTGCTAGGCATAAGCGAGGGCTTCCTGCGCAACAGCAGCGTCGCCGAACAGGTGTCGATAGCGCTCGACCCTATCCGCGTACCACTGAGCGATGAAGCACAGTTCGTCCACCAGGCGACGCTGGGGTCGCCAGCCCAAGCTCTGCATTCGCGCACTCGAGATACTGTAGCGGCGATCGTTGAAGGGGCGGTCTTTCACAAACACGACCTCCGCGCCGCACTCCTTCCCGAAGACGTCGCAGAGGAGCTCGGCGACCTGGAGGGTCGAGTATTCGTCGTCAGATCCCACGTTATAGACCTCGCCCGCCACGCCTTTATCGATCAGGAGGGCTACCGCAGCGGCAAAGTCCCGAGCGTGCAAGTAATGACGCCGATGCGACCCGTTCCCGTGGATCGTCAGCTTCTCGCCGAGGGCCAGGCTCAGGCAGAACTTGGGGATGACCTTCTCCGGATACTGCCGGATCCCGAAGATGTTATTGGCTCGTACCCGGATGATCGGCTGTCGATAAGACCTCAGGTAGCCCAAGATGATCATCTCGGCCGCTGCCTTGGACGCCGAGTAGGGGTTAGTTGGATTGAACGGTGCGTCCTCTCCGACCTGTCCGCGCAAGACCTCGCCATACACCTCGTCCGTGCTCACGTGGATGAAGCGGGGAACGCCCGCAACGCGGCACGCTTCAAGCAGCGTATGGGTCCCCAACGTGTTCGTGATCGTGAAGGTCAGCGGGTCGCCGAACGAATTGTCGACGAAGCTCTCGGCTGCGAGATGGACGACGAGGTCGGCGTGGCGAACGACGCGCCGGCAGAGGTCGCCGTCACAGATGTCCCCGATGACGAGGCGCACCCCGTTCCCGTTGACGAGGTGGGAGACATTGTCCATGTCCCCCGCGTACGTCAGCTTGTCGAGGATCGTGAGCCGCGCCCCGGGGAAGACCTCTCGCAGGTGCTCGGCTATGTGGGAGCCGATGAACCCGCAGCCCCCAGTTACCACGATCCTCATTGAATCGTCTCCAGCAGCGACCACACCATCGGCCAAGATCCTCAGTATGGGTCTCGACCGCGCTTATCACACATTCTGTACCGCGAGTACCGCCGGGCGTGGCTCAGGTGTGTGCTGGCAACTTCTTGCGGAACAGGCAGTTACGGCATTGGCGGAGCGAGGCCTTAACGCCACGGCCTCAACGCCACGGGGGAGCCAGGCCACATTGGAGGTGAGCGTCGCAACAATAAGTGCTGACCTGAGGCCATGTTGTCCCGCCGCATCAGATGGAGGTCATGAGCGGCGGCCGTAGAATGGACGGCCGTGTGGATCCCGGTGAGGGAGGCCGGGCTGCCCGTTTCCTAACCCAACCGCCCCAATCCGAGCTGCTGCGCCGCGTACTGGCGGTACACGCTCCCCGGCCGTGCCCTCAACTCATCGTGGCGCCCCTGTTCGATGACACGGCCGCGATCGATGACCAGCACCTCGTGGGCGTGCTCGATCGTGGACAGTCGGTGCGCGATGATGAGCGCCGTCCGGCCTTCGAGCAGATGCTGCAGGGCCTGCTTGATGAACGCTTCCGATTTGGGATCGAGCGCCGAGGTGGGCTCATCCAGGATCAGGATGGGCGCGTCNTTGAGGAACGCGCGTGCGATGGCGAGGCGCTGCTTCTCGCCGCCGGAGAGCCCGAGGCCCCGCTCACCGATCTCGGTCTCGTAGCCCCGCGGCAGCCGTGCGATGAACTCGCTGGCGAATGCGAGCCGGGCGGCATCTGCAAGGTCGGCGTCCGTGGCGTCGGGTCGGCCGTAGCGCAGATTCTCGGCGACCGTGCCCGACAACAACATCGGCTCTTGGGCCACGATGGCGATGTTCTGCCGCAGCGATCGAAGCGTCACGTCTCGGATGTCGGTCCCGTCGATGGTGATGCGGCCGTCCGTGACGTCGTAGAACCGCGGCAGGAGCTTGGCCAGGGTCGATTTGCCGGCGCCGCTCGGGCCCACCAGGGCTACCGTCGTACCTGCTGAGAGATGGTGCCTGAAATGCTCGAGCACGGGCGGCCCGCCATCGTATCGGAAGCCGACGTCGTCGAACACGATCTCGCCACGCACCCGGCTCAGCACCNGCGCGCCCGGTCGCTCCCGCACCTCGGGATAAGTGTCGAACACCTCGAAGATGCGGTCCATCGCGGCCAGGCTGCTGGCGACGATCAGGTTGAGCTCCGTGAGTCGCTGCACCGGCTGGTAGAGCAGACCGAGGTAGGCGTAGAACGCCATGAGCGTTCCGATCGTGAGCCGACCGGCGAGCACTTCGAGGGCACCAAACCAGAGCACGAGGATCGGCCCGATCGCCGTGAGAAACCCCGTGGCCCCGAGCGCCACCGACTGGAGCTGCACGTTGGAGAGGACACTGTGAAGGAAGCGTTCACTCTGCTCGTGAAACGCGCGGGCCTCGGCTTCTTCCTGTGTGAACGACTGGATCGTGGAGATCGCTCCGAACTGCTCGTGCAGCTCGCCGGAGATCTCCTGCAGCTGGTCATGGATGGCCCGGCTCTGCTCTCGGAGCCGCCGGGTGAGCCGGAGGCTGACCCACGCGTAACACGGGAGCACGGCCAGCGCGACCAGGGCGAGCTTCCAGTGCACGACGAGCAGCACCACANCGACGCCCGAGATCGCAGCCAGATCCATCGCGGTGTTCACGAAGGCGGCGCCTACAAAGTTCTGGGCGGAGGTGATGTCGCTCGTCATGCGCGCCACGACCTCGCCGATGCGTTGGCGGTCGAAGAAACTCAGGCTCATGCGTTGCACGTGATAATGCAGATCGCGGCGCAGATCGAAGATCAGGCGATGCCCTGCGAGGCCCGCCAGGTACGAGCGCCAGTAACTCGCGATCCCGAACACCACGTAGAGCGCGATGAGGCCTGCCATCAGCAGGTGGAGCTGGGTGCGCGGCCGGGCGCCGGTCGGTACCAGGAACTCGTCCACCACGATCTTGAGCGTCCACGGCAGGACCAGGGGAATGAGATAACGCACGACGCCGCAGGCTGTGGCGAGGGCGATCACAGCGCGGTACGGCGCGACGTAGGCGAGAAAGCGTTGGAGGCTACGGCGTTGCGGCGAGCGCATGTACGGCGACCCGGTCAGCTCGAGCTCGACCGAGAACCGCCCTCGCAGCAGTCGAGCATCAATGCTGGTTCAGCCATTCGCGCAACACCAGGAGATTGTACAGCCCCTGGCTGTGATCCCGCAGGCCGTCGCGGTGCTCACGCACCAGGGTGCGAATTCCGGCGGGGTTCAGCCAGCCGCAATCGCGCAGGCCCTCACTTTCCACCAACTGGTCGCCCCAAGCGCTGGTCGGCCCCCCGGCGAACCACACTTGGAACGGGACGGAGAAGGCATGCTTGGGTCGCCGGAACAGATCGGCCGGGAGAAATCGTGCGAGCAGCCTCTTGAGGAGCGGTTTTCCTCCATTCCCATCCAGGAGCCAGTGGTCCGGGAGCCCGAGCGCGAATTCCAGGACTTCGTGGTCGAGCAACGGCGCGCGCGCTTCCAGGCTATGGGCCATGGTGGCGACGTCCACCTTGGGCATCAGGCAGTCCGCGAGGTAGGTGCTCACGTCCACCAGCCGCATCCGTCGCAGCGCGCTGCCGGTGCCGCTCCGGTACAACTGCGCAAGCCAGCCGCGCACGCCGTCGCCACTGTCGCGCCGCGCCCGCAGCAGGTCTCCTGCGTAAAGCGTTTGGGCCTCGTCGTCGCGCACGAACATCCGCAGCGCCGCAAAGCGCTCAGGTTCGTCTAACGCGAGAGTACCTACGGCGCGNCTGACCCGCTTCACCCAGGGCCGCCGGCCTGGCACCGTGGCGCCGAGCCGCAGNACCCCCTTCGGCACAGCGCTGCGCAAGCGCTTGAGGCGCAGCGCCGTCCGATACCAATCGTATCCCCCGAAACCTTCGTCCCCGCCGTCTCCGGTGAGCACCACGGTGACGTGCTTCCGGGTCTCCCGTGCGAGCAACCAGACGGCCAGCGCGGCAGAATCACCGAACGGCTCTGCGCAATGCCGAACCAGCGCCGGGAGGATGTCGAGCATCACCGGTCGTCCGGTGAACGTGCGGTGCCGAGTCCCGAGGTGTTGCGCGACTCGTTCGGCATAGCCGCTTTCATCAAAGGCGGCCTCCGCGAAACCGATCGAGAACGTCGACGCTTCCCCCTGACAGTGGCGAGCGGCGATGGCCGCCACCAGGCTCGAATCGATGCCGCCGCTCAGGAACAATCCGAGGGGCACGTCACTGCGTAGCCGCAGGGTGACCGCGGTCGTCAGCAAGTCTTCCAGTCGATCGACGGCATCGGCGAAGCGCCCCGCGAAGGGTTGCACCGCGCCCTCGAGCGCCCAATAGCGGAGGGAACGCGCCCCAGAGGAGCTCACCCGCAGCACCGTNCCCGCGGGGAGCTTGCTGATGCCGTCCCAGATCGACTGAGGAGCCGGCACATATCCGAGGGTGAGGAACGCGTCCAGCGCCCCGAGGTGCACGCGACGGGTCCGGGGGTCGGTATCCCTGAGGGCCCCCAGGGTCGAGGCGAAGTAGCAGGAGTCCTCTTCCAGCGCGTAGAACAAGGGCTTCTTGCCCACCCGATCGCGCGCCAGCACCAGCTCGCCCCGCCTCTCGTCCCAGACCGCGAACGCGAACATGCCGCGGAGATAGCGCACCGCCTCGCTGCCGTATCGTTCGTACATCCGCAGCAGCACTTCGGTATCCGACGCGGTATGGAACTGCACCCCCTCATCCGAGAGCGACCGGCGCAACTCGCGGTAGTTGTAGATCTCGCCGTTGAACACCAGGGCAATCTGTCCATCATCGCTGCACATCGGCTGGCGCCCGCCGGCGATGTCGATGATGGAGAGCCGGCGGTGCACCAAGGCCACGCGGCCCCGGGGATCCGCCCAGAAGCCTTCTCCATCGGGCCCCCGGTGCGCCATCAGACCGGCCATGGTGCACAGGCGGTCGCGGTCCGGGCGGCCACCGTCCCGGAAGGCTACCGCTCCGGCGATGCCACACATGCTGGTGTCACTCGTTCCGCTTCCTCGAGCAGATCGCGATACAACTGCACGTGAGCGTCCACGCGGCGCTCCAGCGAGAAGCGGTTCATCGCTGTGTGGCGCGCTGCGGCAGCCTCGGGCAGATCTCCCTGGGTCAGTGCGTGCTCGATCGCTTCGACAAGCGCCGCCGCGGATCCGGGCGCCACCAAGCGAGCCGCCGCCGAAGTTCCCACTACTTCCGGCACGGCACCCACCGCTGTCGCCACGATGGGCACGTCCGCCTGCATCGCCTCGAGGAGTGTGTTCGGCAACCCCTCGCTCCGGGACGGCAGGATCACCAGATCGAGCATCCTGTACAGGGCGTCCACGTCGTACACGTGCCCGAGGAAGCGCACGCGCGCCTCCAGCCCAAGACGAGCGCAACGAGCCTCGAGGCGCGCGCGCCCGGGGCCGTCCCCTGCCACGAGCGCGGAGAAGGCGAGGCCTTTCCGCACCAGCACGGCGCAGGCTTCGAGGAAGAGGTCCACGCCCTTCTCCTGACTCAGGCGCCCGACCACTCCGACGATGGGCCGCGGGAGGCTGCCCGCGATGGCGGCAAGGCGGTCGCCCTCCGACGGGCCGCCTGCAGGCGGGAGCGCCAGCGCCGCATTGTAGATGACCCGAACCCGGCCGTCGCAATGGCGGAACGCTTGGGCTTGGGCGCGCGACATGACGACGACGCGGTCGGCCGCACCGAGCAGCCGCCGATCGACCCAGTGGTAGAATCGCGCCTTGAGCGGTTCGGTGGTCAAACCATGGAAGAACCCTATCCAGCGCCACGGAGCACCCAGGCGGCGCAGCAGATACGCCACCGCCGTCGCCTTGTAACCGTGGGTCTGCACGATGGACGGTCGCCAGCGATGCAGCACGGTTCCCACCTGCGAGGCCACGCGCCAGTCGACCGGCCCGCGGTCTTCCACGATGCAATGCCGAATGCCGGCCTCCTGTAAATAGGGGGCGAATGCCGAGGGCGGCTCGCCCCGCCGATGGAGCGCGACGACCAGGCAATCGGTCCCCGCACCCTGCAGTCCACGCGCCAGCGCAGTCAGCTGGCGTACCGGACCGGAAACCGTTCCGGGGACAGCTTCGGGAGGAACCAGTGCGGCGATGCGTATTGGGAAGGCGCCTGACTCGTCGGAGCGCACGGTGTAGCCTCGGGGCTACGGCAAAGAACTGTGGGAGCGGTGTGGCGCCGCTCTTGACCCGCGCGCCGCAGCGTCGGTCGACCCGCGTTGGCCCACTCCGTCCAGCTGCAGGGTGCGGCGCCAGGGGTTGGTCAAGAGTTTTCTTCTCCTCACAAGACAATCGATCACGGTCAGGTCGCCCGCCACATTGAACGTGTGTACGCCTACCACCGTCGGTTCCCGGGTGGGGACTATCTTGTCCACCTCCACTTCTCGATAGGTGTCAGGGTTCAGCTGGAGGATGCGATTGATCGAAACGGCGTACCCGTAGCGCCTGGAGCAATCTTGAGCTGGTCTATAGAACTGTCCGTCGTTCTCGAAAATCCGCCCCGCCGGCCGGGCCGAGCGAACATCGCTTTTTACAGGGTTGGCACGATGCGAAGTCCAGGGCCCCAACGGTGAATCGGCGTAGAAGAGGTGGAGCTCCCCCGCAGTCCCGGCACCAGAGACCGGAATGCTGGTGAACAACCACCACTTGCCAAACACGAACGCTGGTGTGGGATCTGAAGCCGCCAGGCCAGAAAGCAGCACGCGTTCCAATTTCCAGCGCGACGGAAAGGCGACGCAACGGTACAGTTCGACCTGATGATGGGAAGACGTCTCCGGTATCATGAAGAATTCGCCGTCCCATTGGAAGACAAACGGGTAGGACAGGTGATAATCCTTCTCCAATATGGGAATGGGCCCGGCGGAATTGCCTGCGTTGTCGACAACGCTCAAGACAATCGATCCCTTATAGTGTGAAAGGGGCGCTTCCTCGTGGAATATGTAGTACTCGTTCCCCACTCGAATGGGAAAGGGATCGGCCCAATAACGATCCACTGGTGGAACCAGCGTATGAAAGGGTCCCGTCCCCGGTCGATCGCTTCGGCCGTGTTGATAGGCCAGCGTCCACTGCTCACGATACAACGTCCTCGTCCATGTGTCGGAAGCGTACCGGCGCGCGAGACGCGTCCCTGCCTGTAGCATTTCCAGATTACCCGGAGCGCCGGCCGGAGCACCTGATGGAGTGGCGGCAACGTCACTCGGGGCGCTCGCCGCGAGCCTCTGGACGAATCCGTCGGGATCTTCCCCCAGGCGCCGAAGGTGCCTTACCAACGCGGCGGAAACTCTCCAGTACAGGCGACTCTTGCTACGAGAGACCGAACGCCGATCGGTGGGTGCGACAGCCGAATACAACACCCGCTTCCCGCTAGAGCCCTTCCGCTGGACACACAGGCGCGTTTCGGTGCTTGGGCTCCCTTCGATTACCTCCCAAAACGCCGGGGTGGATTGTGTCCTCTGGTCGCCGCTGTGACCGAACGGCACGCTCCAAACACCATACGTGGACAGGTTGGCCAAGCCCGCATCCGGCAGCAAACAGAAGGGATCCAGCACTACGTCAATGTGTTCTGCTGCAAGCGCGCGAACCAACGCTCGAAGATCGACGACACGACAACGCGGGAGCGCGGATTGCAGGCCGATCGCGACAAAAGCGTCCGCATCGCTGCGAAACAGGTAACGATCTATCCGCTCGTACAACGAGAAGAGCAGGTGGCGCAGTTTCCGCCCCTCGTTACGGGCCGCGAGCAATGCCAGCACGACGGTTGCGACCTTGGATCCCTCAACTGCGTCCAGGCACTTGTACAACCAGTTGGGAATCGTGCTGCCGTCTGTGACGAGCAGCAGGCGGAGCGGTGCGCGGGAGTTGTGATTCATCATCGTTGTTACCCAGTCGCCTGGACACCTGCAACCGTTGCACGATTGGCGAATGCCTCCTGCAGCGCGCGCCGGTCGACTTTGCCGTTGGCATTGCGAGGCAGTCGGTCGAACGCCAACCAGCGGGAGGGCAGCATGGGGGCGGGCAGCACTTTGGCCAGCTCCTTCCGCACCTCCGCGGGCGTGACCGCGACCGGAGGGCGGGGACGGGGCACATAGGCGCAACAGATCACCGTGCCCTCGAAGCCGTCCGTGGGAATCGCTACAACGGCGCTCTCCTGGAGGAGACTGATGGCGCTCAACGCGTTGTCAATCTCGCCGAGCTCGATCCGATAGCCCCGGCTCTTGATCTGAGAGTCGGCGCGGCCCAGGAAGTACACGAGCCCGTCGTCCCCCATCTTGGCCAAGTCTCCCGTCCGATAGATGCGATCCGCGGCGTCCGACGAGAATGGGTTGGGCAGGAAGGCGGCGCGGGTCTTCTCCGGGTCCCTCCAGTATCCCGGGCTCAGGCCGACCCCGCGGATGTAGAGGTTCCCGACCACCCCCGGCGACACGGGTCGCTGCGTCTCGTCGAGGATGAGCAGCTCCTCCCCCTCGCACGCCGTCCCGATCGGGATCACCGCGCCGTCGTTGGGTGGACAGCTGGGCACGGTGTAATAGCTGCTGGCGATCGTGGTCTCCGTGGGGCCGTACAGGTTCGTGAAGGTCACGTGGGCCAGGCGCGCCATCCAGTACCGCAGCGCCGCGGTGGGAAAGACCTCGCCGCACCACAGGAGTCGTCTGAGCGTGGGGAAGTCGTTGAACTGCACGACGTCGAACTTGGCCAGATAACCGAGCAGTGACGGCACGGAGAACCACTGCGTGAGCTCCGAGACCCGGATGAACTCAGCCAGCGCGTTGGGGAGCAGGTTGATGTCGGGCGGTACGAGGTGCAGCTGGGCGCCGGACGCAAACGTGCCAAACACGTCGAACGTGGAGAGATCGAAGTGCAGCGGAGGGTGACTGGACAGCCGGTCCGTCGGACCAAGTTGGAAGTACCGCGTGGCCCACTCGACGAAACGGATCACGTTGCGGTGCGGGATGACGACGCCCTTCGGCGTGCCGGTGGACCCGGAGGTAAAAAGGATGTGAGCGGGATCCTCGGAGCCGTTGCGGTAGTCCAGCGGGTCGCGCGACGCGCCCAGCACATCCTCGAGGGAGAAGGACGGGGCGAACGGCTCGCCTGCGGCTCGCTCTCCCTCCAACCATCCCACCGAAACCGAGCGCCGCAGCCGCGCGTCCGACAACAGCCCGCGTAACAGGGACGCGGTGCGCGCCTCGGCCAGGATCACCCGCGGCGCGGCGGCCTCGACGATCTTCAGGGCACGCGGAGCGGGACTCGCCGGGTCGAGCGGGACGTACATGCAGTCGGCCTTGAGGGTCGCCACCAGGCTCACAATCGCCAGCGGCGACTTCGGCAGCAGCAGGCACACGCGGTCGCCCCGCTGGCACCCGGCGGCCTTCAACGTGCGCGCCAGCTGGGTGCTCGAGGCTTCGAGTTGTGCGTAGGTCAGCGACTGGTCGCGCGTCACCACCGCGGCGGCGTCCGGCCGACGCTCCGCCTGCTCGGTCACCCACTGCTGCAGCAGGGAGGTCATCGGCTCGCCAGTGTCACCGCTCTGCGGAAGGCCTGGTTCGTGTGGTGCAATTCCTCCTGCGTGGGCGGAATATCGAGGATGAACGACCGATAGCCGACGGACATATAGCGCGACAACTCGTCCCCGACCCGTTCGTAGCTTCCCACGAGGTACGGGCACATGGTCTTGTAATTCTCGAACGGCACCAGCCAGTACGGGCTCTCGCCCGACGCCGTGGCGTTCGCCAGCTGCGACAGCTGTCCATGCCAGACGGAATCCGAGACCTTCATCGCCAGCTGATGAGTCAGCTGGCCCTTGCGGTCCTCGGGAAAGCGCTGCCGCGCGACGCGCCACGCTTCCTCGCCATCTTCGCGAGCGATGATCCCCAGTCTCACGCCCGCACCGACTCCTTCGTCCGGGGCGACCTCCTCGCCGGGCGCCTTGGGGTACTTGACGGCCGTGGCGCCGATCGCCTTCGCCGCCACCAGCCCGGCCTCCGATGAGCCCGACACGAACATCCCCGGAAACAGTTCGCCCGGCAGGGAGGGCGTGAGCTTGAGATTCTTGACGTGGTAGAACGTGCCGTCGTTGGACACGGCGGAGCCGCGCAGCAGCTCCCGGATGATGAGCGTGTACTCGATGAGCCGATCGTACCGGTTGTCGTGGGGCGTCGTGTCGTTCAACGCCACCAGGTCGTTCTTGAATCCCCCGGCGACCATGTTCAGATAAATCCGCCTCCGGTGCAGGTGGCCCAGGGACGCCACCATCTTCGCAACGGCATACGGGTGCATATAGATGGGCTGGACCGCGACCAAGGGACACAGCGAGGTCGTGTTTTGGATGATGATGTGAGACACCAGCCAAGGATCAAGCAGCCGGTTGTCGGAATACACGAGGATCCCTTTGCACCCGGCTTGCTCACTCCAGCGCGCCACATCGGCCACTCGCCGGGCGTAGGTCTCGGGATCTCCGTCGCTGGACTGCACGCAGGTCGAAAACACTTCGAGACTCACGTCGGTCAGGCGGTCCACGCCGCTGCTCATGCTCGCTCCTCTCTAGCGTCACCGCTCTCGGGTCGAGACCCACCTCACCCGCCGTCATGTGCATGGGTGGTGCCACGAGGCGCGCCCCGCTGGGCCGTGCGCGACTGTTGCGACCCCGCTACGACCGTTCGGCGCTTCAGCTCGTTCGCTCGCGTATGAACAGGCCCCGATCCGCCAAGGCCACGGCGGCGTCATAGACATCCCGGGCCCGCACCAGCATGAGACGCATGCGCCCCAGCGCGCGCTCGCGCCACTGGTCGCGTCGCTTCAGCTCGCTGAACAGCGGGTGCAGATCGTGGTCGAGGCGCGGGGAGAAGAGCCGCAGCTGGGAGACCCGTACTGTCCCGTCCCTGTCCTTCCAGCGCATCGGATAGCGCTCCTGCGTCAACACCGGAACCGTGAGCCGCGGCTCGAGGTCCTCCGCTACGAAATAACAGAAGGTCATGGTGTTCGCCGGCACTCCCGCCAGCAGAATCTTGCCGTCGTAGTCGAGCAGCTTCGCATACGGCGTGAGCCGGCCACACGGAGTGTCGGCCAGCTCGTGACCGGCGATGATGGCGTCAGCCTTGCTTCCCCAAACGGCCACCGAGTGCGTCGGATGGACGCTGCGAACGACTCCCGGAGCGCGGCGGAACACTTCGGTGATGAGCCCCATCCGCGACACGGTCTGCCGCGCATCGAACACGGGCTCACCCAGTGCGTACTCGACGGCGGTGCCCTGGAACGGAATGGTGGGCATCATGAGCGTCCCACCCGGTCCGACGACCTGCTGCAGTGCCCGAATGATGTCCACCGGGCCGCCGTGGAAGCCCAAAAATCTGTCGAACGCGCTGTGCACCATCAGCACGTCGCCGGGGAGGACACCGAGTTGCAACAGAGCGCGCTGCAGATCCGCCGGCGTGAAGGCAAAAAACCTTTGGTGGTAGGCTCGCACGAGGCGCTTCAGCCCCCGCTTCACCCCGGGCGGCAGCACCCGCGAGGCGACCGTCCTCACGCGCGCCCGGATCGCCGTAGTCACCTAGAGACCGGCCGCCGCGTTCTCAGCGACGCCGCGCTGGGTCACGGCCCGGGAACGTCCGATCTGTCCTCGTGTGATCGCCCCGGCCACCCGCCGGGCCGCCGCCCCGCATCCCGCCACGAACCGATACAGCGGGCCGAAGGCACGCAACGACGTGAGTCCGACAAAGTAGAGACCTGGCACGCTGGTTTCGAACCAATGATTGAGGACCGGGCTCCCCCTGTCCGTCGCGATTTTCGCCCGGAGCGAAGGGTGAATCATCGTCAACCTGTTGATGTCGACCGTGTATCCGGTTGCGAGGACGATATGATTCGCGCTGACCGTCGCCCCGTCCGAAATGGTTGCTTTGAGCCTCCCGTGTGCTACCTCGACCTTCGCCACCGTCCGACGCTCGCGCAGGGTCACGTTGCCGAGGACTCTCTTCCGCAACCAGTCGGTCGCCCCGGAATGGTACATCGCGTTATAGGCGTCCTTCCACGGCTGCGGCAATCGATAGAACAAGACTGGCCGATGGTCCCATACCCAGTTGATCCAGCCAGGTGCGATGCCCGCGTCCGGGGCCAGGATCCGCTCCACGGTGCTGCGCGTGCCCGACCGATCGGGCTCCAGCCACTGGATGGGCCGCCGGGATACCACCTGCACCGCGGCACCAGCTTCGTGGAGCAGCGCGGCGAACTCGATGGCGCTCTGTCCGCCGCCGATGACCACGACATCCCGTCCCTCGAAGCCACCGAAGTCCCGGTGGTCGGAAGAATGCGAGACCAGCTCGGTCGGCAGGCCGGCGAATTGTTCCGGTCGATGGGCATAGTGATAGGGTCCGATCGCCATCACGACCGCCTGACTCTCCACCTCGCGCCCATCCTGCAGCGTCAGGACAAACCGGGTATCCTCACGCTCGATCGATGACACGTAGGTCTCATCGACCTCAGGGACCGCCCGTTGCTGGAACCAGAGGCCGTACTCAACAAACGTCTGAAGCGGCACGGGATAGCGGCGGTCGCGCCCGGTGTCCCGGGCGAACCGTTCGAACCCGTAGTCCCCATCTGGATCGGAGAGGTTGGTCGCCCACCAATGCGATCGGAGCAGCATGCCCTTCGGCATGTGCTCGCGCCACATCTCCAACGTCCTGCCCAAGACGGCGACCCGCAGGCCTCGGCCGAGCAGATGCGCCGCCGTGGAGAGCCCGTAGGGACCGGCGCCGACCACCACCACATCAAACGTGCGCCTCACGATCAGTTCTTCCTCGCGCGAGCTGTCAACCTCCTGATGGCGTCGCGCGCAAAAGTCGTCGTGGCCCTGACTGCGGGACGGAGATCCGTCCACTGCAGGTAGTCGTAGGCCATCGGCCTGAGAAACGAGATCCCGAAGTCCCAAACGGTCCGTACCGGTGGTGTGATGCCAGGCCTGCCTCGCTGCCGCAGGGCGGCCATCGTCGTCGTGATGTCCCCGCCCAGATGGCGCATCCAGCCGCCGATCCGATAGCCGGCGACTCGCTCGATGGGCCCGCCGCTCGCCCATTGGTAGAGGAGATAGGGGAAGTCGACGCCGGCTCGCACCGCGATCTCGACCGAGGCGGAGAGCCGCGGGTTGATCTCCATCAAGTACGGGACGCCGGCGGCGTCACGGCGGAACTCCACTTCGCAGTAGCCCTCGAGGTCGATGTCGCGTACCAGCGATTCGGCGTAACGCCCTATGTCAGAGGGAATGGCGATGCTCTCGCGCAGGACCGAGTTCCCGCCCAGAGGCGGACTGGTGCGCTTGGCCCACTGGGCGAAGCGCGCGTACACTGCGCCATCGGCATACAGGAAACTCACCGCCTCGCGCCTTCCGGTGAGCAGTTGCTGGACCAGCGCGACCTCTCCGAAGCGGGTCACGGCCGCGACGGCGTCACGCAGCTCGGCCGCAGTGACCGCGAGCTGGGCACCCAGGCGTGCTCCCTCGCGTCGGTTCCACAACCAGGATTCGCTTGGCTTGATCACCGCCGGGAGTCCGATCTCCTCCAGCGCTAGCGCGACATCTCCGCCGTCGCGCACGGCAACCTCGCGCGGGACAGGCACCTCGAGGCGCCGCGCGACCTCGAGCGTCCGCTCCTTGTTGATCGCGGTCGCCAGCGCCGGTTCGGGTGCGAGCGCCAAACGGAGTCGCTGCTCGAGCCGCGCGCGATGCCGACGCAGCAGCGCGATGGTGGCGTCGTTGGAGGCGATGAGCACTCGCGCGCCCGTGCGATCCAGCCACTGCTCGAGGAGGGCGGCGTAGGCGTCGGTCCCTTCCTGGGCCGGAAACACGACCGCTTCCTGACACCAGCGTGACGCAAAGGCGGGTGCCTCAGGGTGCGTTTCCGCTGCGGCGATCGCCAGCCCCCGCCGACCGAGGGACCGCACGGTCACGAGCGCCTGGCGAAGCGACGCGTCGAGCACGAGGGCGTCGCATCTCATCGTGGCCGAGCGGGAGCGCAAAAACTGCGCCGGGCTCCGGCCATGGTGCCCAAAGCTCCGCTGTTGCACCGAATTGATGCGGCGGCCCATCATCGTGCCAGGACCAGGAGTCTCCATTGCCCCCCGAGACGAGCCGCCCAGTCTTCGTGAATCGCAAAGAGAACCCGACTGGGCAAGCTCATGATGGCTCGCGCGACGAAGCCGGCGACCCGCCGCGCTAATATCCAGGGGTTCTGCTTGTTCTCGTTCCACACGTACCGGAGAGAGTTCGCCTGCCACGTATACCCGTAGTCGATGACCTCGTAGCCGACGTCTCGCAACATCTCGAGCGCTACCTCTTTTGTGAAGTAGTGGAGATGTCCATACGCCGCTCGGAAGTTGCCGAGCCTGCCGAGCAAGACATTTCGCACTGAGATATCGAGTGGAATGTGGAGGATCTTGTACTCGGCCTTCGGCCGCAGGTCGCGCAGAAAGCTGAAATAGTCCTCCAGGTGCTCCAGGACGTCCATGAGCAAGAGGAGATCGAAGTGCGCATCTTTCTCTTGTCTGATATCCGCCAGCTTGAACTGCAGCCGTTCGCTCGACAGAGCGCGCGACCGCGCAAAGGCCTGGGGCGAGACNTCGTATCCCCAACAGCGGCACCGACCCTGCAGTCCCTCGTGAACCAGCCGCAGCACCTCTCCCGCTCCACAGCCCACATCGCAGATCGTGGTGGGCGCGATCTTGTTTCGAGCGATCATTTGAAGGACGTACTTGGCCTTCCACGGCGATTCGTCGGCATGCCACCGTGGGTTCTTCGCGAGGTATTCGCCACTGAGGTACTGGTCGCGAATCATCGCGGTTGCTCGCTCGCGTCCCGCACGTCCGCCCGACGCCTAACGGCGCCCCGGGTGAGGTCGACCACCACGCGGTCGGGGCCGGCCGCCGTCACCGCTCGCGTTGCCTCGGCGGAAGCGTTGCCGACCACCAGCACCTCGGCGTGCGCCAACAGGGTCTCGACGCTCTCGCACAGCAGGGACGCGATGTGGGGGATCTCCTCGTCGATGTAGCGGCGATTCGCGCCTCGCAAGCGGGCCACGGCGACGCTGGGATCGAGGATCCGTACGTCGCATCCCTTCCCGATGAGCGTCTCGACCAGCGTGACCATGGGGCTCTCCCGGAGGTCGTCGGTCCCGGGCTTGAAGGCGAGGCCGACGACCCCGATCCTCCGCTTTCGCGTCGCGAGCACTGCCTCCACGGCGCGTCTAATCTGCCCTTCGTTCGAGGGCAGGATGGCGGCGAGCAGCGGGACGGAGACNTCGGCGGTGCGGGCGGCGTACACCAGGGCGCGGAGGTCCTTCGGCAGGCAAGAGCCGCCGAACGCGAAGCCAGGGCGGAGATAGGCCTCGGAGACGTTCAGCTTGTGGTCCATCAGAAAGATCCGCATGGCGTCCTGCGCGTCGGCGCCGAGCGCCGCGCATACGTCGCCGATCTCGTTGGCGAAGCACACCTTGAGGGCGTGGAACGCGTTGGACACGTACTTGACCGCCTCCGCCGTTGTCACGGTGGTGTGGACGAAGGGAGCCTCGACCTCACCATACAGCGACCGAAGCACCGCGNCGGTGTCGGAGTCGCCGCACCCGACCAGGGTGAACGGGGGACGCGCAAAATCGCGGATCGCGCANCCCTCGCGCATGAACTCCGGGTTCACGGCGACTCGCAGGGAGGGTCCCAGCTCGCGTCCCGCGCCGGCGCGGATGGCCGGGACGAGCACCCGCTCGGTGGTCCCGGGGAGCACGGTGCTGCGCAGCACGACGCTGTAGGGTTCGTCGCGCGCGGTCAGCCCCCGGCCGATTTCTTGGCCGACACGCTCCAGCGCATCCACGCGGAGCTGCCCGTTTGGCCCCCCCGGGGTCCCGACGCAAATCAACCCTATCGTGGCGTTCCGTACGGCCTCGGAGGTCGAGATCGTCGCTCGCAAGCGTCGCGTTGCAACGACTTCGCTCATCAGCGCGCCGAGGCCAGGTTCCACGACCGGCGACGCGCCACCGTTGATCATGGCGACCTTCTCTTCGTCGATGTCGACGCCGATCACCTCGTGGCCCGCTTTCGCGAGACAGGCGGCCGTCACGGATCCTACGTACCCGAGCCCAAACACATTAACGCGCATGTGAGGTCACCTCCGC
>JGI25382J43887_10000099_pt1 | contig 20218 bp, 14 predicted proteins | sample GraSoi013_1_40cm_3_FD_43887 | JGI IMG/M metagenome (IMG submission 43887) | reverse complement strand
TATGACCTCGCCTGTCTACGTCCTGGTTTCCATCGACACTGAGGAGGACAATTGGCGGCCCGCCCGCCAGGGGATCACGGTCGAAAACATCCGCGAGTTGCCGCGGCTCAGCCGCTTTCTGGAGCAGCTCGGGGTGCGCCCGACCTACTTCGTGACCTATCAAGTGGCCAGACAGCGCTGGGCCGCGACGCTGCTGGCGGACCTGGCGTCCGGTGAGGCCGAGATCGGCGCGCACCTGCACCCGTGGAACACGCCTCCGCTCACAGAAGCGTTCGAGGCGCGGAATACGATGACCATGCGGCTGTCCCCCGAGCTGCAGGCTTCGAAGATCGCCTCCTTGACCGATACCCTGACGGAGCACGTGGGTATCCGGCCGGAGTCGTTTAGGACCGGGCGCTGGGGGTTCGGTCCGGAGACCGCCGCCGCGTTGATCGCCTGTGGCTACCGGGCCGACAGCAGTGTCACGCCATTCAAGAGTTGGCGCCTCTATGATGACGGCCCCACGTTCGTCGGGGCGCCGCTCCATGCCTTTCGCATCGACGGGCGGGGGGATGCCCGCGTTCCGGTGCCCGACGGGCCGCTGGCCGAAGTGCCGGTGTCCTGGGCTCACAACCGTACGGTGCGGCCCCTCTGGAATCGGCTCTTCGCACTGCTGAACGGTCCGCTCGCCGTACGGTTCCGTATCCCAATCATTGCGTCGCGCCTTCATCTGATGAGAGAGATCGCCCTGGCCCCGGAGCTCTTCTCCTTGAGCGATATGCTCACGCTGTCCCGCCATTTGGTCGAAGGCGGTCTCCGCCATCTGCACTTATTTTGGCACAGCCCAACGATGCAGCCCGGGCTCACACCATTCACCAAGACGTCGGCCGACGTCGAGAGATTGTATGGGACGATAGAGGCTTATCTCGACAAGCTGACCAGCTTCGCCACTCCCATGTTCGTGACGGTAGGCACCGGTGCACGAGCACTCTCGGGTCTGGAGGTAGGGGATGGGGCAGGAAGAGGTGTGTGACGCGACGGTCCAGGCCCCGTTTCGCCTGGCTCGAATCGGCAAGCATGTCTTCATCTACGGCAGCGGGGTGCTGCTGGGCAAGGCCGTCGCGTTCGTCATGCTGCCCATCTATACGCGCTACCTCACTCCGGCGGACTACGGCATTCTCCAGCTGACAGACTTGACGATCGAGGTGATCTCGATTGTGGCCGGTTCCCGCCTTGGCGCGGGAATCTTTCACTATTTCCACAAGGCGGAGACCCCCGCCGAGAAGCGCGCGGTGCTTTCGACGGCAATCGCTGTCTTGATCGCCTCTTACACGCTCGCCGCGATCGGGGCGTCCGTCGCCGCACCGCTAATCGCGGAGCGGGTACTCGGGGCGCGCGAACTGGCCGGGCTCGTGCGGCTTGCCATTTGGGGCTTTGCCTGTCAGAGCCTGCTCATCGTCCCGATGGCCTATCTGCAGCTGCACGACAGGTCGGTATCCTATGTTGCGGTGAGCGCGGCAAAGCTCGTCGTGCAGCTTGGCCTGAACATCTTGCTGGTGGTGTACTGGCGCCGCGGGGCCGAGGGGGTGCTGCTCAGCACGCTCATAGCCAACATGCTGTTTGGGCTCGCGTTGGCTGCGTCTCTGGTTTCCGACGTCGGGTTGCATACTTCGCGAGCGGCCATACGAGACCTGTTGCGGTTTGGCCTTCCGTTCGTGGCGACACAGGTCGCGACGATGATCGCCACCTATGGGGATCGCTATTTCCTGCGCACCGCGTCGGACCTGTCAGTCGTAGGCATTTACGGACTCGCCTATCAGTTCGGTTTTCTCCTTACGATGGTCGGGTTCATGCCCTTTGACACGGTATGGGATCCTGCGCGGTTCGCCGTCGCCCGGCGCACGGACCGTGATGCGGTCTACGCCCGAGCTTTCGTCTATATGAATCTGCTGCTTGTAACCGCGGCGGTCATGCTCGCCCTGTTTGCGGAGGACATCCTCCGGCTGATGGCAGGTCCCGCATTTCAGGCAGCAGCGAACTTGATCCCGATTATCGTGATCGCCTACGTGATCCAGTGCTGGACCCAGTTTCACAGTCTCGGCATCCTCATACGTGAGCGAACCGAAATCATTACCATGGCCAACTGGGTGGGAGCGGGCGTGGCGCTGGTGGGCTATGCGATGCTCATTCCCCGGTGGCTTGGCTATGGCGCCGCAGTGGCCACCGTGGCGTCGTTCGCGGTGCGCGAGTTCCTGGTTTACAACCGCGCGCAGGGGCTGTGGCCCATCAAGTTCAATTGGCCTCCCGTCCTGCGACTTGTAGCGCTAGCCACCGTGGTGTGTACGGTTGGCGTCTTGGTCGCTGCCAACGGGCCGTGGATGTCGTTGGCGCTGGACACGAGCCTGTTGGTGGCCTACCTCGCCGGGGTGTGGTTCCTGGACGTGCTCTCGGAGGATGACCGGCTGGCGCTGCGCCGGTTTCTGCGCTCGCCGCGCGCAACCCTGGCCGCATTCATGGCCTGACAAGCGGTGGGGCTCACGACGCGGCATACTGATCGACGAGGGCGGGCCGCCGAGCAGGGCACGATCCCGGCAGCCGAGCTACGAGCGCTCCTTGCCGCCGTGACGAGAGGGCAGCACTGGCGGGCCGCTCTCGATCGGCTCGATCTGCCGGTCGTCGCCCGCAAGCGGAGTTGGTTTACGAACTTGCGTAAGGCGGCCCTCTATTGCGAGCTGCCCACTGCCGCCGCGCACCGGGCGCTCGATCTCGGCGCGGGCTCCGGAGTGATCGCTGCGGGCCTCGCGGCCAAGTACGCGCGGGTCGTCGCGCTCGAGCAGGAGGGTGATTGGTGCGCCTTCATGCGACGGCGGTTCGCCCAGGATGGTCTCCCACAGATCACCGTCTTGCAGGCCAACTGTCTCGACCTTCCCCTCCGGGACGAGAGCTTCGACTTGATTTGCGTAAACGGGGTGCTCGAATGGGTGCCGGATGCATCNGCTGAAGGCCACCCCTCCGACGTCCAACTGCGGTTTCTCGNGAGCCTGCATCGCAGTCTCCGCCCTGGCGGGGCCCTCGGCGTAGCAATCGAGAACCGCTGGTTCTTCGAACACTTCCTGGGGTCGGCGCCTCACGGCGAGCCGGCGTTCGCGCCCGTCCTTCCTCGGCGACTGGCGAACTGGCTTACTCGCCACCTGCAGGGAAAGGACTACCGCAACTGGATCTACGGCTGGCGGGCATACGGCCGCCTACTCCGCCAGGCGGGCTTTCGTGAGGTGTCGGTGCGGCAAGTGCTGCCTACCTATCACGATCCACAGCGGACTGCCGAACTGCGCGACTCACGGGCCACCGCTGCATTCCTGGACGGAAGTCGACGCCTTGCACCGCTGTTAAACATGCTGGCACGCCTCGGCGTCCTCGGTTTTCTCACACATTCGTTCTACATCGCGGCTCGCAAATGAGAAGGCAGCAAGCCTCTCCTCACGGCCCGAACGGCCCGACCGTCAGTCCCGCCGGTCACCGGCGCACCGCACTAAGAAGACCGCGTCCACTCCTCTGCCACGCGCGGATGAAGGGATCGATAGCGGCGACGAGCGTCTTCGCCAGCCACGCATTACCCGCCGGAGTCAGGTGGCAGTCGTCCAGGAACAGAGTGGACGGCAGGTCGGGATCGATGTACACAGCCCGGCGGCCATCCCACCGAAGCTGGGCGGCGACCTCCGCCATGCGCTCGGCAAGTTGGTCACGGTAACGCTGAGTTGTCCCGGCATCCACGATCCAGTAGCTCCGCGATGACGTGTCGGAGGGTGCGTACTTCGTACGCAGCGACGATGGTGGCGTGGAGAACACAATTGGGACGTGCTGATCCGCGAGCAAGCTCGCCATTTGCTGAAGGTTCCGGCCAAAGTAGTCCACGGCCGCCGGATGCGGCTGACTGCGGAGTCGGTACGCGTTCTCCCGCCTGGTGGCGATCGTACTGCGCACCAAGCCGGGAAGCCTGGCAACGTACGAGAGGTGCTTTACTCGTACCCATAGCGGCGGGTGGCCGCTGCGCGCCGTCGCGCGCAGCGCCCAGAGCATCCCGCTGTATAACAGGGTGCGCGCNTCGTGGTCCTGAAGGCTGTCGAACGGCGCGTTGCGGACGTCGTTGATGCCGGTGTTGACAACCACGAGGTCCGGCTCGAACCGCAGACCGTCGCTGCGGAGACGCTCCCGCTCGGCGTAGGAGTCGTATCCGTCGAAGGCGAGGTTGACTACCTCGATGGAGAGCCCGGGGTACTCCACCGCCAACAGCCGACGCATCTCTGCGTCGATCGTCTGGTCGTCGTTCACACCATAGCCGTGCGTCGTGGATTCCCCCAGGAGAACGATGCGGAACGTCCCCGGTGGCTTCGGGATCGCTGCAATCGGACCGCGATACCCAAGGCCGTTCGCCGTGGCCACGGTCCCATTGAAGTAGTGAAACCTGGCATACGGTCTTTGGCGATAGCTGAAGTCCCCGTTGGGGACGATCTTGACGGCGAGAGGATCGAGGCCGCCCATCCGCTGGGCAAGGGAGGGGTCTAGGGTGGCGTAGAGGCGAAGCGCACCCTCGGCAAGCAGTGTCCCGGCCACGAGGCCGGCGCAGAGAAGCAAGACAGTGGCGCACCGCGTCTTCCACCGGCCCTCGCTACGCGCGGGACCGGCGACCCCGGCCCCCGTCACGCCAGCGACCGCTTGAGATTCAGATGCAGGACGCCGTTCAAGGCGAGCAGGGAATACAACCATGGCTCGTAGATCTCGTTGTAGAAACATCCAGTCAGCAGGAACGCGACCATCCCGCCCTCGAAGGCGAGCGACAGAGTCCGGAGGTCGATACCGGCTGGGCCAAGCCGCTGCCACGCGAGGCGAAAGGGCTGGGTGCGCAAATCGCGGTTTCGCTGCCAGAAGTCGACCAGCATCCAGCCGAAGCACGCCGCGCCGACCAACCCGAATTCGGCGAGCAGCTGCACGTAGATATTGTGAAGCCCGCGGCCATAGATGAACCACTCGTTCAAATGGTAGGAACCNGGTAGCTCCGCCGTCGGGATGTGGTAATAGGCGAAGATCCCGAAGTTGTCGGCGCCCACGCCTATGAGCGGACGCATGAGAAACACTCGCCAACCGACTTGCCACAGGGCCCATCGGTCCGCGCCCGTGCCGGCGCTGGTTCCCTCGGAGGTGATCGTGCCGAGCCGCGCCCAAAACTGCCCATTCGGGTAAATCAAGTTCGTAGCGATCAGAAAGACCCCCGTCGCCAACAGCAGGCCCCGCGTGGNCTTGCCGGTGTGCGGTGACCGCAGCCACACGTAGAGCACAATGATCCCGGCTGCAAGGGTCGCTCCGCGCGTGTAGGCGGCCACGATTCCCACGACGCACAGGGCGGTGACCACGAACGCGAGCACCCGGGCGGGCGCGCGGCGGGCGGCGACAGCGTAGTAGAACGAAAACGCCATCCCGATCACCATGAGTGGGCCGAAGGCGTCAGTGTTGCTGAGATCCGGATGCCACCGGATCGGGTGCCACGCAGCGCGGCCGAATGTGGCATGCGCGAACAGCGCCTGCCCTGCCCACCAGAGGAACTGGAGCAAGAACAGGCGGTTGAGGAGTGCTACCTTGTCCAGCCGCTTGATGAACACCAACGATCCCACCGTGAGCACCCAATACAGCGCCAGGATTTTGAACACGCCCTCCCGCGCGATGCCGGTGTTTTCCGCAAACGGTATGCTGAGAGACGCGCCGAGCAGAAAGCACAGGAATGGGAGGCTCCAAGTGGCTTTCGAGGGTGCTGGGGCGCGCATCGCGACGAGCCCGGCCAAGAGTACGTATACGTAGTTGGGGACCTTGCGGCCCAAAGAGATGCCGTTGGCCGCGAACCAAAAGTCGAGACCGAAGAACACGGTGATCCAGAGCAAGAACACCAGCGCCAGCGCGACACTCCACCGTTGCCTCGGGACCAGCAGCCCAGGCTCGGACAGACTGCGGTCCCCCCCACGACGTGGGGCTGGCGGCCTACTCAGCGGCCGGCTGGGGATGGAAATGGGTCGTTCGCTAATCGTCCTGCGGTACAGCGCAAGCATCATACCGCGGAATGAGTTAGAGCGGCGCTCGCCGTAACGCTGATGTGTGGCATCGATGCAACGCCCGCAGCCGCGGGCCCCCTACGGCCGAGCACAGTGGCCAAGGCAATCGCCTTCCCGGCAGCACGTTGCACAGCGTTTCAGCGCGCAACCGCCAGCAGTGCGCGACTTGCAGGATTTAGCGCTGTGGACGATTGCTCGAGGCGGAATGGAAACGCGCGCCTTGCCGACTCCAGGCACACTACCCGATTGGCTGACCAAGTCCGGCTTGCTGCTCGGCTCGACCATGGCAGCGCTGCTACTGGGCGAAGTCGTGGTGCGGATCGTGGCCCCCCAGCAGTTGATCATCCTCCGCCCCGACATCTGGATGCCGGTCGATTCGGTCGGCTGGACCTTCCGCCCCNTCGTGCACAGCACGATCAACACCGGCGAGCGCACCGTGCATGTTGTTACCGACTCACAGGGCTTCCGCGTAAGTGCCGGAGGACGCCCGTCCGCTCGCACTCGCGTGCTGCTGATCGGCGATTCCTTCATGGCCGCGCTGCAAGTTGAGTACGAGCAGAGCGTCGCTGGGCTGCTGGAGAAGGGACTGCAGGCTCGTCTGGGCGAGCCGGTGGCCGTGTTCGACGCCGGCCAGGCAGGTTGGGACCCCCCGCAATACCTCATCCAGGCGCGCTCGCTGCTGCATCGGGCCTCATTCGGCCTGGTGATCGTGGCGATCTACGTCGGCAACGACATCGTCACAGCCCGACCGGACCGAATCGCACCGCGACAGGCGGAGGAGCACTATGCGCTCCGTTTCCCAAGACGACTGTCGTGGTCGGAGCTCACTCGGGCGGTCCTCCGCCCTATCAACGACTGGCTGAAGACCCGATCAGAGCTGTTCGTGCTTCTCAAGAACCACCTGCAGACGTTGGGAATGCGCCTTGGCCTCACGGCGGAGTACTTCCCCATCGTATTCCGCAAGAGCGAGGCTACCTCCCTTCGCTGGAGCGTCACCGCGGACATTTGCCGTGACATCGCGGCGCTGGCCGCCCAGCGCGGGATCCCCACGTTGTTCGTCCTGATCCCCACGCCGTTCCAGGCGGATCCCGCCGTGTTCCAAGACTTCCTGCGAGGGTTCCAAATCGACTCGACCGAAGTAGACCTCGATCAGCCCACCCGCTTCATGGACACGCAGTTGCGACAGCGCAGACTCAGCGTGGTGGACGTGCTGCCGGGTTTTCGGATCGCACGCGATCGCGGCGCGAGACTGTATGGCAACGTGGACCACCACCTGAGCCCGGACGGCCACCGCGTTCTGGATGAGCTGCTCGAGCCGGTCGCGGAGCGCATGCTGAGGCGCAACACCGCGCGCTGATCGCGTTCGTTGCGGGAGCGCAACACCGCCGCTCCCTTCCGGCGCGTTCGACCGGCCGTCTTCACGAAACCCGCTGTCGTAGAGGGACTTGGGAGGCTTCGTGCTGTTCGTCACGGTAGCCTCACTCTTGCAAAGGGGGAGGCTCGGGTCAACCGAGCGGTGGCTGACATGGGCAGGGACGAGAGCGTGTATATCCTCGGCATCTCGGCGTTCTACCACGACAGTGCCGCGTGCCTCCTGCGCGATGGTGACATTGTCGCCGCCGCGCAGGAGGAGCGCTTCACCAGGAAGAAGGGGGACGCATCCTTCCCTACTCACGCGGTGGAGTATTGCCTGGGCGCCGGAGGGATCACCGCTGCGGACCTCACATATGTCGGCTTCTACGACAAGCCGCTGCTGAAGTTCGAGCGCATTCTCGAGACCTATCTCAGCGTGGCGCCCAGAGGGTTCCAGTCCTTCCTCAAGGCCGGGCCGCTCTGGATCAAGGACAAGCTGTATATGGACCGGCAGCTTCGCGCCGCGCTTGGCTACGACGGGGAGATCCTGTACACCGAGCATCACGAATCCCATGCCGCGAGCGCATTCTACCCCTCGCCCTTCGAGGAGGCGGCTATCCTGACGATGGATGGCGTAGGGGAGTGGGCCACAGCCTCGCTCAGTGTGGGGCGGGGTAACACCATCGAACTGATCAAGGAGATTCACTGGCCCGACTCGCTGGGCCTCCTGTACTCGGCCTTCACGTACTACACGGGGTTCAAGGTCAACTCAGGCGAATACAAGATCATGGGGCTAGCGCCGTATGGCGAGCCGAAGTACGTGGATGTGATCTACCGCGAACTGATGGATGTGCGCGAAGATGGCTCTTTCACGCTCAACCAGAAGTACTTCAACTACCTCACCGGTCTCACGATGACCAACGGGGCCTTCGATAAGCTGTTCGGCGGCCCGCCGCGCGTTCCGGAGACCAAGCTGACGCAGCGCGAGATGGATCTGGCGCGGTCGATCCAGGTAGTATGCGAAGACATCATGCTGCGTATGGTGCGCACCGCGCATCGCGAGACCGGCATGGACAATCTCTGCCTGGCGGGTGGTGTGGCCCTGAACTGCGTGGGGAACGGGCGCATCTTGCGTGAAGGCCCGTTCCGACGCCTGTGGATCCAGCCGGCGGCAGGCGACGCCGGCGGTGCGCTCGGTGTGGCACAGCTGATCTGGCATCGCTACTGCCGTAAGCCACGCACCGTCACACCGGACAAGGACGGCATGAAGGGTGCGTATCTCGGGCCGGCGTTCTCCGCGGAGGACATCGAAGAGTATCTCCGGTCTCAGGGTGCGAGCTACGAGCGACTGCCACAAGGTGAGCTCCTGCGGCGCGTGGCGGAGCTCCTCGCCGCCGAAAAAGTCGTGGGCTGGTTTGACGGCCGGATGGAGTTCGGCCCTCGCGCGCTGGGGGCGCGCAGCATCTTGGGCGACCCCCGCAGCCCACGGATGCAGGCGCAGATGAACCTGAAGATCAAGTTCCGCGAGGGCTTCCGTCCCTTCGCGCCCAGCGTGCTACGGGAGCGCGTCAGCGACTATTTCGAGATGGAATGCGAATCGCCCTACATGCTGCTCGTGGCGCCGGTGAAGCAGGCGCGCCAGATCCCGATGACGGCAGAGCAGCGGAAGCTGTGGGGCATCGACCAGCTGAATGTCGTGCGGTCCGACATCCCGGCCGTCACTCATATCGACTATTCGGCCCGGGTCCAGACGGTGGAGCGGGAGACGAACCCGAACTATTACGACCTGATCAAGGAATTTGAGCGACTCACCGGATGTGCCGTCCTGGTCAACACCTCGTTCAACGTCCGCGGGGAGCCCATCGTNTGCACGCCCGCGGACGCGTATCGCTGTTTCATGCGCACGCANATTGACTACCTGGTCCTCGGGCCATTGCTNCTCGACAAGGCAGCGCAACCCGAGTGGAAGGAGACGACCGAGTGGCAAAAGGAGTTCCAGCTCGACTGAGCGCCGCTGAGGGACGCCGCTTCGGGCTCGTCGTTGGCGCGGCGTTCCTGCTACTGGGCGGCCTGGCCTGGTGGCGTGAGCACGCTGGCCGAGCGGAGGTCTTGGCCGCGGTTGGCGGTCTGCTNGTGCTCGCGGCGCTGGTGCTGCCGGCGCGGCTCGGCCCCGTGCAGCGGGCGTGGATGGGACTCGCCGCGGGCCTGTCCCAGATCACGACGCCCATTTTCATGGGCGTCGTATACTTCGCCGTGCTGGCGCCGGTGGGACTCGTCATGCGGCTGCTCCGCCGGAACCCGCTCGAGCGCGCGCGCAGTGCGGGAAGTTTCTGGGTCAAGCGGGCGCCTGGGACCGAGAACCGCGCCGACATGCGACATCAATTCTAGGATCGTCAGGATGCGCAATCCGAGTCTGGTAGGAGAACTTTGGGCGTTCATGCGAGTGCGAAAGAAGTGGTGGCTCCTGCCGATCCTCGTCGTGATGCTGATCGTGGGCGCGCTCCTCGTGTTCGCTCACGGGTCCGCGCTGGCGCCGTTCATCTACACGATCTTCTGAACCGGCTCCCAGCTACGAACGCCATCGTCGAGGGACCGCCCGTCGCCGCTCGCCTACGCCAGAGAGACGGCTTCATCGCGCTAGGCGGAGGGGGCGTGAAGTGGGCATTGGTGGGCGCGTTCACTGTCTTGACCTTTACCGTAGTTGCGCTAGCCGGAGAGGTGATCACGCGGTACTGGGAAGCGCATCGAACGGCCGTGCCTGGAACCATGCCCTTTCTCTACTACCAACATCAGCGGCTGCGCTTCGCTCTGGTGCGCAATCTGGACTACTATGGATGGGTTCACGTCAATGCCGAGGGATTCCGCGGGTCGGATGCGGCTGTGCGCAAGCCCGACGGCGTGCTCCGCATCATGGCCGTCGGTGGTTCAACCACGTTCGACGCCTACGTAACTAGTGATCGCCGGGCTTGGCCCGCACGTCTCGAGTTCTGGCTCGACTCCCTGTTGGCAGGGCGCAGCGTACAGGTTATCAACGCTGGCGTCTCCGGGTACCGTCTGCTCGACAACCTCATTCAACTGGAAACGGAGCTGTACCAATTCCGTCCCGATATCGTAATCCTCTATGTGGGACACAACGACGTCTTTGCGACCCTTGGCAACGTGGCAGCCGGCGCGAAACCGGCTAGAGACACCCCGAACGAGATGCCCATCATCACGCCCTGGGGACATTGGCTCGGTCGGCACTCACTGCTCTACAACAAGNTGCTGTTCCGCTGGAAGGCAGTGCGCTTCAGCCAGCAGCAACCTCCCGTCCGCAGCGAGTCGTTGTGGACGAGAACGATNGACAGCGGAGCCGAGCGATTCGAGCACGAACTCCAGATGTTCGTCGCGGTGGCGCGAGCTCTCGGGATCCGGGTCGTCTTGCCCGAAGTCGTTCACGTCAGTGGGCCAGGTTCCCTGACGGTGTCTGAGCCACTGGTGCGACGCTTGTGGCAGCGGACTGTGCCGTTCGCCCCGCCAGAGGTCGTGTTGGCGGCGTTCGCCAAGTTTGACGCGGTCGCTCGAAATGTGGCTTGCCGGTTCGGGGAGACCTACNTTCCCCTAGATGGGGTCGACCTCGCGGGCGATTCGCTATACGCGGAGGGAGACCCGATTCACTTCAACGACCGAGGAGCGGATCGCATGGCGCGTACGCTTGCACCCGCGCTGATCGCGTCGGCCATTCAGCGTTCAGCAGCGAGGGAGACCGTGGGAGCGGCGTCGCATGACGCTAACACGCCGCCGCTTGCATCTGTGAAACCATGCGCTGCGCCACCCTCTCCCAAGTGAACTCTTGCAACGCGCGCTCTCGAGCCCGAACGCCCATCTCCCGAAGCTGTTCGCGGGCTGACAGCGCAGCTATTAACTGGTCTCGGAGCGCCGCCGGGTTCTCCACGACCCATCCGGTGTCGTTGTGCACGATGATTTCGGGCATGGCACAGCGCTGCAGCCCGATGCAGGGAACTCCGTGGAGCATCGCTTCAACGAAGACGACCCCAAAGGGCTCAAACTGCGAAGGCATGCAGAAGACGTCCGCCGTCTGATAGAGGGCGGAAAGGCGGGCCTGGCCCTCACACGTCTGCTTGGGCACAGGCCCTACCACCTCGACGCCATCGTCTTCGGCTTCGCCCGGCGTGCACCCAACGACCACTAGCCGTGCGTCGGTGATGGCCTCTCTAACCTCGCGGAACGCTGCGAGCAGCAGGGGCCCGCCTTTGCGCGTCCACTGCCTTCCGACGAAGAGAATGGTCGGCGGATGAGCAGGTACCGCTCGTGGCCCTCTAAGAATCGTCAGATCCAGATTCGCTCCCGCAAACACGGTCTGGACACGCGCGGGCGGGAGACCGAAGTCGTGAAGGAAAGAGCGCCGCGCATACTCGCTCATTGTGAACACCCTCGTCGCACGAGCATATACCGACGCCTCTCGCTCGATCATTCCCGCGACCTCATCTCGGCTCAGCGCTGCGGTCTCGCTGAAGGGCGCGTCGCGGCTGGTCAGTTTCGCGTTCGCGTCAGAGTAGACGAACCCCGGAACGCTGGCCCCCTCGAGGGCGTTGAAGGTCGCCCCTGCCTGCAGAAGGACATCAAACTGTCCGCTGAGCGTCGACATATGGTGCTTGGCGACGAGGCTCCGGGCCCAGAACCCGAACGAGCCAAAGTGGTACCGGGCCGCCCAGCGGCGTCGAGCCGGTGCCCAACTCCCCACCGTGCCAAGCCATCGGACCAAGCGAGGCTCACTCACGTCGCACCCGAGGACCGTATGCCCGAGGGATCGGAGCGCGCGAACCAGTCCTCTGGAGCACCCCGACCAGGAATCCCAGGTCTCGGGGTCACCTTCCGACAGGAACAAGATGCGCATCTCGGTTACGCCTCCATCGGCAGCGCGCGGACGGTGCGTGGAACGCGCGGGTGCCGGCCACCATGGCGCCAGATCAGCATAGGGACCGAGAACCAGCCGAGGCGCAGCCGCAGGCCACGCAGCGTGTTCACTTCAGCGACGCCGATTCGCGGGCAGGTGAAGGTGTCGAACCGCGGGCCCGCGGCTCGTCCCTCCATCGAGAAAGCAGCATCCATCCCCGCGTCGCAAGCAGCCTTCACGGTCGAGCGTTCGTAGAGGCCGAACGGGTAGGCGAGATACCGGTGCACCCGTGGGAGCCGGTCCCGAAGCCAGTGGTAGCTGTTCGCGATCTCGCTCCGCTGTTCCGCGAACGAAAGCAGGGGAAGCGCAGGGTGGGTTTGGGTGTGGCAACCGAAGTCGATCAGGTCGGCGTGGGCGAGGATCCCGAGCTCGGACTCGGAAAGGGAGCGCTCCGGCACCGCCCCGGTTTGATGCTCCGCTGCGGACAGCGCCGCTTCGGTCCCAGCGTCCAGCCGACCGGCACGGGATGCCACCATGGCGGCCAGCACTTCTTCATGGGTTCCTGCCGGAACGCCGCAAGCGGCCCTCAGGGCTCGCTCGGCGACGAAAGGTCCTCCGCGCNCGGTTACCCATCCCAGNCGATCCCACCAAAACCTCGATCCGGTCCGACAGTAACTCGTCGGTACGAAGACGGTCGCGGGNACGCCNTACCGTTCGAGCAGCGGGAGNGCGACATCCAGCACACTCACATAGGCGTCGTCGAANGTGACAGCGACGCAGCCGCGGACTGACCGTCCGGTTCGTCGCCGATCGATGAGATCCCTGAGCGGAACCACGCGATACCGTGCGGTAAGAAACTCCAGTTGGGCGGCGAGCGAGTGACCGGTGACGTGGACAGAGGGCAAGAACGGTTCGCGCGTCACGCTGTGATAGGCGANGATCCCGCCGGTCCCGATGACCCTTTCAAGCAGTGTCAGTGCACCGGAGCCGGCCAGCAATTCACCGATCACGAAGCGACCTCCCGGCCCACGATGCCATCACGGCAACCCAATACAACGCGATCGATCGCGTCGAGCAGNCGCGCCGAATCGGCTTCCCAGTTGTACGTCACACGGATGGCCGCCTGTCCCCGTTCAGCACACTGCGCTCGTCTCGCAGGATCGGCGAGAGCCTGGATTGCATCGGCAAGATCACGGGCGTCAGGGTAGCGAAACACCAGGCCGGCACCGGTTTCCCGCACAATGCGGGCGCACGGCCTCGCGTCGGACGTGACCACCGCGAGTCCGGCGGCCATGTAATCGAACAGCTTGTTCGGCACGGTAGTGTTCCAGCTCTCGTCGGGGACGTGCGGAATNACGCCGATATCGGCTTCCCTCAGAGCCGCATGAACTTGCGGATTGGGCACAGGGCCGCGAAACTCTGCCATGGATCCCGAGAGCCGGAGCGCGCGTGCGTGCCGTCGAAAATCGTCAAGCTCGCGACCGCCGCCGAANAGCGTGAGCCGACAGGCCATACCGCGCCTGGCCAGCTCAGCAGCTCCTTCTAGTAACATCCTCACCCCGCGCTGCTCTTCCATCAGCCCTAAGTACACGATGTGCACTTCGCGCCCGTCCCGCTGGGCGCGAGACCGGCTCGCCTGCAGGCGTTCACGAGGCGGCGTGTTGGAAACGATGGAGATCTTCTCTTCCGGCAAACCAAGTGCGATCAGTCGCTGTCGGGCCTCCTCGACGACGACGAGCATGTGGTCGACCCGGTGCAGTACCCAGCGCTCAACTGACCGGGCGAATCGCGGGTTTCGGACCAGAGCATCCGTGGCGTGCATGCGCCCCACATCCCAGCGGGAGCGCAACATCGCGGGGTAGTTCTCCGCGTTGTCGATCATGACCGGGAGGCCCAGTCGCCACCCAGCGTAGATGGCAGTAGCGGCGAGCGGAAGATCGCGACAAACAATGACGTCCGCCTGGGTGTGCCGCGCGGTCGTCAGGATGGCACTAGCCCATCGCGGATTGAAAAACGCCGGGAACATGGAGGCGGCGTTGAGCCAGCGGGGTGCCCATTTCCAAGTCGCGAGTCTGTGCACCGAGGCTTCGGGAAGGCGTTCGATGCGAGCTCGACCGGTCTGGTTGCGCGCAACAATGCTGACCTTGTGCCCTGCGGCTGCCAGAGCCCTCGCAATCTTTTCCACCCGAACATCCCATGGGTACTCATCGTCCCAGACGTGGCAGACGGAAAGCGGTCGGGTGTGCCTCGGAGCCAACGGGTCGCCATGTTCGCCCACGGCAGCCCAGGCGACGCAAACACGATGCCAAAAGAGCCCTACAGGGGAGTCCCAGATGCGACTGCCTAGCCGGCTAGTGTTGCCTCGCAGCAACACTTCGGCTGGGTCGCGGTTCGAACCGTGCTCGAGGCCACCGAACAAAGGCCGTACTAGCGAACGACCCACCATTGGAAGTCGTCGTAATCGTAATCGATGGGGAATGACGCGCCGACATCGCCGGGCCGGCCGTTCATGTACTCGCCGAGGTTCACCTGATCGACGCGGTACGACGGCAGCTCGCCGAGTTCGCTCAGGAGGGCCCACGGCTTCACGCCACCCGGGGGCGTCACCGCGACGGCCGCGGCGGAGAGGTCCACGATCTTGATGCCGTCCACCCACATGCGCAGCACCCCATCCCCGGCGCTGGGCGCGGAGGACGCCTTGTAGAGATACGTCGCCCGATGCCACTGGTTGTCGTTCAGTTGAGNCCAGTACGGACCGACGGGTTGGTACGCGACGTTGCCCGTCCCCCCCGCCGTGTACAGGTGCCAGAGCGGGTACGGGGGCATGGTGGAGTACCCCGCAATTCCCCACTGCCAGTTGATGCCGAACTGCGTGCGGTCCGCGCCGCCCGGAATCCAGAACTCCACCCATTTCCCGCCGGCATAGCCGGGGTTCCCCCCAGGCCCACCGTTTTGCGAGATCCGGAACCAGTACTGAATGACGACGGTCGCGGTGTCCGGCGCATAGGTCCGCTTTGGCAGGCCCCTGGTGTAGAAGAACGGGCGGTCCGGATTGCCGTTGACGTAGTGACAGCGCACCGCGTTGCCCGAGCCCCCCCGGCCCGGGGAGATCAACAACTGGAGGTTGGGCGAATTTGGCCCCGGCTGGAAGCGCTGCGGATGCGCCTTCGCGTCGCTCATGTCCGCCAGGCTCGTGTACTCGTCAAAGTTGTCGCGGAACACCACCATGTAAGTACCGGGGTGGAAGACCGGCTCGTTGCTGCTAGCGGGGCCGGTGACTGCCGATCCAGCGGTAGCCACGTGGTGCGTCAGCAAGGAATCGATGAGGGCAGTGCCATTGGCGGTCGCAGTGTTCGTGACCCTCGTCCCACCGGCGTCCTGCTGGCATCGCGCGCTAAGCCCGAGGGCGGCGCTCGCCGCGACCCAGAGAGTGCCCATGGTCCACAACCCAATGCTCGGAGCGGACGTACCCGTGTCAGTCTCAGAGGGCGCCATCACCCGGTCACATACGCTCGCTCGCGCGCGTGGTGCCAAGCCAGGGAGGTGACCTCGGCGCGATCTACCCACCGACGGTACCACAGCTCCAGTGCTACAATCCGCCACAGCAGCTCTTCCAATTCCCCGGCGCCGCGTTGGTGGGCTTGTACGAGGCGTGCAACGGAGGGATAGCTGATGCCGGGCACCACCCGCTCGTGAAGCACCATCCTCCACACTCCGCGGAGCGGACCACGGAACCACGCGCCGATTGGTAGCTGGAAGCCGATCTTGCGGTGTACGATGGTCTGGTTGGGGACGCCCCATCGCCGTGCCAGTCGCCGCAGGATCACCTTGCTGATTCCAGGAACGGCCCGCGCCCGAGCAGGCAGACGAAAGCTCAGCTCGACGAGGTCGTGGTCAAGGAACGGGACTCGTGCTTCGATCGACGCTCCCATCGTGGCCCGATCCGTGCGCACCAGCAGGTCGTCGGGAATGCGCCGCGCGAAATCGAACGCTCCGAGGTCCGCGAGGCGGGTTCCCGCCGCCCGCGGCAGGGACCGGGAGCCTACGGCGATCGGCTCGGTCAGAAGGTCCGCCAGCTCAGGCTCGCCGAGCAACGCGGCCGTGCCTAAGTAACCCCCGCGCCGGACGAAGTACTCTCGCACGCGAGGCCGGTCCTGATGGCCCACGACGCCGAGCGCCGCACATGCTGCCTCGATCGCGCGCCGCAGCGTTTGGTTCGGCAGCAGGGTCGCCAGGCCGCGTAACAACACAAACTTGTGATACGACCCGTACCCGCCGAACAGTTCATCTGCTCCCTCGCCAGACAGCATCACGATGCACCCGGCCCGTCGGGCCAGCCGGCTGACCCCGAGCAGGGGCAAGCTCGAGGCGTCCGCCACCAGATCGTCGTTCAACTCGACCCAGCGGGGAAGCACAGCGAGGAACTCGTCGTGCAGCGCGGCCGACTCGTGATGCTCAGTCCCGAACCGTGCCGCGACCCGGCGCGCAAACACCGCCTCGTTGTCGCGGGATCCGGGGAAGGTCGCGCTGAAGGTGCGCACTTCAGGGTGGCCCAGGCGTCGCATGGCGGCGACGACCGTGCTCGAGTCCAGGCCACCGCTGAGGAATGCGCCGACAGGGACATCGGCGATCAGGCGCCGTCGGACCGCTTCCAGGAATGCCGCCTCGAATCGATCGAGGGCCTCGTGAGCGGCGACGGGGGTCGCTTGGCTATCGCTCTGCGACCGGAGTTCCCAGTACCGCTCCAACCGTGACCCCTCGGTCCGGAGGTCATACGTCAATACAGACGCTGGGGGGAGCTTCGCAATCCCCCGCAGCAGCGTCGCGGGAGCGGGCACGCACCGGAAGTTCAGGTACGTCGGGAGATGCTCCTCGGCGAACTCGGCGCGAATCCATGGCAGCGCCAGCAGTGCTTTCGGCTCTGAGGCGAAGAAGAATCCGGTGGGGCCNTCTGCATAGTAGACCTGCTTGANGCCCAGCCGATCGCGGCCGAGTAACAGAACCCCGCGCGCAACGTCNAGGAACGCAAATCCGAACATGCCGCGTAGCGGCGCGAGGCCGGCGCTACCCGAGCGTGCCAGCATGTGGAGGAGCACCTCCGTGTCCGATGCGGTGCGGAACCGCACCCCTTCGCCCGCCAGCCCGCNGCGGATCTCGCGATAGTTGTAGATCTCGCCGTTGAAAACGATGTGCTGCCCGTCCCCAGTCGACATGGGCTGGTCGCCCGTGGCTAGATCGATGATCGCCAGGCGCCGGAAAGCCAGCACGGCGTTGGCCTCGTGGATGACCTGGACTGCCTCCGCGTCCGGCCCGCGATGCTCCAGGCTGCGGATAGCAGTGCAAAACGCCGCNACGTCACCCGGCGTCACCGGGCGTCGGAACACACCGCCGAGAATCCCGCACATCAGTTCCTCACCGTCTGGTGCGCTAGACTCCCTGCAAGATGCCTTCCAGCGGCCCCTTCCCTGCCAGGCGAGCCATCGTTGCGCTGCCGCAACAGGGGGTCCGCCCTTGTTCCTGGTCAGGCGGGATCGTTTTTGGGAGAGGCTAGGGCGAGGGGGCTGCCAGACTGGCTATGGATGCGAGCGAGCTAGCGGGCGATCCACCATTGGAAGTCGTCGTAATCGTAATCGACGGGGAACGACGCGCCGAAATCGCCGGGCCGACCGTTCATGTACTCGCCGAGGTTCACTTGATCGACGCGGTAGGGCGGCAGCTGCCCGAGTTCGCTCGGGACGGCCCACGGCTTCACGCCACCTGGGGGCGTCACCCCGACGGCCGCGGCGGCGAGGTCCACGATCTTGATGCCGTCCACCCACATGCGCAGCACCCCATCCCCGGCGCCGGGCGCCGAGGACGCCTTGTAGAGATAGGTCGCCCGATGCCACTGGTTGTTGTTCAGTTGGTTGAAGTAGGGGCCCACCGGCTGATAGGCGACGTTCCCCGAGCCGCCCGCCGTGTAGAGGTGCCACAGCGGGTAGGCCGGCATCGTGGCGTAGCCCGTGATGGCCGACTGCCAGTTGAAGCCGAACTGCGTGCGGTCCGTGCCGCCCGGAATCCAGAACTCCACCCATTTCCCACCGGCCGAGCCGGGGTTCCCGTTGATGCGGAACCAGTACTGAATCACCACCGTCGCGGTGTCCGGGGCGTAGGTCGTGTTCGGCAAGCCGGTGGTGTGGAAGAACGGGCGCTCCGGATTGCCGTTGACGTAGTGACAGCGCGCCGCGTTGCCCGAGCCCCCCCGGCCCGTGATCAAGAGTTGCAGGCTCGGCGACGTCGCCCCCGGCTGGAAGCGCTGCGGATGCGCTCCCCCGTTGCTCATGTCCGCCAGGCTCGTGTACTCGTCAAAGTTGTCCTGGAACACCATCACGTCGGTCCCGGGNCGGAACACCGGCTCACCCGACGGCAGCGTGGTCACAACGGTGATCGCCGCGCTACCCCTCTGCCCCTCGCTGGTCGCCGTGATCGTCGCCGCGCCGAGCGCCACCCCCGTNACCAGCCCGCTCCCGTTCACCGTGACCACCGCGGAGTTGCCGCTGGCCCACGTGACGACCCGGCCGCTCAACGGGTTGCCGTTCGCATCCTTCGGCGTCGCCGTGAGCTGCAGCGCCTGGCCCACCTGGAGGCTCGCCGCCGCCGGGCTCACGACCACCGAGGCCACGGGCGCTGTCGAAGCGGCCGTCGTCGCGCTCGCCACGTTGGAGAGCGCGCCGAACACCGCGCTCGACGTGTTCAGCGTGCCGCGGAACGCCACCAGCTGGAACTGGTAGCCGGTGGCCGGCGTGAGGCCCCACGCCGTGCAGCTCCGCTTCGCCCCAATGGCACTCCCGCCCATCGGGAGGGCGCAGCTTCCCCGGGTCACGCTCGGTGCCGAGCCCCAGGAGATCACCCCCACCGCATAGCGCACGTCATAGCTCGACGGCAGGCCGGTACCGTCGTCCACCTCCGTGAAGGCGAGCGTCACCGCGGTGTCGGTCACGCCCGTCGCCACGAGATCGGTCACAGTGCCGGGGGTCGTGCTCGCAGGCGGCGTCACTGTGATCGTCGCGGTGCCGCTCTTGCCCTCGCTCGTCGCCGTGATGGTCACGGTCCCGGTCGCGACTCCAGTCACGAGGCCGCCCGCGGACACCGCCGCCACCCCCAGGGCGCTCGACGCCCAGGTGATTGACCGGCCGGACAGCGGAGTACCGTTCGCATCGAGCGGTGTCGCCGCAAGCTGGACCCACTGCCCGACCGCGACCGCCGCCGAGGCCGGGCTGACGCTCACCGACGCCACGGGCACCGGATTCACCGTCACTCCGGCGCTGCCGGTCTTCCCCTCACTCGTCGCCGTGATCGTCACTGCGCTCGCGGCGACGCCCGTCACGAGCCCGGTGGAGGACACGGTCGCCACCGCCGGGGCGCTGGACGCCCAGGTGACTGACCGGCCCGAGAGCACGTTACCGGCCGCGTCCCGCAGCGTCGCCGCAAGCTGCACGGTCGCCCCCACGATCACGACAGCCGTGGCAGGGCTGATCCCGACCGACGCGACCGGGACATTCGCCACGCCAATCGCTGCCGACGCACTCTTCCCCTCGCTTGTCGCGGTAATCGTTGTNGTACCCGCCGCGACGCCGGTCACAAGGCCAGCGGCCGAGACGGTGGCGATGGCAGGATTGGAACTCGCCCACGTGACCGCCCGTCCGACAAGCACGTTCCCGGCGGCGTCCTTGGGGGTGGTCGTGAGCTGCACCGCGCCCCCGACGTACACGTTCGCCGCGGCCGGGCTCACCACCACCGAGGCGACCGGGACGGTGGACACCGTCACCGCCGCGGTGCCGCTCTGGCCCTCGCTCGTCGCCGTGATCGTGGTCGACCCGACCGCGAGACCCGTCACGAGCCCACTCGCGGA
>JGI25382J43887_10000096_pt1 | contig 20248 bp, 14 predicted proteins | sample GraSoi013_1_40cm_3_FD_43887 | JGI IMG/M metagenome (IMG submission 43887) | reverse complement strand
CGTCGGCGCCACGAAGAGATGGAGGACCATCATGACCTCGCCCGGCCCGCGCTGGGCCTCGTGACCATGCTCGCGGTAAGCCTGGCGGTAGAGCTGGAGCTTCTCGGCCAGCTCGTGGTGCTCCCCGAGGTACGGCACCACCATCATGTTGTAGCCGCGCTCTCCCGTCCACACGAAGGACTCGGGGCTCACCACCGCCGCGATCCAGATGGGCGGGTGCGGCTGCTGGGTCGGGCGCGGGAGCGAGGTCACGTTGCGGAACCGGTGGAACTTCCCCTCGAACGTGACGTTCTCCTCGGTCCACAGCCGGATCAGGGCCTGGATCCCCTCTTCGAACCGTGCCCGGCTCTCCTCCATGGAGATCCCGAAGGCGTCGAACTCGTACGGCATGAACGCGCGGGCGATGCCGGCGTCGAGCCGCCCCCCGCTGATGGCGTCGAGCATCGTGAGCTGGCCGGCCAGCTTCAGCGGGTGATTGAAGACGGGCAGCACGGCCCCCGTGACCATGCGCAGGCGCCGCGCGCGCTGGCTGCAAGCGGCCAGGAAGAGGCAGGGGTCCGGACTGTAACCGCCGTAGGAGGTGAAGTAGTGCTCGACGATCTTCACGCTGTCGTAGCCCAGCCCGTCGGCGTGCTCGGCCAGGTCCAGCACATCCGCGAAGTACTGTTGGCCGGACACCCGGTCCGGGTGGGCGTCGGGAAAGTAGTCGATCCCGAACTTCATCCGTCACTCCCTCCGTGGGCCGTCAGACGACACCGCGAGCGTGTCGACGAGGCAGCGATATCACCCGGCGACGTATGGTGTCAAGGCGCCGGCCGGCGCCGCGGGAGGTACCGCCCGCTCGGCCGATCCTCGACGAGCGTGCCGTCGCGGGCGACGATCCGCCCGCCCTTGATCGTCGCCACCGGCCAGCCGCGCAGGCGCTTGCCCTCGAAGGGCGAGAAGTCGGACATCCCGCCCAGCGCTTCCGGCTGCACTTCGCGCTCGAGGGCGAGGTCGACGACCACCAGGTCGGCATCCGAGCCGACCGCAATCGTCCCCTTCTTCGGATAGAGCCCGAACACGCGCGCGGGCGTCCGGCACATGCGCTCGGCGAGAAGCTCGAGCGGCGTGCCACGCACGTGATGACCGAAGTGGAGCAGGGCGGGCAGATGCGTGCCGAGCCCGGCATAGCCGGGCCGCGCTCCGTGGAGCCCGGCCTCCGGCTGCTTGGTGGCGCGCGTCCGCGACGTGTTGTCCGTCCCGACGAGATCGATCGAGCCGTCGAGGAGCCCGCCCCACAGCATCTGGGTGTTCGACGCCGAGCGGATCGGCGGCACCATCTTGAGGAGAAAGCCGTTCGGGTCGTCACTGCTGAGGCCGAGGTAGGGGCTGGTGGTCTCCACGGTCACCCGGACGCCGTCACGCTTCAAGCGGCGGACCACGTCGAGCCCCGCGCGGCTCGAGAGATGGACGACGTAGAGGTGGGCATCGGTCTGGCCGGCGAGGTAGGCCGCGGTCGTGATCGCCAGCGCCTCGGCCTCCTCCGGATGGGCGGCCTCCCAGTCGGCGACGGTCCCCTGAGGCTTCCGGCGGCTCAGCTCGGCCCGGGCCGATTCGACCAGGCTCGCGTTCTCGGCGTGCACGCAGGCCACGGCGTCCGGCCCCAGCGCCGTCACCTGGCGAAACCCCTCGAGGAGGAACGCGTCGCTCACCGACTGGACGATCCCCGGGATACCGGACATGTAGAACTTGAACGACCGGACGCCGTGCTCCTCGGCACAGGCGGGCAGCTCCCGGAGCTGCTCCTCCGTGAAGATCTGCAGATGGAAGGCGGCATCGACGTAGCTCGCCTCGTCGATCGCGCGGCGGAATTCCGGAAGGTGCTTGAGGTAGGGATCCGTCCGCCGGAGGAAGACGCACACCGTGGTCACGCCTCCGATGACCGCCGCCCGCGACTCGGTGTGCGCCTCCTCCTCGAAGGGCAGGGTGTTGCCGAGGTGGACGTGGGGATCGACGACGCCCGGGAGCACCGCCTTGCCCCGGGCGTCGAAGGTCGCCTTGGTCCCGCCGAGGTCCTCGCCGAGGGCGACGATTCGCCCCTCCGCGATGCCGACGTCGGCCCGGAGCGACCCCGTGCCGGGGACCACCAGCGTGCCGCCCCCAACCACCAGATCGAGCATCACGGCTCCTCGGTTCGCGCGCCGGCTTCGCCGGCGCAATCGGCCTCTGGGGAGTTTCAGAGGGGGCCGCGAGGTCCCCCTCTGAGTATGGATCTCGGAGGGGGCCGCAACGTCCGCCCCCTCCGACTATCTAGCCCAGGAACTCGTTGGTGAAGAGCGAATCGACGGGGATACTGGTCTTGAGGTCCAGGTACTGCATCACGAGGTCCCGGGTGTGCTGCATCTTCTCGCGTGTCATCCGCCCCAGGCCCTTCTGCCGGGTGAAGTCGGTGACGATCAGGTCCCTGAGGATCGGGACCTCCTTCAGCGCCAGATCCTCGTTGAGCTGCGGGTGGGACGTCTTCATGATGGCGATCGCTTCCGGCGGGTTGGCGAGAGTGAACTCGATGCCCTTGAGCGTCGCCTGCACGAAGCGCTGAGCGACGTCGCGCTTCTTCTCGAGGTAGTCCTCCATCGCGAGGATCCCGTTGGCGTAGAAGTCCACTCCCCAGTCCCCGTACACAAACGTGCCGATGTCGTCACCCGGCCGGGCCGCCTTCTGGAGCACGGGCAGCGTGAGGTTGTAGGTCATCATCGCGTCGGCCGTGTAGTTGAGGAGGATGCTGTTCTTCGAGTTGGGGTCGACCGACAGCCAGCTGATCTTCGACTCGTCGATCCCGTTGGCCTTGGCGAACGCGGGGAAGATGGCCTTCGGCGAGTCCCCCGGCGAGTAGGCGACCTTCTTACCCTCGAGGTCCTTGGGCTTCGAGATCCCGCGGCCCCTGATGAAGAAGATCGTGTGGGGTGGCTTCTGGTAGACGCAGGCCACGGCCTTCATCGGCAGGTTCTCGCGGCCGCGGACGACGATCATCGACCCGATGTCGTTGAAGTTGAACTGCGCCTGGCCGGCGGCGAGGGCCCGCAGGCCCTGGAGCGTGCCGGTCCCCTGCTCGACCGACACGTCGAGCCCGGCGCTCGAGTAGTAGCCCTTGGCCACGGCGACGTAGTACGGCGCATGGCGCCCGAACGGGATCCAGTCGAGACGAAACGAGATCTTCTCGGTGGCGGCCCCGGCCCGGTCGACCAGGGGGACGCCGAGCGCGAGACCGGCGCCCAGGGCGTGCCCGAGAAACGTGCGTCGCGAGCTCAGTGTTCGTTCGCGGTGTACGGTGTCCATGCGCTCCTCCCTCAGGCCCTGCCGCTCACATCGTGCCCGTCTCGGGCCGTCGGGCCGAGACGTGCCATCGAATCACGAACCGCTCCACGAGTTCCAGGAGAAAGTAGAACCCGACTCCCAGGACCGAGAGCGTGACGACGCTGGCGAAGACCAGCGTCGTGTTCAGCTCACCGTTCGCCACCAGCACCAGGTAGCCGAGCCCCTTCTCTGCGCTCACGAACTCTCCCACGATCGCGCCGACGACGGCCAGCGTGCTGGCCACCTTGAGCCCGCCGAAGATGTTGGGCAGCGCGTTCGGAAAGCGCACGAACCAGAACACCTGGAACGCGTTGGCCCCCATCGACCGCACGACGTTGATGACTTCCGGGGGCGCCGCGCGGAGGCCGATGGCGGTGTCGATGACGATCGGGAAGAAGGCGATCGTGAACGCGATCAGGACCTTGGAGGTCATGCCCGCCCCCAGCCAGACGACGAAGATCGGGGCGATGGCGGCCTTGGGAACCGTCTGGGAGGCGACCAGCAGCGGGTAGACCGCGAGCTCCACCGGCCGCGCATGGACCAGGAGCGCTCCGAGGGGGATGCCGACGACCACGCTCAGCCCGAAGCCCAGCAGGAACTCGGCCGCCGTGATCGCGCTCATGTGCACGAGCAGCGGCAAGGCGGAGACGAGCGTGGCCGCGATGTCACTGGGGGCGGGGAGGAGCAGCCGGGAGACCGCGGTAAGCTTGGTGAACGCTTCCCACGCGACCACGAGGCCCGCCAGCGTCAGCGCGGGATAGAGGTAGGGCGCCAGGCGGGCGCCGGCCGACGGCAACGCCTCGGTGTCCGCGTCGGTCAAGGCGTCGGGGCGCTCGGCGCTCATAGGTCGGAGGGGGCGACGTCACAAGCGCGCCCCCCGGGCGCGACGGCCCCTCGCGGCCCCCTCCGAATCCATACGTTGGAGGGAGGCCTCACGGCCCCCTCCAAGCCACCCCGAGGGTTGCGCCGGCGAAGCCGGCGCTCGAGGACGCGCGCGCGACTCTGGGGTTGACACAGGATCGCTCACGTCTCGCTCAGGAGCCCGAAGGCCTGGAAGTGCTGGCGCACCGCGGCCGCATAGCGGCCGAACGCCGGTGATTCCCGCATCCCCAGCCGCCGCGGCCGCGGCAGGTCGATCTCCAGCACCGACGCGATGCGCCCCGGCCGCGGCGACATCACCACCACCCGATCGGCCAGGAAGATCGCCTCCCAGATGCTGTGGGTGATGAAGAGCACGGTCTTCCGCGCCTCCAGCCACAGCCGCTGGAGATCGAGCACCATCTGGTCGCGGGTGAGGGCGTCCAGAGCGCCGAAGGGCTCGTCCATGAGGAGGAGCGGCGGATCGTGGACGAGCGCGCGGCAGAGCGCCACGCGCTGGCGCATGCCGCCCGAGAGCTCCCCGGGGTAGTACGACTCGAAACCCGAAATCCCGACCCGCGCCAGGAGTGCCCGGGCGGTCGGCTCGTACCGGCGGCGGTCGAGGCCTCGCACGTCGATCTGGAGGAGCACGTTGTCCAGCACCGACCGCCAGGCCAGGAGCGCGTCCTGCTGGAAGACCACACCCACGTCGGTGTAAGGGCGAATGATGCGCTGGCCCTGGATGACGACCTCGCCCGCGGTGGTGGGGATCAGCCCGGCGACCAGCATGAGCAGCGTGCTCTTCCCGCAGCCCGAGGGGCCCACGATCGACACGAACTCGCCCACGCCGAGATCGAACGTGATCGGGTCGAGCGCCTGGAGGGCGCGGCCGCGCGGGCGATAGGCCTTCTCGACCCCGGCGATCCTGACGAACGGCGGTCGCGCGGCTTCGACCGGCGAGCCCGGCGTGCGGAGTTCCGCCGTCATCCGCGGCGCGGCGCTCCCGGCCTCCTGAGCTCGCGCGCCAGCGTCGCCCGCGCCACCTCCTGGCCGTCCTTGAGGACGTGCCGCCGCGGCGGCTGGGTCCGGAGCGCCTCGTGGACCGAGGGCGCGTCGATCACGACGAGATCGGCCCGCCGGCCCGGCGCGATCCCATAGTCGTCCAGTCGCGCGGCCCGCGCCGCGTTCGTCGTCACCATGTCGAACACCTGCTCGAGCTCGTGGGGCAACGTGAGCTGGGCGGTGTGCGCCATCATCAGCGCCACCTCCAGCTGGTCCGGCTTGCCGAACGGGTAGTAGGGGTCGTTGACGTCGTCCTGCGACGAGATCACGTTGACCCCGCGGGCCAGGAGCTCCTTGACCCGCGCGATCCCGCGCCGGCGCGGCTCGCGGTCGGTCCGCGCCGAGCAGACCAGGTTGATGTGAGCGTTGACCGAGATCGTGATCCTGGCCGTGGCCACCATGTCGATCACCTTGGCCGCGTACACGTCGTTGTAGGCGGCCATGGCGCCACAGTGGCTGGCGGTGACCCGGCCCTCCCAGCCCTCGCGCATGGTCTTCCAGGCGAGGTACTCGAGGCTCCGCGAATTCGGGTCGTCCGTGTCGTCGACCAGCATGTGGACGTCGAGGTCGTGACGCTGCGCGAGCTGAAGGCAGATGTCGATGTGCTCGCGGGCGTCGGCGTCGGTGTACTCGTACCAGGGGAGCCCACCGACGACGTCGCACCCTTGCTTGAGGGCCTCTTCGAGGAGGTCGGCCGCGCCGGGATCGCGCAGGATCCCCTCCTGTGGAAAGGCCACGACCTGGACCTGGCAGAGGCCCTGGAACTGCTCGCGCGCGAGCAGGAGGCCCTGGGCGGCGCGGAGGCCGCCGATGGTGCCCACGTCGGCGAAGAGCCGGAAGAAGGTGGTCCCGTTCTGGACGCCCGCCTCCAGGACGCGCCCGGCGCGCCGCGCGACCTCCTCGGGCTCGTACGCGCGCTTGAACTCGTTGGTGATCTCGATGGCCTCCGGGAGCGTTCCCGAGACGTTCGGGCGCATGCGCTCACCGAGCAGCGACTTGTCGGCGTGGAGGTGGAGATTCACGAACCCCGGCGAGACGAGGCAGCCGCCGGCGTCGATGTCCTCCCGCGCCGTCCCGGCCAGGCGCGGGCCAACGGACTCGATCCGGCCCCTGGTCACCGTGATGTCGACGAGCTCCTTCTCACCGCGCAGGCGGGCGTTACGGATGACGAGGTCCATCGCTGCCTAGTGTTCCGTCCGGGAAGTCATGGTCACGATCGCCGCGCTCGCGCCGCTGCCGGCGGGGCCGACGGGCACGCGCGGCAGGGCTCGCGGGACCACGCGGCCCGCGTCCGCTTGTATGTTGATGGTAGACGTGACAGACCGCTATCCGCTGGGTCCTGAGACCGTGGGGCAGTTGGGGTCGTCACGTCGCAATGCTCACGAGAGCCCGAACAGTTACGGGGGCCGATGAGCCCGTATCGACAAGCGCGGGCCAAGGAGCGGAGATGCCAGAAGCGGGACGGTTTGTCGGGATCGACGTGGCCAAAGCGGAGCTGGAAGTCGTGGAACGGCCGAGCGGGGCGCGGTGGACGGTACCGAACGACGTCGCGGGCTGGGGGCAGTTGCGGGAGCAGCTGGCGGCGGCCCGCCCGACGCTAGTGGTGCTCGAGGCGACGGCCGGGTATGAGCTGGGCGTAGTGGCGAGCCTGGCCGCGGCCGGCCTGCCGGTGGTGGTTCTCAACCCGCGGCAGGTGCGGGATTTCGCGAAGGCCATCGGCCGCTTGGCGAAGACCGATGCGCTCGATGCCGCGGTGTTGGCGCACTTTGCCGACGTGGTGCGGCCGCCCGTGCGGCCGCTGACCGAGCCGGTGACCGAGGCGCTGGAGGCGTGGCTGACCCGGCGCCGCCAGTTGGTGGACATGCTGACGGCGGAGGAGCAGCGGCGCGCACGGGCGCCGCAGGCGATCCAGCGCCAAATCGATGCGCACGTCCAGTGGCTGCGCCGCCAACTCGAGGTGGTGGAGAAGGACCTGACGGACACGCTGCGGGCGAGCCCGGTGTGGCGGGAGAAGGACGAGCTGTTGCGGAGCGTACCGGGCGTCGGTCCGATCATGGCCGTGACCTTGCTGGCGGCGTTGCCGGAGCTCGGGCGGCTCAACCGCAAGCAGATTGCCGCCCTCGTCGGCGTGGCGCCGATCAACCGGGACAGTGGCACGCACCGGGGCCGCCGGGCGATCTGGGGCGGCCGCGCGCACGTGCGCGCGACGTTATACATGGCGACCCTCACCGCCATTCGGTGCAATCCCGTGATTCGCACCTTCTTCGGGCGCCTGGTGGCGGCGGGCAAGCTCAAGAAGGTCGCCCTGACTGCGTGCATGCGCAAGCTGCTCACGATCCTGAACGCGATGATGGCGGCGCGCACGGCGTGGAAGCCGGGCATTGTCGCTTGACACCCAACACAGTTACTGCCCCGTGGCGGCTGGGCTCCACCTGGGGCCGCGGGGTCCGTCGCCAGCGGGCGGGAGCGGGTCTCGTCGAGCCCTGCCGCGCGTGCCCGTCGGCCCCGGCGCCGCGTGCTGGTGGGCTCTTGACTGACTTCGAGGACGGGGCACTAAGTGCGCTCCAGGATGTGGAGCCCGCGCGTCCGGTCCGCCAGGTAGATGCGGCCCTGCGCATCCACCGACACGTCGTTGGACGAGACCCGCTGGGCCCCGGCGGGCACGGGCGGCAGGAACGACGCGACCTCGCGCGGCGCGTGCGGGTTCTTGATGTCCACGATGCGCAGCCCGTAGGCGAACCACGCCACCGGGATCTCCGTCCCGCGGATCTCCTCGCAGGGCTGGTGGCAGCCCGTGTATTCCGGCTGGGGCGAGCCGTCGACGCCGTCCACCTGGAAGCTCGCGAACGGCACCGGCCGCGACTCGTCGGTGATGTCGACGAACCAGAGGAAGGAGGGGGATGATGGTCGGAGCCGCACCACGTCCTCGTCGGCGACGAGCAGCACGCGCCGGCCCCTGAGCGGGAAGGGGACGGGGAGCGCGGTGTGCGTCGGGCACGCGAACGGCGGGCTCCAGTCGAGGCCCGAGATCATCCGGGGCTTGGTCATCTCCTCGATGTCGAGGATCACGAAGCCCCCGTGCCAGTAGCTCACGTAGAGGCGGTTGCCCAGTCGGATCGGATGGTGACAGCGATGGTCGCGCCCCTTCCACGCGGGCACCTCGCCCCCCGCGGCCCACTGCCCCGGCATCCACCACCGCCCGACCTCCTCCGGCCGCGCGGGGTCCTTGAGGTCGAGGATCATCACGATGTTCCCGAGGTAGCCGTCGAGCTCGGGGGAGGCGTAGGCGTAGCGGCCGTCGAAGGTGAAGCGATGCATGCCGCGCGCGAGCCACGTCGTGATCCGGCGGGGGGCGTTCGGTCGGGAGACGTCGTAGATGTCGAATCCGCCCGGGAAGTCCGCGGGCGGCGGCCCCGGCGGGTTGACCTCCCGGTTCACGAGCATCACGTCATTCTCGACCCGCACCTTGTGCGAATGGATACCCTTCGGGATCGTGAGCTCGGCCAGCCGGTAGGGCCGGGCGGGGTCGCTCACGTCGACGATGGTCGTGCCATGGGGCGCCGCCATGTGGGCGATGTACGCGACGTTTCCCCGGATGACGACCTGACCACTGCCGGGGCAGTCGAAGTAGCCAACTTCCTTCACACCGTTCGCCTCGCTCACGCTGTCCTCCCTCGCGGTCCCGGTGCGGCGCGCTCCGAAGGCCGCGGCGCGCTCCGCCCTTGTACCACGAGCGGCATTCCGATCTCCAGGGCGCAGCATCGTACCCCGCCGGGCTCGATTTAGCGAGCCATCTGCAATATCATCGGGCGGCGTTGCTCAGCCGGGACCTCGATCGATGGAACGTGACGTGGTGCATGTAACGGGCAAAACCTTCAAAGGCCGTTACGTCGATTCAGTCGCGCTCATGCGGATCTCCGATGAGACGCGCCGGGTGCCCGGCGTCTCGTCGGCGACGCTGGTGCTGGCGACGGCGGCGAACCGGCAGGCCCTCGTCGAGGCCGGGTTGTGGGCCCCCGGGGCCGAGGGCGCGGGGCCCGACGATCTGATCATCGCGGTCGCCGCCGAGAGCGAGGCCGCCGCGTGCGCCGGCCTCGAGCGGGCCGAGGCGCTCCTGGCGACCCGCCGGCCCCGGGCGGGGCCCGACGCCGCTGAGAGCCCGTGCTCCATCACCGCCGGAGCGCGGAGCGCGGGGGCCGCCAGCCTGGCGGTCGTCTCCGTGCCGGGACGCTACGCGGTCGCCGAGGCGCATCAGGCCCTCTCCGCCGGTCTCCACGTCTTCGTCTTCAGCGATGGGGTGGAGCTCGCCGACGAGGCGCAGCTCAAGCAACGCGCGCGCGCCCGCGATTTGCTGGTGATGGGACCGGAGTGCGGGACGAGCATCATCAACGGTGTCGGAGTGGGATTCGCCAACGCCGTGCGGCGCGGCGCCGTCGGACTGGTCGGGGCCTCGGGCACCGGCCTCCAGGAGGTGACCACGCTGGTCCATCGCCTGGGCGCGGGCGTGTCGCACGCGATCGGCACGGGTGGGCGCGATCTTCAGGCCGCCGTCGGCGGCATCACCACGCTCCAGGCGCTCGAGCTCCTGGGCGCAGACCCTCGTACGCGCGCGGTCGTGATCGTATCGAAGCCGGCCGACGATGCCATCGCCGGGGCGGTCCTCGAGGCGGCCTCGGGCCTCGGCAAGCCCGTCGTCGCGTGCCTGCTCGGCTGGCGAGGGAAGGTCCCCGCGGGCGTGCGGGCGGCCCCGACCCTCGAGGAGGCGGCGCTGGCCGCCCTCGACGCCATCGGGATGGAAGCACGGCCACTCGCGGGACCGACATCGACGCGCCGTCCCCGCGGTGAGAGATCGCGCCCCTCCTCTCGCCGGGGGCGCGTCCACGGTCTCTACACGGGGGGGACGCTCTGCGAGGAGGCGCGGGCCGTGGTGGGAGATGCCGCCGGCCGCTTCGTGGATTTCGGCGCTCCCGAGTACACCCAGGGACGGCCTCACCCGATGATCGATCCGGAGCTCCGGAACCGGGCCATCGCCGCGACCGGAGACGATCCCAGCGCCGCCGTGCTGCTGCTCGACGTCGTCCTCGGCCACTGCGCTCATCCCGACCCGGCCGGCGCCGCGGCCCCGGGGATCAGGGAAGCCCGGACCCGGGCCAAGCGGGGCCGACGGCAGCTCCCTGTGGTGGCCCACGTCGTGGGGACCGCGGAGGATCCGCAGCGCCTCGCCGCCCAGGAGCGAACGCTGAGGGAGCTCGACGTGATCGTCTGTCCGAGCAACCGGCTGGCGGCCGCGACGGCGCGCGAGCTGGCGCGGGGACGCGATGCGCGCTGAGCGGGGCCTGCTCGCCCGCGATGTGGTGGCCGTGTCCGCCGGGCCCGATCTCTTCGCCGATGCCCTCGTCACCCAGGGGGCGCGGGTGACGCGGGTCGACTGGCACCCTCCGGCCATGGAGCGCGAGCTGGCCGCGCTCTGGCGCGACGATGTCGACGCGGCGAATCGCGAGGCGCTCGCTCGGCTGCTGGCCGCTCATCAGGTGCTGATCGACGTCCGCCCGGCCATCGAGGTCATTCCGGGCATGGCCCGCGATCTGATCCTCCACGCCGGACCGCCGATCGAGTGGACGCGCATGAGCGGCCCGCTCCGCGGCGCCGTCGTCGGCGCCCTGCTCTACGAGGGGCTGGCGTCGACGNCGGACGAGGCCGCCCGGCTGGCGGCCGCGGGCGGCGTGCGATTCGAACCCTGTCACCATCACGCCGCCGTGGGGCCGATGGCGGGCGTCACGACGGCCTCGATGCCGGTCTTCGTCGTCGAGAACCGCGCGCGGGGCAACCGCGCCTACTCCACCCTCAACGAGGGGCTGGGCAAGGTCCTGCGCTACGGCGCCTTTGCTCCCGAGGTGATCGAGCGCCTCCGCTGGTTCCGCGACATTCTGGGGCCGGCCCTCGGCGAGGCGATCCGGCGCACCGGCGGCGTGGACGTGCGNGCGCTGATCGCCCAGGCCCTCCAGATGGGCGACGAGTGCCACAACCGNAATCGCGCCGCCTCGGCCCTCCTCATCAAAGCGCTNGCGCCCCACCTGGCGTCGCTCGACCTGCCNCCGCCCGAGCGGGCGCGCATCCTGGCCTTCGCGGCGGGCAANGACCACCTCTTCCTCAATGTCGGCATGGCCGCCTGCAAGGCCGCCGCGGACGCGGCCCACGGCCTACCGCGCTCGAGCCTGGTGACGACGATGGCCCGCAATGGGACGCAGTTCGGCATCCGCGTCAGCGGGCTCGGCGATCGGTGGTTCACGGCGGAGGCCGAGACGCCGGTCGGCCTCTACTTCGCGGGCTTCGGCGCTGCCGACGCCAACCCGGACATCGGCGACAGCGCGATCACCGAGACGGCGGGGATCGGCGGCTTCGCCATGGGGGCGGCGCCGGCCATCGTCGAGTTCGTGGGCGGCACGCCCGCCGATGCGCTCCGCTACACGCGGCTCATGTACGAGATCACGCTCGGGGAGAACACCGCCTATCGCCTGCCCCCACTCGACTTCCGCGGGACCCCCACCGGGATCGACGTGCGGCTGGTGATGCAGACGGGGATCCTGCCCCAGATCAACACCGGCATCGCCCATCGCGAGGCCGGCATCGGTCAGATCGGCGCGGGGCTCGTCAAGCCGCCCCGCGCCTGCTTCGAATCGGCGCTGCGCGCCCTGGTCGCGGAGCGCCGTGGTGGCTGAGCCCGGACCGCGCTTCCGCGTCGGCGTCGACACGGGCGGCACGTTCACCGACGTCGTCGCTCTCAACGAGGCGACCGGCGAGGTCGTGACCACGAAGACGCCATCGACGCCGCACGATCCCTCGCTGGCGGTGCTGGAGGGGATCCGCAAGGTCCTCCGCATGGCCGGGGCCGGCATGGTGTCGGCCGTGTGCCACGGGACGACGGTCGCCACCAACGCCGTCCTGGAGGAGCGCTTCGACGACCTCGGCCTGGCGACGACGGAAGGCTTCCGCCACGTGCTGGAGATCGCGCGGCAGTCGGTGCCCCGGGGCTACGGGAACTCCTACTTCTGGGTGAAGCCCGAGCGGATCGTTCCGCTCCAGCGCGTCCGCGAGGTGCCCGAGCGCATGACCGTCGACGGCGAGGTGCTCCGACCGTTCGACGACAAGGCCGCGGTGGCGGTGGCGCGCTGGTTCAAGCGCAAGGGCATGCGCGCGATCGGCGTGTGCTTCATCCACGCCTACGCGAACCCGGAGCACGAGCGCCGCCTGCGCGCCGTGCTCGCGCGCGAGTACCCCGAGGCCCACGTCTCGATCTCCTCGGACGTACTTGCCGAATATCGCGAGTACGAGCGCACGGTGACGACCCTGGTCGACGCCTTCGTGAAGTCGCGGGTGGCCGGCTACGTCGGGGCCATCCGGGCCCGCCTCGACTCGGAGCTGGGGGGCGGCGTTCCCTTCTACGTGATGAAGTCCAACGGCGGCATCATCTCCGGCGATGAGGTGGCCCGCCAGCCGATCACGACGATCCTGAGCGGGCCGGCCGCGGGGGCGCTGGGCGCGAGCCTCCTGGCCCGGCACGCCGGCTTCGCCCGCGTGCTCACCGCCGACGCGGGCGGCACCAGCACCGACATCTGTCTCGTCGAGCACGACACGCCCGGCCTCACGACCGACGGCGCCATCGGGCGGTTCCCCATCAAGGTGCCGATGATCGACATCGTCACCGTCGGCAGTGGCGGCGGCAGCGTGGCGTGGCTCGCGCCCGATGGGAGCCTCAAGGTGGGCCCGCGGAGCGCCGGCGCCGATCCCGGGCCGCTCTGTTACGGGCGGGGCGGCGCCGAGCCGACGGTGACGGACGCGCAGCTCCTGCTGGGCCGGATCCCGCCCCACCTCTTGGGCGGCGAGATCCCGCTCTCGCGCGACGCCGCCACGGAGGGGATGGCGGCCTTGGGCCGGGCCCTCGGGCTCGACCCGGCGCGCACCGCTGAGGGCGTGCTCGAGCTGGCGGCGTGGAATCAGGCCAACGCGATCCAGCAGGTGAGCGTCAAGCGCGGACTGGACCCGCGCGACTACACCCTGGTCGCCTTCGGCGGCTCCGGGCCTCTGCTGGCCGGGCGGTTGCTCGACCTCCTGCACCTCCGCGCGGCGCTTATCCCGCCCTCGCCCGGCAACGTCTCGGCCCTCGGCCTCCTCGTCGTCGATCTCCGGAACGATTACGTCCAGACGTTCGTCCGGCGGGAGGACCGGCTGGACCTCGAGGCGATGAACGGCCACCTCGAGCGCCTGGAGGCGCGCGCGCGCGCGGCGCTCAGCGCGGAGGGCTTCGCCGAGCATGAGATGCGCGTCGCGCGCAGCGCCGACCTCCGCTACTGCGGCCAGGCCTGGGAGGTCCCGGTCGAGCTGGCTCCGGGGCCGCTCGACGCCGCGGCCGCGCGCCTGGCCGCCGACCGTTTTCACTCGGCTCACCAGAGCCGCTACGGCTACAGCTACCGTCGCAACGCCGGGGACGCGCAGCCCACGGAGCGGCAGCCAGCCGCGGAGCGCCAAATGATCGAGTGGGTGAACCTGCGCGTGACGGGGATCGGCCCCATCGAGCGCCCCAAGCTCCGCGAGCTGCCGCCCGGCGACGGGCGGTCCGAACGGGCGCGCCGCGGCTCGCGACCGGTGATCTTCGACGGGCGGGCCCACGAGTGTCCCGTGTACGATCGCGCGGCGCTCCTGCCGGGCGACGCGCTGCCGGGACCGGCCATCGTGGAGGAGTACGGCGCCACCACGGCCGTCTTTCCGGAGCAGCGCGCCGAGGCCGATCGCTTCGGCAACCTGATCCTGACGCGGAGGCCCTCGTGAGCCCCGAGCCCGTCGACCCGATCCTCCTGGGGGTCGTCGAGGGCACGCTGGCCTCGGTGGAGGCCGAGGTGGAGGCGGCGATCGAGCGCACGTCGCGGTCGCCCATGATCCGCGAGGCGCGCGACTTCCGGGCCGGCATCCACGACCGACGGTGCCGCAAGCTGACGGGACGCTCCTACTCGGCGCTCGTCCAGCCCATCGTGCGTGACTTCCCCGTCGACACGATGCGCCCGGGCGACGTCTACTTCCACAACGACGTCTACGCCTCCGAGGGCGGCATCGGCCACCTGCCCGACCTCTGCGTCACCGTCCCGGTGTTCCACGGGGGCGAGGTCGTCGCCTTCGTCCAGGCTTTCGGCCACCACGACGACATCGGAGGCGCCGTGCCCGGATCGATGCCGTCGCACGCCACCAGCGCCTACCAGGAGGGGCTCATCGTGCCCCCCGTCAAGCTCTACGACGCCGGACGGCCGAACGCCGACGTCATCAAGATCCTGGTGCGGAACTCCCGGCTGCCCGACAGCCTGCGTGGCGACCTCGACAGCGAGGTGGCCGCCTGCCGGATGGGGGCGGAGCGCCTGGGCGACCTCTTCCAGCGCTACGGCCGCGCCCCGGTGGAAGGGTGCTTCGACGCCCTCCTGGACAAGACCACCGAGACCTTCCGGCGCGAGCTCCTCACCAAGATTCCGGACGGAACGTACGTGTGGGAGGACTATGCGGAGCACGACGGCGTCGATCCGCCGCGTCTGCACAGGCAGCGGATGACGGTCACCAAGCGGGACGACCGGCTGATCATCGACTTCACGGGCACGAGCCCGCAGGCGAAGGGCCCGATCAATCACGCCGGCGACTATGCCGACGGCGTGTTCCTCAAGAAGTGGCTGGCGCCAATCCTGAGAAACCTCGCCGACACGCCCGAGCGCATGGCGGAGCTCGACGTCAACGAGGGGGTCGTCCCGCTCATCGAGCTCCGCTTCCCGCCGCCGGGCACGCTCCTGACGCCGGTCTTCCCGGCGCCGACGAACGCGCGCACGTTCGTGATCCTCCGGCTCCTCGGCATCCTGGCCGGCGCGCTGGCCAAGGCCGTGGGCGGCCGGCTGCCCGCGGACCAGGAGACGATCCGCTACACCGGGTTCCACGGCCTCGACGCCGAGGGCCGCTTCTACTTGATGCGCGAGGTGCTGGGCGGCGGCTCGGGCGGCCGCCCCTGGGCCGACGGCTCGGACACGATCCACATCGTCCCCGACAGCAAGAATCTGCCCGTCGAGTTCACCGAGACGCGCTTCCCCCTCCGCGTCGAGCGGCTGGCCCTGGCGCCCGACTCCGGCGGGCCCGGTCTGAGGCGGGGGGGCCTCGGGTATCTCAAGGAGGTTCGCGTCCTCACCGACGGCGCGTTCCTCTGCGTCGCCGATCGCTCGATTCTCTCGTGCTGGGGCCTCAAGGGCGGCCGAGCGGGGGCGCCGTTCCGGGTGACCGTCGATCCGGGCGGCCCGAACGAGCGCGCCCTTCCCGGCCTCGTCGACGACGAGCCCGTCCCGGCCGGAACGCTGGTCAGGATCGAGACGACGGGTGGGGGCGGCTGGGGCGACCCGCTCGAGCGCGAGCCCGAGCTGGTCACCCTCGACGTGCTCCAGGGCAAGGTCACCGCGCGGGCGGCGCGGGAGGAGTATGGTGTGGTGCTGGTCCCCGGCGAGGATGGTGAGCCCCTGATCGATCGGGTGGCGACCCGCGCGCTCAGGGACGAGCTCCGCGCGACGCGCGGGCCGCGACCGTTCTTCGACCGCGGTCCGGGCTACCGGAGGCTGGCCGGACGCGACCACGCGGAGGTGGACACCCTGGAGCCCGACGGTCGATGACGCTCAACCCGATCACCGACCTCCAGCTCTGGCAGCAAATGCTGCTGTACGCGGCGCCGCTGATCATCGCGGCCATGGGCGAGCTCTTGATCGAGCGGAGCGGTATCCTCAACGTCGCCATCGAGGGGATGATGCTCGTGGCGGCCGTGGTGTGCTTCGTCGCCGCGTTCCAGACGGAGAGCCCGCTCCTCGGCATGGCGGCGGCCATGGCCGCGGCCGGCCTCATGGCCCTCGTGCTCGCGTACTACGGGATCACGCTCCGCGGCTCCCAGATCACCGTCGGGCTCGGGCTCTACGTCCTCGGGATCGGGCTCTCCTCGCTGATCTACCGGGTGGTGTTCGGCGTCCGCCTCACGCCGCCCCGGGTGGCCACGCTCGGCCCGCTGCCCGTCCCCGGGCTCGCCGACATTCCGGTGCTCGGTCCCATCGTGTTCCAGCAGAACGTCCTCGTCTATGTCGCCCTGCTCCTCGTCCCCGCCGTCCACCTCTTCCTCTACGCGACACCGCTGGGGCTCAGGATCCGGGCCACCGGAGAGAACCCGCGCGCCGTCGACGCGCTCGGCATCGACGTCGCCGCGCTCCGCTACGGCGCCACCGTGGTGGGCGGCCTCCTCATCGGGCTCGGCGGGGCCTATCTTCCCCTGACCCTCACCGGGACCTTCAGTGACAACATGACGGCCGGGCGGGGGTGGCTGTCGCTCATGCTGGTGATCTTCGGTCGCTGGCAGCCGGGGCTCGCCCTGCTGGGCGCGTTTCTCTTCGCGTACGTGGAGTCGTTCCAGTTCAAGGTGGCCATGGCCACCAAGCTGGTGCCGCCTCAGTTCCTCCTGATGCTCCCCTACGTGTTCGCCGTGGTCGTGCTGATCCGCATCTACAGCGGCGCCCGGGCGCCGCGGGCGCTCGCGCTGCCGTATGATCGCGAGGTGCGAGAGTAAATCGGAAAGGAGACCAGGTCATGCGCGAGGCGAGATTTCCGAGGCTCCTCCTGGCGCTCTCCGTCGTCGGGCTGATGCTGGTCGGCGTCGGGGGCGCTCCATCCCCGGCCGCGGCCCAGGGCAAGCGAAAGCTCGCCATGATCCTTCCCGGCCCGATCCAGGACGCCGACTTCAACGCCGTGGGCTACGTGGCGCTCCAGGAGCTGGCCAAGGCGTACGACCTCCAGGTCTCGCACTCGGAGTCCGTGGCCGTCGCCGATGCCGAGCGCGTGTCGCGCGAGTACATCACCTCGGGCTACGACATCATCGCGTACCACGGCGGCCAGTTCCCGACGATCATGAAGAAGCTCGCCGCCCAGTACCCGAACGTGGTCTTCATCCAGGAGGGCTCGGGGCGGATGGCCGACGCGCCGGCCAACGCCTGGGTCATCGGCCGCAAGTTCTATCAGGGCCTGTACGTGCTGGGGGCCCTCGGCGCGCTCTCGACCAAGACCGGCAAGGTCGGCTTCGTCGGCGGCGTCCGCCTCCCCGACCTCGTCGCCACGGCCAACGCGCTCCAGCAGGCTATCCGGGACCACAACCCCCAGGCCTCGCTCATCTACAACTTCATCGGCGACTTCAACGACCCGGTGAAGGCCCGCCAGACCGCCGAGGCGCAGATCGCCGCCGGCGCCGACGTCCTGGTGACCTTCGTGAATCTCGGCATCTACGGCGTGGCCGAGGCCGCCAAGGCCGCGTCGAAGCCGGTGCTGGTGACCACGCTCTACACCGAGAAGTGGGACACGGCTCCCAAGAACATGACGGTCGCCCTCGTCTTCGACTTCACCAGGCCTTACCGCGAGATCGTCGGGCGCATCCTCAAGGGCGAGAAGGGCGGGTATTACGAGATGCGGCCGGGCAGCGGGATGGAGCTGTCCGACATCCGCAACGTCCCCCCGGAGGTGGCCGCCAGGGTCCGCGCCGTGTTCCGGGAGGTGGTCGCCGGCAAGCCGCTCCCCGAGATCACGGACAAAACTCCGTAACGTCGTGGCGGGACCGGCGCCCATGAGGGTGGAGATGCGCGGGGTGGCCAAGCGCTTCGGCGACACCGTGGCGCTCCGGTCCGTAGATTTCGCGGCGGCGCGGGGCGAGATCCACGGCCTCCTCGGCGAGAACGGCGCCGGGAAGACGACCCTGATGAACATCCTGAGCGGCCTCTATCGCGCCGACCGTGGCCAGATCCTGATCGACGGAGCGCCGACCGCGATCCGGTCGCCGGAGGACGCGCTCCGGTACCGGATCGGGATGGTCCACCAGCACGTCGAGCTGATCGACAGCTTCACCGCGCTCGAGAACGTCCTCCTCGGGCGCGAAGGCTCGCGGCTCTGGCTCCGGACCGAGCGCCACCGCGCGGCCGTGGAGGACGTCGGGCGCCGCTTCGGCCTCGCCGTCGATCTCGACAGGGAGGTCAAGCGCCTCGCGGTCGGCGTGCAGCAGAAGGTGGAGATCCTCAAAGCCCTCTACCGCGGCGTGGACGTCCTGATCCTCGACGAGCCCACCACGATGCTCACGCCCCAGGAGGTCGACGTCCTCTTCGCGACGATCCGGACGCTCGCCGAGCGGGGCGTCACCGTCGTCTTCATCACGCACAAGATCCGCGAGATCCTGGCCAACTGCGATCGGATCACGGTGATGCGCGGCGGCGCCGTGGTCGGCACGCTGGACCGCACCGCCGCCGACGAGTCCCGACTCGTCGAGCTCATGATCGGCCAGCGGCTGGCGGGTGTCGGCGCGGAAGATCGCCCCCCGACCCGGGGCGGCCCGGTCGCCCTCGACGTCCGTGGGCTCTGCGTGGCCGCCGACCGTCGCCCGCGCGTCGTGGAAGCGTGCAGCTTCACGCTCGCCTCCGGCGAAGTGGTCGGGCTGGCCGGCGTGGCCGGCAATGGCCAGCGCGAGCTGGCGGAGGCCCTGCTCGGGCTCCGCCGCCATGCTCAGGGCACGATCGCCGTCGCCGGCCGGGACGTGACCCGCGCCTCCGTGCGCGACCGGCTGGGGGCGGGGCTCGCCTACATCCCCGAGGACCGCATCGAGGACGGGCTGCTCCCGGGCCTCTCGATTGCCGAGAATTTCGTGCTCGGGCTCCACCACTGGGCCTTCGCCCGACGAACGATCTTCGACCGGCGGATCGCGCGCGAGCTCGCGCGGCAGGCCATCGACGAGTACGCGGTCCTGGCCCGGAGCGAGGACGCCCGGGCCGCCACGCTCTCCGGCGGCAACATCCAGAAGGTCCTGGTGGCCCGGGCCATGGCCCTGGCCCGGCTCACGCGCGGCGTGGTCCTCGTCGCCATGAATCCCACCCGCGGCCTCGACGTGCGGGCCACCGACTTCGTCCGCCGGAGGCTCCTGGCGTTCGCCCAGAAGGGCGGGGCCGTCCTCCTGATCTCGGAGGACCTCGACGAGCTGCTCCAGATCTGCGACCGGATGCTCGTCATGTCCCGGGGATGCCTGGTCGGGGATTTCGGACGCAAGGACTTCGATCCGTACCGGATCGGGGCTCTCATGGCCGGAACGGGCGTGGAGCGAGGCGCCTGATGCCGGGCCCGCCCGCGGTTCCGGCGCCGATCGCGCGGCGGATCCTCGCCGAGGCGCTGATCTATCTCGGAGCGGTCGGCCTCGCCGCGATGGTGAGCGCGCTGTTCATCGTGGCCATGCGCGGCGACGTCCTGGTGGCCTTCCGGACGATCCTGTCCAGCTCGCTGGGGAGCGTGGGCGGGATCGCCCAGACGCTCAACAAGATCTCGCCGCTCCTGCTCGGCAGCATCGCCGTCATGCTCGGCCTGCGCGGCGGCTTCGTCAACATCGGCGTCGACGGCCAGATCTACGCCGGCGCCATCCTCACCACCGCGGTCGCGTTCGCCCTGGCCGCCCTGAACCTCTCGGCCCCCGTCCTGGTGCCGACNGTGCTGGCGGCGGGTGTCCTCGGCGGCGCGATCTTCGGCGCNGTTCCCGGCGTCCTCCGCGCCCGCTGGGGCGTCAACGAGATCTTCGTGACCGTGATGCTGAACTTCGTCGCNTACTACCTCACGGAGTACCTGAGCACGGGCCCCTGGAACGACGCNACCAGCGGCGAGGCCATCACGCTGCCGATCCCGGCGGCNGCGAACCTGCCGATGCTGCTGCCGCAGGCGGGCGCGCACACCGGCATCCTGATCGCGCTCGGCGTCAGCGTCCTCATCGCGCGCCTGCTGACGCGGACCGTCCTGGGCTACGAGATCCGCGCCGTCGGCGCCAATCCCCGGGCGGCCCGCACCGGCGGGATCAGCATTCCGCGGATCACGCTCATGACGCTGACGCTGAGCGGCGCCCTCGGCGGCCTGGCGGGGGCGATCGAGGTCT
>JGI25382J43887_10000094_pt1 | contig 20383 bp, 23 predicted proteins | sample GraSoi013_1_40cm_3_FD_43887 | JGI IMG/M metagenome (IMG submission 43887) | reverse complement strand
AGGTGGTCGAGGATGGAGACGCGGTTGATCTTGAGCTTCATCGGCACGACCGGGCTCGCGCCCTCGACCGCGATGAGGCCGGCGCCGGACTTGAAGGGCTGCGTCGGTCCGCCGATGGTGAGCTTGCCCTCGGGGTAGATGAGCACCGAGAACTGTCGGTCGAGCCTGGCCCCGAGAAGCTCGAGGCTGCGGCGGATCGCGCCTTCACGTGCCAGCGGGAATGCGTTGGCGAGGATCGCGCTGAACATCCCGTTCAGCTTGTTGCCGAAGACATCGTCCGCTGCCGCGGCAACCGCCAGCCGCCAGCGCCAGGTCAGGGGGATCGCCATGATGATGATCCCGTTGTCCCAGTGCAGGCAGTGGTTCGGCGTGAAGAGCACCGGCCCACTCAGTCCGCGGAGCTTTTCGATCCCGGTCACCTTCACGTGATAGAAGAGGTGGACCAGCGGATAGAGCAGCGTCTCCTGAAGGAGGATGCCGAAGCTCCGGACGAGCGGATGAAGCGGCCAGCCGAAGATCCCGGTCTCCTTCTTGGTGTCGCGGGCCGCGGCCACCATGCGCTCGAGGTCTCCGACGGTCGCGTTGGGCAGGACCGCGGCATCGTCGATGTACGTCCCGAGCTCCTCCTCGATGACCCCGAGCAGGTCGACCCGTCCGAGCGAGTCGAGCCCGATGTCCTGAGAAAGCTGCGCGTCGGCGTGGACGCGTTCCGCGGGTACGTTCGCGACCTGCATGACGATGCGCTCGACCTCGCTGAGCTCACGTTCCGATCCCATCGCGGCGACCGGTTCGGGCTCGCCGCGTCCGATGGCGAGAAGGCGCTCGACGATCTCGCGCTTCTTGACCTTCTGCGTCGGCGTCGTCGGGAATTCCGAGTCGGGCCAGATCGTCCACCCGCGGATCTGCTGGCTGCTCGANAGCTTCGCGTTCGCGTCGCGGACGATCTGATCGACGGCGGCGCGGTCCTTGGGCTCGAGGAACACCGCGTGGACCTGCAGCGTTTCGCCCGGACGCTCGAGACCGACGACCGTGGCGAGCACCGGCCGCTGCGGGGTTGCGATCTCCTGGAGCCGCGGATCGGCGGCGAGGACGTTCTCGATGTCCTCCGGGTAGACCTTGAGCCCGTCCGGGAGGGCGATCATGTCTTTCTTCCGACCGTGCAGCCAGAGGAACCCGTCCGCGTCGAACTTCCCGAGGTCGCCGGTGTGGAACCAGCCCTCCTTGTCGATCGCGGCGCGGGTGGCCTCCTCGTTCTCCCAGTAGCCCTTGAAGATGTTCGGTCCGTGGGCGATGACCTCGCCCTCGTCGGTGATCTTCACCTCGACCCCGGGCAGGGGAACCCCGACCGAGCCGAGGCGGTTGCGACCGATCCGGTTGAACGTGAGGGCGGGTGAGGTCTCGGTCAGGCCGTAGCCCTGTAGCACGTCGACGCCGAGCTCGCGCCACGCCTCGCCCAGCGCCGGGTCGAGGGCCGCGCCACCCGAGACGATGTAGCGGAAGCGGCCGCCGAACTGGCTGTGCACGCTGAAGAAGAGCAGGCGCCGGAGCGCCATCGGCAGCTTGCGCGCGATGCGGCGGAGCCGCGCGAAGAGCTCGCCCTTGCCCTCCTGCTGCGCGCGGCGTTCGATCGCGATGAAGAGCGACCGGACCGCGGCCGGCGTGATGAGGATCAACGACACCTGGCGCTCGCGGAAGGTCCGACGCACCACCGATGGCTGACGGCTCGTCGGATACACGACCGATGCGCCCGCGAGCATGAGGCACCAGAAGCCGGCCATCTGCTCGAACATGTGCGAAAGCGGGATGAACGACAGAAGGCGCTGCTGCGGGCCGATCGGGAAGATCTGTGTCGCGGCGACCGAGTTCGTGAGGATGTTGCGATGGGTCAGCATCGAGCCCTTCGGATCGCCGGTGGTCCCCGAGGTGAACACGATCTCCGCGAGATCGTCCGGTCCGACGTCGGCCTTGGGCAGGGGCTCTTTGCCGCGCGCGCGATCGGGAAGCACTTCCATGTCGAACAGCGGCACGCCGAGCGCCTCCGCGCGGGAACGCGTCTGCTGCGAAACGATGGCCGCGCTGGCTCGGGTCAGTGACGCGATCTTCTGAACGAATTCCGCGGTCGAGTTCACGTCGAGCGGGACGAGCACGGCGCCGATGCGGAGGGCGGCGAGCATCGCAAGCCCGTACTCGGGGCGGTTCACACCGAATGTGATGACGCGGTCGCCTTTGCGGAGGCCTGACTCGCTGAAGCAACGGGCGATACGCGGCACGATGTCCTCGAGGTCGCGGTAGGTCCACGTTCGCGTGCGGAAGCCCGGTTTGATGATGAACACGTCCTTGCGGCCGAACTTGGCCGCGGACACCTCGAGGATGTCGTTGAGTGTCTCCACCCTTTTCCCCCTCAGCTCACGAGCGCCCGCAGCGTCTCCCGGGCCCTCTCCCGGTACGGGGCGTAATGCGAGAACAGGATGGTCTCCACGTCAAGTTCGGCGAGCCTCCCGATGGACTCCCGGGCCTGGGCCATGTTGTCGGTGAAGAAGTAGTTCGGGAGCGTGACCTTTCCCTTCACCCGCTGGAGCAGGTCGCCCACGATCACAAATCGCCCCTCCGGCGAGTAAAGACAGATGCTCCCGGGTGTATGCCCGGGGGTATGCAGGACGCGGAGGCCGCCGAGGACAGGGAGCTCGTCGCCCTCCACCACCGGTGCGGCGTGCGCCGGCGCGCGTGTCAGGAGCGCGACGATCGGACCGGGCGAGAAGTTCGCGATCACTTCGCGGAACCGGATGCGGAGGCGCGCGCTGTCCGCCGGATGCAGGAGCACGCTCGCGCCGGAGAGCGCCGCGATCTCGTGAACCCCGCCGATGTGGTCGGGGTGGCCATGCGTGCAGACAATGCGCGTGATGTGCTCCATCGAGCGGCCGATCCGGGCGAGATAGCCGCGGAGCATGCGCGCCGAGCCGGCGTGTCCGGCGTCGACGAGGGTGATCTCGTCGCCGTCGACGAGCAGGTACGCCTGGGCGCCGATGAGCTTGATCGCATGGACGTTGGGTAGCACTTCCACTGGAGCAAATGCTAGGTCGCCCCTTGCGCCCCGAACGTCATTCCGGCGACGCGGGCCCGCTGGCGCTAGAAGCTCAGAACGCGCTCCGCTTCCATCGTCAGGCGCACGAGATCGGGCGGTGTGATGAACGTCGCCTTCGGCGTCATCTGCGGTGAGACCCCACGGGCCTCGGCGCAGCCCTTTCAGACGTAGAAAGCGATGCCGCGCTCGGTCGCGCTCTTGACGAGGTCCGCGAGCGGCGGGATCCCGATGCCCTTCACGCGCGCCTGGACGTCGGGTTTCATGAGCTCCACGGCATCGCCGGCGAGCGCGATGCCGCACTCGACCCCCGACGCGCCCGCGCCGTTCGCGGCGATATGAAACGGAACGCTCGCGGTGGTCGCGTTCTCCGGTCCCTGGCTCGTAACGATCAGAAGCCGTGGCATTTCCGAACCTCCGCTCGGGGATGCTAGGTCACGAACGTCCGCCAGAGGAGGTTCGCGACGCTCGTGACGAGCAGCAGGACGATGATCTGCCTGAAGCGCCGCTGGTCGAGCCGGCCGCGGATCGCGATCCCAGCCATGAGCGCCAGCAGCATCGGGATGCATGCGATGACACCGAGCGTGAAGAGATCGGGCGTGAAGAGCCCGAGCGCGGCGTACGAGATGAGCTGCACGATCGACGAGAGCTGAAAGACCGAGGCGAGAGTGATGACGTACTCCCGCGGCGGCAGACGCAGCGCGTGGAAGAACGAGCCGATCACCGGGCTCGAGATCGATGTCGTTCCCTGCATGACGCCACCGACGAAACCGACGGCCGGAGTAAGCATCCGCGCGCGGGTCGCCCCNGGATCACCGACGAGACGNTCGCCGCGGGCGAGGAACAGCACGACCATCAGCGTGATGAGGATCGCGAACGTCCGCTGATCGAGGCCGGCGAGCAGCAGCGCCCCGAGAGCGGTGCCGGCCGCGTTCGCGACGATGAGCGGCACGAGTGAGCGGAGGTATCCGAACACACGCCAGGACTGGAGCAACAGGAGCGTGTTCGCGACGAAGATCGGGATGGTGATGATGACCACCGCCTGCTTGGGCCCGAACACCGACGCCAGGATCGGTGTGGCGATAAGCGGAAGGCCCATGGCCGTCGCGCCTTTCGCAAGACCGGCGATCGTAAGGCCGGCGACCAGGGTCAGGAGCTGGAGCGCACCCAATCCTTCTCGCCGACGAGGGACCTCCAGGCCACCTGGTGCAGCCGCTCGCTCTCGATGTAGGAGCGGCCGGTCTTCGCGAGGGGACGCCCTTCCACCCGAACGATGTCCGCCGTGTGATCGAAGCCCGATCCGTGGACGAGCGCNGAGCCGACACCGTAGACGTCGACCGGCACGCGGAGCTCCTCGAAGCGCCGGATCTTGTCGGCGTCGAAGCCGCCCGACGCGACGATGCGGACGTGACGGTATCCGTTCCGGTCGAGCGCTTCGCGCAGCAGCTCCACAAGACGCGGCGTGACCCCGCGCAGCTGTCCGACCGCGACGCCTTCTTTCTCCTCGAGCTCGCGGAGGATCGCGCGGTCGACGAGCGACTCGCTCGTGTCGACGCGCACGCCCCAAAGGCGCGCGCCCAGAGCGTGTGCGACGCCCAGCGAGGTGTTCACGACGTCGTTCTGGAAGTCGACGAGGCTCGTGACGTTCACGTGCCCTTCGGGCGTCCCCTTCGCCGTGAGGTGGCCTATCGCGTCCGGGGCGCGGTTGATGTACTCGTCGAACTTGAGCGTGGCTACCGTCGTGTCGCCGCCGTACGCCGCGATGAGCGCGTGCGGAACGGTGCCGAGTCCGGTCGAGCCCCACCACTCGCCCTGCTCGTCGGTCGAGACGCCGATGGCGCCACCGACATACGCGGCGTAGCCGGAGCCGGCCTGCGCCTCGTGGACCTGGTGTCGAGCGCCGAACATGATCACGGGCTTGCCGTTTGCCGCGGCCACCACGTCGCGTGTGTTCGTAGCGACGCGCGTGCCTTCGGAGAGCGCGCCCAGGTAAAGCGTCTCGAGATGCGCGAACGCCGCGTAGTCGCCTTCGATGTGCATGACGGGCTCGTAGGGCGCCGCGGTCTCACCGTCGTGGAGCGAGGCGACGGAAAGCTCGCGCCAGGCCGGCTCCCAGAGCGCCGCCAGCTCGCGCGAGATCTCGAAGACCTCGCGCGCGACGGGCTCGTACGCGGTCCAATCGAGCGCAGGTAGCTCGAGCCATGCCGCATANAGGCGGCGCTCGGCCGCGAGATACCGCTCGAAGAGCGCTTCGGACTTCGCGCGATCGTGGTACCGGCCCGCGCCGACGTGCAGGATCGCGAGGGTCATGTCCGTTCCCACGACCACCGCATCGGGACGCTTTTGGAACACTTGCATCGTGACGCGCTCGCGCCGGCCGTCGCGCTCGAGGATGAGCTTCGTCCGCGCGAAGTAGATGTCGCTCTTGTAACCCGCGCGGATCTTCTCGATGGGCAGGCGGAAGACCTCCGGCTTCAGGCGCTCGGTGACGATCACTCGTGGGCCGTCGAGCCGAAGAGATCGCGGACGCCGGGACCGGTCTGCGCGCGAAACACCACCTTGGCCTGGAGCGCATCGCGGACGCGCTCGACCTGAAGGGGCGCCGTGTTGGGGGGAAGCGCGTCGGTGGGGAAATAGCCGACCTGATCGGCCTCGTCGCTTGTCGTGGGGACACCGTCGATGATTCTGCCCTCGAAGTTGAAGACCAGATCGCTTGACTCCGGCTTCCAGTAGAGGCCGGTCAACCGGACGATTTCGATGCCGACGCCGACCTCTTCACGAGCCTCTCGCACGGCGGCATCCCACGGCGCCTCGTTGTCTTCCACCCCGCCACCGGGCAGGTTCCACACATCGAAGTCTCGGCGGTGGCAGAGCAGCACCTGCCGCTCGCGATCGAAGATCACGGTGAAGGCGCCGACAATCATCAGAACATGCTCATGAGCATGCCGCCGTCGACCTGAAGCGAGACCCCGGTGAGGTACGAGGCCTTAGGCGAAGCGATGAAGACGACGGCCGCGGCATATTCCTCCGGTTTGCCGTACCGGCCCATCGGGATCACCGACGACTCGTATCGTTTGCGGATCTCGTCCGGCGTCGTGTTCTGGCGGCGCGCGGTGTCAGTATCGAGCTGGATCAGGCGGTCGGTCGCGATGCGGCCTGGCTGCACCGCGTTCACGCGGATCCCATCCTTGGCGAGATCGGACGAGAGGGTCTTCAGCATCCCGTGCACCGATGCACGGATCGCGTTCGAGAGGATGAGGTTCAGGTACTGCGTCGGCTGGCGGACGCTTGTCGACGTCGAATACACGATCGACCCGCCCCCCTGCTTGCGCATCTGCGGCAGCACGAGACGCGTGAGCCGGACCGCCGAGAAGAGCGTCAGGTCGAGGGCCTTGTGCCACGCCGCGTCGTCGAGGTCGTCAAATCGGCCCGGTGGGGGTCCTCCAGCGTTCACGATGAGGATGTCGATCGAGCCGAACTTGCTCTGCGCGAGTTGGATGAAGGATTCGCAGCCTTCTTTCGTCGAGACGTCCGCGGCGATCGGGAGAACGTCTGTGTTACCGGTCTTTCGCTCGATCTCCCGCGCGGCCGCGTTGATTGCGCCTTCCTCGCGGCTGCACATCGCGACCTTCGCCTTCTCGCGCGCGAACTCCTCGGCGATCGCACGGCCAAGACCTCTGCTTGCCGCCGCGACCAGGACGATTTTTCCGGTGAGACCGAGATCCATGGCGCTATCGTGCCATGCGCGATGCGCTGGCTTGGTCTGCTGCTCGCCGCCGCGGGCGTCGGCCTACTCACCGCGTTCTGCCTGATCTGGCCGCCAGTCGTTCTCTACGGCAACGACGCGGCTTCGCCGAACGGGATCTCGGCGATCGGTGCGATCTTCGGCCTGCTGCTCGTCATCGCCGGGATCATGGTGATGTTCGGCGGCCGCGGCGGCCCGGACGTGGCCTAAGGGGCGAGCAGACCCGCCGCGATCGCGAGGACGATGACGGCCGCGAGCACGAGCCGGTACGCAACGAACCAGTTCAGGGAGTGCGCTCGTAGGAAGCGGACCATGAACGCAACGGCGGCGACCCCGAAGAGGAACGATGTGACAAATCCGATCGCAAGCACGTCCGGCTCCGCAAGGAGCCCCGCAGCCTTGCGTGTGTCGAGCAGGGTCTTTGCTCCGGCGCCCAGGATCACCGGCGTCGCGAGGAGGAACGAGAAGCGCGTCGCATCTTCTCGGCGCAGCTCGCGACCAAGACCGGCGGAGATCGTGATGCCCGAGCGCGAGATACCGGGCAGGAGCGCGATCGCCTGAGCAGCGCCCATGAACAGCGCGTCGACGACCGTCAGGTCGCCGATCGCCCGGCGCTGCCGCGCGATCGCCTCGGCAGCGACGAAGAGGATCGACCCTACGACCAAGCCGGCTACGATCACGAGCGGACCGCGTAGCTCACGCTCGACGGCGGACTGCAGGACGACCCCGGCGATCGCGGCCGGCGCCGTGCCGAGCACGACCAGCGCGGGCATGCGCCAGCGGCCGCGGAGCACGTCCGCCGCGAGCGCGATCCAGGTCCGCGCGAAGTAGAGGAGCACCGCGAGCGCGGTTCCGAGATGCAGCGCCACGTCGAAGCTGAGCCCGAAGCGATCCGGATCGAGCTTGAGGACGTCGCTGGCGAGGATGAGATGGGCGGTCGAGCTCACCGGAAGGAACTCGGTGAGCCCCTGGATCACTCCGAGGATCGCCGCAGCCGCCGCGTCGCTCATCGCATCGAGCGCCGGGCCGCCGCGAGCGCCTCACGCGCCTCGCGGTCGTTCTCGCGCACCGCGTCGATGTTCTTGGCCCAGGCGCGCCGGTGGCCCACGTCGAGAAAGCGCATCGCGACTCCGCCGTCGAATTCGCCGACCCCGCCCTTCGCGGCCGACTCCGCGGCGTAGCCATAGGACTCCGCCGCACGGAGCAGGTCGCCGCCCGGCGCGTTCGCGAACATGCCGCGCGCGCCGCGAAGGAAGCGCGCCGCCGCGCGACGTTTGTCGACGAGCACCGCGCGCATCGCGTGATCGGCAAAGGCGGCGGTCCCAGCGTGCTTCGCGTCGCTCCAGCGTGCATCCTCACGGAGCGACGCGGACCACGACGCCAGCGCGCGATCGCTCGCGTCGCCGGCCGTGAGCGCCGCATCGATCCCGCCGCGCACCGCATCCGGCCGGTCCGGCGCCGTTCCTTTGTCGAGAAAGACGAGCCCCCCGCGATCCTCACTTTCGAAAGCGTCCCAACCGACGCGGCGCGGGTCGTCGCCTTTGTCGAAGAACGTGCGCGCGAAGAAGGTCGGCCCCTCTTGGTCGTATCCCACGACGAGACCGTACTCGGGTGTCCCACCGAGACCGAACACGAGGGGCGGCAGCTGCGCGTCGACCGCTTCGATCACGCGATCGAGGATTAGCTCGCGCATCTCGTCGTCGTACGGTCCGGGCTCGGGGTCGAGCCGTACGCCCGCCGCGCGCGCCGCGCGACCGAGGGTGTCGGGGTCGCGGGGCGTCGCCGCGAGCGGGTCCCATCCGGTCTCGTCGATCGTCGCCGTGAACGCGGCCGCCGAGGAGCCCATGAGCCAGTCGTACTCGGTCTTCGTCGCGGCGGCTAGCGCAGCTGGGAAGGTGCAGTCATGCCCCTCACCGAACCGGAGCGGGGCGATCTCCTTGAGGATCTTGCGGCGCGCGCGTGCGGTCAGGCGGCGTTCTCGGGAAAGGNGTGCTTGAGGATCGTGCAGACCTGGAGCGTGACCCACTTGCTCGCGTCGACCTTCGACGGCATGCGGGCGGCGTACGGCGCTCTCCCCGCCCAGCGTCCGCGCGGGTCCTGACGCGCCAGCAGCCACGCGATCGCGGGCTGCGCACGATCGTCGTCGAGCGCTCCGGCCGCNTCGAGCGCGCGAAGCACGAANAGGACATCGGCCTGATAGAAGAGCGGGAACGAAAGCTGCCGCCAGAGATAGCTCATTCCGTAGGGAGCCGGGTATTTCCCGCGTTCGACGCGATACGACAGGAGGAACTCGACCCCGCGGCGGAGCGTCCTTTGCACCTCGCGCGTTCTCGCGGACTCCGGCAAGGCGGCGAGTCCCCAAATGAGCCTCGCGTAGCCCCATGCGCAGGGCTGCTCGCCGTTGATCCAGCACGCCGCGTCGAACTTCTTCGAATCGCGCACGAGCCGCGCGACCAGCGGCTCGAGCCGCTCGTCGTTGCCGTAACCGGCGAGCGCGATGTAGCGGACCACGTTGCCGGTGAAGCACGACGCACCGTGGTCGCGCTCGAGGACCCAGCCCATGCCGCCCATCTCAGGCTTGCTGAGCTCCTCGAGGACGTAGCGCGCCGCGCGGCGCACTCGCGGATCGCCGGAATCGACGCCGTACTCCACCAGGAGGAGGTTCGACCAATGCGTGCTCTCGTACTTCGGGCTGTACAACCCTGTGCCCGGCCAGCTCGCGTCGCCGCGTTGCCCGCGCAGGAGGGTCGAGATCGGCGGCGTGCTCATCGCTCGCTGCTCCGCTTCGCGCACTTCAGGATCGCGGGGCCCACGGTCCAGGAGCGATCGGAGCGCGAGAGATCGGACCGCGGGATCGCGCCGCTCGAGAAGCCAGGGGACCGGGTCGCCCCGAAGCAGAGAACGCCAGGACATCTAGGCCCCTCCGATTGACAGCTCTGAAACGACGAGCGTCGGACTGCCGAGCCCGCCCGGCCCGAACACCAGATCCGTGCCGACCCCGACCACCGCATTGAGCAAGTGGGTGAGGTTGCCGGCGATCGTGATGCCCTGCGCCGGATGGACGCGCAACCCGCGCTCGAGATAGCTACCGGTAGCGCCGAGCGAGAACTCGCCGGACACGGGATCGATGGTGTGCAGGTTCAGGAGCGATGTGACCGCGAGCGCGTGATCGAATCCGCGAACGATCCCCTCGGGGTCGTCCGACCCGGCAGCGACGAAGAGATTCGACGGTCCGATGCGCGACGGTGAGCCGTAGCCGCCGCGACGCGCGTTTCCGCTTGGATCGACGCGAAGCTTGCGTGCCGTCTTGAGCGACGTGAGATAGCCGCGCAGGACGCCACGGTCGACCAGCGTGCGTGTCGTGGTCGCGACGCCCTCGCCGTCAAACGGTGCGCTCCGCAGGCCGCGCGGCTTGCGCGCGTCGTCCACGATCGTGACCCTCTCGTTCGCGACGCGCTGTCCGACCTTCCCCGCAAAGAGGCTGCGGCCCTTGAGCACGTTGTCCGCGGAGAAAAGCGGGCCGATCGCGCGCAGCAGGTCCATCGCCATCCACGGATCGAGGACGACGGGGAGCTTCTGCGTCGCGAGGGGCCGCGAGCCGAGCTTTTCGACGGCGCGCTGCGCGGCAGTCTGTCCGACACGCACCGGGTCGAGCTCGGCGAACCGTCGCGCCGCCTCGCCGTGATAGCCGATCTGCCGATCNCCGCCGTCCGTGGCGACCGCAGAGGTCATCACGCCGCAGTAGGACTCGCGATAGGAAGCGCGCACCCCCGTAGTCGTCGCGATGATCGTGGTCGACTCCGAGTCGCTGTACGTCGTCTTGCGAAATTGCTTGATGCGCGGGTCGATCGCGCGCGCGGCCTCTTCGACGGTCAGCGCGACGGCGCCGCGCTCGGCGAGCGGCCGATCGACGACACCCACCTGGTAAATATCCAGATCGGCGTCGTCGATGGCTTTCGTCGCGAGAGCGAGGTCCGAGTCCGGCTCGGTGACGACGGACATGCGCCGCGCTGTGTCGGCGCAGGCTCGGATGCCGTCCGCGCTGAGATCGCTCGTGTACGCGAAGCCGAGGCGCTGCTCGTCGAGCACGCGGATGCCGACGCCGCGCTCGCCGCGCGCGATGACGCTCTCGATCGCGCCGTCCTTGATCTCCACGGAGCCGGACTGCGCCTCGCGAAGGAAGATGTCGCCCGTCGCCACGCCAAGGGTCCGCAGGGCGTCGAGCCCCGCGTCGACCGTGGCCTCGTTCGTCAGCCGCTCGCTCATTTCAGTTTTCCGCCGACCACGACGGACGGGATCCGGATCGTTGGCTGCGCGTCGGCGACCGGTGCCCCTTGGCCGTCCTTGCCGCATGTGCCCGTGGAGTAACCGAGATCGCTACCGACCATGTCGATCTCGCTCATCAGCTTCGGGCCCTGCCCGACGAGCGTCGCGCCGCGCAGTGGCTCGGCCAGCTTGCCGTCTCGAATGCGGTAGCACTCGGTGATCTCGAAGGCGAAGTTGCCTGAGACGACGTCGACCTGCCCGCCACCCATCTTCTTGACGAAGATGCCGTCCTTCACCGATCGGAGGATCTCNGCNGGATCGGTCGTTCCGCGCGCGATCATCGTGTTCGTCATNCGNCAGATCGGGAGGTATCGGAAGGATTCGCGCCTCCCGTTCCCGCTCTTNGGGATACCGAGCTTCTCCGCGTGCTTCCGGTCGGAAAGGTACGTCCGGAGGATGCCTTTCTCGATCAGGACNGTGCGATTGGTCGGCGAGCCCTCGTCATCCATCGCCGATGTGCCGCGCCTGTCGGGATCGGTCCCGTCGTCGATCACGGTGATCAGCTCGCTCGCGACCTTCTGCCCGATGCGACCCGAGTAGACCGAGAGGCCCTTCAGGTTGAGGTCGGCCTCGAGGCCGTGACCGACCGACTCGTGAATGAGAGTTCCGCCGGCGTCGCTNGAGAGGACGACCGTGTACGTTCCCGCCGGTGCCGGCTCGGCGCCGACGTTGAGCACCGCGCGACGCGCGGCGTCGGTCGCCGCTTGCTCCACCGCTTCGTCGGTGAGCATCTCGAAGCCGGCGGTGCCGCGAAGNGCCTCGAAACCGGATTCGAGGACGTCACCCTGCTTCGCCACGACATGCACGGCGAGGTTGAGCCGCACGCGCGTGTCCGTCCGGAGAAGTCCCTCGGTGTTGGCGATGAGGACCTCCTGCACGCTCTCGCCATAGCTGGCCGTGACCTGCTGGACGCGCGGGTCGAGGCCCCGCGCGACATCGTTGGCTCGCCGCAAAAGGCCCACTTTTCGCTCCACCGCGACGGAACGCGGGTCGATGGCCACCGTCGAGTGTGGCGGGAGCGAGTCCGGTGCTGGCTCGGCCGCATCGTGCAGCTCTCCGCCGTCCGCCACGCTGCGCGCGGCCCGCCCGGCCAGCGCGATCAGGTCGTCCACGTCGGCGACGTTCCCGTTCGCATAGGTCGTGCGCTCGTCGCTCGTGACTCGGATGCCCGCACCCTGATCCACGCCGCTGATCGCGTCTTCGATGCGTCCGTCGTCGAGAACGAGCTGTAAGGTCTCGTGCCGTTCCCAGAAGAGCTCCGCCCAGTCGCCGCCGCGCGAGAGCGCGGTGCGAAGGGCGTGTGCCGCGTCGCGCGCGCTGATCGACGGCTCTCGCGTCAGTGTCGTGGTGATGTGCTGACCTCCGCTCCCCTGAAGGTAGGCGATGGTACGACGTTCATTCGCCGATGACAGTTATGGTCGCGCTTCGTTCGCGCGGTCCGTCGAGCTCCGCAAGGTAAATGCCTTGCCATGTTCCGAGCGCCATCTCGCCGTCGCGCACCGGAAGCGTCACCGAGTTACCGATGAGGATCGATTTCACGTGCGCGGGCCCGTTCCCCTCGGCGTGCGCGTACCTCGCACTGCTCGGCACGGCGCGCTCCAGTGCGGTGAGCACGTCCTTCTGGACATCGGGGTCCGCGTTCTCGTTCACGAAGATCGCCGCGGTCGTGTGCGCGACGCCGACCGTGACGATCCCGTCGCCGATCTTCGCGCGCGTGACCGCGGCCTTGACCCGCGCGGTGATATCGATCGTTTCTTCGCGCTTCTTGGACTCAACGCTGATCTGCTCATGCCGGACGCTCACGCCGTCGCCGCGCTCCCGGCGGCCCCCGCCGTCGTGGCATCGCGTTGCGCGACGATCCGCGCGATCAGCGCCGGGGTCGCGTTCCCTCCGCTGACGACCAGGACTGTCTTCCGGGCCCGTGGGTCGATCTTTCCCGCACGCACGGCGGCCAGCGGGGCGGCTCCGGATGGCTCGACCAGGAGCGACACCCGATCAAGATATTCGTAGCTCGCGCGCTCGAGGTCTGCGTCGCTGACCGTCACGAACTCGTCGACGTAACGGGCCGCCAGNGCGACGTTCAGCGCGTCGGTGCTCTTCGCGACGAGCTTGTCCGCGACGCTGTGCGGATGCTCGAGCGTGATCGGCCGGCCCGCCCGTACCGACCGTCCGACGGCGTCCGCGCCCTCCGGCTCGACCCCCACCACGCGCACGCCGGGCAGCGCGGAACGCAGCGCGAGTGCGATCCCGGTGATGAGCCCGCCGCCGCCCACCGCGACCACCACGAGCTCGACACCGGGAAGATCGTCCAGGATCTCGAGGCCGATCGTCCCCTGGCCAGCGACGATGAGCGGATCAGCGTAGGGGTGCACGAATGTCTTCCCCTGCTCTCGCTCGATGCGGTGCGCGAGCGCGAGCGTGTCGTCGTAGACGCTTCCCTCGAGCAGGACCTCGGCGCCGTACGCGCGGCAGACGCGAACGATCGTGTCCGGCACCCCGCGCGGCATTACCACCGTCGCCGGCGCGCCAAGGGCGGAGGCGGCATAGGCGACCCCCTGCGCATGGCTGCCGGCCGAGGCCGCAACTACGCCGCGCCGGCGGGAGGCCTCATCGAGCGAGGCGATCTTGTTCAGCGCGCCGCGCACCTTGAACGTTCGCGTCGGTTTGAAGGTCTCGATCTTGAGATGGATGTCGGCGTCTAGCTCGGACGAGAGGAGGGGCGATCGTTCGAGGGGGGCGCGTGGGAGATACCGATCGACCACGCGACGAGCCGCCACCACATCGGCGACGGTCGGCTCCCGCTGCACCGCGCGACGATACTTCGATGACGCAGTCTGCCGAAAACGAGGGTGTACAGTAGAAACCTACGGCTCTTCTCCCAACGCGCGGAGTCGATCCGCAGCGGCATAGCTGAGAAGGAGCGTCGAAATGAGATCAGGCGGTTTCCCCTGTCGTGTCGACGGTTGCTCCGCGATCTGGGCCGTTCAGGATCCCAAAGCGATGACCTCGCTGTTCGCGGCGAGCGCCAAGCGAACTGCCCACGAGGAGGCGGTGCACGGATACGCACACCAGCGTCTGCCTGAAGCCCCGCGTCGGAGCAGCTATCACCCAAGAGCCACACCCAAGAGCGTTTGACGTCACCGGCGTAAAGGCGGTGAACGAGGAGAAACAAGATGGCAACTGGAACGATCAAGAAACTGGTCAGCGACCGCGGATTCGGCTTCATCCAGCAGTCGGACGGAACGGATCTTTTCTTCCATCGGTCTTCGGTGACCGGTGCGAGCTTCGATGACCTTGGCGAAGGCCAGACCGTGAGCTACGAGAAGGCGATGGACCCGCGCCGCAACAAAGAGAACGCCGAGAAGGTCACACCGGCCTAGCTCCCTTCGGCCTCGGCCGGTCGCGACCGCCGCCCCCGCCGGGTGATACTTCGCCCGTGCGGACCTGGGGGGAGGAGCGGGACGCAGGAGCGGCGGTGCTTCGCGCCGCGGGGATCGCGACACCCGCTCTGGACGCGGATGTCCTCCTCACGCATGTTCTCGGCGTGAGCAAAGAGACGCTCTACGCGCATCCCGACACCGAGATGTCGCACGGCGCGATGCGCCGCTACCGCGACCTCGTCGAGCGCCGCGCCAACGGCGAGCCCGTCGCGTATCTGCGCGGATTCAAAGAGTTCTATGGGCTCCGCTTTGCGGTCGACCCACGCGTNCTCATCCCGCGTCCCGAGACCGAGACGCTGGTGGACGCCGCGCGGGAGGTCATCGCCGGGCGAGCGCTCACGCTCGCGGACATCGGTACNGGATCCGGGGCGGTCGCTATCGCGATCGCTTCATACGAGCACGGCGTTCACGTCATCGCGACCGACATCAGCATCGACGCCCTCGCCGTCGCGCGGGAGAACACACTTCAGAACGGCGTCGCGGACCGGATCGAGCTTCGCGAGGGCGACCTGCTGGCAGCCCTCAGCGAGCCGGTCGACATCGTCGTCGCGAATCTGCCGTACATGCGAGACGCCGAGATCGATCATCTCGCGGGAGAGCGCACCTCGCTTGCGTTCGAGCCCCGTGTCGCGGTCATCGCCGGCAAGGACGGCCTCGAGCTCATCTGGCGCGCGGCGTCAGATCTCCCGCGCGTGCTGGCGCCGCACGGTACGGCGCTCTTCGAGATCGACCCGCATCAAGCCGATCAGGTCTCGCATCTGCTGCAGTACGCGCTCGATGGCGAGACTCGAGTGATCAGTGATCTCGCCGGCGATCAGCGCGTCGTTGCCGTGACCCGCTAGAAGTGGGCGCTGCGCCGCTAATGCTCCCGCCGGGAGATGCGAGCTGGCGGCGGGTCGGTCGAAGGATGCTCGAGCTCGAACGTGCCGAGTGGGGCGCGCGGGCCTTCTCCTCCCGCGAGATGCGGCGGCAGGTATCGAACCCGGACTCGGTGATCGGCTCGCTCTGGGATCGCGAAACACTGATCGGCTTCGCCATCGCGGGGCCGGCCTGGTCGCGCGGTCGCGCGAGCCTGTTCAATGTTCTGATCGACCCCGGTTACCGTGGCCGCGGTCTGGTGTGGCCGCTGATCGCGCGTGTCGAGGCCGAGCTCGCGGCCCGCGGATACCTGGACCTGGACATTGACGCGCGTGTCGAGAATGGGTTCGCGGACGCGACTCTGCGTCGCTATGGATCGCGCGCGTTCGTCGTCGCGGCGGACCACCCGAGCCCGTACGGTCCTCAGCGAACGATCCGCGTGGCTCTCGTGGCTAGAGGCGGTCCACCAACTCCGAGAGCGAGGCGATCAGTTCATGCGCCGACGACGTCGCGGCAGGCGCGGCCAGCAAGAAGGTCCGGAATCCCGCCCGCTTCGCCCAGTCGAGGCAGCGCTCCACGTCGTCGACCGTCGCGGCGTTCTCCGCTCGCACACCGGAGTGTTCGAGGATCTTCCGGTAGAAGCCAGCGTTCGTCTTCCAACGATCGATGATATCGGTGCCGTAGGTCGCGTCGAACAGCTCGCGAACACCGATCGCCTCGAGGTACCCGCCGATCTCGGACGACGGCTGGCTGGTCGAGGTNAAGAGCCTGAGACCACGGGCCTTNAAAGACCGCAGNGCGTCGATCACGCCGGGCATCGGCGCAGCGACTCGTGCTGCGACCCAGCGGTAGGTGTCGTCCGCGAGAGCTCCCGCATCGCGCGGTGGCGGCACGCCAACCTTCTCGCACATTTCGCGAAGCCACAGGCGGTGCAACCGCTCATGCGTCTCCCGCGGAGTGCCACCCGGATCGCGATAGCGTGCCCACATCCGTTCGGCTGCGTAGGCGTTGGCGCGTCCCCAGGCCGACGGCTCTCCGCCGAGTCGCGGCGCGAGAAATTCACCGATGAGTCTTTGCCACTGCGCCGGCATCACCCTCGTGTCGAGCACGACGCCGGCCGCGTCGAGGAAAACGCAGGTCGTCATCAGCTGCGTCGCGGAGAGGTGAATGGCTCTAGTGCGATTCCCGCGCGAGCTGCTCGACGAGCTCGTCCGCGCCGCGCAGCCGCCGGCTGAGGGTGCGAAGCAGGATCGCCGCGACCGCGGGGTGCTGGATAAGAACGACCGCGAGCGCCGTCGCATGTAGTTCGAGTGTTTCGGTCGCCTCCATCGCCGTCACCGTCGCGGAGCGCGGAGCGTGGTCCAGCACGCCCATCTCACCCACGACTTCATTCGGTCCGAGCTCCGCGAGGAGCACTGTGCCTTCACCTGTCTGATCGCGCTCGACGCGAACGCGTCCGCTCAGCACCACGTGCATCACCTCGCTCGGGTCGCCCTGGCGCATCAGGACTTCATCCGACGCGTAGCGGCGGCGCTGCCCGCGCGAGGCCAGTGCTTCGCGGGCGTCGTCCGGCAGCGGTCGGAAGATCTCGACTTCGGCGAGTGGCGTCGGCATGTCCCTATCATCATGACGTGAATACGCGCCTCCTCGCGGCGGACTCGCCGGGGGCGGTGGAGGAGGCCGCGGCCGCGCTCGCACGAGGCGAGCTCGTCGCTTTCCCCACCGATACGGTGTATGGACTCTCAGCCGGGCAAGAGCACGTGCGGAAGCTCTACGGCGCGAAGGATCGACCGAAGGAGAAGCGCATCCCGGTGCTTCTCTCGGACACCGGAAACCTCGAGGCGAGCGCGATCGTCACTCCGGCCGCTCGCGCGCTCGCACACCGGTTCTGGCCGGGACCGCTCACCATCGTTCTCGTCGCGCCACGCCGCGGGACACTTGCGTTCCGCGTCCCCGATCACGCCCTCGCGCGCCGCTTGATCGCCGCCAGCGGCGGTGGTCTCCCGGTGACGAGCGCGAACCGATCCGGCGAGCCGGATGCGTGCACGGCCGAGGAAGTCATGGCGCAGCTCAATGGACGCATCGCACTCATTCTGGACGGCGGTCGGACGCCCGGCGGCGTCTCGTCGACCATCGTCGATTGCACCGGCGATCACGTGAAGATCCTGCGGGAGGGCGCGATCAGCGAGGACGAGATAAGCCACGTGTTGGCGAGCGTCGCTTGAAGATCGGCATCGCCGCGGACCATGCGGGGCAGCGTCTCAGAGCGGTGATCATCGAGCATCTGCGCGCATCGGGGCACACGATGGTCCTTTTCGGACCCGAGACGACGCCAGACGACGACTACCCGCTCCTCGTTCGTCCGCTTGCGGACGCGGTCGCGCGTGGCGATGTCGAGCGCGGCATTTTCCTCTGTGGCTCGGGCATCGGTCCCGCTGTTGCCGCGAACAAGATCCCCGGGGTGCGGGCGGCGGTCGTCGAGAACGAGTGGTCGGCACGCGATTCCGTCGAACACGTCGACGTGAACCTGTTGACGCTCGGCGAGCGCGTGATAGGCGAGTCCCTCGCGAAAAGCATCGTTGACGCATACCTGGGGGCACGTGTTCAAGGTGGACGCCATGAACGGCGCCGCGAACAGATCGCAAAGCTCGAGAAGAGCGAACCGGTGATCGCGGACGGAAGTCAGGGAATGCGGAGGGGTGCCAGATGAGTCATATCGAAGCGACGGATCCCGAGGTCTACGCCGCGATCGAGAACGAGCGGCGCCGTCAGGTCGAGAAGATCGAGCTCATCGCCTCCGAGAACTACACGAGCGCCGCGGTCATGGAGGCGGTGGGCAGCGTACTGACGAACAAATACGCCGAGGGGTATCCGGGCCGCCGCTACTACGGTGGGTGCGAATGGGTTGACGTCGCGGAAACGCTCGCGATCGAGCGCGCGAAGGCGCTCTTCGGATCCGCACACGCGAACGTCCAGCCGCACGCCGGCGCTCAGGCGAACATGGCGGCGTACGCGGCGGTGCTCAAGCCGGGTGACGCCGTGCTCGGGCTCGCGCTCGACCAGGGCGGCCACCTCACCCACGGGTCGCCCGTGAACTTCTCGGGCAAGCTCTATCACTTCGTCGCGTACGGCGTACGCAAAGAGGACGAGATGCTCGACTACGACGAGCTCGAGCGGCTCGCAAAAGAGAATCGCCCGAAGCTCATCGTCGCCGGCGCCACCGCGTACCCAAGGATCTTCGACTTCCCGCGCCTTCGTCAGATCGCCGACGCGGTCGAGGCGCTCCTTCTGGTCGACATGGCGCACTTCGCCGGACTCGTCGCGGCCGGCGAGCACCCGACGCCGGTCGGTTACGCGCAGATCGTGACCACGACGACGCACAAGACGCTCCGCGGCCCGCGCGGGGGGATGATCCTCTCCGACGCCGAGTTCGGAAAAGCGATCGACAGTGCGGTGTTCCCGAATGTGCAGGGCGGCCCGCTCATGCACGTCATCGCCGGCAAGGCGGTCATGCTGAAGGAGGCGGCCACCCCCGAGTTCAAGGTCTACGCGAAGCAGATCCGCGTGAACGCGCGCACGCTCGCGGGGTCGCTCGCGAGCGCCGGGCTCCGCATGGTGTCGGGCGGGACCGACAACCACCTCATGCTCGTCGACGTCCGGCCGCTGGGCCTCACCGGCAAACAGGCCGAGAAGGCGCTGGACGCGGTCGGCATCACCGTGAACAAGAACACCATCCCGTATGACCCGAATAAGCCCGCGATCGCGTCGGGCATCCGCATCGGAACGCCCGCGGTGACGACACGCGGGATGAAGGAGGCGGAGATGCAGCGGATCGGCGCGCTCATCGGCCGCATCCTCCAGGCCAAGGGCGACGAGACCGTCGCGAAGGACGTCGCCGCTGAGGTCCTCGACCTCACACGGCGCTTCCCGGTGCCTGGCATCACTCCGGAGAAAGTGGCGAGTTGAGCGAGGAGCGGCTTCGCCGCGACGAGCGAATCGACCAGCCTGAGCGTGTCTCTCGGCGAAGCCGAGAGATTGAGCGAGTCCCCAGCTGAGCGCGCAGATCCACATCTCGACGCATCCGCTCGTCAGAGAGAAGGTGACGCGCCTGCGCGACGAGGCCACCCCGCCAAAGATCTTCCGTGAGCTCGTCGCGGAGATCGCGACCCTGCTTTTGTACGAGGCGACCGCGGACCTACCGACGGAGGCGCGTGAGGTGAAGACACCGCTCGCGCCATACACCGGGGCGCGGTTGAAGGAGAAGGTCGGGCTCGTGCCTGTGCTCCGCGCCGGTATCGGCATGGTCGAAGCCGCACTCGAACTCATGCCGGAGGCGCAGGTCTGGCACATNGGGCTCTTCCGGGACGAGCACACGCTCCGACCGATCTCGTACTACAACAAGCTTCCGTCATCGGCGACGGTGCAGGTCTGTCTCGTGCTCGACCCCATGCTCGCGACCGGCGGTTCGGCGACCGAGACNGTCGACATCCTGAAGAAGTGGGGCGCGAAGCGGATCAAATACGTCGGCATCATCGCGGCGCCTGAAGGGGTGCGCGCCCTTTCGAGCGCGCACCCTGACGTTCCGATCCATGTCGCGGCGCTCGACGAGCGCCTCAACGAGAAGGGCTACATCGTTCCCGGCCTAGGTGATGCCGGAGACCGCCAGTTCGGTACGGGCTAGAGGCCTTCGGTCACCGGGTAGATCTCGTCGGCGACGAGCCCGTGCGCCTCCTTGTGCACGCGGTTGGCCGCGTCGGCGCTCGGCGCGTCGACCAGGCAGAAGATCTTCCCGTTCTTCTCGTCGAACCAGTACCGCAGGTACTGAACGCCGTACTTCCCTTGCGTCTTCACATCCGCCATGTGCGCGTCAGCGACGTCCTTGGCCTTCGTTCCCTCGGGAGCCTTGCGGTGGACATCCATGAATAGCGGCATCGC
>JGI25382J43887_10000093_pt1 | contig 20537 bp, 20 predicted proteins | sample GraSoi013_1_40cm_3_FD_43887 | JGI IMG/M metagenome (IMG submission 43887) | reverse complement strand
GTCACCAATACGAGAAGTGCTCCCAGATCGGCCTTGTCCTTTCTTCTTGACAAGTCTATCTTCCATATTCCCAGAGAATAGAGGCTAACAGCCAGGATACCCAGCACGGCCGCGACGTTGAAGAAGAGCACGGGAAAAATCGAGCCACCAATCGGCTTGTCGTTGGAAATTGTAGGAGCTATGTTGACAATCGGCCCAAGCAGGAAACGGAGACCGTATACCTCTCCGAGGCCGAAAACAGTCCAGGCTAAAGGAAGTATGAGGAGCCGTTTCTCCAAGTGTTCTCTCAAACCGTTTGCCGACCGATATTTCATATAAACGTTAGGAGGAGCATATATTTGAACGAAAGACGAAATTCAGTAAGCTGATCTTTCGAGCCTGGTATTATTTCTGGATNGGGTGCGGAACTTATGATGCCTTCCCGCTCGGATTTACGCGCTTGCCGTTGTGGGTGGGTGTGCCTATCATTCACGACATTTTCCCGCGCCTTTACATATNNGGAATTGTTGGTCTTCTAATTGTAGGTCCGATAAGCATCTACGCAGGACTCTACCACATCAAACGCACAGGCNCTTATTCCGCTGAGGCTTCGGTGCTTACCGAATCCAATCCCAACGTTTACANGGCCATTCCGGGGAAGGAACGCGAGGTTTTCCTNCCGTTGATGGTCCTNACGGCAAAGGGGCTCGCGAAAGTGATGTAGCAACAACACACCTTGACATTGGAGGAGCATGGAGAATTCCAGACTGTTCTTGACAAGGCAAACACGTTACTGAAAGGCGCGTCGGTTGGCCTGCCGAAAGATATGCCAAAGAATTAGGAACTCGGTCCTATCATCTTAGATCGACCATGAGTTCAGAAATAGCCGGCAGCGCTATCCGAGTAGACGTCCTCTAGTAACAAAGGGATAATTAGCAGTCCGAGCTGGTCGGGCGATTGGAAGCAGATGAGCGAAGACCTTCCTCAAACGAAATATGTTGTGGAAGTCACTGTTCCAGAAAAAAGCCCCGCGACTCCGAAGCAGTACGTCCAAGATCTCAAGGGAGTCGTCGGCGGTAAACAGCTAGCCAGGATGAAGAGGGAGGCAGTTGACTGTCCTGTACTCGCAAAGACCGTCTCGTTCGCACAGTGCTTCGCATGTCCCAACTTTATCCGGCGGGTGAAGGGAAAGGTGGATTGTAGAGGGTTTCCTCTGCCAACTTCCGCCTGAGAATTGTGGATTGTACAGGCAAGGGCGATTCGCTGATTGAACGATGAAGCGCAGAAGCTAATGGAGGAGCTCGGTTTCTCTAGGGAAGGGTGCGCAATCTATTTCTCCCTCTTGGAAAAGCCATCAGGCGAGACTATTGAGCAGATACTGGCTCACTCAAGCTTTTCATCGCGAGAGGCTGAAAGAGCCGTGAAGGAGCTTGTTGAGAAAGGGATTGTCCGGGTCAGCAGCAACAAGCTCGAGGCGTCCGAGCCCAAGCAATTCGTGGCAAGAATTCAGGACATGAGAAGGACAGAGATGTCCAGGGATCTTGACGCTCTTAACGCTAAGAGCACACGATTACTATCGTTGCTGGAGCCGCAGTATTGGGAATTACGACTCGGGGTCAAACCGGAAGATATTCTGGAACCGCTGCCGACGCTTGAAGAGATGGAGGTTCGGACGGTAAGAGTGATTGCTAACGCGTTGAGGAAGGTTTCGATCTCTGCGGAGACCTTTAGCTGGTTCGGCAAGGTCAAAGAAGAAATCTATCGCGCGATTGAACGAGGAGTGAAATTCAGGCTCCTCATGACAGCCAAGGAATCGGACGCAGTCTCAAGAGCCCGCGAGGCAAAGGGATTGGGTATAGAGGTGCGACAACCCAAAGAAGACTGGTATCCTGTCAGAGGCACTTTGTCAGACGACAAGGAACTCGTGTTCCTCATATGGGCCACGAACGAGAGAGACGGTAGACGGCCCAAGTTCTTCCGGCCACATTTCACCAAGAACAATGGGATGATACGGGTATTCTCTGACGCGTTTGACAAACGCTGGTCCGACGCAGGCCCAATCTAGGAACACCTGACTAAATCCGCTGGTCGACGCACTTTTGTGCACTGCTACCCTGACCCGAGTTTGATGTTCCTGTGATGAATCGGGATGACTTCCGTTCAGGTCCGGCGAAACCGCTCATGCCGCGCAAAACCGCTGAACAATACCCCCCCTTTTCTGGCGGGGTCTCTCGGTGTCTGACAGGTTTTCCTGGCGAGACAGGCGATTCAGGGTATCCGGGCTTGGATGCCGAGGCGAATCTTGCCGTTTTTTCGCCGTGTCAAGAACGATTCCTCGGGCAGTGTAGGGAAGGGGTCCCAGATTTGAGACTAGGGCTGATTCTGGGCGATTCTCCTGGTATGAGGGAGACGGTCTGCCCTGAAGGTTACTTTCACGAGGGTCCAAAGGGACCAGTCGTGCGGCGCGAGGGTCGGTCGCTAAGACCCCCTATTTTTCCTGGACCATTCCCTGGCCGGCATTGATAACAGGCGAGTTCGGGTGATCAGGGCGCAATTCTGGTTCGGAATGGCCTGGAAAGATGGCGACAATTCCGGACGAATTTCGGGAGAGTTCATTGAGGGTTCCCAGATTGAAGATCGGGGTGTGTTTCGGGCGAGTTTCCATCACTTTACCGCTTTCAGGACTAGGGGTCGAAACTCGTTCAGTATTTCTTGGAGCTGGCTTTCCGTTTTCGCTTCAGCGTAGAACCTGAGCAGAGGCTCCGTGCCGCTGGCCCGAACCAAAATCCATCCTCGTTCTTTCAGGTCCACCCTTATGCCGTCGAGGCTGCTGGATATTCTGCCCTTGAGCTTACTCTTGAGGGCCCCGATAGCACGGTCTTTCGCTCCTTCCTTGCAAGGTATTTTCTCTTTGATCATGTAGAACTTGGGAAGCCGATCCAGCAATTTGGAAAGAGGCCTGCCATTCCTAATGATGGCATTCACAACTAGGACTGCAGCAATTGTTCCGTCTCTGACGGGATGATGAGGAGCGTAAAAGATCCCGCCGTTCTCTTCCCCTCCCAGCAAGGCACCCACTCTTACGACAGTTCTTGATACTTCGATGCTGCCAACCTTGGTAAGAATCAGTTTGCCCTTTCTTTTCTTAGCAACCTCCGATACCACCATCGAGGTGTTGATAGGCGCTACAATCTTCGCTCCAGGATGATTCATCAGCAACTCGTCCTCAATGAGTGCGAGAGTCCGATCGCCCGGCTGAATAGCGCCCGTCTCGTCGACAAAGATTGCCCTGTCGCCGTCCCCATCATGAGCTATTCCCAGATCCGCCTTTTCCTCTCTTACAATCTTCATAAGAGCTCCCAAGTTTTCGGGCCGCGGCTCCGAATTCCGACCGGGAAACTCGCCATCAATGATATCATTAACACCAATCACATGTGCGCCAAGCTTCCTTAGCAACCTCGGGGTCGTGAGTGCACCGACTCCATTCCCTGCATCGACAACGATCTTCAGATTCTCGATTCCGTCTCTTGCTAGGACTTGGCTCTCGAGCTTCTCAAAATAGGATCCTATCTGTCCCTCTCTGATAACTCGCTGACCTGGCTGATAACCCGACCGCCATCTATCTCGATGAATTAGCGCTTCCATCTTCTCTTCCTTCGAACGAGGGATCTCTATCCCGTCAGAGTTAACTACCTTGAATCCGTTATACTCCGGCGGGTTGTGACTCGCAGTAATTATCACCCCCACAGATGAGGAAGTGTGCTTTACCATGAATTCCAAGGCTGGAGTAGTGATCAAACCACGATCCTCCACATCGTTCCCCTGGGCGAGCAGACCCGCCGCAACCCCTTCGAGGAGCATAGAACTAGAAAGCCGACCATCTCTACCGATCAATACTCGCCGTTTAGGAAACAGTGCTCCTAAAGCTGAACCGACGCGAAAAGCTAGGCCGGAGTCAATCTCTCTGCCAGCGACCCCCCTAATCCCGTTGGTTCCGAAGAGCCTTGGTGCCTTCACCATTTTGCTAACCCCCCCTTCCATCCTAGTAGAGGATAACCGAGTTCGGAGACACCNATGATCCTCCTGGGATGCTTAACTGTCCAGCGATTATTGACCCATGGCCTATTCTCGATTCCTTACCGATTACCACTCTTTCACCGATGACCGAATCTTCGACTATCGCCTTCTCGCCAATCGACGTTTCTTCAAAGACTATTGAATTCCGCACGATTGCTTCATCTCCAACAGTGACGTTGTCGCTGAGAATCGTGAGAGGGCCCACTTTCGAGTCCGCCCCTAAGCGCGTCTGTGTACCCAAATATGAGGGCCGTAAAATCTCCCTCCCGTTTTGGCTTGCCTCAGGTTCTCCAGCCCTTGGCTCTTGCTTCTCTAAGAGTTCTCGGTTGGCCCGTACATATTCCGAAATCCTCCCGATGTCATACCAGAATCCGTTATGTATCCAAGCTTGCATACGCCCATTCCGAACTAACTTAGGGAAAACCTCCTTCTCCAGGCTGACAGGTCGGCCGCTTGGAATTGAGCGTACAATATTAGGACTGAGCACGTAAACTCCTGCATTCACAAGACTCGTGGCCGAGAAAAAAGCNGATTTTTCTTCGAACTTTTTCACCGTTCCGTTAGAGTCGGTCAAGACTGAGCCATATGGGGAAGGATCGCGGACGGAGACCAACGCAATTGTTGCATCTGCCTTTGTTTCTTCGTGCATCGCAAGCATTCGTCTAATGTCGATATCGCTCACGATGTCACCGTTTGTCACAAAGAATGGGTCATCTTTGCCCAGAAGATTGGCTGCGAGCCGAATCGGACCTGCAGTTCCCAAAGGTGTCTCCTCCACGGAAAACGCGACTGTCACGCCTGCTACACGTTGATCGACCTCGATCTTCAACCTATCTGAAAGATGATTGACCGCCAAGATGATCTGGTCGACTCCACCGGAACTGAGCCAGCGAGCCATCGACTCAACGAGCGGCACGCCAACAATAGGAAATAACAACTTCGGCTTAGAGCAGCTGAGCGGCCGCAACCTTGTTGCGAAACCTCCAGCAAGTATCAAACCTCTCAACTATGTCCTCTACAACCCGCGAATTTTTGACTCGTTAGTCCCCTATATTGTCTTTAGAGCCGGACACAGAATAGTTTGGAACTACCGATGTTCAAGAGGGGAGACGCACTATAGTCTGGAAGCGTGATCCTCACGGTTAAGACCGGATTGTCATTTTCTCCCTGTCAGATTACTGGCTTCTTTAGCGTACATGACACCCCAAGTGATCCGTTGAAGATCGGATCTACCGGGGCTGGAGTGAATCTTCAACAAGGAGTGACGACTTCAGTAAGGATCAGCCGAGCTTCGCGAACGAAACTTGCTATCTCATTTAACGGAAAGCCGCTCGCCCACCCAGTAGTATCGAGAACCGTTGTTCAAGAACATCTAGAAAGAAAATCGGAAACATTTAGAGTGACTGTCTCTCACAAAGCAATCCTTCCAATGGGTTGCGGCTACGGGACCAGCGGCGCAGGAGCGCTAAGCCTGTCTCTGGCGCTTAATCAAGCACTGGGTTCCCACCTTAGCAATATTGAAGCTGCGCAGATCGCTCACAAAGCGGAGGTAAAGCACAAGACCGGTCTCGGAACCGTCACGTCCGCATTCTATGGGGGACTGTTGATTCGGACCCGTGCCGGAGCTCCTGGAATCGCAGAAGTCAAGAAAATCATCCCCCCGTCTTCGCTGAGAGTCGTTTCAGGCGCGTTCGGACCGATATCAACTGCGGGTGTTCTGACCAACAGTGGTTTGAGGAAGCGAATCAATCTATGCGGACGAGGATTAGTCTCTATTCAGGTTAAGAGTCCTGAGACCAATACTTTCATCAGACTATCGCGAAGATTCGCAGATTGCCTAGGAATATTTTCCCCGCGCCTACGCGGAGCCATTGCAAACATGCAACGGAGGCAAATAATGTCTAGTATGATGATGATTGGGGAATCACTATTCACGGTAGTTCGCGGAGATCTCGTCCCTAAAGCCAAGGCGACCATCAAATCAGCAGGCCTCACTCCAGTGGTTAGCAAAGTCTCGAGACATGGAGCTGTAGTGTTTTGAAAATATCACCTAACCATCCACGTTTTAGATCCCTCGAGACCAGAGAGCGACTGGTCAAGGGATTTCAAAGTGGAGTCGTAGCTCCTGAGGGCTTGATCGCCCACGGCCGTGGAGAGGCATTCGATTATCTATTCGGCGAGATCACACCAAAATCCTCTCGACTCGCGACCAAAGCTGCCGTCGCGCTCCTATTGGGAGCAAAAAACCCGGTCATATCAATCAACGGCAATACTGCAGCTTTAGTATCACAAGATATCGTCAAACTTGCACGTTCAGTCCCAGCTGGGGTAGAGGTAAATCTGTTTCATAGAAGCATCGCGCGAGAGCGAAGAATCGCTTCTTTGCTCAAGCATAATGGAGCAGATCAAGTGCTTGGAGTGAACGCAAAGGCTAGAGTTAGGATCCGAGGAGTGGCCAGCCCAAGGCGTAGCGTCGATGCTAAGGGAATCGGTGACGCTGATGTTGTATTGATTCCGCTTGAAGATGGTGACCGAACTGAAGCACTTAGAAACGCCGGCAAGGCAGTGATAGCAATAGACCTCAATCCCATGTCGCGAACCTCCCAGGCCGCCACCGTCACTATTGTCGATAATATCATTAGGGCAATTCCGGAATTGCTCCGGATCACTCTGAGGATGAAACCTCTTTCGAGGTCTAGATTAGGCGCCATTTCTTCGGACTTTGACAATGAGAAGAATCTCGCAAGGGTAATGAAGGACATGATCGGATACATGCGAGGATGGGCGTAAAGTTGAGCGGAGGTCCCAACACCGAGAGAAAAAAAGTAACCGTCGCCGACTTTTCGAGAATGAAAACTCACGGTCAGCGCATTGTGATGGTAACATCATATGACTATCCCACGTCGATTATTGCNGATGACGTTGGAGTTGACTCGATCCTTGTGGGCGACTCTTACGGAATGGTAGTTCTTGGATACGACACAACAATTCCAGTGACNTTAGAAGAGCTTCTTCCAGTATGCCAAGCGGTCAAGAGGGGCGCGAGCCATTCACTGCTGATCGGTGACATGCCGTTCCTAAGCTTCCAGATCTCTGAGGAAAATGCAATAAGAAATGCGGGACGATTCATCAAGGAAGGAAGAATGGANGCAGTTAAGATCGAAGGAGGAAGGGAAATGGCAAACGTGGCCAAGGCGGTTTCGAATGCGGGCATACCTGTGCTCGGACACATTGGCCTAACCCCCCAAACTGCAACTCTCCGCGGAGGCTACAGAGTTCAAGGCAAGAACGCTGACTCTGGCAAGAGCCTGATCGAGGATGCTAAGTCATTGGAGGATGCTGGAGTGTTCGGGATTGTCCTTGAGATGATAACAGAGGAAGTGGCTAGGGTCATTACGAGGACCGTCTCCGTCCCNACCATTGGCATTGGTTCAGGCAGATACTGCGATGGTCAAGTNTTGGTTTTGCACGACATTCTAGGGCTCTATCCCAAGTTTGTGCCGAAATTCGCCAAACGGTACACGGACCTTGCTTCAACAATAGGGGGAGCCGTCAGGGAGTACGCTTCTGAGGTCCGACAGGGCACTTTTCCGGAGGAAAAACACGTCTTCAAAATGGACGATGCGAAACGAGACAAGCTAGACCTGCGCCAGAAGTCCTGAAAACTTGCGCTTCGGCATTGTTGGAGCAGGGGCTATTGGCTGTCTATTCGGCGCAAGATTAAGACTGGCTGGCTACGATGTCACCCTTGTACATCGAGATCCGTCTATTGTCCAAGCAATCCAGAAGAATGGTGTTAACCTCCAAGAAATCGACGGAACTCTCACCAAGGTTCGCCTGCCCATCAGAAAGGGCCCAGCTAAGCTACTTGGGGCCGAGGTTCTCATTGTCGCAGTGAAAGCCTACGACACCAGAGCATTGGCGGCAACCTATCGTGGAAGAATACCGTCTGAGACGACAGTCTTGAGCCTTCAAAACGGGCTCGGGAATGTTGAGACCATACAATCTATGTTCAAGAACGAAGTTCTCGCAGCATCGACCACAGAAGGGGCATTCTCATTGGGTCCAGGCTACGTGGTGCATACAGGAAGAGGGCTGACGCTCATCGGAGACACGCGAAGATCAAATTCGGACACTTGCTCCCGCGTCAAGATTGCGTTCGACAGAGCAGGGTTGAAGGCGAAGACTAGTTCCAACATCCGTGGAGTTCTGTGGACAAAAGCCATAGTCAACGCAGCAATAAACCCGCTTTCAAGCTTGACCAGACTAACCAACGGTGCATTAGCCAAGAACGCAGAGATCCAAGAGATCGCCCGTAGCGCGGTGGATGAGGGGATATCGGTTAGCCATGCCGCACGGATCAGACTCGTTGGAGATCCGAGAAAACTCTGGCGGAGGATTTTGTTGTCAACTAGAGCCAACAAGTCTTCAATGCTCCAAGATATTGAAAGAGGCAAGATGACTGAGATTAGACAATTGAACGGTGCAATTCTTTCCCATGGGAGAATGACCCGTGTCAAGACGCCTGTAAATGAGATCTTGACAAAACTGGTATTGGGATTGGAGGAATCGTCAAAGACGACGTGAAGAGCCTAAGCGGTTTGCCCGGAGCGAACAGAGCGTTTAGTTCTTACAGGCGGTTCTAGTTTTGCCAGATTTCAAGGCCGTATCACACACCCGAATGGCCTCTATCGCGTCNTTCCCCGACGGGACGGGGTCCAGGTCGTCACTCACGACTTTCATGAAGTACTCAAGCTCCAAGCGTAACGGCTCATCCCACCGAATGTACGGTTTGGTCATTGTTTTCGAGTTTTCAACTGTTATTTCTTGAGTTATGTAATCGAGGTTTATCGTCGCCTCGCTCCCGGTAATTATCAGCGTGCGAACCTTGCGAGGTGTCAACCAGTTTGCATCAAGGAATCCNGTAACGCCACGGCTGAACCGTAGCATGATCTCGGCATAGTCCTCAAAAGAATGCTTCAATGACCCGGTCTGAGCGTAGACTACCGAGACGTTGTCCTCTAGGAGAAACCGCATGATGTCAATGTCGTGTATTGCCGTATCCTTGATTACTCCAACGTCCCCTATCCTGATCGGCCAACGAGCGACGCGCCTGCCGGTAGCAATAATGACCTGCCCTGCGGCTTTTTGGGTTAGTAGCTTCTTGACAAATCGAACTCCTGGGTTGAACCGTTCAATAAATCCGACCATAAGTTTCAAACCAGTTTTTGAACTGGTAGCGACAAGTTTGCGAGCTTGTTCCTGATTACCGGTCATTGGTTTTTCCACGAGGAGGTTCTTTCCGGCTTCTAGGACCTTCGTCCCGACTTGGAAGTGTGTATGGGTAGGTGTTGCGACAGTCACGGCTTCTATTTCCGGAATGCGAAGAAACTCTTTCGCATCAGCATACCATGGAACCGAATATTTCGAGCCAACCTGTCTTGCTCGCTCGCGATTAGAGTCGCAGATTCCGATAAGATTGCATTTGGGATTTTGGCGGAGGACTCGTACTTGGTTCTCGCCCCAGAATCCGGTTCCTATAACACCAGCNCCGACACGTTTCATGTCCCCGAGCTGCCTCTTCCAATCGAAGTATAGAAGAGACCTGCTCTTTCCACATTTGAAGCTTCCAGAACCCTTGACAGATCGCATACCGCCCCCGGGCGGCTCATTTCCGAGGCCAATTTCTGCGGACTTATTTCTTCAAAGTCCGACCTGTCCAGCGCTACCAGAACGCAGCTGGTCTTTGAAGCAGCTCTCAACGGCGTATTCTCTACCCTAACGCCGTCGCTTAGGACACCGGCTTCGAACCACTTATTGTCCTTCCCTGGATACACTGATAGTATCGCACCTCTCCTTTCAAGTGTCTGGATGATTGGTGGTGGACTGGGTTTCGGATCTCGGGGAGACTCCAGTCCACTGAAACCCAAGATTGCGATTCTGGAATGGCGGAAGCGTTTTCCGCAAAGAGACAAAGCATTCTTGATCAAATCCAGCACTTTTTNCTCTCCAGTCTCGTTGATCCGTCGAGCTGCTCTAACTACCCCCATGCTTCCTCGCCCACCCATGCTGCTGATAGCGATGTTGCTCGCAATCGCATCTCTGGCCACAAAGGTCCTAGGGATCCTCAAGTCGTCGGTTCCAGATTGTTTGCAGAGATCGAGAGCCTCGGAATAGTCCACATCATCGGCTTCGCACAGGCTGGCCAGTTCGAACTCCAACGCTCGCAAGACATCTCGATATATCGGTCCGAATAATCCGGCCGCCTCGGCGGCGCTGAGCTTTGTGCTGGTACTAACAGAGGGAAATATTGAGAGAAATATTTCCTGCGCTAATGAGGGTGTGCCTGACCCGGTTCCCGCGACGAGTTTCGGTTTCTCTTTGAATTTCTGAAGCGTCTCACCGCCCCAAAACAAGGGCACGTAGCTCAGTTGAACGTCTTTGCCAACTTTGTGGCCGCTGTGTTTTTCNATCATCTCTCGAAGAATTGTACCTGTGAAGTTCGGCCTGCACAACCCGGTAAACGTGAGACTTGCCCCATGAGGGAGAAACTTGCAAAGAGTCCGAGTGGTTCTCTCAAGCTCGCTGAACTCCCTCTGATTTACGGCGTGTCCAGTTAGGATAACAACCGCGGGGGGAATTGTCGCAAGGTCCTCGACATTTGACAGGAGGGTTGTAGTTCCCGCTTTCCGATGAATTCCAAGCAACCATCTCGCCTCGCCTAGCCCACCGGTTTCCGTTCTCCTTGTCCTGGCTTCGTCGAAATGTCCTACGAGGAGGTTGGGTTGGCCGGCCTCAGCAAAGAGGGTTGAAAGTAGGAGTGCTTCNGGTTGGTTTCCAACGATGGCAANCCTGGATTCGGAAAGTTGATTGTTCGTTCGAAACCACCCATAATTTTGCGGGAGTCGGTAATCCTCGCATTTGTGGGTTAACGAATTGATACGAATCCGTTACAATATTGCCGGTCAGGCAAGGGGAAGTTGCCATCCTTACGAGATGACGGCAATAGCCAGTTAACACGAATGGTGCCAACCTTCCTCAGGGAAATAATTAGAGGCTCAAATTACTTGCATCTTTTATCTACTTGTCGTTGAGCCTTCGGTGACTGCTCGGAAAATAGATTATGAAAATCTGGATTGAAGTTCTCACACCGAAGCAGGCGCTCTTCTTCGAGCCGTTGTACCGCGCGCTAAAGCGGAAAGGGCATGAGGCGTTGATTACAACACGCGTCTACCGAGAAGCCGAACAGATGCTCAAGCTGAAGAAACTTCGATTTTCGGTAGTAGGAAGCCATGGCGGAGGAACTGCCTTTGGAAAGCTCATCGCGAGCGCTGAGAGAATTACGAAACTCGGGAACCTGATTCAGAAATGGAAGCCGAACGTGGCGGTCTCATTCTCCTCAGTCGAGGCATCTCGGGTCGCCTTCGGTTTAGGCATTCCTCACGTTGCGGCTAATGACTCGCCACACTCGTGGATGGTAGCAAGGTTGACAATACCTCTTACTACCTTTCTTTGTTGTCCTTGGATCATTGGTCGTTCTGTTTGGGCGGAGTTCGGTGGACCCATCAGGAAGGTCTTCCTCTACAAGGCATTGGACCCTGCCGCATGGCTCAAACATCATCGTCCAAGCGATACCGTTCTACAACAACTGGGCCTAGAGAAGGATCGGCCGATCGTAGTTTTCAGAACCGAAGAAGCATTCGCGTCCTATCTCATGGGGAAGTCTAGCGACAAGGAGCCCGTCGTAGGGCCAATCATTGACGAGATGCTGAGGCGAGGATTGGAATGCCAAGTGGTCGTCTCGACAAGGTACGGAATGCAAGCTCCCGTGATTAGAAAGCGATTTGGTGATAGGGTTACGGTCGTTGACCGGATAGTCGATGCCACCAGCCTGCTTTCGTATTCGTCGGCTTTTGTTGGATCGGGAGGCACCATGACCGTGGAAGCTGCGCTGTTGGGTATTCCATCGATTTCCTGCTTCCCTGGGCCCAAGCCTTTGTACATAGAGTACTTGGAACGGCTCGGTCTCGTCGAGACAATAAAGTCGCCTCGAGAGATCGCATCCAAGGTTCACAGAGTTCTAACCAACCCAGAGGCCTTTGAAAGCCAGAGGAGAAACGGAAAACGCCTCCTGGCAAAGATGGAAGACCCAGTCGCCAAGATTCTTAGCACGGTAGAACTAGCAGGCAAGCAGAGAAGAAATTGAGCGACAATACAGCTGCATTGCTGGATAGGATAAAGTCGAAGAAGGCGAAGGTTTGCGTTGTGGGCCTGGGTTATGTCGGCGTCCCACTCGCCGTAGCTTCTGCACAAGCCGGCTTTGGCGTAGTCGGTGTCGATGTCGAAAAGGAAAAGGTTGCCATGATCAACAAAGGCATTTGTTACGTCGAAGATGCTTACAGCGAGAAGCATCTCCCTGACCTCGTTAGGGCTGGATTCATCAAGGCCACCGAGAGCCTACCGGAGGGAGCTACTTCTTCCGACATAGTAATCGTATGTGTTCCCACTCCTCTCGACGCTAAAGGCGAGCCAGACCTCTCATTTCTCAGATCGGTCGCAAAGGGCTTGTCAAAGAATCTGGCAGGATTCAAGCTGGTCATAGTAGAGAGTACCAGTTTTCCAGGGACGACGAAAGATATCTTCCAACCTCTGCTGGAACGAGATGGGAGGAAACCTGAGAGGGACTTTGCTCTAGTGTACTCCCCCGAGCGAATTGACTATGGTAATGCGAGGTTCGGAGTCAGGAATATTCCAAAAGTCGTGGGAGGCATCAACGAGGACTCAACACGACTGGGTGCCGAGTTTTACAAAACTATCTTGGACGCTCCGGTCATCACTGTCGGAAGCCCTTCGGTAGCTGAAGCAACCAAGATGTTAGAGAACATATTCCGTTACGTGAATATCGCACTAGTGAACGAGCTAGCAGTTCTTCACGAGACACTAGGTGTTGACTTCGTCGAGGCGATAAACGCCGCAGCGACGAAACCCTTCGGATTCATGGCACACTATCCAGGTCCAGGGGTCGGAGGCCACTGCATTCCTAAGGACCCTTTCTATCTCGTATTCAAAGCAAAACAAGCTGGATTTGCACTACGCCTAGTATCTGCATCCAAAGCTGTCAACAAAATGATGCCAATTCACACGATTGACCGGCTGGCCAAGGCGCTAAAGGCCGGCAANAAGAGTCTAGCACACGCTACCGTGGTTGTCTGGGGGCTGGCCTACAAGGGTGAGGTCAAAGATACTCGAAGAAGCCCCAGCCTAGAGCTTCTCAAACTCCTCAAGCAATCCCGAGCAAACATTCGAGTCTTCGACCCGTACGTCTCGAATGTTACCGTGGGAAGCAAAGTCTATGATTCAGGCAGGTCCGAGTTCGAATCGGTCCGGGACGCAGACGCGCTTATCATAGCAACTGCACACAGCGCGTTTCGAAGCGTCGACCTTTCGAAAATCAAGAGCCTTATGCGTGACAGCCCTATCCTATTCGATACAAGAAACATTCGAACGAGGCGAGAGTGCGAGCAAGCTGGATTCACCTACCTCGCAACAGGACGCCCATGAAACCAAATGCGCTCGGGGGAACGGGCGCGGATCGACCACTCTTGCGTCACGAGATGCTCCGTGCAATACCCCCCCTTTCTTGTCGAGACAATTCTAAATCTGGCAGGTATTCCGGGCGAATCCCGGGATTCAGGGTGCAATCCGGGCTTAGACGCCATGGCAAAAAGACGAGGTATTCCCGAACGATTCCCGGGCAGGGTAAAGACCATCTTCCAGATTCGAGATCAGGGCTGATAATGGGCGATTTCTTGAGTGAGAGGTTTCTCCCATGTTGATTATTGGGTCCAGACCAATCGATTCATTTCACCAATCGATTCATTTCAGCAGTTAGCCTTATCCGGGAAGGCCTAACGCTCCAAAATCGTGGGAAAAACGGGTTGAAGAGACGATTGATGGATATCCTCGCTTGTCCTATCGACAAGCACTATCCCCTCGATCTCCACGTCTTCGTGGAGAAAGACGAAATCGTAGAAGGATTACTTGTATGTTCAGAGTGCGGCCGCTGGTATCCAATCATGGATGAGATACCCCAGCTCCTCCCCGACGATCTACGGGAGCAGAGAGACGAACTATCCTGGCTAAGCAAATGGAAAGAGAACGCGCCACTTCAAGTGTTGAGGGAGGGTAAGCCCTTCAACCTTCAATTGTCAAGCTGACTAGACGGCCTGGGTTCGTATGGGGACCTCAGGGAGATCATACCAGCGCTTCTTCTCCCCGACCTTGTCGCGCAATTTCCACTTGAAAGACTTCGGAACCGTCTCGATTGCGTTCAGGAGTTTGTTGATTCGGGTTTCGAGGATCTGCTTAGCGTCAGGTCCTAGCTCGTATTTCTGCAGAAAGGTCAGAAGTTTCTTCAAGGTCAACGAGATGGTCTTACACAATCCCCAATCATCGGAACACAAAGCCGAGATGTAGCCAGCGTCAATTACCTCCTTCTCTCCAGGAGCGACCTTTTCGCCTACATCGTGGTCCTTTAGAATCGCAATTAGATCTCGGATGTCCTTCTCGTTAATTTCTACGACCTGGAGTTTCGTCAGCAACAAGTCGGATATGGGGATAGAATAGTCATCAAGGGTAAGCCTGTCTCCAAGATGGAGAGTATGACACATTCTAAAGACGTCTAAGAAAATATCCACGACCCTCTGATTCTTTGCGTCCTCGAAGATCAGCCTTGTAGCGCCATGGAGGGCGTTAAACCGTTGGTTAGGCTCGTAGCCCAGATCTGTGAAAAGTTTCCTGATTTCCCGCCCTTGCTTTCCTTTTCCAAAGAAGTCTAAATCAGGATAAGCTCTCTGGAGGGACCTATGAGTTGCACTTGGACAATGATACTTTACAGCAACTCCGCCGAAGAGCCTAAGAATGATCCCTCTTTCTTTTGCCTCGTCCAATGTCCGTTTCGCTTCGTCAGATATCGCAGATTGCATGACTAGGTAGCTTCATCCACCTTATGCAAGGAAGGAGGGTCTCGTTTCGTACTTAAATTTCGCAGAACCCGAGTCAGTACGCCAACAATTACCGTAGACGATTTAAAGGGTCAAAGTTCTTCTCTTCTCAAGGTTGCCTCGGACCAGAATCATCTTCTCCTCAGACTTTCACGGAAGCGACGTAGTCTGGAGAAAATTCCTGAACTCCGCAACCATATTCAAGGCGAATGTCTTGTTGATGGGGGGAGATATGACGAGCAAAGTAATGGTTCCCATAGTACGTGAACCCGAAGGCGGTTATACAGCCAACTTTCTCGGCAAACAAATGAAGATCTCGGAAGAGGGTCTCCCGGACCTCAAGAAACAGATTCGCCAGCATTGTTACCTCCCTTATGTCTGCTCCAAAGCTGAAGTCGAAAAGCTGAGCAAGGATCAGGAATATGTCGAGAAAGTCTTCGAGGACCTGGAAGTTGAGATGGTGAAAGACTGGCTGTCTCTAATCCCGAAGAAAGCTCCAGATTCAAAAGTCATCATACATCCAGGAAACGATGACAAATTCGTTCTAGATGACGTCCTAAAGAATTCACCGAACGTGGTTTTTGCGGAGGAGTCGGTGGTCCACTTCGATGATATCCACGAGGCAGCATGTGTTGGCTGGTCAAACCCGACCCCGTGGCACAGCCCACGAGAATGCACCGAAGAACAACTTTTGGAGAAGTTGGAGACAACTGTGTCACAGCTGAAGTCCATCGAGACATCGTGCTTCTGCTTCCATGTGCCACCCTACAATTCAACCATCGACATGGCTCCGAAACTTGACGCGACTCTGCGGCCAGTCTACGAGGGAGGGAGACCCGCATTCATTCCAGTCGGATCCACGTCGGTTCGGAAGGTCATCGAGAAATATCAACCCCTGCTAGGACTTCATGGCCATATTCACGAGAGTCCCGGCCTCGTGAAAATCGGCAAGACCCAATGCATTAACCCAGGTAGCGAATACTCCGAGGGGATCTTGAGGGCTTACGTTGTCGAGCTAGAGGGCGGAAAGGTCAAGCGGCTTCAACGACTTGAGGGCTGATTCGTTCGTCCTCCGAGTTGAGAGCAAGGCTTGCACATGATCACGGAACTCTTGGGGCTTGGCATTTGTCCTGGAGATTGGTAAATCCACATGTTCTCCGTCAATTGACTCATACAGTCTAAGATTCGGCCTTCCGTAACGATCCATCAGAATCGAGACGAGGCTATAGCTGGACCAAAAGCCGTTAGCAATTTCCTTCGAACCTTTGATTACACCAAAACGCATGTCATCAAATGAGATCCGGACATGCGTCCATCGGAGGTAAATCGCCCTTCCCACCGAGAGTCCTATAGGAAAAGAGGCGCTTAGAAAGATAAGCCTGTACGTCGTTCCCGAGAGGCCTGTGCCNTGCAGGAGAGCGTTGATCACAATTGCGGAGAGAAGGACGAAGGGCATGCTGTAGGACACCAGCACTGACACCTGAGTCTTCGTCAATTCTTCCAAAGCTTACTCGCCCCTAGGACTTTGCCTAACCTCAGATACTTCTCAATACTCCTTCCCACCTGGTTGCTGCTTAGAACAATTTGCTTGGACACAATACTCGCTACGGCAATCCCCAGCTCCCTCTTGTCGTATCTAGACACGAAAGATACGACGGAGGGTTGAATGTTCTTGCCTGAGAACAGAATGAGCCAAGCCCATTGAAGGTCCTCGTTCTTTGAAATCCGTGTGACATGGTCAATTCTGTTCCTGAGTCTTTCCATGCCGAGATCGCCTTTGGCCTCGTCGGCGCAAAAGAGGGCTACTGAATAGTTGGGGAGAACTGTCCAGGCGAAGAACTTGGATATTAGAAAGCCAGAATTCCTAGTCTTTCCTCTTGCGTACAGATCGAAAACTGAGTCGCCGATCCGATAATCTCTGAAGAACTCGTGCAGGTCGGCCATCCATCGCGCCCCACCCCTAATGAGCCGTCGCTCCAGAGCGTCTACAGATGATACGCTCTCCTGGAGAGACTTCATGTAGAGAGCATACTCCCAGCACCGAAATGAGTCGATTACTTCAGGTCTGCCAAATCAGGTGCGAAACGCCGTAAGTCCCAGCGGGGAAGGGCTTAGTAATCCGCGTCCTACTCGGGCGGTATCTGAGCGAAGATGGTTGAGTAGTTTATGCCGCGCCTTAGTCTGTGAGCGTAGTAGACGACAACTCCAATCACAGCAACCGCAAAGAAGAAGATGATAGCGTAAGTGTCCGGACTTGCTTGAGAGAGTTCAAAGTCTCCATACTTCGCAAACGCGAAAATATAGTCCACAGTCAGATTTGCCGCGAAACCGAGAATTCCTAGAGTGAGCATCCCCCATTTGCCTCCAGGTTTGTAAGGCGCGGTCTCGAAAATCTGCCGTCTGCTGGCCCTCAAAGGAAGAATTACGAGAGATAGAGTAAACAGAGTGAAGAACAAGGAATCGTAAAAGTCTGTAATGGCAACTCCACCGCTACTTCCCAGAATCTGGCCAAGTAGCACGTTCCCGCCCGTATTCCAACTACCTCCAGGGTCCACAACCCCAGATTCGGAGAAGCAACCCAGAATCCCTATGAATCCCGTGACTATTACCGCGTTTACTGGTGAGTGGAACCGATCATTAATGTTTGAAAGCGGTGTGGGTAGAACACGGTCAAAGGACATGGCGAAGAGTATTCTTGAAGCTGTTAGGATGAATGGAGGAATATCGTTCGCGATCCAAAAGACTCCAAAGATCACTAGAATAAAGTTGGCTGAACCTAGGTTTATCCCGCTTCCTGTGATTCCAGCTACCGTTGTGGTCCAGAGCTTCACTCCAGGCAAGGTATTTGGCGGAGTGGCTGTACTTCCGAGGACTCCGCCCCCATACGAGAGATAACTCCAAGCGGAGAGCAGAGAATATGTATTGCCGTTTACTGTAACGGTTCCCAACCCTTTGATTGCGTTGGCGGCGACAACCGAAATACTCACGTACAGGGCTATTATCAGCACAGAAGCAATTACTAGAGTTTTCGGGAGAGACTTATTGGCTTGCTTGATCTCGCCAGCGACGAATGTTGAGGCAGCGTAGCCGATATACGCAAAGTATGCTCCCACCATTGCTGTGAAAACGGCACCCCAATATCCGCCAGCACTGGTGCCCGCCTTATCCAGCCCTTGGCTCAATGCGGCATTGACATATTCGGTTGGGCTATGGCCCAAGACGTTTGTCATACCCTGGGTGACCGTGGTCGGATTTGCCTGGCTCAGAAGGCCGAACACATAGAATGTCAAGACCGCGGGAACCCAGAACATTGCCTGGAGCAAAAGTCCCGTGAGTTTTATTCCAAAGACGCCAATCACAGTGAATACCAATACTAACACCAGGCCAGCGGAAAAGAGGATTATATCGCCAACGTTAGAGCCAAACGCGTTTGCTCCGAGCGGAAAGGGCCCAAAGGCAATCGGGCCCATTATGAAGTAAAGTCCCTCAAACACTGCGACCGCGATTATCCCGAAGGACCATGCTATACTGAGAAACTCAAGCCACGCCCCGAGAAATCCCCAGACTGGTCCAAGGATTCTTGAAATGACTACGTAGCCACCTCCGGACCTCGGCATCGCCGATGACAATACTGAAACGGCGAGCACCGAAAGCAGTATCGCGACTCCACCGATGATGAAGGCCATCGTCATGGGAGGAATCCCAGCTAGGTACTGATTCTCTGGCAAAGGAGCTCTGCCAGTATACTGGAAGACTCTCTTCTGCCAACCAAGTCCTATGGTATTGGCTAGGACGATAATGACTGCTGTTATGGCTCCTATTTCGCGGACGAGTCCTGTTGCTTTTCGGACGAATAACTTCTCTTCTGCCAAGGTATCTCGTTAGAAGGACTGATTTGCGCCTCGTAGTTAATTTAAGACTTTGCAATAGCTTCGAAAATGGCTTCCGGGGAAGAATATGACAAGATCATGTCTTGATCGAAACGAACTAACGCGTCGACAGAGATCCGCGATGGGCCGTGCCAATTCACTTTAACGAATAATATCGGACGACTCGAGAACCTACCGCCTCGGCTTCGAATTCGGAACTAACCAATTTGTAATGCGGTAGATATCCTCATAGGACTATCTAGAAAGGCTGGCTATGTTTGAGCGACAAGGTCGACGAAAATGTCCGACGGCGAGAGGTCCGATACGACAAAGAACGCAGAGTGAGGATAAAGTGGAGCGAGGATACGGAATCGCTCGAGGAGGTCTTCGACCGACGAACAATCATGACAGTTCTCAAGATGCTTAACACTGGCGTCTTGAAAGAACTCCACGGCGCAATGAAATCGGGAAAGGAGAGCAAGATCTACCATGGGATAGACCCGAAGGGGAAAGAAGTAGCCGTGAAGATCTTCCTAACCACATCAAACATATTCCGACACGGCCGATTGAAGTACATTCAAGGAGACCCCCGGTTCAAAGACATTCCGCACGATACGACGTCTCTTGTAGATCAATGGGCATCAAAAGAGTTCAAGAACCTCGAACTGGCAGACAAGGCAGGAATATCAGTTCCGAAACCAATCCATGTAGAGAAGAATGTTCTGATTCTCGGATTTATTGGGAAAGATGGAATTCCGGCTCCAGTGCTTAGGGAGGTGCGCCTTCAGGCTGCGGCGGATTGGTACAAGAAAATCATCGAATTGATTAAGCAACTATACGACAAAGCAAAACTCGTCCATGGCGATCTCAGCGAGTACAATATCATGATTCCTAACGGATATCCGGTCATAATCGACTTTGGTCAGGCAGTAACCACGGAGCACCCTGAAGCCCGAGCCTTCCTCGAAAGGGATATCGAGAACATCAATCATTACTTTGCCAGCCTCAACGTCAGAACTCAATCTCCAGCGAGGGTCATAGGAGCCCGATAACAATTGGCAGAGACAAGAATGACAGCCTTGATCCCAAAGGATAGAGTAGGAGTGCTTGTTGGCCTCGGCGGAACCGTAAAGTCAACCATCGAAGACAGGCTTTTCGTGGATCTCAAGATAGACAGCCCTTCTGGCGCTGTCGAGATTGGAGTGAAGCCAAATGCACCCGATCCCTCGGGAGCATTGCAAGCCAAAGACATCGTTCTCGCAATTGGGCGAGGCTTTTCTCCCGAACGAGCTTTCAGACTCTTCAACGAAGACACCACACTGGACATTATCGATCTTCACGACTTCTTCGGCAAGAATGAGGCCGAGATTCGAAGAGTTGACGGCCGAATCATCGGTAGAGAAGGGAAGACTAGAAGAATTCTCGAAGAATTGACGGGAGCCGCGATCTCCGTCAGCGGTCACACGGTATCGATAATCGGAGGCTACGAAGCAGTTTCGATGGCAAAAGATGCACTGGAGAAGTTGATCAAGGGTCGACAGCACGGGACCGTTTATAAGTTCCTGAGAAGAAGACGACAGGAAATCAAGAAGGAGAAAGCTTTAGCACT
>JGI25382J43887_10000091_pt1 | contig 20619 bp, 22 predicted proteins | sample GraSoi013_1_40cm_3_FD_43887 | JGI IMG/M metagenome (IMG submission 43887) | reverse complement strand
CGACCGCCGAGCCACCGTGCTCCACTACGAGCCGTGCTGGCATCACGGCCACGGGGTGCTCTACTGGGATCTGGCCCCGGCCACGGCGGCTGCGCGGTCATGATGACGGAGTCGCTCCACTACGACTACATTCGCCCCCAGGCCCTGCCGCTCAACCGTTTCCTGTTCCGGCTGCGGGTCGAGGGCGAGTTCCGCAAACGGTACCTGGCGGACGCGAAAGCGGTGGTGGCCGAGGTCGGCCTCTCCGCCGCCGAGCGCGAGGCCGTGCTGGCCCGCGACATACCGCGCCTCGTCGGCCTGGGCGCGCATCCCATGCTGGCGATCCTCCTGCGGATCTTCGCCGACATCGACGAGCGCCCGGGCATGTACGAGTACTATTGAGGCTCCCTTCGGAGGCCGGCGTGGACAAGAAGACGATACGGGTGGGCAAGATCTCCGAGGCCATCGACCGCGCCAAGGTGCCGCTCTCGGCGGCGGTGCGCGCCGGCGACTTCGTGTTCGTCTCGGGGTTGCCGCCCATCGACCCGAAGACCGGCGAGCTCGTGCGCGGGGACATCGTCAAGCAGGCGGAGCAGGTGCTCGAGAACGTCAAGGCCGCGCTGGATGCGGCCGGCTCGTCGCTCGAGAAGGTCGTCAAGGTCACCGTCTTCATCACCAACGCGGCGTACTTCAACCGGGTCAACGAGGTGTACGCGCGCTACTTCCCCCACAATCCGCCGGCGCGCTCCTTCGTGACGATCGGCTCGTGGCCGTGGGAGTTCGACATCGAGATCGAGTGCATCGCAACCGTGTGAGCCGGCCGGCAGCGGCTCACCGAGGAGGATCGACACCATGGCACTGGTTCCGCTGGGAACGAAGGGGAACTACGTTCACGTCTACGACTTCCGGGTGAAGCCCGGCACGGGCGAGCAGTTCATCAAGCTGTTCGACACGTTCGACTACTCGGACGGCAATCCCATGCACAAGTCGCCGGCGCAGGTGAAGGACGGCATCCTGTGCCGTGACGTGAACGATCCCGACCATTTCTATCTGCTCGGCGAGTGGTCGGACATCAAGGCGCATCGAGCGATCTTGAAGATCCTGGCTGAGGAGATCAAGCCGGAGTTCGTCCGCCTGATCGAGGGCGGCACGTTCGTGCCGAAGTACGCCGAGATCGTGTCGAGCACGCCGCAGGCGATTCTCGATCGCGCCGGGCGCTGATGCCCGGGCCCCCACGCTGCACGGTCACCATGACCGTCAACGGGCGGCGCGTGGAGGGCAGCGTACCGCCCCGCAAGCTCCTGTCGGATTTCCTCAAGGAAGACGTCGGGCTCACCGGCGTCCGGGTGGCCTGCGAGCACGGGGTGTGCGGCGCCTGCACGATCCTGGTGGACGGCCAGACGGCCCGTGCCTGCCTGATACTGACCGTGCAGGCCGACGAGGCCGACATCCGCACCGTCGAAAGCCTCGCCCGCGACGGCGTGTTGCATCCAGTCCAGCAGGCGTTCTGGGATCAGCACGCCTTGCAGTGCGGCTACTGCACGCCCGGCATGCTGATGACGGCCTGCGAGCTGCTGGAGCAGAATCCGGATCCCACCGAGGACGAAGTCCGCCGGGCGATCGCGGGCAACATCTGCCGCTGCACCGGCTACGTCCACATCGTGAAGGCCATCCGCGCTGCGGCCGCCGTCCTTCGCGGAGCGGCCCGGTGACCGTCGGCGCCACGAAGTACATCGGCGAGCGCATTCGCCGGCGCGAGGATCCGCGCTTCCTCACAGGCCGCACCCGCTACGTGGACGACATCCGCCTGCCGGGCACCGTGCACGCGGCGTTCGTCCGCAGTCCTCACGCCCACGCGGTGATCACGGCCCTTCACACCGAGCGGGCGAGCGCGGTGCCTGGTGTCGCGGGCATCCTGACGTCCCCGGAGGCGGTGAGCGCCACCCGGCCGATCCGGTGCGATTCGACCTTCCCGGAGTGGAAGGGCACGGAGTTCCCGGTGCTGGCGTGGCCCCGCGTCCGCTTCGTCGGCGAGGCCGTCGCCGTCGTCGCCGCCGCCGATCGCTACGAGGCGGAGGACGCCGCCGAGCTGATCGAGGTCGAGTACGCTCCGCTCGAGGCCGTCATCGCGCTGGAGCGGGCGGCGGAACCGGGCGGCCCGCTGGTGCACGACGCGTGGGGCGACAATCTCTTCCTGGATCGGCGGGTCAGCCGCGGTGACGTCGCCGGCGCGTTCACCCGGGCCGAGTTCGTCTGGGAGCGTAGCTACCGGACGCATCGCCACACGGGCTTTCCACTCGAGGGACGGGCCTGCGTGGCCGACTTCAATCCGGCGACCGGCATGCTGACGGTGTACTCGGCGACGCAGATCCCGCATTTGTTGCGGACCGGTCTGGCCGACAGCCTCGGCCTGGCCGAGCACGACGTCCGCGTCATCGCACCGGACGTCGGCGGCGGGTTCGGCATCAAGGCTCACCTCTTCCCCGAGGAAGTCGCGGTGTGCCTGCTCTCGATGCGCCTCGGCCGTCCGGTGAAGTGGATCGAGGACACGTGCGAGCACCTCGCCGCCTGCATCCACGCGCGCGAGCACGTGCATCGCGTGAAGCTTGCCATGACGCGGGGCGGCCGCATCCTCGGCCTCACGGCCGATGTCATCGTGGACGCCGGCGCGTACTCGGTCTGGCCGTGGACGGCGACGATGGACGCCGGGATGGCGGCCAACATGATCGTGGGGCCGTACCGCGTCCCCGCCTTCGAGGCCCGCGTTCGCGCGGTCGCGACGAACAAGTGTCCACTCGGGCCCTACCGGGGCGTCGGCCGTCCGTCCGCCGCCTTCACGATCGAGCGCGCCCTCGACGACGTCGCCCGCGCGCTCGGCCTCGATCCCGTCGACATCCGTCTCGAGAACTACGTTCCCGACGACGCCTACCCGTACACGGCGATCACCGGCCTCATTTACGACAGCGCGAGCCTCGTGAAGTCGCTCGAGCGCGCGCGCGACACGGCGGGCTACCCGCAGTTTCGTCGCGAGCAGGCGGCCGCGCGCGCCGCCGGCCGGTATCTGGGCATCGGCTTCGGCACGTACCTGGAGCAGACGGCGCACGCCACCAACGAGTTCGTGAAGCGTGGCGTGCCGATCGTCTTCGGCTACGACACGGTCTCGGTCTCGATGGATCCGTCGGGCAAGGTCACCGTGGACTCGAGCCTGCACTCGCACGGCCAGGGGCACGAGACGACGTTCGCTCAGATCGTCGCCGAGCGGCTGGGCGTCCCGCTCGGTGACGTTCGCGTGAGGTTCGGTGACACCCAGTCGGCGCCGTACGGGATGGGGACGTTCGCGAGCCGAAGTGCCGTGCTCGGAGGCGGCGCCGCGTGGAAGGCCTCGGACGTGGTGCGGCGCACGCTCGTGAAGGTCGCCGCGCACATGATGGAGGCGGCCGTCGACGACCTCGAGCTGAACGACGGCGTCATCCAGGTCAAAGGCAGCCCCCAGCATCGCATGACCGTGCGTGACGTCGCGCGCCTGGCCCATCACCGCCCGGAACGGCTGCCCGAGGGCATCCTCCCGGCGGACTTCTCGTCCACCCAGAGCTACGACGCGCCGCCCGGCTACGGCACCTTCACGAACTCCGCCCACGTCGCGATCGTCGAGGTGGATGTGCGAACCGGGTTCGTCACGATCCTGCGCTACATCGTCGTGGAAGACTGCGGCCGGATGATCAACCCGCTCGTGGTGGACGGGCAGGTGCACGGCGGCACCGCCCAGGGCATCGGGGGCGCCCTCCTCGAGCACCTCGTGTACGACGACCGGGGCCAGCTCCTGTCACCGACGCTCATGGAATACCTGCTGCCGAGCGCGCTCGACATCCCGGCCATCGAAGTCCATCACCTGGAGACGCCGTCGCCGTTCACCCTCGGAGGCATCAAGGGCATGGGCGAGGGCGGCGCCATCGCGCCGCTCCCGGCTCTGGCCAACGCGGTCTCCGACGCTCTGGCGCCTCTGGGCGTTTCGTTCGACGCCCTACCGCTCTCACCAGCCCGGGTCCTCGAAGCGATCCAGGCGCGCGGCGCCGCTTCTCGATGAAGCCCGCGCCGTTCGCCTACCATCGTGCCGGCAGCCTCACCGAGGCGGTGGTGCTGCTGGCGCAGCACGGCGCCGACGCCAAGGCGCTCGCCGGTGGGCAGAGTTTACTGCCCTTGATGAAGTTGCGGCTCGCCCGGCCCGCCGTGCTCGTGGATCTGAACGGCGCGCGTGAGCTCGCGTACGTCCGGCGCGAGGACGGCGTCCTCGCCTTCGGCGCGATGGCACGCCTGTCCGAGCTGGAGTCGGCGACCGTGAGGTCGCTGTGCCCGATGCTGGCGTGCGCCGCGCCGCACATCGGCCACCTTGCCATTCGCCACCGGGGAACCGTCTGCGGCAGCCTCGCCCACGCTGATCCCGCCGCCGAGCTGCCCGTGCTCGCGCTGGCGTTGGACGCCGAGCTGCGCGCCGCGGGACCGCGCGGCGAGCGCACCATCGCGGCGCGCGACTTCTTCGTCACGTCGCTGACGACGAGCCTGGGCGAGGGCGAGGTCGTCCGGGAGGCGCGGTTCCCGCTCCTGGCCCCGGGCACCGGATGGAGCTTCATGGAGCTCGCCCGCCGGCACGGCGATTACGCGCTCGTCTCCGTTGCCGCGGTTCTCCGCGCCGGTTCCGACGGACGCATCAACGAGGCGCGAATCGCGCTGGGCTCGGTCGCCGATCGCCCGGTGCGCTGCGCCGACGTCGAGCGCGCCCTCGTGGGCGAGCGGGGGAATCGCGCGGCGTTCGAGGCCGCCGCGGCGGCGGCCGCGGCGCCGCTCGATCCACCGACGGACGTCCACGGGTCAGGCACCTATCGTCGTCATCTCGTCACGGTCCTGGTGGAACGCGCGCTCGGCGAGGCGTCGAGCCGGACGGGCGCCGGCGAAGCGTCGCGCGCCTGATCTGCCTCAGCGTCGAGCACCTCACCAAGTCGTTCGGCGGGCTCACCGCCGTCAACCGGGTGTCCTTCGCCGTCGAGGCCGGCGCCATCACCGGGCTCATCGGCCCGAACGGCTCGGGCAAGACCGTCACCTTCGACTGCATCACGGGGTTCTATGTGCCAGACGCCGGCCGCGTCCGCTTCCGTGATCGTGACATCACCGGGCTCTCGCCCGATCGGATCGCGATACACGGGATCGCGCGCTCGTTCCAGATCACCGGCGTCTTTCGCCGGCTTTCCGTCCGCCAGAACCTGGTCTTCGCCGCCCAGGACAAGCGCATCGCGCGGAGCCTCGCCGGCATCGCGAGTCGCGCGGCCGTCGACGCCGGCCGCCTGGAGTCGGCGCTGGATCGCTTCGGCCTGCGTGGCGTCGCCGACGAGCCCGTGGCGAGCCTGTCGCACGGGCAGCAGAAGATGCTGGAGCTCGCCGGGCTCACGATCATGCAGCCACGCGCACAGCTCTTCCTCCTCGACGAGCCGTTCGCCGGCCTCACCGCGGCGGAGATTGCGGACTCTCTGACGCTTCTCGAGGAGGCACGCGGGGGCGGTCTCACGGTGCTGATCGTCGAGCACAACATGCGCGTCATCATGAGCGTGTGCGACCGCATCGTCGTGCTCGACCGCGGCGAGAATATCGCCGAGGGCGTTCCCGCGGCGATCCAGACCGATCCGCGCGTGGTCGAGGCGTACCTGGGGCGTGGCGCCGGTGCTGGACGTCCGTGAGCTGAGCGTCGGCTACGGCGGCGTCGACGCCCTCCACCAGGTGTCGCTGCGGGTGGAGCGCGACGAGACGGTGGGCGTCCTCGGCGCGAACGGCGCGGGAAAGACGACGCTCGTCAACGCGCTGGCCGGCGTGCTGGGGGCGTCGGCCGGCCGGGTCGCCTTCGACGGCGAGGACGTGACGTCGCTCACTCCCGAGCGTCGCGCGCGGAAGGGCCTCTCCCTGGTGCGGCAAGGTCGCTCCGTCTTTCACCACATGACGGTGCAGGAGAACCTCGACATGGGGGCGTATCTCGTGCGCGAGGCCGCGCAGGTCCGCACGCGCCTGGAGGCCGTCTTCGCGATGTTCCCCGTGCTCGCCGAGCGGCGGCGGCAACTGGCCGGCGCCATGAGCGGCGGCGAGCAGAAGATGCTCGAGATCGCGCGGAGTCTGATGCTGCCGTTGAAGCTGCTGATGCTGGACGAGCCGTCCCTCGGGCTCGCGCCGCGAATGTTGGAGGCGATCTTCGAAAAGATTCCCGCCCTCAACCGCGCCGGCACGGCCGTGCTGCTCGTCGAGCAGAACGCGCTGGCCGCCCTGGCCGTCTCGACGCGCGCCTACGTGATGGAGCTCGGACGGATCCGCCGCGAGGACCGCAGCGAGAGACTGGTGAACGACGCCGAGGTGCGAGCGCGTTATCTCGGCGTGGGCCCGTCCTGAAGGCTCTAACCCTTCGTCAACCTCGTCGGGGGAACGAGCGCGCGCGCGTACGAGACCAGAGGCCGCAGCGCGCCTTGCGGCAGGAAGACGATCAGCGCGACCAGCAGGATGCCGAACAGCAGCAGGCGCACCGCCACGAACTCGTGCAGCACTTCGCGCAGCATCTCGAGCACGAACACGCCGAAGAGCGGCCCGGCGATCGTGCCGGCCCCGCCGAGCATGACGGCGAGGAACAGATCGACCGAGACGAAGAAGTTGAAGAAGTCGGGGTGGGCGTACTCGACGTAGTGCACGTACACGCTGCCGGCGACGCCCGCCACCGCGGCCGCGAGCACGAAGGCGAAGATCTTGTAGCGAATCGGGCTGAGGCCCATCGCCAGCGCTTTCGTCTCGTTGTCCCGGATCGCCATCAGGGATAGCCCGATCGGCGAGCGGATCAGGCCGGCCAGCGCGGCGTGAACGGTCAGCGCGACGACCAGCGTGAGGTAGTAGTAGCCGATCTTCGATTGCCAGAGCGTCCCGCCGGGACGTGGGATGCCCTTGAGGCCGAGGCCGCCGCCCGTCATCGTGTGCCAGTTGTCGAAGATCTCGCTGGCGATGATCTGGAACGCCACGGTCACGATGATGTAATAGACGCCGCGCGTCCGGAACGATGGCACCCCGACGGCCAGCGCGATGACCGCGGTCATGAACGCGGCCGCCGGCACCGCGAGCCAGAAGGGGACGCCGTGGCGGACGGCCAGGATCCCCGAGGTGTAGCCACCGATGCCGAAGAAGGCCCCGTGTGCCATCGACACCAGCCCCGTGTATCCCATCAAGACGTTCAGGCTCGCGGCCAGCATGGAAAAGATCAGCATCGTGATGGCCAGGTGCGTGAAATAGCCCTCGCCCGTAGCCAGCGGAAACAGGACGGCGGCGAGCAGCAGCGCCGCCGCGAGCCCGATTTTCACGACGCCGTGGCGTCCGCGCGCGCGCTTCGCTGACCGAAAAGTCCCGTCGGTCGGAGGACCAGGACGAGGATGAGCAGGCCGAAGGCCACGAGCTGCTTGTACTCCGACGTCACGTACGTGAGGGTGAGGCTGTCCACGACGCCGAGAACGAGGCCGCCCACGAGCGCCCCGGCCACACTGCCGAGGCCGCCGAGCACCACGACGACGAAGGCCTTGAGGATGGAGAGGCTGCCCATCTCGAAGTTGAAGGTGAACGCGGCACCGACGAGGGCGCCGGCGAGGCCCGCCAGCCCGCTGCCGATGGCGAAGGTCCACGACGCGATGCGGTCGATCGGGATACCGAGGAGTCGCGCGGCCACGCGGTCCTGGGCGACCGCGCGCATCGCCTTGCCCGTGCGCGTGGTGCGGACGAAAAGGATCAACGCGGCGAATGCCAGCGCGGTGACGGCGCAGATGAGGACGCGCATGGCGGGGAGATAGACGAGGCCCCCGAACGAGACGACGAAGCGCAGGCTCTCGGGGACGGGGACCGAGCGCGTCTCACCGCCGCCGACGAGCAGCGCGGCATTTTCCATCGCGATGAGCACGCCGATCGCGGAGACGAACATCGCTTCTTCCGTCGCTGCCCGGAGGGAGCGGAACGCGAGGCGCTCGATGAGCACGCCGACCAGGGCCATGGCGACCGCGGCCGCCAGCACGGCGAGGCCGAAGGGCACCCCGTGCTCGGCGGCGACGAAGGCGACGAAGGCGCCCCACACGAACACGCCGCCCAGCCCGAAGTGGGGCACGCGCAGGATGCTGAAGATGATCGTCAGGCTGATGGCGATCAACGCCAGCACGGCCCCATTCACGAGGCCGTTGGCGAGGACCTGCAGCACGCGCGCCGCCGGCCGCTACTGGCCGTAGTCGGACATGACCGGCGCGAGCTGGCTGTTCTTCCACTGCCCGACGATGATCTTCGGATAGGCCTGGCGGTCGGCATCGAAGATGCGTCCGGGCTTGTACGGCGCCAAGAGCTCGGGGACGTCCTCGACGGTCAGGCTCGACAGCGCGGTGATGATCTTCGGGATGTCGTCTACCGTCCCGGCCTTCTCCACGGCCTTGGCGAGGAGATAGATGCTGTCGTATCCCGTCTCCGCCCACGGCCCGAAGCCCCGCTCGCCGAACTTCTTCACGTAGGCGTCGTAGAACCGCTTGGACTTCGCCGGCATCTCGGTCGTCATCGCGAACGAGGCGAAGAGGTTCTCATAGGTGCCTTCGAAGAGCTTGCGCGAGGCCTCGTCCATCATGTGCGGGCTCGCGCCGTACTGGTTCAGCCAGAGCGGGCCGGGCAGCAGGTTGATCTCGCGCGCCTGCTTGAGCATGGTGATGCCATCGCTGTAGAAGCCATGGACGAGGACGGCGTCGGGCTTGAGGCCTTTGATCTTGGTCAGTACGGGGAAGTAATCCTTCTCGCCGAACGGATGCCACTCGCTGGCCACCACCTCGATGCCCGGCACCTTGGGCAGGTACTCCTCCACGAAGCGCTTGAAGTCGGCGTGGCCGGTCTGGCCGTAGGTGGCGACGCGCTTCACGCCCATCTTCTTGAGGAAGGCCTCCGTGACCTTCATCAGCGGCAGTCCGCCGTCGAAGTTGTTGCGGAAGGCGTTGGGCACGCCGACGGTCGTGGCGGGATCGTTCCCGGCCGACCACACGACCACGGCATTCTTCGTCTTGATGACCGGGCCGAGCGCGTACTCGACCGACGAGTAGAGGCCGTCCACGATGAGGCTCGCCTTCTCGATGGTCAACAGTCGCTCGAAGACGTTGAGCGCCTCCTTGGGGTTGCCGACGTCCAGATGGACCAGCTCGAGCTTGTGGCGCGTCCCGCGGACGTTGACGCCGCCCCTGGTATTGATCTCCTCCACGGCGAGCACGCGCGCGTTGTGCGTGTTCTGGCCGTAAACGCCGATCGGCCCGGTAAGGCCGGCCAGCTCGCCGATCCGCACCGTCGGCTGCGCCCAACTCGTTGCCGCCGCCCAGGCCAGCAGCATCGTCGCTGTCAGCAGAACCTGCACGCCACGCAAGATCTTGATCCGGGCACGCATACGGGCCTCCTCGGGACGCGGTCCCGACGTCGTCGGGCTTGAGGACCCGCATTCTACCCGAGCCCGGTGGGGCCCGGAGGCCGTGATATAAAGGTCGCCTCGCCTGCGAGGGGGGAACGCTTCGGGATGATCGGCAGCTCGCCGCGTCGAAAGGAAGACGGTCGGCTCCTCACCGGCCGCGGCTGCTTCGTGGACGATCTCAAGCTCCCGGGCCTGCGCTACCTGGCCATCGTCCGGTCGCCGCACGCTCGGGCCCGCATCGTTCGCGTCGAGACGAGCGCGGCAACGGCGCTGGCCGGCGTCAGCGCGTTCACCAGCGAAGACCTTCCCGAGCTCGCCAACGTGCTGCCGACCTTCGTGGAGCCGGCGTCGAATCCCTACAGCGTGTTCAACATCCCGCCGCCTCAGCTCTGCCTCGCTCGCGGCGAGGTGCGCCATGTCGGCGAGGGCGTGGTGGCCGTCGTCGCGCCGGACCCGTACACCGTCGCGGACGCGGCCGCCGCCGTCGTCGTCGAGTACGAGCCGCNGCCGCCCGTGGTCGACCCCGAGCGCGCGATGGCCGAGGGCGCACCGCCGGTGCACGCCGGCCGGGGCAACGTGGTGGGCCGGCTCGAGATGTCCATCGGCGATCCCGGCGCCGCGTTCGCACGGGCCGACGTCGTCGTCGAGGCGCGCATTCGCTATCCGCGCCTGACGGCAATGTCCATCGAGCCCCGTGCCGTCTGCGCGCAGGTCGATCCGGCGTCAGGGACGATCACCGTGTGGGCGGGCCACCAGATGCCGTACATGCTGCGCGACGCCGTCGCGCAGTTCATCGGCCTGCCCGCCGAAAGCGTGCGCGTGATCTGCCCCGACACCGGCGGCGCCTTCGGGCCCAGGTGCGCCGTCTACCCCGAGGACGTGCTGGTCCCCGTTCTCGCCCATCGTCTGGGCGCGCCGGTGAAGTGGGTGCAGACGCGCACGGAGTTCATGGTGAGTACCCAGCATGCGCGCGATCAGCTCCACGATGCGCGCCTGGCCGCCACTCGCGACGGCACGCTCCTGGCGCTCGAGATCCGGATCGTCAAGGACGTCGGCGCCTATCACTCGTGGGCGCTCATCGATCCCACCAACTGCGTGAACCATCTGCCGTCGCAGTACAAGGTGCCCTCGCTCCGCGCGGCAGGCTTCTGCGTCGTCACCAACAAGGTGCCGCTGGCGCCGTACCGTGGCGCTGGGCGGCCTGAGGCTGTCTTCACCATGGACCGGCTCCTGGACATGCTCGCCGCCAAGCTCGCGATGGATCCCGCCGAGCTGCGCCTCAAGAACATCATCCAGCCGGGGGAGATGCCCTACCGCCCGGGGACGACGTACCGGGACGGCGTGCCCTGCCGGTACGATGGCGGCGATTATCCGCGAGAGCTGAGGCGCGCCCTGGAGCTGGCCGATTACGACGGGCTGCGCAAGCAGCAGGCCGAGCTGCGAGATCAGGGGCGCTTCATCGGCCTCGGCATCTCGAGCTACCTCGAAGCTGGAGGAATCGGCTGGCCGTGCGAAGGCGCCACGGTCAAGGTGGATGCCGGCGGCAACGTGGAGGTGATGATCGGCGTCTCCTCGTCGGGGCAGGGGCATGAGACGGTCTTCGCCCAGGTCGCCGCCGAATATATCGGTGCGCGGCTCGACGACGTGCGCGTGCGCGGCGGCGACACGTCGCTCATCGCCTACGGCTTCGGCACCGGGGCCAGCCGCGTCGCCGTCAACACGGGCAACGCCGTGGCGGACGCCGCCGAGGCGGTGCGGGAGAAGGCGTCGCGGGTGGCCGCCAAACTCCTCGAGTGCGACGAGAAGGACGTGCGCATCGAGGACGGCAAGGTCTTCGTGACCGGCGCGCCCATGCGCGCGCTCGCGCTGGGCGCCGTGGCGAAGGCCGCTCTTCGCGACCCGTCGCTGGCGGCGCTCGGCGGGCCGGGACTCCATGCCACCAGGTACTACTATCCGCCGTCGGTCACGTGGTCGAGCGGCGTGGTGGTGGCGGTGGTGGAGGTGGATCGCGAGACCGGTCGGATCGCGGTGCTGAAATATGTGATGGTTCACGACTGCGGGCGTCAGCTGAATCCGATGATCGTCGACGGCCAGGTGCTGGGCGGCTTCGCGCAAGGCCTCGGCGTCGCCCTCGGCGAGCAGATCCTCTACGACGACGCGGGCCAGCTCCTCACCGGCTCGCTCATGGACTATCCGATTCCCCGCGCGACGGACATTCCGGAGTTCGTGACCGAGCATCTGCACTTCGAGACGACGCACAATCGGCTCGGCATCCGCGGCGTCGGCGAGGGCCCGACCGGGCCGCCGCCGGCGGCGATCGCCAATGCCGTTGCCGATGCGCTCGGCGGAAGCCTGCCCCTGCGATCCCCGGTGCTCACGGCCGCGCGTCTCCACACGCTCATCCGCGAGGCCGCGCTCACCCCATGATCGCGCTCTCCCACGGCGGCACGACGGCATACACGGCCTCGGGCCCCTCGCCACGCCTGCTCGTGGGGACCGCCGGTGGCGTCTTCATCCTCGATCGCGCGGGCCACGACTGGAAGATCGTGGATCGCGCGCTGCCCCACCGTCACGTGAGCGCGCTCATCTTCCCGGCGCCCGGTCTGGTGTACGCCGGAGCGTTTCACGACAGCGTCTATATCAGCCGCGATCGCGGCGAGACGTGGGAGCACTGCGGCGACGGCATCGAGCCCGCGAACGTCGGGAGCCTGGCCGCCGTCCATCGCGACGGCGGGCTGCGCCTGTACGCCGGCACCGAGCCCGCGCACCTGTTCTGCAGCGACGATCTTGGCCGTCGGTGGACGGAGCTGCCGGCGCTGCGTGCCGTCCCCAGCGTTCCGCGCTGGATGTTTCCGGCGCCACCCCACGATGCGCACGTGAAGCACATCGTGCCCGATCCCGTGCGCGTCGACGTGCTCTATGCGTGCATCGAGCAGGGCGCGCTGCTGAAGAGCACCGATGGCGGCGAGTCGTGGAGGGAGCTGCACGGCGTCGACGAAGACGTGCACTTCCTGGTCATCGATCCGCGCGACCCCGAGCGCCTGTACATCACGGGTGGCAACGGCTGCTACGCGACGTCCGACGGCGGAGTCACGTGGAAACACCTCACGACTCGGGACGATCCGGTCGGCGCGTATCCCGATACGCTCGTTCTCGCCTCCCGGGATCCGGCGCTCATGTTCATGGGGGCGGCCCGAGGCGACCCGCCCGTCTGGCGAAAGACGCGCACGGCGCAGGGGCGGGTCTGTCGGAGCCGGGACGGCGGCCGAACCTGGGAAGTGCTCGGCGGGGGACTTCCCCGGGACATGTCGGCCGCGATCGAGGCCATGACGATCGTGGAGGGTGCAGACTCGATCTCGGTCTATGTCGGAACGACGGCCGGGGACATTTACGCGAGCGAGGACGGCGGCGAATCGTGGACGCGGATTGCCTTCGGCCTACCGCCGATCGCGAAGTATGGTCACGACCGCGCCCTCGTGGGCCTCTAGCCGGTACTCCGTGGGCAACTCCCGGCGTGGCACGTCACGGAACCTCCATCCGCTTGTGGATCCGATGGCCGCGGGCGTGATCGATCGAGAGCGCTCCGGCGCCGGTCATCACGAGGGCGAGCGTCCCGATCAGGATGAGGAGTGAGTACTCGTAGCCGCTGACGACCGGGCGTCCGGCCGTGGCATCGACGATGGTGCCGTGCAGGAAGAAGCCCTGCGGCCAGCGAAACAAGAACAGGCCGCCCGCGGTGATCGGCACCTGGCCGAGCGCCGCCCACGGCGTGAGAAAGCCGACGATCAGCAGCAGGCCGCCCAACAGGTGCGCCGCGATGGTGTACCAGGCGAGAAGACCGGCGATGCCGGGCGGATTGCCGACGCGCAGCATCAGGTCGGTCAGATCACGCGGACCGAGGATCGCCCAGGCGTACCAGCCGTGCATGACGAAGATCACGCCGAGCATGATGCGCAGCAATGCCACGCCCCACGCCGGGTGGTCGCCCATCGGCGATCAGGCCAGCTCGTTCCACGCGACCATGCCGGTGCCGCTGCGCCACGCCACGGCCGGCATGTAGGCCAGCACGTCGGCGGGCCCGTGCGTGAACGCCATGGCCAGGATCCACGCGTTCAGCTCGGCGGTGCCGCCGGACCCGGCCGCTTCCATCTTCTCGAGCGTGCACTCCCTCAGCAGCGCCGCGTGGTCGCCCCGCTTGAGCAGATCGAGGAACCACAGATCGAAGTCCTCGTCGACCCAGAAGTAACGCGGCCCGCCCGGCTCGTGACTGAGCCCCCCGGTGCCGATGACGGCGATCCGCTCGGGCCCGGGATACGCCTTGAGCACGTCGCGCAGGATCGTCCCCACCTGGTAGGCCCGCTCCGGCGTCGGGACCGGCGGTACCGTGCAGTTCATGGTGACCGGCACGAGCGGGATCGCGCCTTCGGGATTCAGGAAGTGCATGGGGACCGAAATGCCGTCGTCGAACTCCATGGCGCGCAGGTAAGCGAGCGTCAACCGTCGGCGCACGCTTTCGTTCACGATGAAGCGTGCGAGATCCGGGTGCCCGGGAATCCGGTATTTCGTCGGCATCCCGAGCCACTCGTCGTACCAGTCGGCGGGTCCGACGTGCTCGGCGCCGATGCCGACGGTGTACTCCGGCGTGTTGTTGATGGGCCAGTTGAGCAGATGATCGTTGCTGAACGCGACGATCACGTCGGGGCGGGCCGCGATGAGCCGCTCGCGCATCTCCGCCGTCGCCCGCAGCGCCGCGCGCTGCTGCTCCTCGGGAGCGCGATCGAACCAGCCGGTCAGGCCCGGCGAGTGCGTCATGGCCAGGGCGGCGACGATCTCGGCCACCCCTCAGCTCCGCGTGCGCCGCTCGAGCCGCTCGACGAGCGCGAACGCCTGGGCGGTCTCCTCGGGATAGGCGCGCTTGTAGGCCTCGAGCGCCGGGTGGCTGTTCGTGTTCATCGACGCGCCGTAGAACAGGCGCAGGATCTGCGGCACGTAATATTGGTGCACGCCGAGCTCGTGGAGCCGCCGCACGTCCTTGTCGCGGAGCGCCTCGTACTCCTCGCGTGAGAGACCGAACTCGCGCGCGATGGACTCGAGGTCCGTGTTCCAGCGCTCGCGCAGCCGCGCGTCGCGGCGGACGTAGAACATCATCTCGTTGAGGGGCAGGGTCTTGTCCGTGCGCTCGACGTGGCCCATTACCTGAGCACCCTGGGACTGCACTTGAGGAACATGATCACGCAGCGGTCCGCCTGGAGATTTCGCACGTCGTGNGGCACGTTGGCCGGGAACTTGATGATGGCGCCGGCGGGCACCACGTACTCCTCGCCGCCCACGCTCATGTTGGCGGTGCCCTGCAGCACGAAGATCGCCTCTTCCTCCTTGGGGTGATGGTGCATGACGGTCGACTGGCCGGGCTCGTAGCAGGCAATCTCCGACCAGAGCTGGTCGGTCTTGAAGAGCATCTTCCGCACGCGCTTGTCGGCGGCGAAGTCCTTGATCGTGTGAAGGTTGAAGACCTGCGCGACGCCCGTGGTCGTCGCGACCGCTGTCTCGTCGTCCATCGGGGCCTCCTGGATGGAAGCCTAGTGTACCCGAGCTATGGCTTGAGCGTCGCTCCGTGGAACGTCAGCCACTGGTCCGGACGCGGCGTCCAGGCCAGACGCTCGCGGGTCGCGTAGATGTCCACCTGCTGGAGCAGGAACACCCAGGTGGCGTCCTCGGTCATGACGAGCGCGAGGTCGTCGTAGATCTTTCGCCGCCGCGCCGGGTCGGTCGTGCCGCGGCCAAGGTCGAACAGCGCGTCGACCTTGTCGTTCTTGTAATAGAGGCCGCGTCCCTTCGATGAGACCAGGTTGTAGAGCTCATCGCCGTCCTGCATCGGGCCGCCGGTGCCGAGGAGATAGGCGTCGGAGAATTGCTTGCCCAGGTAGCGCTTGAAGTAGACGCCCCACTCGGCAACCTGCACCTTCGGCCGGAAGCCGGCCTTCGCCCACTGCCCCGCGAGCGCCTCGGCGATCTCCTTGTCACCTTGATAGCGCCCGTTCGGGGCGTCGAGCGTGATCTCGACGCCGTCGGGATGGCCCGCGTCCGCGAGCAGGCGCCGGGCGCGCGCCGCATCGTGAGGGTAGCCCTTNACGGCCGGCTCGTGACCGATCATCCCCGGGGTGAACGGGCCGGTGAGGCGCCGGCCGTGACCGTCGAGCACGGTCTTGATGATCGTGTCCACGTCGCTCGCGTAGTTGAGCGCCTGGCGAACGCGCACGTCGGACAGCGGCTTCCGAAAGGCGTTGAGCCCGAGATAGATCTCCCACGTGCTCGGCGTGCGGTGGACCTTGAGGCCCGGCACGCGCTCGAGGTCGCGGGCCAGGGTGGGCGGCACCGTGGTGATGAGATCGACCTCGCCGTTGCGGAGGGCGGCCGCGCGCGTGAACGGCTCAGGGATGGGCTTGAAGACGATCCGCTTGATGGCGGGTGCGCCGCGCCGGTGACGCTCGAACGCTTCGACCACGAGGCGATCGTCCTTCACCAGCGACACGAACTTGAAGGGGCCGGTTCCCACCGGACGAAGGGCCAGGCCCTGGTTGCCCTTCTCCGCGGTGTACCGCGGCGGCACGATCGGGAAATCGATCAACCGATTCAGCAGGGGCGCGTACGGCTGGCGCGTCACCACGTTCACCGTCAGGTCGTCCAGCACGTCCACGCGGGCGACCTCGGCGACGTTGGCGCGGTTCGGCGACTTCTGCTCGGGGTCGAGCACGCGCTGGAACGTGAAGCGGACGGCCTCGGCGGTGAAGGGCTCGCCGTCGTGGAAGACGACGTCGCGGCGGAGCCTGAACTGCCAGGTGAGGTCGTCCAGGAGCTTCCACGACTCGGCCAGCTCGGGAACGATGCGGTTGCTGGGATCGCGTCCGACGAGCGAGTCGAACAGGCCGACGCCGATGGCCGCTCTCAGCGAGGAGAGGTTCATCGTCGGATCGAGCGTCTCCGGCGTCCAGGGAATGGCGACGCGCAGCTCGCCCCTGGGATCGGCGGCCGGCGCCGCGCTCGCCAGCGCGAGCAGCGTGGCGGCGACCAGCAGCCACTTGTTCACGCCGCGCCTCTGACGGCCGCCACGACGACGTCGAGATGGGCGTCCGGCAGGTCGAGCGGGAGCACGCATCCCGGCGCCACGATCAGTCCGGCGCCGTCCGTCTGCCGGATCGCGTCCCGCACCTCGGCCACGATCGCGTCGCGCGGACCATCGCGGAGCGTTCCCCACTCGGCGAGTCCGCCGACCACGGCGCCCCGGCGCCGAGCCTTCGCCTCGGCCAGCGACGGCTTCGTGCGGCGGTCGTGCCAGTTCAGCGCGTGAGCGGGCAGGCCGGCCACGGCGTCGAAGTAGATGTCGCGGCCGTGCACGTGCAGGAGCGTGAACGACGACCGCGCCTTCAGCGCCTCGAGCATGCGCGCCATCCACGGCGCCTCCCAGGTTGCGTACTCGTCGGCGGTGCAGGCTTCCGGGGTGGCGGTCTGGGTGGCGAAGAACAGCCCGTCGGCTCCGGCGTCGAGGGCGGCCAGCGCGTGGCGCGTCGCCGTCTCCCGAATCGCGTCCAGCGCCGGCCTGACGGCCGCTGGCGCCGCGCTCAGGTCGTCGCGCAGTCGATCGCCGGCGAGCTTGCGGGCGATGGTGAGCGGGGAGAACACGGTATGGAGCACCGGCGCGTCGTCAGCGCGGCCGCGCACGATCAGGCGCACGGCCTCGAGCTCACGGCCGAGCGCGCCGCGGCCGGGATCGAGCGGCCGGATCCGCTCCCAGTCGCCGGCCGTCTTCACGGCGTGCTCGGTGCATCGCTTGGCGCCGTTCGGCGAACCCGTGTAGGCGACACGGCAGCCCCAGTCCTCCACGCAGTAGACGCCACTCGACATGACCTTGACGAGATCGAGGTCGAAGCGGCGGTGGAACGCGAGCATCGCCTCGGCGAGCCGGACCGGATCGTGGTCGCACTCGGGCACGTGACGCCAGAAGGCCAGGGCCGGCCGATCCACCGGCCGCTCCGCCAGCGTGGCGACGATGCGCTCACGTTTCGTCATGGGCCCGCGATTATATGCCGGTGGACGATCCGGTTTACCGCGGGCCTCCCGCTTGACTTCTGCGCTCCGCGGTCTGACATTAGGCCGCGCCGTGTTCAGCTCGGTTCGTACGCCACGCGTTTACGAGCACATCGTCGAGCAGATCGAAGCTGCGATCTTCGATGGACGCCTTGGTTGCGGCGATCGCTTGCCGCCCGAGCGCGAGCTGGTGCGTCAGTTCCGCGCCAGCCGCGTGGCCGTGCGCGAGGCGCTCCGCACGCTCGAGCATCGTGGCCTGATCGACGTGCGCCACGGCTCGAGCGGCGGTCACTTCGTGCGCGCCGTCGACGTCGGCCTCCTTCGCCGCGACTTCACCACGCTGCTCCGCCTGGGCCGCGTGGCCGTGTCTCAGCTCAGCGAGGCGCGGCTGTTCATCGAGCCGGAGATCGCTCGGCTGGCCGCGCGGCGGGCCAGTGACGAGGATGTGAAGACGCTCCGCGGTGCCCTCGAGGAGCGCGCCGACTTCGTCCGCGGGGGCGGCCACCCGCGCGTGCTCGACATCGGCTTCCACCGTCTCGTCGGCGGCGTGGCCAAGAATCCGGTGCATTCACTCCTCGTCGACGCGGTCATGGATCTGGAGCTGGACGTCGTCCTGCCGCGCCCCGCGCTCACCGCAGATGACAGCGCCCAGGTGGCGGTGGCCCACCGGGAGATCTTCGAGGCGATCCTCAAGCATCAGCCCGAGCGGGCGGGCGAGGTGATGGAAGCCCACATCGTGGACGTGCAACGGCGTCTCGGGCGCCGGGAGAGCCGGACGGTCTAAGGGCCCCGCTCCAATGAACGTGAAGCCCTTCGGCGGATATCGCTACGCCGCGATCAACGGCGGCGACGTCTCCGCGGTCGTCGCTCCGCCGTATGACCAGATCGACGACCAGACGCAGGACACGCTGCTGACCATGAGCCCGCACAACGTCGTGCGGGTCACCTTGCCCAGGGACGAGCGCGACGCCGATCGCTATCAAGCGGCGCATCGCGTGCTCGACACCTGGCTCGCCGAAGGCGTGTGGGCCGCCGACGACCGGGCGGCGATCTATCCCTACCAGCAGACGTACACGATCGACGGCAAGACGATCACCCGCAGCGCCTTCATCGCGCTCGGTGAAGTCAGCGAGTACGCCCGGGGGGTGGTGCTTCCCCACGAGCGAACGCACACCGGGCCAAAGAAAGATCGGATGCAGCTCCTGGAGGCGACCGGCGCCGACACCGGTCTGCTCTTCATGCTGGTGAGCGATCCCGACCGTGCCATCCTCCGGGCGACGGCGCCGACGGGCGCGCCCATCGCCGAGGCCCGCGACCTCAAGGGCGAGCGGCACCGGCTGTGGCGTATCACCGACGCTGCGGCGATCGCGACGATCCGGGCGCTGATGGCGCCGAAGTCCGTGATCATCGCGGACGGTCACCACCGCTACGAGACGGCGGTGGCGTACGCGAAGAACCATCCCGGCGCGGCCGACAAGCTGATGGCGTTCTGCGCGCTGGAGGCGCCGGGCCTGACGATCCTGCCGAACCATCGGCTCGTTCACCACGTACCAGGATTCTCGCTCGACAAGCTGGCCTCGGCGGCCCGCGCCTGGTTCGAGGTGGCGCCCTTCGGTGGCGACCCGACGACGCTGAAGCCGACGTCACGCACGATCGGCGTGGTCGCGGGTGGCAAGGCGATGGTGTTTCGGTTGCGCGACGACGCCGCGCGCACGATCGTCTGGCCGGCCCGGACGAGCCGGGCCTGGCGCGAGCTGTCGGTCTCCGTCCTCCACGAGGGCCTGCTCAAGCCGCTCCTCGGCATCACCGACGAGAAGCTCGACGCCAGGACGCACGTCGACTACACGGCCGACCGGGCGGAGGCCGTGCGCAGCGCCCGCGATGGGCGCTGCCAGGCGGCGTTCCTGATCGCGGCGACGACGAGCGCCGAGCTGTCGGCCGTGGTGGACGGCGGCGAGCTCATGCCGCAGAAATCGACGCACTTCTATCCCAAGATGCTGGATGGTCTCGTGTGGCATCGCCTGCCCGGCGTCGGAAAGGACGGGCTGTGATGAGCCGACGGCGCTTTCTGATGACGATCGGCACGGGTCTCGCGCTCGCCGGGCCGGCCGGTGCGATCGCCCAGGGCGCGAGGATCAAGCCCGGCCCGGGCGACGCGCTGATCGTCGTGGACATGCAGAACTGCTTCGTCCCCGGCGGCACGCTGCCCGTCGCAGGCGGTGACCAGATCGTCCCGCTCGTGAACGGGCTCGCGCGCGCGTTCGAGAACGTCGTGATCACCATGGACTGGCACACCCCGGGCCACGTGTCCTTCGCCTCCAGCCATGCCGGCAAGAAGCCCTTCGAGACCGTGTCGCTGCCCTATGGCACCCAGGTGCTGTGGCCGGATCACTGCATCCAGGGCACGAAGGACGCCGAGCTCGTTCCTGGCTTGCAGATTCCCCACGCGCACCTCGTCATCCGGAAGGGCCACCGCCGGCACATCGACTCCTACTCCGCCTTCTACGAGGCGGACGGCAAGACGCCGACGGGGCTCACCGGCTACTTGCGCGAGCGCGGCATCCAGCAGACGTTCTTCGTCGGCCTCGCCACGGACTTCTGTGTCGCGTGGTCGGCGCTCGACGCCCGAAAGGCGGGCTTCGCCGCGTACGTCATCGAGGACGCGACGCGCGGGATCGACGCCGGAGGCTCGCTCGGCAAGGCGTGGCACGACATGACGGGCGCCGGGGTGAAGCGGATCATGTCGTCGGACATCGAGCGGTCGTGATCCGGTACACGGGCGCGCGCATCAAGCGCGTCGAGGATCCCCGACTCTTGCGCGGCCAGGGCCGCTACGTCGACGATCTCGCGCTACCGCGGATGCTCCACGTCGCCTTCGTCAGGAGCCCGCATCCCCACGCCGTGATCCGCCGCGTCGAGACGTCCGCGGCGTCACGCACGCCGGGCGTCGTCGCCGTGATCACCGCCGATGATCTCCGCGATGTGCAGCCCCTCGAGCCGAGGCTGACCGGCGGCGCGTTCACCCCGACCCGATGGCCGGCGCTGGCCGATGGCCGTGTCAACTTCGCCGGCGA
>JGI25382J43887_10000089_pt1 | contig 21057 bp, 20 predicted proteins | sample GraSoi013_1_40cm_3_FD_43887 | JGI IMG/M metagenome (IMG submission 43887) | reverse complement strand
ATCGGCTCCGAATCTGTATGGGCTCCAACCGCCACGGAGCAACTTTAGCGGTTGGGGCCGAATTGCTTGGTTAGGACCAGGTTAAGTTCGGGTGAAAGGCGCCATCGCCGCCTGAATTGTCCTCGAACTGCCGAATTTGGCCCTTCTCGGCCGCTCTTCTTAACCCTTTCCCGCCCGGGTTTTAACCCACCGCCGATAGCCTGGCTACATGAAGGCGTTCACGATCCAGGGCATTCCACCGTGCGCTGGGTGGCCAGGTTGGTCGAGGTGCTGCAGCCCTTGAGCCTGCACGCCGACCGGCTGGCCGGAATGGCTTTGTTCGTCGGCCTCCGATGGTCGGAACTCGAGTTCGCAGCCGACCTCCTGCACGAGACTGACGTCGAGCGTGGCACGCGCATGACGGTGCAGGGGCGCCCCAGCTCCAGGCTCTGGCTGATCACTCAGGGCGAGGCCCTCGTGTCGGCAAACACCTGGCCGCGGGCCCGGATGAGTTTCGTGAGCTCATCGCGCGACCGGCCGTCCGAGAGCGGCTCGTCTCGGCTGCGCCGGCTAGCCGCCCCAGGCTGCGTCGAGCCAAGCGGCCGAGTTAGCAGGCAGCGCCAGCCATCCGTCCCTGATCGCGGCCAGAGGTTTGCTCGCGAGCAGAAGCCGTCCGGCGGCGCGGATAGTGACAGGACGGTTGAGAAAGTTGCAGGCGACCGTCAGCCGTTCTCGCCGGTAGGCCAAAACGCCGGCGGGTGAAGGCAGCCAAGAAATCGACATCGGCAACCACGGCGACAAGCGCCGTCGACGTGCGAGCGCCCGCTTGTAGAAGCACAGCATCGAGGAGCCGGACGCCTCCTCGGCGTCGACTGCACAGCGGTCCCACCCGGGCGGCATCGGGAGCCACGGCGGCGTCGCGGAGAAGCCCGCGTTGGGCCGGCCCTTCTTCCAGGGCAGCGGCACACGGCATCCGTCGCGCCCAGGGTGACGGCCTTCGCTGTGCACGAACAGCGGGTCCTGTCGCGCTTCGGGCGGCAAGTCCGCCTCTTCGAGCCCGAGCTCGTCGCCCTGATAGAGAAAAACCTGTCCCGGCAGGCCGAGTAGAAGCAGCAGCGCGGCTCGCGCGCGCTCGATTCCGATGGAGCCGCCACCGAGACGTGTGACGTGGCGGACCACGTCGTGGTTGGAAAGGGTCCAGCTCGGCGCAAACCCTGGTCCACGCAAAGCATTCATGTCGATCTCGATCGAGCGCCGCCACAAATTCGCGTCCCAGCGTGCGCGAATCAACGCGAACGCCATGTTGAGCTGGTCCGGAAGGATGTACCGCGACTGCCGCTGCGGCTCGAAGATCTCACCGACCAGCACGCGATCGGGCTCGTACTCGTTCAGGATCTGCCGCCATCTTCGGTATACCCCGTGGACCTGCGGCTGATCGATGATCAGAAAAGCAGGGTCGGGACGAAGCATGCCGCTCAACTGGTCTTTCACCATCGGCACGTCGGCCAGGTCTCTGCGCTTGAAAAGCGCGGAGGCGACGTCGATGCGATATCCGTCTGCGCCCCGGTCGAGCCAGAACCTCACGATTTTCTCGAACTCTGCAGGGACCTCTGGATTCCACCAGTTGAGGTCGGGCTGCTCGGGCGCGAAGAGGTGCAGGTACCACTGGCCGCTCGGCTCGTCGCGGGTCCAAGCCGGGCCGCCGAATGCGGACCGCCAGTTGTTGGGGGGCGATCCGTCCGCCTTGCCGTCGGCAAAGTGATAGAAGGCGCGATGCGGGTCGTCGCGCGAGCTCAGTGCCGCCTGGAACCAGGGATGCTGGTCGGAGGTGTGATTGGGCACCAGGTCGCACAGGACCTTCATCCGGAGCTCGTGGACGCGCGCCACGAGCTGGTCGAAGTCGTCCAGCATGCCGTATTCAGGGTTGACGTCGTAGTAGTCGGATACGTCGTAGCCATGGTCCTTTTGGGGTGACGGATAGAAAGGCGTGAGCCACAAGGCTTCGACGCCCAAATGCTTCAGATAGTCGAGCCTGGATGTGATGCCGGGCAGGTCACCGATTCCGTCGTCGTTGGAATCAGCGAAGCTGCGAACGTAGACCTCGTAGAAGGCCGCGCCGCGCCACCAGGGCCGCGTCAACCGACGTTTCGCTTCATCCAAGTGTTGAGCGGGCCCGCGTCGTCGAACACCTTCACGATCTGCTTGCGGGCCGCGGCCGTGCCCAGCCAGGGCTGCAGCCCGAAGTTCTTGTAGATGTAGATGAGCTTTCGCCTCAGCAGGCGTTCGCGCGGGTGGTCCTGCGGAAAGCCTGCCGGCACGCGCTTGAGCTCCTCGCCGCCGATTTGGTATCCGGCCCGCTGCAGCTTGGCCACGATCGCAACCAGTTGCGCACCCGTGGTCTCGGCCGCAACCTTCTTCCGATACTTGTTGAGCTCCTCGGGCGTGAACTCGTAGCGGCCCGAGGCAACCGTGAGGCCGCGCGCGTCGAGCGACAGGTACCCCCCGTTGCCCTCCATGCCCGCATACCCCGCAATGTTCGTCTTGTACGGCGACTTGTCCTTCGAGAATCGGATATCGCGGTTGGGGCGAAACACCTTTCCGGGCCCGTAATCCGCCTCGAGCGACTCGATCAGCGCCACCATCGGGCCCTTGACCACCTTTTCGTAGATGGAGCGGTGGGCGTCGAAATACTTCTTGGAGTTGTCCAGCTCGAGACCGATGAAGAAGCGCTGGCACTCCTCGGGCCAGCCGCGGAACGTAGTTGCCATCGGTCGGCAAAAGGATATCGCTTGATCGAAACAACGAAAATAGCGCGATGGCTGTGGGGGTCGCGCAAGCCGCAATCGAAACGCACGGGCTACACCGGCCAAGCCTCGACGACGTGTTCTTGCGCAAGACCGGCCGCTCGCTGCGCGAGGTCGCGGCATGAAGCTCCTGCGCGACACCTGGCTCGTGTTCGGCCGTTACTTCTGGATCTTCATCCACAACCCTGCATGGGTCGTCATCGGTGTCGTCCAGCCGCTGCTCTACCTGCTCCTCTTCGCCCCCTTGCTGAAGAAGATTCAGTCGGCGCCCGGTTTCCCCAGGGGAGGGGCATACAACGTGTTCGTGCCTGGGCTGCTAGTCCAGCTGGGATTGTTCGGAGCCGCCGGCGTGGGCTTCAGCCTCATCGCCGAGCTGCGAATGGGGGTGGTCGAGCGGCTGCTGACGGCATCGGTCGCGTATGCGGTCGCGCTGTGGACGCGAAGCGAGAACAGCTACGCCCCGATCATCTTCACAGCCACCCTGCCAATCCTGCTGCTGTCTGGAGTCTTGCTGCCGTTGAGCTTTGCGCCACAGTGGCTGCGCAACATCGCCGCCGCCAACCCACTCTCGTACGCGGTCGACGCGGCGCGAGCCGTGTTCCTTGCTCACCTGAGCGATCCGAGCGTGATCAAGGGCGTCGCGATCATGGCCGTCCTCTGCCTCATCTCGATATTGATCGGCGCGCGCGCGTTCGGCCGCGCGGTGGCTTGACCGCCCGGACGTTTCACCTGCGATCGGGCGAGATCGCCGCGGAGCTGACTGGCTCGCCGCAAGGCCGGCTGGTGGTCGGGATTCCCGGCCTCTCGGCCAACCTGCGCAGCTTCGACGTCATCTTCGAAACGCTCGATCCCGCCGGGCACTGGATGCTTGCCTACGACCCACGGGGTCGCGGTCGCAGCGAGAAGACGCCGCCCGGCACATATGGCTGGCCGGCACATGCGCGAGATGTGGTCGAGATGGCGGATCAGCTGGACGCCGATTCCTTCGATCTCGTCGGCTGGTCGATGGGGACCTGGATCGCGATGGTTGTATGTGCATTGGCGCCCGGCCGCGTGCGGAGACTCGTGCTCATCGATGGCGGCGGCACGCCGGATGCCAGCTCTGTCGCGCCTGTCTACGCGGGACTCGAACGCCTGGCCACGACGTATCCATCTCGCGCGGCTTTCTTCGAGCTGGCGAAGAGACTGCCGATGTACGCGCCGTGGCCCCCATGGGAGCGTCTGTTCGACTACGAGCTGGAGGATGTGCAGGGCGGGGTTCGCGCTCGAACATCAAGGGACGCGCCGTGGGAGGACGAGGCCTACCGCAAGACGCACGATCCATACGCGCTCTGGGCGGCGGTGACAATGCCGTGTCTGCTGGTGCGCGCGAAGCAGGAGATCCTGCCGGGCATGGGCCACATCCTCAGCCCGGCCGACGCCGCAAGGTTCGCGCGCGAGGTTCCGCAGTCAAAGGTGGTCGAGGTTGATACCAACCACTACGCCGTCGGCGTTCACCCGGAAACAGCTCGCGCTATCGCGGAGTTTCTGAGCTAACTTTCGAAGGGAAGCAGAAATTCACGTTCTGCGTCCCACATCTCGTCGAAGAGCCGATCCATCTCCTCGAGCGAACACACAGCAGCCGTCAGAGGATCGATCATCAATGCGTACTTCGCCTTCTGCCGGTCGCGCTCGAGAAGCGCCTCCACGACCAGCTCATGCACCGCCATGTGGGCGCGGTTGAGCGCGGCCAGCTGCTCTGGCAGGCTGCCGAAATGAACCGGCTGGACGCCCTCCTGGCTGACGCGGCATTCCACCTCCACGCAGCCGCCGCTCGGCAGGTTCTCGATGGCGCCGTCATTGATCACGTTTCCGTGGATGCTCGTCGCGCGACCGAGCTCCATCGCTTCGATGATCCACGAGGCGTATTCGTGCCTCGTGGCCTTCGGTATCTCGGCCTCGCCGCGCAGCATCGCGTGAATGCGCTCGTCGTTCTCACGCCTCCATCGCGGCCAGTTGTTGGCGTAGAAGCCACTCTCGCCCAGGTAACCGGCACGGGCGTACTTAGCGATGAGGTCTGGACGCTTGCGGAAGTACGGGACGTACTCCGAAAAGTGCCCGCTGGACTCGGTCACGAACGCTCCGAGGTGGAGCATAACCTCGAAGCGCACGGGGTCCTGTTCGTAGATCTCTGGATCGGCCGCGCGGCGGCGTAGCGTCGGGTAGAGATCGTCTCCGTCGTGCTCCAGCTTGGTGAACCAGGCGTTGTGGTTGATCCCCGCACATTTCCAGTCGAGCTCCTCGTATGGGACCTGCAGGTAATCGGCAAGGAGCCGCGATGTGCCCTGGACGCTGTGACACAGGCCGATGACCGGCAGCGAGGTGGACCGCGACGCCGCGAGCGTGAGTATCGACATCGGGTTCGTGTAGTTGAGGACGGTCGCCTCGGGCGCGATCCGAGTGACGTCCGCCACGATGTCCAGCCAGGCCGGCCCCGTGCGCAGTGCTTTGAAGATTCCGCCCGGCCCGATGGTGTCGCCAATACACTGGTCGACGCCATACCGAAGGGGAATGTCGTAGTCGGCGCGAACGTTCTGCAAGCCGGCGACCTCGATCGAGTTGACGATGTAGTCGCTGTCCTGGAGCACCTCGCGCCGGTCGGTCGATGCCACCACCGTCCATCGCTTGCCGGACAGGTCGACCAGCCGCTCGGCGATCTGGCGCGCGAGCTCGAGGCGTCCGTCGTCGATGTCGACGAGGGCGAAAACCCCGTCATCTAGGCCGTCGATGGCGAGGGTGTCGGTGATGACCTGGCGCGCGAACACCGCGCTGCCGGCTCCTATCATCGTCACCTTCGGCATCGCGCCCTGAATTTTAGCCGGGTGTCGATTTACGCCCCGCGTGGCCCGACTTCAAGATAAAAACGTGGTAGGACTGCACAGGAGGTAGTGAGAAATGGCGACAGTGGTCGCAGACATGTCGATGTCGCTGGACGGATTCATCGCGGATCCCAATGACTGGCATCCCGTTCTTCGCCAACCTTCGCGACACGCCGATCTTGCTGGACGACCCCGAGTGACCCAGGGCCTGCATGTCACGCATCTGCAGTACCGCGTGCGGCGGTCCTCTACCTGAAAATATCGTGTAATAACGTAATCATGGCTGCCACGGCGGGCCGGAGGGCTGCGCAACCGAGGCCGGCGCGCGATCACTGTCTGGCGCCGGCGCGAACGGCGGACGCTCCGACGGGCGGCCACCGCTATACGCGCATGTTTCCCGAGCTGCCGCATCTCACGATCGATCCCACGTTGCTGCACGCGATCGGGCGTGCCGGCGGCGCTTGCGACAGCGCTCGCGCTTCGCGGGAGCAGGCGCGGACAGTGGCGGCCGGCTGGCCTGTCTTCGGACAGTTCATTGCTCACGACATCACTGCCGACCGCTCACCTGTGACCCACCACGATGACGAAGCGCTGATCCAGAACATTCGCAGCGCCCGGCTCGACCTTGAATGTCTCTACGGCGATGCCCCCGTCGGCAATCCCTTTCTTGTCAGCCGCAAAGATCCGGCCAAGCTTCTCTTGGGCTTCAACGACAAGGGTCTCCCGGATGACCTGCCCCGAAACCACGAGGGCACGGCTCTCGTGGGCGACCCTCGCCAGGACGTGCACCTGCTCGTGTCGCAGATGCAGGTGGCGATGATCAAAGCTCACAACCGCCTCGTCGACCGCTTGAGGCAAGACGCCGTCCACGAAGCCGACCTGTTCACCGAGTCGCGCCGGGCCTTGACGTGGCACTACCAATGGCTCGCCGTCTACGACTTCCTGCCCGTTGCGATCGGCGAGCATCGAATGCGCAAGTTGCTGGAGGAGGGGCCACGCTTCTTCCGGCCCAGCGGTGCTGTCGCGATTCCGTTCGAGTTTGCCGACGCCGCCTACAGGTACGGGCACTGCCAGATGCGGCAGACATATCAGGTCCAGCGCGGCGGCGACGAGCTGAAGCTGTTCCCGGACCTGATCGGCTTTCGTCCCGTCCCCGCCAATCGCGTGATCGACTGGAGCCTCCTCTTCGACATGCTTGGTGAGCCNCCAGCATTGCGCTCCCGGCCCATTGACGCGTGCCTGCCTGACGCGCTCCTCAATCTCCCCGTCGCGATCACGGGAGAGCTCGACGATCACGACTACGAATCACTGGCAGTGCGCGACCTGCAGCGCGGTGTCGCGACCGGGCTGCCTTCTGGCGAATCGATCGCTCGGCTGGTTGGGGAGGAGCCGCTGCGCCCCGACGAGGTAGGCCTGAGCGGCTTCGNTTGGTCGGGCGAGACCCCGCTCTGGTACTACCTGCTCAAAGAGGCGGAGGTTCGCGAAGACGGGGAGCGACTGGGACCGGTGGGCTCCTTGATCGTCGGCGAGGTGTTGCTCGGAATCGTCGATGGCGATCCCGAGTCTTTTCGGAGCGTCGACCCAACCTGGCAACCGACCCTCCCGAGCCGCACTCGGGGACGGTTCACCGTCGGCGACCTTCTCGCGTCGCCTTAGCGAACCATCAGGGTGCGATTTTGAGGAGGCTGATCAGCCCGTCGCGAAGCGTGAATCTATAGCGGAGGTCGGCCGTTCTCCCTGGGAAGTTTCCAGTCAATCTGATCCTGGCGACATAGCGATCGCCCCCGATTCGTTGCCCTCCGCGAACCTTGACCGTGTACTGGTATTTATTCGCGGGTCCCTCCCACCACCGGCGAATCTCTGCGTGTCCGCGCCAGTTGCGTCCCTCATCGGTGACCTCCGCGTCTTCCGCAAAGCAGGCGACGAGCGCGTCCGCGTCTGACGAGTCGGCAGCCCGCAGGTAGCCGGCGACAACGGCCGGGAGATTCATCCGCGCTCGATCAATGTCGACCCGATTCCCGCGCATCGGCACACCCTCACTCAGCAGCAGTTGGCGTTGCCTCTGTCCCTTTGGAATCGTCCCGTCAGCCCGAATGACGCGATACCACGGAAGGCCTTCGTGAGTTGTGGCCAATATGCGCCCGACGAGCCGAGGCGCCTCCGGATCGATTTCGCCATAGCTGCGAACGGAACCTTCAGGAATCTGTCGAATTCGGGCGATGATGCCCGCGATTCGCGACTCGTGACTCAAGTGCGCACCCTCGCGACATAGATAAGCTCAGGACTTTTCGCGGACACCGGGCTGCAGTCCCAGTCGCCGTACACGTGCTCGACCTCGAGGCCTGAGTCGGCGAGCGAGGCCGAGATTTGCTCATGAGTCCGGAACGCGAGCACGCTGTCTTCGCGTACCACCCGGCCGGTAGGGAATCGGTGGTAGAAGGTGTAGTCGACCATCCCGTCGCGGACCGACGCGAAGTCGTACCAGGTTTCGATTTGGCCGGCCGGCGCCTCGGTTACTCGTCGCGAGTCTTGCCAGGTCCATGATTCCCACGGCCTCGGCGTCGGGTTGCGAGTCTCAAACGCCAGCCGCCCGCCAGGCCGGAGCACGCGCCGGATGTGGCGCAGGGCGTCGCGCCAGTCCGTTTCACGGATGAAGAATTGCGCGACGTGGCCGGTCATCAGGGCGAGGTCGGCCTCCTGCTGCCACAGCACTTCCGTGCCTCCGTCAACCCAAAGCACCGCGTCGGCCCCTGGTTTGCCGCGGGCGACTGCCAGCATCTGCGGCGATGGGTCGATACCGGTGACCCGGAAGCCGCGCGCAGCGAGGATCAGCGCCAGCCGGCCGGTTCCGCATCCGATATCGACGACGTCGACGGGAGCGAGCTCCGTTGTCAGCTGAACGTAGAAAGGGGTGTCCTCCACGTGCAGGTTGACGGCGTCGTACAGGGCTGCCAGCTGCGGATCGTCAAACACGGCGGTAGGTGAAGCTGCTCAGCCGCCGAAGAACCGCAGCATCCCGAGCGGCTCCCACATGTTCGCCCTGTCGAAGTAGTCGCGGCATCGGACGATCTTTCCGTTCGCGACCTCCGCCACAGCACAGCCCCTGCGTTCGAAGGGCCGGCCGTTGGGCGGCTCGCCGCGGATGGGAGCTCCGGTCCAGGTTCCGTGAGAGTCCCATTCCACGACGACTGTATTCCCGGACACGATGACGTTTGTCGCCTCCACCCGTCCGTCCGGGAACGCGCCTCGCCAGTTCCGCAGGCCCTCGAGAACCTCCTGCCGGCTCCTCTGCGTCCTGGTTTTGCCGAACGCCACGAACTCGTACTCGCAGTCGGNGGCGAACTGCGCGGCCGAGCGTTCGAGATCACCAGCGTTGAACGCGTCATAGAACTCNCGCAGGACTCGTTCTTGCTCCGTCACCTAGCCGGGAACTCCTGGTTCGACTTGCCGCAGAAATGCATTGACGTTTCGCAGAAACTCCTGAGGCTGCTCCGCAAAGCAAAGGTGTGAGGCATCTTCGATGATCACCAGCTGCGAGTCCTTGATGCGGCGCTGCATGTCCTCGAGATGAGCCGGCCTGCATTCGTCATAGCGACCGCCGATCAGCAACGTCGGCACGCGGATCTGGTCGAGCCGATCGCTAACATCCCAGTCCTTGATTGTGCCGACCACGGTGAACTCGCTGGGGCCATTCATGTAGTTGTAGACCTGATATCCGGCCTCGGCAAACGAGCGCTCCAATCCCTTCGGCCACGGATCGAGCCGGCAGACGTGTTGCTTGTAGAAGCCGAGAATCGCGCACTGGTATTCGGGGCATGCAGTGAAGCCGGACTGCTCATGGCGGCGAATCGTCTGCTGAACACTTTCGGGCTGAGCAGCCAGCAGTTCAGCGCATTCACGAATCCAGCGCGGGATGCTGGCCGGACTTCCGCACAGGATCAGACTCTCCAGGTCAGGCTTTCGGTCCAGTACGTACTGCATNGCGAGCATTCCGCCCCAGGAATTGCCGAAGAGGTGCAAGCGTTGCAGCTGTAGCGCCTCCCGTACCAGAGCCAGCTCCTCGACGAAGCGATCTACCGTCCAGAGGGAATTGTCATCCGGCCGGTCCGAATTCCCGCAACCCAGTTGATCGTAAAAGATGACCTCGCGTTGGCCGGCGAGATCCTCCAGGCGTTCCAGGTAGAAGTGGGTGAAACCAGGGCCCCCATGAAGGCAAAGAAGTGGGATTCCACCTTCGCCCATCCTGCGATACCAGACTCGACCACCGGGAACGTCGACGTAGCCCTCTGCAGCCATTGTTACGCACTCCCGTTACGAGCCGATGACACGTAGCCGCTGTCTGGAGAGGGCGGCCCGGATTCAAATAGTTGGTCGGGGAGGCGGGATTTGAACCCGCGACCACCTGACCCCCAGTCAGGTGCGCTACCGAGCTGCGCTACTCCCCGACGGAGCAGTAATCGTACCGACCGTCAGATGAGGGTGGTGGTCGCGGGCCTCTGTCAGCGGGTTGGTGTTTGCGCGGGCACCCGTTGCGTCAGCGCGATGAGGTTCCCTTCTGTGTCCTTGAACCATGCGCCTTTCGTGCCGTCGGGCAAGTCGACGAGGCCGTCCTTCGTCTTGAAGTTCGGATAGTCGTATTCCTCCGGCTTCACGCCCTTGCTCTTGAGCTCGCTCACAGCGCTCGAGACGTCATCGACTTCGAGTGCCATCTGCGTGTGCTCTCCGGACGCCTTGCCAGTGCTCTGGAAAACGAGGAATCCGGTTTCTCCGGTCCGGTACATCGCCCCGCCATCTGCCTCTTCCTCGGCGGGCTTCAGCCCCAACTTCTGCTCGTAGAACTGACGGGCCCGTTTTACGTCCTGCGCCGGAATCGCGGCGGCCGACCTCTTGATGTTCAGCATGGTGTGCCTCCCTATCCACATACCAGCTGTCGGAACTCCGCGATTATCCTCCCAGCTAGCCGCGCGTGCCGTACGCTACCAGGCCTCGATGTGTCGCGGAGAATCCGGCTTCGCGCAGCGGCGCGTTGAGCGCCGATTCCATGACCGGCACCCCATCGACCCGCTGCACCTCCACCCTCCCCGCCAGCACAGCCATTCCTATCAGCGCGCGGAGATGATCCAGCGAGACTTCACCGTTGGTGAGGAGCGAGCGGCCGCCCCGCTCGAGGTAGAGAACGAGCCGGCCGCCGTCGATGACGCAGTACGCGCCGGCGGCGCGCGCCATGCGCCCGTCTGATCGCGGCCACGCAAGCACGGATCCAAACGCGTTCGCGGGGTCGCATGCGGCGAGGGCAATCACGCCGCCTTCGTTTTCGCGGAGGGCGCGGAGTCGATCCACGGCGCCCGGCAGAGCGAACTGCGAGCCGCCCAGCCCTTCCACGAAATAGCCACGCCTGATGCGCCCCGACTCCTCCATCGCGCGCAGCACCGGATATAGGCCGGCGAACCCGCCCGGCCAGCCCTCGCCGGCGACTGACTCCCGCGTGAGCACCCCATATCGCTGCAGCAGGACGCCCGCAGCCGCATGCAGCTTTTCTGTCGGGCCGGCGCCCGACCCCACCAGGTCCTTGACGAGAGACCAGCGGCCCGATGCCCTGGGCTGGGTCAGGCGCGGCAGGCGAGGGCGACTCGTGGGACGTCGCGTCGCGGGCCCAAGCAAGCGGAGCGGCGCGAAGGTGTCGTTTGTCACCTCCCCGGCCCAGACCAGGTCCCACAATGCATCGAGCACGGCTTCCTCGTCGCCACCTCCAGCAGCCGCGTACAGCTCGCGGAAGAAGCTCGCACCACGCACACGCAGGTGATCGCGGAGACGAACATGCACATCGCCGCCGGGTGCCTCGATTGCCTCTGGGACCAGGCGCGGGGCATCGCCGCGCAGATACAACGCGACCCGGCCGTCGGAGGCTCCAAGCGAGCCGCGTCCGACCCAGACCACCTCGCCCATCGACACGAGCTCGTCGAGGAGCCGNGGGTTGTACCCGGCGACGCGACTGGCGATGACGTCGCGCTCGATCACGCTNGCGGGCAGCGCGCCGCCCTGCAGCTGGAAGACGACCTCGAGCAGACGGTCGACACCGCCNGCTCGAACACCGATGCCGTGCCACGCGGGGAGGAAGCGGGCCAGCGTCTCGGGCGGAACGGACTCGACTTCGNGACGCAGAGCGGCCAGCGACCGCCGGCGGAGCGTTCGAAGAACTTCCGGGTGGCAGTGCTCCCGACCGTGCACCGAAGGCCGGAACTCGCCTGCGATCACCTCGCCCCGCGCGACCAGCTGCGCGAGCGAGTCCTCGACCGCGGCGCCGGCAAGACTCCATCGAGCCCCGATGTCGGACGCAACGAAGGGCACGTGCGTGCGCGCCCAGCGGCGGACCAGCGAGATGAGCGGTTCGGCGCCCGGATCCAGAAACGCGTCTGGCAGGCCGACAGGAAGCGTCACGCCCAGCGCCTCCCGGTATCGCCCCGCGTCTTCAGCGGCGATCCATCGGGACTCGCCTGCGACGCGCACCGTCGCCGCTCTCCGCTCGCGCTCCAGTACGCGGAGCCATTCGACGTCAATGCCGCGAGCGGCAGCCTCCGATGTGCTCAAATCGCCCAGGCGAACCAGGAGATCGTGGGCCTCGTCCGGGTCCCGAGGAAATCGCTCCGGAAGCAAGCCCTGCAGCTCGAGCTCCACCGCGGCGATCGACTCCGGGTCGAGCAGCTCGCGCAGGTCCTCGGTGCCCAGCAGCTCCGCCAGCAGCTCTCGATCCAGCGTGAGCGCCTGCGCTCGGCGCTCGGCCAGTGGCGAATCGCCCTCGTACATGAATTCGGCCACATAGGAGAAGAGGAGCGACGATGCGAAGGGGGACGCCCGCTCCGTGTCGACCGCGACCACGCGAACCTCGCGCGAGCGGATGGACCGCAGCAGTGTGGAAAGGGCTGGCATGTCGAAGTGATCGCTCATGACCTCCCGCCACGTCTCCGCGAGGATGGGGAAGTCGGGAAACTGCCCCGCCACCTGCAGCAGGTTGGCGCTGCGCATGCGCTGCTGCCACAGGGGCGTTCTCTGGCCGGGCCTCCGGCGGGGCAGCAGCAGCGAGCGCGCAGCGTTCTCGCGGAAGCGCGCCGCAAACAGAGCAGACGCGGGCAGCTGGGCCGCGACGAGAGCTCCGACCTCCTCCGGATCGAGTACGAGCTCATCGAGACCAGGAGGCGATTCGACGTCGGGAAGATGGAGTGCGATCCCATCGTCGGTCCACAGCGCACGTGCATCGATCCCCAACCGGTCTTTGAGCCGCGCCTCCAGGGCAAGNGCGAGCGGCGCATGCACGCGGCCGCCGAGAGGCGAGTGCAAGCACACCCGCCAGTCGCCGATCTCGTCGCGGAATCGCTCGACCACCACCGTGCGGTCGTCAGGCACAGCGCCCGTGGCCGCGGCTTGATCTTCGAGGTACGTGAGGAGGTTTTTGATCGCGCGATCGTCGAAGCCCGCGCGCTCACGTAGGCGACGTTCGGCCGCAGCCGGCTCGAGGGCGCGCAGCTCGCGAACCATCTTCCCGAGAGCGAGCCCAAGCTCGGCCGGCCTGCTAGGCGCATCAGCCTTCCAGAACGCGATCTTGCCCGGCTCGCCAGGCGCCGGGGTAACGAGAACCTGGGAACTAGTGATCTCGGCGATGCGCCAGGTCGACGCGCCGAGGACGAAGGTCTCGCCCACGCGGCTCTCGTAGACCATCTCCTCATCCAGCTCCCCGACGCGGCGGCCGTCCTCGAGCAGGTTGACCGTGTACAGGCCGCGGTCCGGAATGGTGCCGGGGTTGGTCACCGCGAGGCGCTGCGCGCCGGCCCGCCCCCGAATCGTGCCCGCGACCCGGTCCCACACGATGCGCGGCCGCAGCTCGGCGAACTCGTCAGACGGGTATCGCCCGCTGAGCATGTCGAGCACCGACTCCAGCGAACGCGGGCCGAGCTCGCTGTATGGAAACGCCCGGCGCACGACAGCTGCCAGGTCATCGACCCGCCACTCGTCCAGGGCGCACATCGCGACCACCTGCTGGGCAAGCACGTCGAGTGGCATCCGAGGCACGCTCGTCGCTTCGATCCGGCCTTCGAGCATCCCCTCGACGACCGCAGCCGATTCCAAGAGGTCGCCCCGGAACTTGGGGATGACTACGCCGCGCGAGATCTCGCCGACGGAGTGCCCAGCCCGGCCCACACGCTGGATGCCGGCGGCGACGCTGGGAGGCGCTTCGACCTGAAGCACGAGATCGACCGCTCCCATGTCGATGCCGAGCTCGAGGGTCGATGTCGCGACGAGCCCACGAAGCGTGCCCGCCTTGAGCTGGTCCTCGATCAGCAGGCGCTGCTCGCGCGCGATGGAGCCGTGATGCGCGCGAACCATGTCCTCTTCGGCCAGCTCGTTGATGCGCGCCGCGATCCGCTCCGCAAGGCGGCGCGAGTTGACGAAGACGATGGTCGAGCGATGCTCACGGATCAGCTGCAGAAGGCGCGGATAAATCGCCGGCCAGATGCTGTTGGCCCCCTTCGCGCCGTCTTCGTCCTCGGTCGACAGCCGAGTCATGTCTTCGACAGGGACCTCGACCCTCACCTCCATCGTCTTCAGCCGGCCGGCATCGACTACGGCCACGTCACGGCCCGTCCCGCCGAGGAACTTCGCGACCTCCTCCAGCGGACGCTGCGTGGCCGAAAGCCCGATCCTCTGGGGCTCGACCTTCGTCAACGCGGCCAGGCGCTCGAGGCTCAGCGCGAGGTGTGAACCGCGCTTGGTGGCGGCAACGGAATGGATCTCGTCCACGATGAGCCACCGCACCGAGGCGAGGATCCGCCGCGCTGCGCTGGTGAGGATGAGGTACAGCGACTCCGGAGTGGTGATCAGGATGTCGGGCGGGTGACGCTCCATGGAGCGGCGCACCTCGGAGGGGGTGTCCCCGGTGCGGATGGCAGCTGTGATGTCGGGAGCCACGCCACCCGCCACCTCGACCTGGTGGCGGATGCCGACCAGGGGTGATCGCAGGTTGCGATCAACGTCGTGGGCGAGGGCCTTCAGCGGCGATACGTAAAGGACGCGACAGCGCTCTGCCTCGGCCGGCATTGGCTCCGACGCGAGCCGATCGAGGCACCAGAGGAAGGCGGCTAGGGTCTTGCCGCTGCCGGTCGGAGCAGCCATGAGGACGTGCCGGCCCGCGGCCACCTCGCGCCAGCCACGCTCCTGGACCTGGGTCGGCTCCGCGAAAGCGGCGCGAAACCAGTCCCTGGTCGCCGGCGCAAAGAGGTCGAGAACATCCCCCACATCAACAAGTTTGATCGCTTCCCGACTTACAAACAAGTGTTCGTTGTTAAGATCGCTGGCGAATGAATGCCGAGCGCTTTCGCGATGTGATGGCCAGCTTTCCGAGCGGCGTGGTCGTGCTCACCGCCTTCGGCCATGACTCGCAGCCGCGAGGCCTCACGGTCAGCGCGTTCTGTGCGGTCTCCCTCGAGCCTCCGCTGGCGCTGGCCTGCATCGACAAGACCTCGAACACGCTGCCCGCCGTCGAGCACACGGGCGGCTTCACGGCCAACATCCTGGCCGCCGGCCGGGAGCAGCTCGCCCGCCGGATGGCGACCAAGGTCACCGACAAGTTCGACTCCATCCGCTGGCGACGCCCCAATAGTCCGATCGGCGGCCCGATACTCGAAGAGGACGCCGCCGCCTACGCCGTCTGCACCCTGCGCGACACCATCGAGGCCGGCGATCACTGGGTGCTGGTCGGCCTGGTCACGGAAGGCGATCATCGCGAGGGCGTTGCCCCGATGATCTTCAGCCGCCGCGGCTATCACGGCCTCAATGACTAAAGGGTCGGCGACGGCCACGACGGCACGAGCTGCGTGATCCCGGCCGCCAGGATCGTCAGCTTGTTCGTCAACAGCAGCAGGCCCATCGCAACCAGGACCCCTGCAGANACGAGGTCGATCGCGCGGCGATGGCTGTTCACGAAACGGACCACGGGCCGCGCGCTCTCGAGCGCGAACGCGAGAACGATGAACGGAAGGCCGAGCCCAAGGCAGTAGGCGACCATCAAGAGCAGGCCCTGCGCGGTCGTCCCGGTCGTCACCGCAGAGCTGAGCACCGCACCCAGGGTCACGCCGATGCACGGAGTCCATCCGCTGGCGAAGCCCATCCCGAGCAGGAACCCCCCGGTGACGCCGCCCCTGGATGGCGCTCGATCGATGGCCCGGTACTCGCGATCGAGGAAAGGGATACGGATCACCCCTGCGACATGCAGCGCGAACACGATCACCAGCACCCCCGCCACCACCGGCACGTAGGCGCGGATGGGCTGGACGGCTAAGGAGAACGCATAGAAGAAGAGGATGAAGATCAGGGACAGGCCCGCGACGAAGCCTAGGCCGGCTGTCACAACAGGCAGCGATGACACACCCCGATCGGCCGTGGCGACGGCGCCTGCGCCGGCCGGCGTCGGGATCGGGACCGTTCCTGCGTGCGCGCCGAGGTAGGCCAGGTACGCCGGAACCAGGGGCAGCACGCAAGGTGACACGAACGAGACGAGGCCCGCCAGCACTGCCAGGGCGGGACTGATGCCGTCCAGGCTGCCGGCGGCGAGCAGGGACACCCGTCGTCAGCCTGGCTGCAGGACGTTCGCCTTGCGAGCCGTATCGACGATGGCGTCCAGGATCTGCGGCCAGAAACGCTCGGGCATGTTGTGACCCATGCCCTCGAACTCGAGCAGCCGAGCCCCGGGCACGGCGGCCGCGACGCGACGGCCGTTTTCGACCGGGACCAGCGGGTCGTCGATGCCGTGGATGACCAGCGTCGGCACCTTGACCTGCGCGAGCCGCTCCAGGCGGCTGTGAGCCGCGAAGACCGCGACCAGCTGGCGGCCCGTTCCTGGCGGGTAGTACGAGCGGTCGACCGCCCGTGTCGTACGCCGCAGCTCCTCCGCCTCGTCGAAAGGCCCAGACCCGTTGAGAACTCGGCGGATCCAGACGCCGTGCTCGATTCGCCCGTCCCGAGTCTCGGGCGCCACTCGTGTCAGCACCTCCGCGCCTTCTGGCAAGGGACCGACGGTGTCATGGCCGCCGGGGCCCGACATGATCGAGGTCAGCGAGATCACCCGATCGGCATGGTTGATGGCCATCAGCTGCACGATGAAGCCGCCCATCGACGCGCCCACGATGTGCGCGGCGCCGATGCCCAGCGCATCGAGCAAACCAATCGCGTCATCGGCGAGATCATCGAGCGAATACGCCGGCTTCCCGTGACCCGCCAACGCGGCCATGACGTCGGGCTCGCCGGCCTCCTCCATCTTCGTCGAGAGGCCGCTGTCTCGATTGTCGAACCGGATGACGTAGAAACCCCTGGCGGCGAGCTGCTCGCAGAAGGACTCGTCCCAGCTGAGCATCTGCGCGCCCAACCCCATGACGAGNAGCAGCGGCGCGGCATTCGGATCGCCAAACGCCTCGTNTTCGATTTCGATGCCGTTGGCGTGAGCTCGTGGCATGCGCCTAATGCTATGACCTACCCTTAGCGGCCGTGGCCAAGACGCTGCCCACCAGGGCTGAGGTGGACAGGAGCTACGCGTGGAACGCGGAGACCGTCTTTCCTGACGAGGCGGCCTGGGAATCCGCGGTGCAGACCGTCCTCGCGCGGCTCCCCGACCTGGCCGAGTTCAAAGGGCATCTCGGCGACTCCCCCGACACCTTGGCGGACTGGTTCGATGCCACCGAACGCGTTCAGCGGCTGATGGGCAAGGTGACCGTCTACTCGACGATGTCGTACTCGGTGGATGTCACGGACCAGGCAGCGGTTGCGAGAACCGACCGCACCCGCACCGCGACGGCGCAGCTCGGCGCCGCGATGTCATTCGCGCTGCCCGAGATGATCGCCATGGGGTTCCCGAAGCTGCACGAATGGGTCGCGACGTCGCCCAGGCTCGCCCACCTCGGCCACTACTTCGATCGCCTCGAGAGGCTGCAAGGCCACGTGCGAGCACCCGAAGTGGAGGAGGTCCTCACGCAGGTGTCAGATCCGCTCGCGAGCGCGGTTTCGGCCCACAGCGTGCTCGCCAACGCGGACATGAAGTTTCCGCNCGCAGTCGGCGCCGANGGCGCGGAGGAGGTGGCGCAGGGCACGATCGGAGCGCTGCTCGGCAGCCCCGACGCGTCGATAAGGCGCACCGCATACGAGAGCTACGCCGATGCCCACCTCGCGCTGCAGAACACTATGGCGACCAGCCTCGCGGCGGGGATCAAGCGCGACGTGTTCTACTCGCGCGCACGAGGGTACGAGTCCTCTCTACACGCGGCGCTCGAGCCGGCATTCATCCCGCTCGAGGTCTTTCACAACATCATCCAGGNGTTCCGAGACAACGTCGGCACGTGGCACAGGTACTGGCAGCTCCGCCGCCGGGCGCTGGGTATGGNAACGCTCAAGGCTCACGACACGCGGGCGCCGCTTCAGGACCTCAGGCTGCAGGTGCCATACGAGCAGGCGGTGGAGTGGGTGGCCGCCGGCGTGGCCCCGCTCGGAGACGAGTACGTACAGATACTTCGCCGCGGCGCCCTCCAGGACCGCTGGGTCGACGTGTACCCGAACAAAGGCAAGCGGATGGGCGCGTTTTCGACCGGGGTCATGGACACGCTGCCGTTCATCTTCATGAGCTACAGCGACGACATCTTCGCGATGAGCACGCTTGCGCACGAGCTCGGCCACTCGATGCACTCGTACTACGCACGCCGAACGCAGCCGTTCGTCTACTCCAACTACGGGCTCTTCCAGGCCGAGGTCGCATCGAACATGCACCAGGCGCTGACGCGACAGCACCTGCTCGACACCCAGAACGACCCGGAGTTCCAGATCGCGGTCCTCGAAGAAGCGATGGCGAACTTCTATCGCTACTTCTTCATCATGCCTACGCTGGCGAGGCTCGAGCTGGAGCTGCATCAGCGCGTGGAGCGCGGTGGCCCGATCACCGCCGCCTATCTGAACGACCTGACAGCCGATCTCATGGCTGAGGTCTACGGTGACGAGGTCGACATCAGCGGCTTGGATCGCGACCGGGCCGGATCCACGTGGGCGCAGTTCCACACCCACCTCTACAGCAACTTCTACGTCTACCAGTACGCGACCGGGATCGCGGGCGCGCATCACCTCGCCGCCAGGGTCACGGCCGGCGAGAAAGGCGCGGCGGAGGCTTACATCGCGTTTCTCATGAGCGGAGGGTCGATGTATCCGCTCGAGGGATTGCGGCTCGCCGGAGTGGACATGTCATCGACGGAACCGGTGAAATCCGCCTTTGCCGCCCTGTCGACGACCGTGTCGCGACTCGAGGATCTGCTGTCCAGCCGCGACCCGAAGCAGCTCAGCCGGCGATCTTCCGCCTCTAACCCTTGACGCTGCCCACGGTCACGCCTTCTATGAAGAAGCGCTGGAAGGCGATGAAGAGCGCAACCACCGGCAGGACGATCAGGGTCGAAGCCGCCATCAGCAGGTTGTAGGACACGGCGTGCTCCTGGCGGTAGAACTGCAGCCCGATCGAGAGCGGATACTTGGCCTCGTCCTGTAGGTAGAGCAGTGGGGCCAGGAATTCGCCCCAGGCGGCAACCGCCGCGAAGATCACCACCACCGCCACGGCCGGCCGTGCGAGAGGCAGGATGACGTAGAGAAAAGTCTGGAACTCGTTGGCGCCGTCGATCCGCGCCGCCTCCGAGATCTCGCCCGGCAGCCCACGGAAGAACTGCCGCATCAGGAAAATGAAGAACGGGTTGCCGAAGAAGGCGGGCACGATCATCGGGAGGAAGGTGTTGATCCACCCCAGCTTGGCGAAGATGTCGAACAGGGCGACGATCAGGACCGGGAAGGGGATGAAGATGGTCGCCATCACGATCCCGAAGAGGACGTCGCGTCCGGGCCAGTTGATGCGAGAGAAACCGTAGGCGATCAGAGGGTTGGAGATCGCAGCGCCGAGGGCGATGCCGGTGGTGAGGATCACCGAGTTGATGAAGAACGTCCCGAAGGGGATGTAGTTGACTGCCGTACTGAAGTTCGACCACTCCAATCCCAGCGGAAAGAAGGTTGGCGGGAAGGTCGANAGCTCCTGGGTGGTCTTGAACGCGGCCGTGGCCATCGACCAGAAGGGCAGCAGGAACAGGGCGCACATCACGATCAGAATCAGGCGCGGGCCGAGCGACTCCGGAACCGTCTTGTTGAAGAAGCGTCCCCATCGGCGGGCTGGGCGCCGGCGCGCGGCCAGCCTCGAGGCTTCTTTCTGCGCGACTGTCAACTCAGCTCACCTCGTAATGAACCCAAAATCGCGACCACCGCATGATGATCACGGAAAGCACGACGCTGATCAGGAACAGGATCCAGGCCATCGCGGAGGCGATGCCCATGTCGCTGTACTGGAAAGCCTCCTTGTACAGGTAGAAGACGTAGAAGAGGAGTGAGTTGTCAGGCCCGGCCGTGTAGGCGGCTCCGCCGCTGGTCCCGCCGACCAGGATGAAGGCGGGGGTGAAGATCTGGACCCCCAGGATTGTGCCGTAGATGAGGTCATAGAGAATGACCGGCGTGATCAGAGGGAGCGTGATGTGGCGGAAGCGGCGAAGAGCGCCGGCTCCGTCGAGCGACGCGGATTCATAGAGCTCGCCGGGCACGGCCCGCAGCGCGGCCAGAAATATGAGGGCCGGGCCGCCGGCACCCAGCTGAGCCAGCAGGACCACTGAGAACTTCGTCCACTTGGGGTCGCCCAGCCAGTTGATCGTGGGCACGCCCACCAGCGAGAGAAGGTAGTTCACGAATCCGAAGCGCGGGTTCAGCAGGACGATGAAGATGAAGGTCAGCGCGAACAGGGGCAGGATCGAGGGTAGGTAGATGGCCGCCCGGTAGATGGCGACCTCGCGGACCTTCTGATTCATCGCCAGGGCGAGCACGATCGCCACGACCAGCCCGATGGGGACGGCTAGGCCCGTGTAGTAGAGAGTGTTCCAGAGCGACTTAAAGAACAGCGGATCGCTGGCCAGGTGCTGGTAGTTTGCAAACCCGACCGGGGTTGCGTTCCCGAAACCTGAGTACGAGGTGAAGCTGAGATACAGGGAGTAGACGATCGGGTAGAGGGTGAAGGCGAAAAAGCCAATCACCCATGGCAGGATGAATGGCGCTGCCGTGCGCAGGTTGCGCCTGTCGGCCTTGCTCAGGTGGAGGCGGGGAGCGGCAATCACTGCCGCTCCCCGCGGACTCTCCGCCTCACGGCGGACTCGATCCACACAGGGACATCTCTACGCGAGAGGACAGAAGGGTTGCAGCTTGGCGTTGGTAGCGGTAGCAGCTGCGTCGAGCGCTGCCTGTGGAGCCGCGGTGTTGCGAACGGCCGCGTCCTGTGCAGTGCTCAGCTGGTCCCAGTAGAACGCTCCGACCGGAAG
>JGI25382J43887_10000088_pt1 | contig 21058 bp, 15 predicted proteins | sample GraSoi013_1_40cm_3_FD_43887 | JGI IMG/M metagenome (IMG submission 43887) | reverse complement strand
ACGTTGACCGCGGCCAGGAAGATGTGCAGGTGCTTCGAGTAAGGGAGGTAAACGAGGAAGCCGAGGATGATCAGCACGTGCGCCCAAACGGCGGCGCGCTCGACGTATGGCGTCCACGATTGATGCAGCGCCTGTGCCAGCTGGCTCGATATCGGNGCCCATTGGGCCGGATATTCGTTGAGGNCCAGCGCGATCTGGCTCGCATGCCANAAGAANAGCGANACGACGATACCGGCGATGAGTAGCAGGATCACGTCCGCTTCGCGCACGTGACTGCCTGCGAATCGCCGCGGACGCTGGACCTTGCGGATGACGAATGCTGTGACCACACCCACGAGCACCAGGAACGCGAAGATGTCGACGAGCAGCGCGTACCAACCCTGCCGGCCCAGCCACGGGAGCGTTGCGTGCTGGTCGACCACGCCGATCATGGCGATGAAGATCGTCGGAAACAGCACGATGAAGCCCCAGAAGATCGCGGCATGCATCGCGCCAGGCAGCAGGCGCTGCAGCAGCTTGCTCTGGCCGATGACGACTTTAGCCTCGGCCTGTGCGCGCGCGGGGAGGTCGTCGAAGCGCGCGACCGGCTTGCCCATGCGGATGAGCCGGTAGAGAAGCCACGCGCGGCGGCCGAAGAGCCCGCCCGCGATGNCCAGGGCGGCCCCCAGNNCAATCGCGGCCGCCGCGTTCAACGGGATTTCCTGAGCTCGGCCGAGATGGCGGGCACGATCTCCTTCAGGTCACCGACAACCGCGTAGTCGGCGTTGAGCATGATCGGTGCCTCCGCATCGGCGTTGATGGCCAGGATGCGCTTGGCGCCCTTGCAGCCGGCCATATGCTGGGTCGCCCCCGAGATCCCGCACGCGATGTACAGATCAGGAGCGATCTTGGTGCCGGTCTGGCCGACCTGGTCGGAGTGCGGCCGCCACCCTGCGCTGGTCACCACCCGCGAGCAGCCCACCGCGCCACCGAGCAGGCCGGCGAGCTCCTCGATGATGGCGAATCCTTCTTTCGAGCCGACCCCGCGGCCTCCGCTGACGACGACCTTTGCCTCCGCGAGCGACACCCCGCCTCCGGTGGTGTCCACGTGGTCCGAGACTCGCACTGCGAGGTCTGTTTCTTCCAGGTGCGCGATAAACGGCTTCGCGTCGACTTCGATCGGCGCCGGTTCGGCCTCGACGCTGAGCGTGTTCGGAGCGACGGTGATCAGAGGCCGCGGGCTGTGCAGGAGAGCCGACTCCAGCAGGCTGCCTCCCCATCGGAGCCGGGTCACAGAAACCGGGCTCCCGGGCTCCGCGTCGATGCAGTTTGCGGCGAACGGCTGGCCGGTCCGGGCCGCCAGCCTCGCCATGACGTCGTTGCCACGTTCAGTGCCGGCCGCGAAAATGGCCGACGCGTCCAAGTCGTCCGCGACGAGGGCCAGGATCGCCGCCACGGCGTCAGGGGCAAACGGAATGATGGCGTCCATCCGTACGGAATGCTGCGGGCGGCCAAACTTGCGCGCAAGCGTGAGCGTTTCCATCGACGCCTTGCTCTGGTCCATCAGGACGAGGACCATCAGTGTCCGGGCCCGGACACTCTAGGCCACCCCGATCTTCCGCATCATCTCGACGACGGCCGGCGCAGCGGCGGCTCCGTTGCCCAAGACCTCAGCACGCCTCCCCTGGCCCGGCGGCACGACGAGCAGAACGAGCTCCAGTCGCGCTGCCGGCCGGGATGGCGTCGAGACCGCGACCGGCTTGCGGCCGGCGCGCATGCGGCCCGGCACGGATGGATAGCGCGGCAAGTTCAAGCCTTCCTTGACGCCGAGCACCGCCGGCATAAGCAGGACATATACGTCTCGGCCACCATCCACCTCCTGCTCGCAGCGCACCGAGGCGCCGTCCAGCCGCACTCCCTTGAGACCCGTCACTGCGGGCCGGCCAAGCGCACCCGCCACACGCAAGCCGACCTGGAACCCGCCCGAATCAGCGGACTCGTTGCCGAAGAAGATCAGGTCGAATGGGCCTGACGCAGCCTCGTCAGCCCGAATCGCATCGACGATGGCTGCCGCCGTCGCTTCGGGATCCCATTCCGCGCCCTCAGTCTGGAGATGGATCGCGCGGTCGATGCCCAGCGCCATCGCATCGCGAAGCTGTTCGACCGCTTCGGGCGGGCCGAGCGTGAGCACGACCGACTCGCCGCCGTTGGCCTCGATCAGCCGCACCGCCTCCTCGACACCGCATTCCTCGTGCGGGCTGATGGTGAACCCGAGGTGCTTGGTCTCGAGCGACATCGAGTCGGCGGCGAGCACCATCTTGCCGCCGGTGAACGGCACTCGTTTGACGCAGACCAGGACCCTCACGAGCGGATGCGGATGTTCTCAGGATCGAACAGCGGAGTCGCGCCCACCACTGCTGCGGTTATGGGGTAGCGCTCGCCCATGTACTGGACCGCCAGACCGTTGCCGAGCACCGCATGCTCCGGCGGCAGGTATGACATGAGAATGTGCTTGCCGACAGAAGGCCCGGCCCCTGCGCTCGTGACATAGGACCGGCGGCCCCGGCGGTCCGTGATCGCATGACCATCACNGGTGAGAACAGGCTCGCGCCCGAGCATATAGCGCTTCTCACCACTCTTCGAGGTGTGGTCGTCCACCGTCAGCGTGCAGAGAATGGTCGCGGGCGCCTCCTCACGATGCCGAAGGTGGGCCTCCTTGCCGACGAAGTCCTCGCTCTTCACGCGCGGCGCCTGCATGCCGGCCTCGACCACGTTGTACTCGGTCTCGAGCTCGTTGCCGTGGGCGCGATAGCTCTTCTCGAGGCGCCCGGTGGTGCCGTACACGCCGATGCCACACGCGGCCAGCCCGAAAGGCTTGCCCGCTTCCCAGAGCATGTCCCAGAGGCGCAGGCCCTGGTCGATGGACACATAGAGCTCCCAGCCCAGGTCGCCCACATAGGAGATGCGCGAGGCCAGGACGCGCACCGTGCCGACATCGATCGTCCGGCACGTACCGAACTTGAAACCCTCACTGGAGACGTCGTCGTCGGTGGCAGACATAAGAATGTCGCGCGCGCGAGGGCCCCACAGGCCCAACGTGGCCATCCCCGACGTCAGGTCGAACAGCTGCGCCGATCCATCGGCCGGCAGATGATCGCTGAACCACTTCTTGTCGGACATNCCGGAAGCGCCGCCGGTGACGACGCGGAAGTGATCGTCGCCCAGCCGCATGATCGTGAGGTCGGATTTGAAGCCTCCGNTGTGACTGAGCACAGGTGTGTAGACGTTGCGACCGGTGGGAACGTCCATCTGCCGCAGGGTCACGCGCTGCACCGCTGGCAGCGCTCCCGGTCCCTTGATGTCGAAGATCGTGAAGGCCGACAGGTCGAAGAGACCTGCCCGCTCGCGCATGGCCAGGTGCTCGGCGTTGATGATGGGCGACCACCATCGGGACTCCCACTCCGCCGTGCGATGCGTGAGCCGATCGCCGAACTCTTCCAGCAGCGACGCGTTGGACTCGTACCACATGGGGCGCTCCCAGCCGGCTGCCTCGAAGAACGCAGCGCCCAGCTCGCGCTCCCTCTCGTGGAAAGGCGCCAGGCGCACATTGCGATTGGAAGCCCACTGCTCGCTAGGGTGGACGATGCCATAGGTCTTGTTGAAACCCTCGGCCGCTCTCGCGCGCACGTGCGCGCGCGTCCTTTGATGTTCGTGGAACCGCGCGATGTCCGACGAGTGGAGGTCGATCTCTGAGGAGCCGTGCACCATCCATTCCGCCAGCGCCTTGCCCGTGCCGGGCCCCTCCTTGACCCAGACGGCGGCGGCAGACCACAGCCCCCCGACGTCGGGTGACTCGCCAAGGACGGGCATGCCGTCGGGAGTGAGTGAAAGGATCCCGTTGATGGCGTATTTCACGCCCACCCTTTCGTCGCCGACGATCTCCGGCACGAGCTCGAGCGCGTGCTGCATTTGCAGCTCGAAGTCGGGCTGCGTGAAGGGGAATTCCGTGGGCGACAGCGCCGCCCGCTCGATGGGGGGAATGTCCTCAGGGTCGTAGAGGATCGGCCGGTGAGCGTACGAGCCGATCTCCAGGTCGCCGCCTGCCTGGCGCTCGTACATGTTGGTGTCCATGTCGCGGACTATCGGCACCTCGATGTCGCCTTTGGCCCCCGAGAAACGGGGCACCGGACCGACATCGATCATCTGATGCACCGCGGGCGTGAGCGGGATTCGCGTGCCGGCCATGCGGGCGAGTCGCGGGCTCCACACGCCGCAAGTGATCACGACCGTGTCCGTTTCGATCTCGCCCGTGGTCGTGCGCACGCAGCGAACGTGACCTCGCTCGACGTCGAGTGCAACCACCTCGGTCTTGGCCACGACCTGCAGCGCGCCCGAGGCCTGCGCGCGCTCGCGCATGATCGTGCCCGCGCGCAGAGAGTCGACCACGCCGACGCCGGGCGTGTAGAAGCCGCCGAGAAGGATCGTCTCATTGATGAAGGGAACGAGGTCCTTGACCTCAGCCGGGCTGATCAGCGAAACCGGCTCGATGCCCCATGAGGCCGCCGAAGACATGCGGCGGCTCAGCTCCTGCATCCGTTCCTTGGTGCGCGCGACCTCGATGCCGCCCGACTGCGTGAAGACGCCCATCTCCTTGTACTGATTCACGCTCTCGACGGTGAGCGCGGTCATCTCCTTCGAGTGGTCGACCAGGTAGATGAAGTTCGACGCATGGCCCGTGGACCCTCCCGGATTCGGCAGCGGCCCTTTGTCGATGAGGACGACNTCCCGCCAGCCCAGGCGGCACAGGTGGTAGGCCACGCTGTTGCCGACGATGCCGCACCCGATGACGACAGCTCGGGCGTGGGCAGGCAGGTTGCTCATCGATGATCTCCCTTTTGTTCAGTCCGGCTGGTAGGGTGAGCGGACCTCCTCGGGCAGCTCATACCAGCGCACTCGATCGCCCACCTGAGCCCGCAGCTTCCACTTCAACGGCTTCGGCTGCGCTTCGATGGCCGACCATAGCTCGTCGAGCCTCGAACGGACCAGGTCGCGGTCGACCTCGAGACCGTCGAGCGACGCTCGGAGCTTTTCGATGTTCACCTGCAGCGCGCGGTACATACCCCAGTCGTCGGCGGTGACCTTGGCGACGTATGCGCAGTCGATGCACTGGTCATCGTCGTGGCGGTTGACGACCGGGTGGTCCAGAAAAAGCGCCGTCAGGTCGACCAGATCCTTCTGGTTGACCTCGTAGATCTGGAGCTTGCTCAGCATCAGGTCGGCGGGGCTTGCACACGGCCCATCGCCGTCGAGGCGGCCCCGAAGGTCGATCACGTGCGACATCTGGATGATGTCGATGAAGATGTCCACCTGGCGGCTGTGCTCCGTGTCGTAGAAGTACAGGCGCCGGTCGCCCTGCATCAGGTTGAAGCGGTCGTTGGCCTCATAGCCAAGCGATGGGAAGAGCGCCAGCACCGCCTGGCGGTCCTTCTTGCGGATCGCGTAGTCGAGGTCGCCGTACTTTCTCTTCAATGGAGCTTTGCGCGCACTGGGAGAGCTGATATGAATTCCCGCGCCTCCCAGGAGCTTGGCCTTGACGCCGACAGCCCGGGCCGCCGCCGCGATTCGCCCGGCCTCTTCGATAGGGTCCGCGAGTGGGCTCGCCGTCAAGGCGCAGCCTCGATTTCGATGACGATCGTCTTGAGGTCGGTCATCTGCTCGAGGGCGAAGCGCCCGCCGACGCGGCCGATGCCGCTCCGCTTGCCGGCCCGACCGCCGAACGGTAGGTGGGCCTCCCAGTAGTTCGACGACTCGTTGATGTTGACCCAGCCGGTGTCCAGCGCATCGGCGAAGCGCAATGCGCGCGAGAGGTCTTTCGTATAGACGGCGCCGAGAAGCCCGTACGGCGAATCGTTGGCGATCGCGAGCGCTTGCGCTTCGTCGCGGAACTTGATCACCGGCGCGATCGGGCCGAACGTCTCCTCCTGGCTCACCCGCATCTTCGGATCGACCCCGTCGAGGATGGTGGCCGGGTAGTAAAGGCGGGTCGGAAAGCCGTCGGCGCGCTTGCCGCCCATCACGATCTGGGCGCCCCGGCCGACGGCATCGGCGATGTGCTCGTCCATCTTCGTCGCCACGCCCTCGTTGTTGAGCGGACCGAGCGTCGTCTCGGGGTCGAACGGGTCGCCGAGCCGCAGCGTGCGCGCGGCGGCCTCGAGGCGCTCGACGAATTCGTCATGAGCGGATTCCTGGACCAGGATCCGCTCGCCGGCCGTGCAGCTCTGCCCGGCACACAGGTAGCAGCCGACGATCGTGCCGTCGACGGCTTTCCCGAGGTCGGCGTCCTCGAACACGATGATCGGGCCATTGCCGCCCAGCTCGAGCATCACGTGCTTGCCGGCTGCCCGGCGTGCGACGGATGCGCCAGTCTCCGTCGAGCCCACGAACCCCACGCCGTCCACGAGCTCGTGGCCTGCCACCTCATCGCCGACCTCGGCCCCCGGCCCGGTGACCAGGTTCATCGCGCCCTGCGGCAGGTCGGCTTCGGCGATGCACTCCATGAGCGCCACGGAGATCACACTCGTCGACGAAGCTGGGGTCCAGACCACCGTGTTGCCCGCCGCGAGGGCGGGGGCGATGAGCTCGGCGGCCATCGTCAGCGGCCAGTTCCAGGGCGTGATGATCCCGTAGACCCCACGTGGGTAGTGGCGCGCGAGAACCAGCTTGCTCGGGCTGGCCGATGGAAGCACGCGGCCCTCGAGCCGCTTGAGGTCCTCGGCCGCGATGCGGAAGTATTCGGCGGCCTCGCCGACCTCGATGAGCGCCTCGGCCAGGAGCGGCTTGCCCTGGTCGAGGGTGAGGATCCGCCCGAGCTCCTCGCGCCGGCGCTCGATCGCCTCTGCGATGCGATGCAATCGCTTCGAGCGCTCGAACCCCTTCAGCGACGCCATCGCAGGCCGGGCGCGGTGCGCGGCCTCGATCGCCTTCCGCGCGTCGGCGCGCGTTCCCTGCGGCACCTGCGCGATCGTCTCGCCGGTGGCCGGGCTCTTCGCCTCGAAGTGCCTCCCGCTTTCGGAATCGACCCACCGACCATCGACGAACATCTTTTTCATCGATTTCGCGACGTCGACAGTCATGTGGACCTCTCCATGGTTGGTTTGCGGTGCGACCCCAGGTCGAAAGCGCGGGTGTAGATGCGACGGTACGCCGCGGCGTCGACGTCGCGCGGGTTGCCGATGCTCTGCGGATCGGCCNCGGCCTTGTCAGCCAGCATCGGAATCTCGTCCCTGCCGAACCCGAGGTCCTCGAGGCCCGGTATCTCTACGTCCACCGTCAGCTGNTGCACGTACTCGACCGCCATCTCAGCGGCGCGCCAGACGGACGCTCCGCGGACATCCAGGCCGAATGCCGCGGCCATCCGGGCAAAGCGCTCTGGCTCGCCTGCGTGGTTGTACTCCATCACCGGTCCGAGCAGGCGTGCGGTGAGGGCGCCGTGTGGGGCATCGTGGACTCCGCCTGCGGTCTGGCTCATCGCGTGCGCGGCGCCCGCGGAGTCGGTGCCATAGGCGAGGCCCGCGAGCATCGCGGCCGCGCTCATGTGGTAGCGCGCCTCGACGTTGGCGGCTTGCGAGAACGCGACTCGGAGATATCGGGCGACATACTCCATCGCCAGCAGTGCGACCGCGTCGGTGAACGGCTGGTGGTACGTCATCGTGTAGCACTCGACGGCATGGGCGAGCGCGTCCATCCCGGTCCCCGCGGTGACCGCAGCCGGTAGCTTTACCGTCAGCTCGGGGTCGATGACCGCGACCCAGGACGCGATGTTGGGCGTGCCGCCGACATTGAACTTGATCTTCCGCTTCGGATCGGTGATGACCGCCCACAGGGTGACCTCGCTGCCAGTCCCCGCGGTGGTGGGGACGGCGATCATGGGCGGGATGCGATTGCTGATCGGGCTCCCTCCCCACTCGTAGTCGAGGATGCTGCCGTCGTGGGCGGCGACGACGCCGATGCCCTTGGCGGTGTCCATCGAGCTGCCGCCCCCGATGGCGACCAGACCGTCGCAGCCCTGAGATCGATACTCCGCGGCGCCGGCGTCGACCAGCTCGACGCCGGGGTTGGCGCGCACGCGGTCGAAGACGACCGGCTCGCAGTCCGACCCGCGGAGCACCTCGAGGGCCGTGTCCAGCAGGCCCGCGGCTTTCACGCCGGGATCGGTGACGAGCAGNGGCCGCCGGATGCCCAACAATCCGGCTTCCGTTCCCAGCTCTCGGATCGCGCCCAGGCGCTGCACCAGGCGCGTCGGACTCTGGTAGGTGCGGAGGGTGTATTCGAGCATCAGTGAGAAAGCGAGCCGCCGGGCTTGCGCCCGGCGGCTATGGAAATGCTATTCAACCGGGATTTCGTGGTGGATCCGCCGGAGGTCGATGCCCTGCCGGCTTCGGTATATCCGCGCCGAGACGTAGATGACGACCGCGACGATGTATGTCGCCAGGAAGTAGTACACGGAGTTCGGAGTCTTCTGGAANGACGTCCCATAGAGGTTGTCGCCATTGAAGGACCACTGGTAGAGCATGAAGAGCAAGAACANACCGGTGATCACACCAACCACAGTGATCAGCGGCACTCCCGCGATCTTGTAGCGCGCGATCGGTGACGCATCGTAGAGATCCTTCCGCCGCCACGGGAGGATGATCGCCGCCACCACCGTGGCGAAGAACGTCAATGCCAGGACCGCAGTGGCGTCAAGGAAAACGCTCGTGAACGTCGGCCTGTACGCGTAGACCGCGCTGATCACAACTGAGGGCACGATCATCAAGATCAACGAACCGTAAGGAACGCGCCGCTTCGCCGAGATGTTGGCCGCCCATGCGGGTAGGACCCGGTCGAAGGCGGCGGCGAAGATCACGCGGGTCGAAGAGAGGAAGAGGGTCCCGGCCCAGCCGAAGAACCAGAGGCCCATCACGAGGATCAGCAGNGCCTGGAAGAGGTGATTGTCGACGAGCCAGCCGGCAAACATCACCGGGTAGGGCCATATNGGCACGGGCGGAGCGACCGCGCCCTGCACNGCGAACAGGTTGTTCCAGTAAGCGGCGTTGGCGGACTGATAGAAATTCCAGCCCATCGTCTTCACGATCAGGATCATGACGAGCGCCACGAGCGCAACCGTCACCCACAGGCCCCAGAACATGCTCCAGAAAGGCTTGCGGATGTCCTTGGCCCCGCGCACTTCGCCATACAGGGTCGCGCCCCAGTTGGGCCAGAGCAGGTAGAAAGCCAGCCAGGGCAGGAGCAGGAATATGGGCCCGAAAGCGAANTAACCGAAGTCCTGGCCGGAGAAGGTCTTGCTGGCGGCGTCGATCGTCGCCTGATACGCNTTGGCCGGCGCACCGAAAAGTGATGTGGCCTCGCGGTTGAAGGCGTTCTGGAAGTCGCTCTGNCTGGCAAACAGCAGCAGAGCGCACGTGACGGCGAGGCCCACAAGCCCGATCCAGAAGCAGATCTTCTGGATCCTCGCGTAGACCTCCATGCCCAGAGTCACGACGACGCTGACAAAAGCGAGGACGATCAAGCACGACACGAAAATGCCGTTCTGACTCGTGAAGAACGTGGCGACGTTTGTCCAGCCAAGCGTGTAGGCCAGAGGTGAGAAGAACTGGACGACCAGGATGTTGGCGTAGATGGGCGCCCACAGGAACAGCGTGAACCACCACCCCGTGATGGACAGCACGAAGCCCAACCCGCCACCGAGGACGCGNCTCTGCCACGCGTAGTCCCCGCCGGTGCGCGGCATCACGCTCACCAACATGGCGTAGGTCCCGACGAGGAACGTTGTCAGGAGGCCGAATATCAAGATTGCAGCGAGCAGCTGCCCGTTGGGCACCGTGTAGGCGAACGACATGCCGTACAGGCCGAGCGTGATCAGGTTGACGGACCAGAACGAATAGACGAATGCGTCGAACGTCGACCAGGCTTTGACCAGCCCGGTCGCGTTGCGAAGGAACAGTGTCGGCCGCGCCCCGGCCGAGCCCATCGTAGTTTCAGCCATGTCTTTGTTCTCCCTCTCCTTGTCCGCTTATCCGTTGACGAGCTGGTAGCTCTTGATTCCTTTCTTCGCGTCGAGGTTGATGATGGCCGCCATCAGCATGCCTTCCTCGTATGCGCTCCCTGGGTTGATGGACAGGGTTTTGCCAAGCTTGACCGCGCCTTTGCTCTCGTGAATATGGCCATGAAGCGAGAGCAAGGGCTGGTGTTTCTCGATCGCCTCCTTGACGGCNGTGGACCCGACCGGTCGCAGCGCGCGCCCACCATGTAGCAGCTTCAAGTCCGCATCGATGGCCGGTGCCTCATCCAGGCCCGATCGAAAAGGGGGGCAGTGGAGGTTGAAGATCGCGCGCGATTGATCGCTGATCTGCCTGGCCATCGCCTCGATGCGCTCGCCGAGCTTCTCCTCCGTCTCCTCGCGGTGGGTGTTCCAGGGGGTGTGGTTGGACCAACCGGTGGAGATCATCGTGAAGCCATCGATCTCAACCATCCGGCCTTCGCCGAGCTCCACCATGTCTGATTCCCGGACGACGTCGTCAACCTCCATCTCGTCGTCGTTTCCCGGGCATACGAAGATGCGCACCCCCGATCCGCGCAGCTTCTCCGCGGCCATGTTCATCCACCGCCGTACGCCGTCCAGCATNATTTGCTGGAAGGTCGCTTTTCGCACATCCGCATCCTGGTCCAGCTCCTGCAGCCGGGCGGGTGTCACATGCAGCGGGTAGTAGCCCTTACGGCGGATCTGGTTCTCTATGTCCGCCACCTGATCGCCGCCGACCACCTGGCGTTCACTCGCGATCGTCACCGTGTAGTGGCCGTTCTCTTCGACGATCGGAATCATCGCCTTGCCCGTCATGTCGCCGCCGCAGATGAGGACGTCGGCGTCGTAGAACTTGGCGGCGTTCAAGAATTTGCGCCAGCACATCTCGGAGCCATGCAGATCGGTCGCGAAAAAGACTCTCGGCATTGGCTTATCGCTCCACTAGAACCTTCCGGACCTCGCGTTCGAACCCCATCACGTGACGCCGCATGCAGTCCTCGGCGCGCTGCCCGTCGCCCGCGAGTACCGCCCGCAGCAGCTCGACGTGCTCCTCGACCGCCTCGCGCAGCCGGACCCCGTGATCGAGCACGAGGTACCAGAGCCTCAGGCTGAGGTTGAAGTACCTCTCCAGCGTGTTCTCGAGAAACGAGTTGCGCGCCGAGCGGTATATGTGGCGGTGGATCTCCTGGTCGAGCTCCATGAGCTCGCGTGTGTTGGTGGGCTCGACTCCGTCCAGCCTTTCGAGGAGGTCGCCGATGACCTTTTTCTCGCTGGGTCCAATCCGCTCCGCGGCCAGCCGCGCGGCATGGCCCTCGAGCACGACCCTGACCTCGGTGATGCGGGCGAGGTCCGTGATGTTGACGTCCGTGACGAACGTTCCACGGTGAGGCACGCTGCGCACCAGGCTCTCCCAGGCCAGGCGCTGGAGGGCTTCCCGGATCGGGGTCCGGCCAATCTCGAGCTCGTCGCGCAGCCGGCCCTCCTCGACCACCGACCCGGGCGGCATGTCGAGGCACACGATGCGGTCTCGTATCCGCAGGTAGGCCTCCTCGCTCTGGGATCGCGCGATGTCAGGGGCCGAGCCCCGCGTGCGCCGCGCCGCCAGCTCGCGAGCCTGAGAAGCCAACCCTCTTGACCCTCCCCAAACCGGGCGATCGACCGATATGCGGCCGATATACCGGTGGCAAAGGTAGCACCGGCCCGAACGCCCGTCAAATTTCGCGTCAGTCGGGAAGCGGCGAGCCGCGGGTCTCAGGCAGGAGGAGCAGGAGGGCGGCCCCGGCGAGGGCAACCGCGCCCGCCAGCTCGAGCGCGCGCCCGAGGCCGACCGACTGCGAGAGCACCCCCACAGCCTGCAGCCCGGCGACGCTGCCAAGAGCGGCCGCAAAAGAGCTCATCGACTCCGCCGTCGCTCTCGCCCGGGTCGGGAAGAGCTCGGCTGACCAGGCTCCCAACACCGGGGTGGCGGCGCTCGCAACCGAGCTCCAGAGCACGTTGCCGGCCACAAACCCCGGCGTCCCGCTCGCGAAGCTGAGGCTGGCCGAGATCGCGGTCGCGCCGGTGAGCGCCGTCGCCGGGATGCGCCGCCCGTAGCGGTCGGTGAGAAAACCACCCGCGACGTACGACGCGACGCCTGCCAAGCCTGACACCACGATCAGCTCGCTGATCGCGACCGGGCTCAAGCGGAGAACCTGGCTCGCGAACAACGTGAAGAGGAGGCCGGCCGGCTCGAGGAGGACGGCGAGCAGCGCCGTGGTCGCGGCGATCAAGACGAGGCGGCGGCGCCACGGCGACTGCAGCAGCAGCCGCAGCGCCGAGCCGCTGAAGCGGGCGTGCTGCCACACGCGCCCCTCGGGCAATCTTCGCCATATCAGCGGCGCGGCCACCAGCCCGATTCCTCCGGCGAGAAACAGCCAGCGCCAGTGGGGCGCCACCACTGGGTACGCGAGCACGGTGATACCTGTTCCGGCCCCGCTGAGCACCGCCAGCACGCTCACGGCCTGGCCGCGGCGGCCCGGCGGCGCCTCCTCGACNATCAGNGCGGTGGCGACCCCGCCGACCAGGACCTCGAAGCACACGGCGACCAGCCGCAGCAGCGCGAGGACTTCCAGCGAGGGTGCGAATGCACTTGCGAAATTGGCGATTGAAAACCCGCCGACCCCGACCGCGATCAGCCTGCGGCGACCAAAGCGGTCGGCGAGCGTGGCCAGCGGCAGCGCCCCCAACCCGCCGAGGGCGAGCACGGAGCCGAGGTTCGAGAGCGCGGGCACGCGGGCGTGAAAGTCCCCGGCGATGGCCGGCAGCGCCAGGACGAGGACCGACCCGTCGAAGGCCGTAAGCACCACCGCAAGGCCCGCCCACGTCAGCGTTCGGCGCTGTAAGACGTCGAGCTGGCGCACCTAGACGAACCCGAGCTTCTTCAGGAGGTACGGGCCCGGGCCGAGGAAGCCGCACGTGGCGGCGATGTGGACGAGCGACACCCCGAGCAGAGAGGGCGGGCCTGGAAGGAGCCAGAAAGCCAGGCCGACCGGAATGCCGAGAAGCGCGGTCGCCAGCGTTTCGGCCCAGGGCCAGCCGAGACGGTGATAAAGGACGTATGTGGCGGTGCCGGCGATGAAACCAAGCGGCGCGCCGAAAGCGATCGCGATCCCGCCCTGGATGAGCCCACGAAAGAGGGCCTCCTCGATTGGGCCGTTGACGGCATAGAAACCGGCCTGGAACCATGCGTCGCCTCCGCCGGCCGGAACGCTCAGCGCTCCTCGGCGCCGCGCCAGGCGCAGCTGAACCAGGGTGGCCGCCGCGAACAGCAGCGGTGCAGCGATCAGCGCGAAGACGAGCTGAGCGCCGACGCGGCCTGGCGACAGGCCGAGCCAGGGCGGGCGCCATCCGATCTCGACCACGGCGACGAGCAGCCCGAAAGGCAGCAGGCGGCGAAGGAGATCAGGCGCCATCCAGGCCCAGCTGTCGGGAATACGCGTGAGCACGGCTCGCGTTGGAACCTTTGAGACATCAGACGTCATGGAATTCGAGCTCTACTACGACTACNTGTGTCCGTACGTGTACCGGGCATCTCTGCTTCTCACCAACGTGGCCGGAGCGCGTACGCCGGATGTCCGATGGCGATACTTCTCGCTCACCCAGGTGAACTCGACCGAACCGGGTTGGACCGTCTGGGACGCGCCCGCCGGCGAGAAGGTGCGGGGAAGGCTCGCGTTCAAGGCGGCTGAGGCTGCACGCAGGCAAGAAAGGTTCGATGGNTACCACGCGGCNCTGCTGCNTGCACGGCATCACAATCGGCTCGACATCGACGATCCTGAGGTGGTCGAGCAGGTCGCGGCTGAGTCCGGTCTCGATCTCGAGCGGTTTCGCCGCGATATCGGTGACCCGACCATCCTGCAGGCGCTCGCGCGCGACCACCGGCACGCCGTCGCCAAGCACGGCGTGTTCGGAACGCCGACGTTCGTGTTTCCCAATGGCGCATCAGCGTACATACGCCTGGGCGATGCGCCCGGCGGCGCCGAAGCGCTGCACGTGTACGACAGCCTGCTTGCCGTCGCGGCTGACGAGCCGCGGATTCTCGAGATCAAGCGCCCGACGAAACCGTCGCTCGACTGAGCGCTACGATTTACGGGGTTTTACCCGGGCCGGGTAGAACTCGCCTGCCGGAAGTTTCTGTTACGGATTAATGGGCTTTACGGGGGGGAATCGATGTTGAATCGGTGGTTCGCGGCGCCCCGCTCTCAGTCGAGCAGCAATGGTGGCGAAGACGAAGACGCACCGATGAAAGAGGCGGACTTCATAGTGCTGCCGCCCGCGGCGAGCGATTCATGGCGCACGTGGCTGATGACGGGTGTTCGCCGGGGACCATTCCATCGCCGCCGGATACGGGGCGCCCACCAGGACCTCAAGAAGATGCTGATCGAAGGGACCAGCAGCCCGGGCGAAGGCCCTCAGCCCTGGAATGATTTCTCGAGCGCGATGGTCCGCCAGGCTGTCGATGAAGCCCTCAACGAGCTGCCATCGGACCAGAAGCAGGCCGTCAAGCTGGCGTACTTCGGCGGCCTCACCAACCGGGAGATCGCTCAGCGTCTTGGCGTCGGCGAGGGTAGTGTTCGCCGCCGTCTGCGCGAGGCGCTGGCTGCGGTCAGCACGCACGTCGAGCGAGGTAGCGTGGCNGCCCGTCGCGCGGTTTACGCGATTGCGGCGTGGCTCACCACCCGCGCNTTATTGGACGGAGCGCAGAGATCGGCGACGCCGGCGGCCGAGCATGGGATGCAGGCCGCAGCAGCGGTGACGGTCGCCATCGTGGCGGCCGCGGTGCTGGTCGCGAGCCCGGTTTCGCCGCTCCAGCACGACCAGGCGACTGGCGGCGGCGTCCAATCGGCTCAGCCGGCGCCCGCTGGGTCGAGCCCGGTCGATGCCGCGAAGCAGGCAGTCCCGGCGGTCCCAGCAGCGGGATCGCTGCCTGTCGTGTCGCCCGAGGTGCCAACCGTCGAACCCCCAGCGGCCAAAATCCCCGGTCTCCCGGTGCTCCTGCCCGTGCCCGTGGACCTGCCGGTCGCCGTCCCCACTCCGCCGACCAGCCTGCCCCCGCTGCCGAAGCCCTAGCTGTTGAGCGCGTAGATCGCGACTCCGTCGACCCTGGCCACCTGGTGGTATTTCGTGTCGACAAGGCTCTGGAGCACTGGAAAGTCACGCAGCGGATACATGGCGAAATCGCTCCAGCCCGCGGACGCCGTGTCGACGATCAGTGCGGGAGGATTGCGGGCCAGATCTGCCTGCAGCTCGGGCCAGATATCGGGCGTCGTGTCCCAGTTGAGCGGGGGCCGGCCCGAGCCTCGCGCAAACCCCCGCAGGAATCCTGGAAAACGGCTCGCCATCAACCGGTCGGACTCCACGTATAGGGCGGGCCAGTCTCCCCACACGAACACGCGGTCTTGCGATTGGGTGTGGCCGCGGATGTAAGCCGCGACCAGCTCATGCCTGGCGATCGGCGGGCTCCAGTCATAGGTCAGAGGGTCCGCGACCAAGTCGTACGTTCCCCACGCAAGCGCCGGCACGGCGACTCCAACCAGCGTGATCGCAGCCACCTGCTTCCGAAGACGCGACCGCAGCGCGGTGTCGATGGCGAACGCCGACAGCAGGGCCAGGGGACCCATGACCTGGATGAAGTAGTGCCATGAGAGGTGAACGCCGGCGAGCGAGCCTGCCAGCGACACGGCGAACCAGGCGACGATCAGCCTCTGCGCGCGATCCAGGCGCCGCCAGCGTATGGACCATGCGATCGCGGCCACCCACAGCACCGCCATGTCGAGCACGAATGGGATAACGCTGTCCTTCGTGCGGATCAATACGAGGTCGGGGGTCCCGTTGGTGCTCGCGTACTGGCCGAGGATCCCGACCGTCCAATGCCAGAAACCCGACAGCGAACCCGTCAGCGCGAGCAATACGCCGCCGGCGAGCAGGCCCGCCGCCAGGCCGGCGGCGAACAGCGCCGATGCCCGCAGCCGCGAGTCGCCTGCCTCGAGGTAGACGACTGCAAGAGGCAGCAGCAGGATGTCGACCCCGGCCGATTGACGGAACGCTCCCGCCGCGGCAAGCAGCACCCCCGACCACAGCCACTGGCGGCGCAGCATCAGGAGAACGGAGCCTGTGAGCGGCAGCATCATCAACGCCTCGGTGTTGGCTGCCAGCAACCGCGGGTTGCCGGCGCCGGTCATGACGCCGTAGAAGATCGCCGCCAGCGCGCCTGCTCTGATCGTCCCGATGTTGCTTGCTATTAGAAAGACAAGAACGCATGTGGCGCCGATCGCGAGCAGCGTTACGGCGTGAACGGCCGACATCTGATACGTGCCGAACAGACGGAAGGTCATGGCATATATCCAGAAGATCCCGGGCGGCTTGTTGTCGACCCCTCCTTCCGCATAAACGGGAAGGCCCGTGTTCATGAGTGCCGCGATCGATCCGTAGATGGCCTCATCGCCGTCGAGCAGCCGGTGGAAGAACGAGGGGAGGTGGGCGATGAAGACCGTCGCCGCGACCAGCCCTCCCAACACCAGCGCACGGGGGGCGCGGCGGGTCAGAGCGGGCATCGACATAGCGCCCACCTATATTGCTGTACGGTCGGATGGTGACCGCCGCCCGGCGCTTCGGGGTGCCGTTCGCCTTCGTTGTCGTGCTGCTGGCGCTTGCGCTGGACCTATGGAAACCAACCGAGCCCATCGGCATCGATTTCCACACGTATGAGGCCGCCGCACGAGCCGGCCTGCAGCATGGGTGGTCGCACATCTATGACCAGCCCGTGGTGGCGATCGAGCAGAAACAGCTCGTTCCGGGGCAACGGACTCAACCTTTCCTGAGCCCACCGACGACCGCGTGGCTGGCGGCGTCTGTGGCATGGCTGCCCTACTGGCCCTCGTACTACGTCTGGGCGGTTTTCACGTTCATCGCCCTCGCTTTGGCGCTGTTCTGGGCCTCGCCAGACCGTGGTTTGGTGCGTTGGGTCGTGGTCGGCGCCGTGCTGGCGCCGTGGTGGGTGCTGCATGCGGTTCACCTGGGCCAGGTGGTTCCGCTGGTGGCTGCCGGCGTGATTCTTGCCTGGCGTTTCATTCGTGAACGTCGCGACGTGGCGGCGGGCATCGCGCTGGTGCTGCTGTCACTGAAGCCGAACACGGCTCTTCTAGTTCCGTTCGCGCTGCTCGCCGCAGGCCGCTATCGGACCTTCGCGACGTTGACCGCAGCCGGCATCGTCATCGCGGGCGTCGCTTTTGCAACCCTTGGCTCAAGCGGCATCTCGGCTTACGTCGGCCAGGTCACAGGGCCGCTCCCGCCGGGGGCAAGCTCCCTCACCCTCGAAGGCGCGTTCGGCGTGGGCGGCGCAGTTGCCACCGTACTGCGGGTCCTCATCATCGGCGCCAGTCTCGCGGCGGCGTTCCGCTTGCGCCGCTCGCCCGGCCTGGTCATCGCCTCAGGAACGCTCGGGTCGCTGCTCCTTGCGCCATACCTCCACGGATCAGACCTGTGCCTGCTGGGTGCGGCGGCGTGGTTCGTGTGGGAGGAGCGGCCGGCGCTGACCTGGCGCCTCCCGCTCGCTGTGGGTTGGCTGATTTCGAGTCCGTTCGTAGATTCCAGCGCGGTGCAGCTGCGCCTCAATCGCTGGCCGCTGCTCGAGCTCGCGCTGCTCGCGGCGTTGGTCTTCGAGGCGTGGCGCCCAGCGCGAGGGCTCGAGGCGCCGTTAACAGGCGAGGCTGAACCGCGGACACCGGCCCCGGCATAATCGAGGGGCCCGCCTACCAGAGGTACACACGTTTTGCCAATCGACATCTACGACATCGATAGCCCGCTGCGGGTNCTNGCCGGGCCGGGGACCGGAAAGACGCGCATGCTGGTCGACCTGTACGAGCAGGCCGTGCTCGAACACGTGGCCGGCCGGGAACAGATCCTCACGCTCACGTTCTCGACCGGGGCCGCGGACGAGATCGCGCGGCGCATCGACGAACGCCTGAAGGACGACTTCGGCGAAGCGTGGATCTCCACGTTTCACAGCTTCTGCTGGCGTGTGCTTCGTGACCACGCGCCCGATCCGAGGCGGATGCTGGTCAACAGCTTCCAGGAGTCGATCGTCATGCGCCAGGTGCTGAGCGAGATCGACTCGGAATTGCTGGGGGCNTTGGTTGGAGTCCAGAGATCGGACGCGTTTGCCCGCGACCTGCTCGGCTTNGTCGCCCTGATGAAGCAGAACCTCGTTCACCCTGCGGCCCTGCTGCTGGCAACCNAAGCGGGCGGAAGCGATCGCCTACGAGCGCTCGCTGCCGTCTACCAGGCGTACCAGGGGCGCCTGCGCACCGCCGGAATNGTCGACTTCCGCGACTTGATCATCAACGCGATCGAGCTGCTGCAGTCCAGGCACGAGCTGCGCGAGCAGCTTCGNTCGAAGTTCCGGCTCATCCTCGTCGACGAGTTCCAGGATGTCGACCCGGCTCAGTTCCAGCTCCTTCAACTGCTCGCGCCGCCAGAGTCGCGTCCGCGGTTGGTGGTGGTCGGCGACCCGGATCAGTCCATCTACGGATTCCGCGGCACCGTCCCGCGACTGCTCGGTCTGGACTTTCCGAACGTTTACGGCGCCGCGACCGTGTCGCTGGAAGAGTGTTGGCGCTGTTCGCAGGAGGTGATCGACGCCGGCGAGCGCCTGCTCGATGCGACACAACCCGGCCGCGCGCGTACCGCGCTGCGCTCGGTGGCGCAGCTTGCGTCGCCAAGTGTGGTTCTGGTCCATGAGGGCGATGCCATCGACGAGGCATTCATGTGCGCCCGCGAGATCAAGCGGATCCACGCTGCCTTTCCAGAGCTGCGCCATGACGATTTCGCGATCCTGCTCCGCAGCACGACCGCGCTGGGTGCTCCTTTCGAAGAAGCATTGCGCGCTCTCGACCTTCCTTACGAGGTGCGCGGGTCCGGAGCGACCGCACGCAACGAAGTGGTTCGCTTTCTCGTCGGCTACCTGGAATCGCTGCGCAAGCCGGACGACCCGGACGCGTTCGAGAGCGCCCTCGCATCGAGCATCGGCGGCGTCGGCTCCCGAACTCTGAGCCGGTTGCGCGCGCATGCATTCGAGCAGGCGCGGCCGCTCACACGAGTGATGCGGCGCCTGATGTACGTGCTGGCNGCGAAGGACCCGCAGCGGTATCCGCTGCCATGGGGTGGCGAACCACCCGCCGAACCGCCTACCGCGCCCGATTACTACGAGTACCTCGATGAGGGCGAGCTCGATTCACTGCACGCGGCGATGGTCGCCCGCTACCGGCTGCTCGACCGCGCGAAGCGGTTGCCGCTTGCCAGCCTCGCGTATTCCGTGCTCATCGAGGACGGGGCCATTCGCAAGCTGCTCGAGCTCGAGCTCCGGGCACAGCAGCGCACTGAGGCGATGGCGGACCTGGGCTCGACCATCGACGGCCTAGAGGCCGTGGAGGAGGTGTTTGCGCGGCTGCATGGCGCTAGGCCGCTGCTGTCTGACATCCACGGATCGCTGGATGCCCTGCTCTCCGGAGCGGCCGACGACACGGAACCGGCATCCGCTCGCAGGGACGCCGTGCAGGTGATGACCGTTCACCAGGCCAAAGGGCTCGAGTTCCAGTTCGTCTTTGCCGCGGGGTTCGCGCACGGCCTCTTCCCGGCGGAAGCCCGCCCGCATCCGCTGCTGGACNTCGAGGACAGGGCGTGGCTNGAACGGTTCAAGGTCGGTTTCATGCCCTCGTGGCCGTCTGATCCGGACGGACACCTGGCGGAAGAGGCGCGGCTTGCGTTCGTGGCGATGACTCGGGCCAAGCGGGTCTACCTGACGTACGCGGACAAGTACTTGCGCCAGGCTGGGCCGTCGGTCTTTCTCGGAATGGCCGCGCCGGACGCCGAGCTGAAAGAGCTCACGAGAGCGTCGGCTCGCCTGCNGCCGGCGGACGTTCTCCTGCCGCGCGAGGCGGAGGTGCTCGTCGCCGCGCATCGCGAATCCGTCACCGAGGCGATTTCCGCGCGCGCCGCGGCCCTCGGGCTCGACGTGGGGTTCATCGCCGATCGTGACGCCGGCGAGCCGTTCGAGCCTTACGGCGGTGATCGCAACCCGGACCACGTCGAGATCGATCACTTCAGCCCGACAACGCTCAACGACTACCTGAAATGTCCTCGCCTGTACTGGTACAACCACCACCCTGGCCTTGCCGAGGAGCCGAGATCGGTGGCGATGGAGCGCGGAGGTTTCTTGCACGAGGTCCTGGAGGACTTCCACTTGCACGAACCCGAGTGGCGGCCACTTGAGGCCGAAGGCCAGACGCAGTGGCTCGAGTCTGTNCTGCAGAAGCAGCTCGACGGCTANCTNTCCCGCATGGAGGGCGTCCTCGACCGAAAGCGCGAGGAGAAGCAGGTGAGATCGCTGCTGGGCAACTACATCCGCTTCGTCACCGGCATGCAGCCGATCCGCCGCCTGGGCACGCTCGCCCTCGAGCGACGCTTCCACCTGCAGCTGGACGGCGCCGAGATCGTCGGCAAGATCGATCGGGTCAACGACGTCGGCGATGGCGAGGTCGAGGTCATCGACTACAAGACCGGCTCGGGCAAACCGATGCGATGGGCATACGAGGCGTACTTCGGTCCTGATCTGTATGACGTGCAGCTCGCGCTCTACTACCTGGCCTGCAAATACGGCTTCGACGACGAGGGCAACCCCCTCGGCTTCCAGCCACGCTTCCTTTCTCTCTGGTATCCGAAAGATTGGGTCTGGGGCTCGATGCGCCAGGACATCTTCACCGTCGGCCGGCCCGCGGGCCTCAAGGAGTATCGAGAGAAGGTGCTCGAAACCGGCGATCTGGAGCGCAGCCGCGACATCGTCCTGCAGGCGATAACTCGCATCAAGGCCGGTCACTTCGAGCCCGCGCCGCGCGACCTGGCGGGCACGTGCATCACGCGCTTTTCGTCATGTCCCCATGCCGCGATCTGCCCCTACGGCGG
>JGI25382J43887_10000086_pt1 | contig 21088 bp, 26 predicted proteins | sample GraSoi013_1_40cm_3_FD_43887 | JGI IMG/M metagenome (IMG submission 43887) | reverse complement strand
TTCAAAGGGCACGCTCTCTCGTCACTCGGCTCGAAGAGGAGCCACACGTGAATCCGAACACTCAAACCAAGGAGTTCTCGCTCCGAGATCCGGACGGATATTACGTTACGATCAGTGCGCTCTCTGCGGCCTGACAAGGCGCTGCAGCGGCCGAGCGCTGGCCGGGGCTTCATGGGGCAGCGCCGCCCGACCTCGCTCCCCTCGCAGGGCGGCTCTTGCCGTCTGATCGCCCATTCCAATAGGGAACGTATCGCGGAGTTTCGATTATTCTGATCGTGTCACGGGCGAACCTTCCACAATCCCGTAAGGTAAGGCTAGCGACGATACGCACGGAACCGTGTTGGCAGTTGCCAACAGGGCCGGGTCGAAGGACCGTTCTGACCTGAACGGATACACGTTCATCCGAAGCAAGCACTGCACGGCCAGGTCCTTGCTAACAGTCTGTCTGGAACAAACGTCAGATCGATATCGTATTCACCTGCAAGGAGACCTGCGACTCTATGAGTGAGGCCGAGCAATCCCTTAGCCCATCTGTCCTCCGTCGTGTGTTCTACGGCCCCTCGGAGCTCCGCGCCGGTTGGCGGCTGCTCATCTTCCTAGCTATCGTCATCGCCTTGATCAACGTCAGCAACCTGATGGTTCGCCGCGTGCTGCACGGTGCGGACAACACCACCTTTTTTTTGGTCCGCGAAGTGATGGACTTCCTCATCTTCCTCCTCGCCAGTGGCATCATGGGATGTATCGAAGGCAGGACGATTGCCGATTACGGCTTGCCCTGGCGCAGGATGTTTCGCGTCCAGTACTGGCAGGGCGTTCTGCTCGGCTTCGCGTCCATCACTGGCTTACTGGTTGCCATGCGAGCCGCCGGAGTCTTCTATTTTGGAAGCATCGCACTGCACGGCCCCTACATCTGGAAGTGGGCCATCGTTTACGCCTTCGTTTTCATTCTTGTCGCTCTGCGGGAAGAGTTCCGCGCTCGTGGATACGGGCTATTCACGCTCTCGGCCGGCATCGGTTTCTGGTCGGCCGCAATTCTCTCGGCAGCATTTTTTGGCTACTCTCATCATGGCAACTCCGGAGAGGATTGGATCGGATTGTTTAACGCCGGGGCGTTTGGATTGCTGGCCTGTTTCTTGCTGCGTCGAACCGGCAATCTCTGGATGCCAATCGGGCTTCACATGGCCTTCGACTGGGGCGAGACGTACTTTTATGGTGTCGCCGACAGTGGCCAAACGCTGCCCGGTCATCTTCTGAATTCGAGTTCGTCCGGCCCGGCTTGGCTATCCGGCGGTACTGTCGGTCCTGAGGGTAGTCTCCTCTGCACTTTGCTGATCGTTGTGGTGTGGTTGAGTTGCGCGGCTTGGCTGCGAGAGGTCAAATATCCCAAGCCCACCCCAATCCAGAATTCCAGCGGCAGCCTTTAACTATCTCACTCGTGCATTTTTCCGGTCCGGATACTGTATTCGCAGCGGTTCGCCCCGAGTGACGGGCAACCCTGAAGTAATCCCAAGGTAAGGGTTGCCGACGACACGCTCGGGAAGAGATTCGGTTGCCGAGGAACGCGTCGTCTGGAGTGCCACTCCGACTACTTGCTCCTCGAGCCGATTGGGACGTTACGGTCATTGCCCCTCGCGGCGCGCCGAGGCCGACGGACCGCCCTGACCTTCCCGGACGGTCCTCCTCCGCAGAAGAACTGATCGCGGCCATCAGACTCGAGCCCGGAAACATACACGCCGGGCGGCATCTCGATCCGCTCCAGGACTTCTCCTGTCCGAGGATCTACTCGCCTTAAGTCGCTCTCCTCACCTTCCCACGTGGCGTGCCAGAGCTCCCCATCGACCCAGCTTACCCCGGTGACAAAGCGGTTGGACTCGATGGTGCGAAGAATCGCGCCTGTCTCGGGATCAACCTGATAGATCTTTCGATTCCGATACTGCCCGACCCACAGAGTACCTTCGGCCCACGCCAGGCCCGAGTCGCCGCCACCGCCAGGCGCCGGGATCGTCGCGAGCACGCGGCCAGTCTTGGGATCGATCTTATGGATGTGATCCTCGGCGATCTGAAAAAGATGGCGTCCATCGAAGGCCGTTCCAGCATGCGCAGCGACATCGATCGAGCGCAGCATCTTCCCGCTTGACGGATCGAAGGCGTTCAGCTTATTTCCCGAAGCAAACCAGACGTGCTGCCCGTCATAGGTAACACCATTCACTCGCTCGGCACCGGGAAAGGGGCCATACTCACGAACGATTTCGGCTTTTGATCGGTTCATGCTTCCATCCTAGTCGCCCGGCAGTGGAGCAGGGAGTAACAAGATCGTCGTGAATCCCGGCACGGGCGGGGTTATCCAGCGACGAGAGCGCGCCTGGCCAAACGACTGCACCTTGCCTTCTGACGCAAGTGAGTCGAGTGCCCGCTGGACCGTGCGCTGGCTGGCGCCAAGCGCAAGCGCTAATGCCGAGCTCGACCACGACTCACCGTCCGTGAGGAACGCTAGCACATCAGCATGTTCCTCTTCGACGGGCCGGGCCAGCACCACGACTTCGCGTCCACGCTGCGGAACGAGTGCAAAGCCCCGCTTCGTCGCGCTGATGTCGGCCACCTTCCGAAGCATCCTGCGAAGCCTCCCTATCTCGACCCGCAAACGCGCGCGATGCGATTCGTCGACGAACCTTGCTCCGAATGCCCGGGCCAGGAGCAGGTCTCTCGGCACGTCTCCGGGCCACGCTTCACCTAGCGTGCGTGCGAGAGCGAACAACACCGGACGTCTTGCGAGTGAAACGAGGGTATCTGCGTGACGCACCAGGTTGCGGCATGCATCCACGACGATGGCTTTGGACGCCAGCAACGCTTCAACGTCTTCGAGCAGTAGGAGACGCTCGTCGCCACGCGCAATCAGGCGCGCTGCTGGCGTATTCAGGACGCGGGATGCACTTTCAACCTCCGCCATCAACGCAGGGATAGCAGCTTGGTGCGCGGTGCGTTCGGCCCGAGCAAGCGCGGCGTGCGCTTCTTTCGTCCGCAAACGTCGCATTGCGATTCCCGCAACCACCAGCTCGTGGAAAGTCTTCGACGCGGGCGGGAAAAGACTCGGATTGAGGTCAGCGAGCATACGCTCCGCCTCGTCGAGGTGCCCGATCAGAAGAAGGTGCCGGACTTCAAGATAGCGCGCAAACCCGGCGTTCAAGCGGTCGCCGTGCGCTTCGAGGGTCGACCGCGCAGCGTCCAGCACTTTCGCAGGCCATCCCAGATCGCGCGAGGCGAGGGCGATTTCGGCTTCGGCTACTATGCATCTCGCGCGGGCCACGGGTTCTTTTGGACCGAAGGCGCGCGCAGCATTCCGCAGGAGTTCCTTCGCTCGTGCGAAATCGCCAAGCTGCGCCATCGCGATGCCGCGAAGCGCAAGCGCCGGCGCATCGTCGCGCAGCGCGACTCGTTTCAACGCTCCGAGGGGATCGCCCGCCGCGAGTGCGCGAGCTGCAGCTGTAATCAGAGAATCCATCCGAATCCCGACACACTTGTCACTCCCACCCCTCCTATACCCCGCGCTAAATATAGCGCATGGCAATCAAACACCAAGTCACATCGAGAAAGGAACGAAGGAGACAAGCACAATGACCACACACAAGACCGGAACACGAGAACAATGGCTGAAGGCTCGGCTCGATCTGCTCAAGGCGGAGAAGGAACTCACGCGCCGAAGCGACGAGCTGGCGCGCCAGAGGAAGGACCTGCCGTGGGTGCCAATCAACAAAGGATATCGCTTCGAAACCGACGAGGGCAGCGCCTCGCTGGCGGACCTCTTCCGGGGACGCTCTCAGTTACTCGTCTATCACTTCATGTTCGGCCCCGATTACGCGGCGGGCTGTCCGTCCTGCTCGATGATCGCGGACGGGTTTGAGGGATTCGCCGTGCACCTATCCAATCATGACGTGATGCTCTGGGCGGTGTCGCGCGCGCCCCTGCCGAAGCTGCAGGCGTACAAGCGCCGGATGGGGTGGACGTTCCCGTGGGCGTCTTCGTACGGCGGTGATTTCAATTTCGATTTCAATATTTCGATCACCGAGGAGCAACAGCGCGCGGGCGGAGTCGAATACAACTACCGGCGCGGCGGCCATCCCATAGTCGCGGCGCAGCTCCCCGAGCCCGTCAAGCAGTTCGCGTCCATGTGCGGAACGGATGCTGCCACGTACGTCCGCGACAGGCCGGGCATGAGCNCCTTTGTGCTAGAGGACGGCATCGTCCACCACACCTATTCGACCTATGCGCGCGGACTGGACGGTCTCTGGGGCGCATATCAGTGGCTCGACCGCGCCCCCAAGGGTCGCAATGAGACGGGCATCTGGTGGAGCCGCCACGACGAGTACGGCAAATAATGAAGTGATTGTAACGGCGCAATTCCGGGAAAGGAGATCCCGACCCATGACTTTCGAGCGAACTTCACAGCAAGCGTTCTTCGGCACCTCAGCGCTGCTCTTTGCCGCAAGCGCAGCGCTGACCACCGTCTGGTGTGGCTCCATGTCAGCAATGGGAAAGATGCCGATGCCAGGCGGCTGGACGATGTCGATGGCGTGGATGCCGATGCCTGGACAGACATGGCTGGGCGCCTTGGCATCGTTCGTCGGCATGTGGGTCGTGATGATGATCGCGATGATGCTGCCGTCGTTGGTGCCCACGCTGTGGCTGTATCGCCAGACGGTTGGCAGCAGGGGCGAAACGCGCCTGAACTGGCTGACCGCGCTGGTCGGCATCGCGTACTTCTTCGTCTGGACTGTGTTCGGAACTGTTGTCTTCCCATTGGGCGCGACGCTTGCCGAGATCGAAATGCAACGGCCGACTCTGGCGAGAGTCGTTCCGATCGCGGTCGGTGTTGTCGTCGTGATCGCTGGCGCACTCCAATTCAGCGCGTGGAAGGTGCATCACCTTGCCTGTTGCAGGGAGCCATCGAGACGCGAGCGTACGTTGCCGGCGGATGCTGCCACGGCCTGGCGGCACGGGCTGCGTCTCGGCCTCCACTGTACTTACGGCTGCACTGGCTTTACGGCGATCCTCCTCGTCATCGGGGTCATGGATCTGCGAGTGATGGCTCTTGTCACGGCAGCAATTACTGCCGAACGGCTCGCACCGAACGGCGAGCGCGTCGCGCGAGCTGTCGGGATTGTCGTGGTCGGGGTAGGGCTGCTCTTGCTTGCGAGGGCAGCAGCCGGGCTCGGATAACGCGCCGCATTGTGCGCATTGTTCGGAATGGTGCCAGCGGTTCGAGTAGACACACATGTTCCTAACTGCGCCTTGAACGCAAGAATTGGCAAGCTGGGACGGTGCCGACGGCGAAACAAAGGCGTGAGAGGCAAATTCGAAAGGTCATTTCGTCGAGACGTTTTCGCAGAAGGAAGAGCGGCATGAATACGACACCAGGATCAAAAATGGCCTCGTCCATCTTCATCGGCAGATGGACACCAAAGATTTTGTTTTCGCTTAGAGACAGGCCTTATCGCCATGGGCAGTTGCGCCGCCAGATCGGGAGCGTGTCGCAGCGCATGCTGACCAGGACTCTCCGCAATCTCGAATCCGCGGGTTTAATCGCCAGGCACATGACGCAATCTAAGGCCATCACTGTCGAGTATTCATTGACCAAACTGGGAACGACAATCATCGCTCCACTCAGAGGCATGTGCCGCTGGGCAAAGCGATACCGCAAGGACGTGAGCGCTGACGTGCGGCTTCGGGAGGCGGAAACAGGGTAAAACGCAAAATCTCTGCTGTGGGACGTATCCTCCCACGGCAAGCGATGCGCAATTGCAAGCAGAAACTACAACCATAGAAAGGAGAAGGTATGAACATCGAGAACAAAACAATCTTAATCACAGGCGCGAACCGAGGCATCGGCCGAGCGCTCGTCGATGAGGCGCTTAGGCGGGGTGCAAAGAGAGTATATGCGGGAACACGCAGCGAAGCGTTGCAGAATGCCGATGAGCGTGTGACGCCAGTGACGCTGGACGTGACCAGCGCGGCGCAAATTCAGGGAGCGGTCGAGAATGTCCAATCTCTCGACATTCTGGTCAACAACGCCGGCGTGGACCTTCACGATGACCTCAGCGATCGCGCAGGGATCGAACGGCACCTCGCAGTCAACCTCTTCGGCACGCACGGCGTGACTCAGGCGTTCCTGCCGTTGCTGGCTCATTCTCGGGGAGCCATCGTCAACGTCCTGTCGCTAGCGGCGTTGGCGGGCGTGCCATTCAGTCCGGCCTACTCGATCTCGAAGGCGGCCGCTTTCTCGCTGACGCAATCGCTGCGCGCTCTTTGGGCCGGACGCGGCGTGAATGTTCATGCCATTTTCGCTGGCCCGGTGGACACCGATATGACCCGTGGCTTCGATATACCGAAGGCCTCTCCCGAGTCCGTCGTGCGAGCCATTTTCGATGGAGTGGAGAAAGGCGAGGAGGACATCTTTCCCGATCCCATGTCAGCGTCCATCGCTGATAGCTGGCGCACCGGCGTTACCAAGACGCTTGAGTACCAGTTCAGAGCCTTCGCGCCGGAGAGCGTGCTGAAAGTTGCGTGACCGTCCCTACGTAGGGGCAGAAATGCTTGAAGATTGATTCGACGTTGAAAATGACAGGAGCCCAAATGAGAAAGGTTCTGGTTTCGATAATTATGGCTTTACTGTTCTCGATCACAGTGGTCGCGGAAAATAAACAGATTCCCGGCAAGAATAAAATCGAGCCCTTGCCGCGAGATCTGGAAATTCAGCTGGCGCTCAGCGCCCTTCCTCCACACCTCCGGGACAATGCCACCGTATATGTCTTGAATCCCGACAAGGGCTTTGAGGTCGCCCGCCAGGGTACGAATGGATTCCATGCCCTTGTTGCTCGAACGGGCGATGACACGTTCAGGGGGAATTGGCCCCTGAAGGAATATCGAGACGACATTCTCTACCCGATTTCCTTTGACGAAGCCGGCGCCAAGGCGCAGATGCGGGTTTTCTTTGATGCCGCAGAAATGCAGGCTAAGGGGACTCCACCCGAGGAACTCAAGAGGATCATCCAGGACCGTTACAGGACACACTACTACAAGGCGCCAGACCGGGCCGGTGTGTCATACATGTTGTCTCCGATCCTTAGGACTTACGTGAATCCGGATGAAAGCGAGAATGTAGCCACCGCCAACATCCCTCACGTGATGTACTACGCCCCGAACGTAACCAATCAAGAGGTCGGTGCGGCAACCCCCACGCCCGAACAATTCGCTTACTTCAGCCAGCATGGGCGGTGGCCGGAAACACCGTATCCAATCCTAATACTGCATGGCCCGCATGGATACATGGTCCAGTTTCGCGGCGTGACAGAAAGGGATGCAATCACCAAGGAATACGAAGACATGCTTGCACGGCTTTGCAAGATCAAAGAAGCGTGGTGCTTGCCACACTAATACGCCGCTACGCCAAGGGTTTGTTCGCGCTGGTCACGCCTAGGCGCCGGCGCGGTGACGACGGCGGTGTAGAGCTTTCATGCGGCCTTGGTCAGTTCGAAAATGGAGCTCTGGAGGGATGCATATGAAACAAAAAATTTGTGTGGTCTCCATGATTGCTAGCCTGGCCACCATAGCCGGCTTTGCGTTATGTGACCAGTCGGGTGCGAGCCAAGCCGACCAGGATCTCTGGAACCAGCATGGCTGCTGGCAAGACTTCTTCTTGTGGCAATACAGAGCCTATGACATGCGAGGCGACGATTGGAGTGGACGCGGATGGGATGATGCCTGCAACGCGAATCTCGAGTATCCCAAGCACTGGAATGCCGCTTTTCTGGTTACTTACGGATTGCTCGACAATAATGATCAATCCTTCCACGGTACGATTGACTACCGCGCGACAGCCGAAGCAGCTGGCAGTAATTTCCACGACAGGCTCTACCATACGCCCAAGGACGATCCGAATAATCTAGGCAAGTACATTCATCACGTGATTGGTCCAAACGAAATCCAGACTACCTGCGCGATGTTCAGTCCGTCGCCGTTTTACGGGAATCCAGGAGCGCGCGCCGGGGATTGGATGCACGAAGGATGGCATGGTTGGGAAGACAAATATGACTGGGACGGAGGATCGGCCGGCGGCCATTTTCCATGCCAAATGCAGGCTGATGGTTCCTGTAGGAATGGAAACTGCACCATTAACGGTTGTGATTATTTCTATTTTCATGGTATCGCTGAGTACGTCTTCGGAGCCCTGTGGGAAACAGACGGAACTGCGAACCGGTTCCATTCGCCAAATCAAGTCGAAGTTGAGTTCCAATGCGACGTGGCGGACCAGCCACAAGCCTGGGTGCCTCTAACCGTTCGACAGACTGCTCAAACCGAGGCAAATGCTAGATCTGCCCAGCGCTTTATCAATGGACCGGGTTATGCCTGTGGCAGTCCGCGACCGTGGTAGTTCCGGCTTTTTTCGGGACGACGGACAAATTGATGAGGCAATCTTCGAGAACAAACGCGTGGCTACCTTGCGGTCCATGTTCGAGCAAAGTCCATTTAAACTTTGCAAAACGATAGTTCGTTGAGATATTTGGTGCCGAGAGGACAAGCCGCCCAGCCTTCGAAGCCTGTCCGAAGAATCCAGACCTTGCCACTTTGTGCCCGAGAACGTCTAGGACATCATCCTTCTTGGGAACGCGAATCTTCTTCATGTTGTGCGAAGAAAATTCCCGACGCTCGGCTCATGGATCACTTGCCTACAAAGAGCTTACCCTCTCTTGCCTCGACTGGGAAAGAAGGCATCGGAGAGGAACAGGGTGTTCTTTGCAAGCGCATGTCGCACGCTAATACATTTCTACAAGAGAAGCCCATGCGGGAGTTCCTCGGAAACGGCACCCCGTGTTAATTTTCCGGTAAGCAAGTTCCTCGTCTAGGTGGTTTACTTCGGATTGACCGTCACCCGCTCGCGATTAGGGCTCGTCACCAGGGCTCGGGCGGCATTGAGCTCACCGCGCACGCTTGGGCGCGATCGAGGAGCAGCTTGCGCTCGCGTGCGTTGCGGGTTAGCGACGCCGCGCGCTCGAACTCCGCTCGGGCTTCGTTGAGGCGGCTCAGCTTTTTGAGGAGATCGCCGCGCACGCTTGGCAACAGGTGGTAGTTCTCGAGTGAGCGTTCCGCAGTCAGCGCGTCAACCAGCTCAAGCCCGGCTGCTGGACCGAACGCCACCGCGACCGCGACTGCACGATTCAGCTCCACGACGGGAGAAGGAGCAAGCTGGGCGAGTGCCGCGTAGAGCGTCACAATGCGAGGCCAGTTGGTTTCTTCTGGAGTGCGAGCTCGCGCATGACAGGCCGCGATCTCGGCCTGCAATACGTACTGACCTTGCGCGCAGCCCAGCTTTTCGACATGCGTGAGCGCCGCGAGGCCACGTCGGATGAGAAGTTGGTCCCAGTGTGCGCGGTTTTGATCGAAGAGCAGGATGGGCTCTCCCGACGGGCCCACACGCGCCCTGGAACGCGACGCCTGGATTTCCATGAGCGCGACAAGACCGTGGACCTCCGGCTCCTGCGGTGCGAGCTCGGCCAGGATGCGCCCGAGTCGCAGCGCCTCTTCGCAGAGCGCAGGCCGCATCCAGTCCTCACCGGTGGTCGCTGAGTAGCCCTCATTGAAGATGAGATAGATGACCTCAAGCACCGACGACAGACGGCCGGTAAGCTCGGCCGGGCGCGGGACCTCAAAGGGGACGCGCTTTTCGGCGAGCGTGCGTTTGGCCCGTACGATGCGCTGGGCGATGGTCGGCTCGGGGACGAGGAATGCGCGCGCGATCTCGTCGGTCGTCAGGCCTCCGAGCAAACGGAGCGTAAGCGCAACCCGCGCCTTGGTCGAGAGCACCGGATGACAGGAGATGAATATGAGACGCAGCAGGTCGTCGCCGAAGTCGTCGTCGAGAGCCGCGTCAAAATCCGGCACAGTCATCTCTTTCTTTTCGAACTCGCGACCAAGTTCTTCATGCTTGCGCTCAAGCCGTGTGTTTCGACGGAAATGATCAATGGCGCGATGCTTGGCGGTGGCCATGAGCCAGGCACCCGGGTTGTCCGGGATGCCTGATTCCGGCCACTGCTCGAGCGCGGCGACGAGAGCATCCTGCGCGAGGTCCTCGGCAAGGCCGACGTCGCGGACGATCCGCGTGAGACCGGCGACGAGCCTGGGAGACTCGATCCTCCAGACCGCGTCGATGGCGCGATGTGTGTCGGTAGCCACTGCCACCCATCACACCATCTTCAATCCCCCCGCGCAAGCCCGGACGCTCCGTGTGATGAAACATATTTCTACGCGATGCGCGACCGCTCTTTTATAGGTTGCGCGAAGTCCTCCGGCCCGAAGATCTGGCGAATCTCGGTCTCGCCCTCCCATCCCGGCCAGTGTTTTTTGTGAAGTTCCATGAAGCGCACCGCTCCTTCGATCGCCTCCTCCTTCGACTTCAGCTCAAACTCCGCATAGCCGCCGACAACTTCCTTGGCCTCGGTGAAAGGCCCGTCGGTCACTTTGATTTGCCCGCCCGAAAGCCGGACGCGGGTGCTCTGCGCAGTGGGAGCAAGTCCACCACTCCCGCGAATGGTTCCGGCTTTGACCGCCTCTTCGCTGAGTATCGCCATGGCGTCCATGAACTCCTTGGGCGGTGGGCCCGATTTCTCAGCGTGCTTGACCAACATCATGAATCGCATCGTCATATCTCCTTTTTCATTTCAGGTTGTGAGCTGGGAATCCTCCGACAGTCTCGGTCGAATTTGAAACCTGCTCTATTAGGACATCGATTGAGAGACTACAAAATCGACATGGACCCAGACTATTTTTTCCTCGCAACTTGCTCACGCATGCGTTCTTCCCGCTTCCTGAGTTCGGGAGTCAGCTCCGAACCGAAGTCTTCCGCCTCAAAGACCTGGCGAATCTCAATCTCGGCTTCCCCTTCATGGGGATTGGGGCAGCGCTTGACCCACTCGACAGCCTCTTCCATGGACCTCACCTGCCACAGCCAGAAACCCGCGATCAGTTCCTTGGTCTCGGTGAAGGGCCCGTCGATCACGGTCCGCGTCGCTCCTGCGAACCGGACGCGCTTGCCTTTCGAACTGGGCTGGAGCCCGTCGGCGGCAAGCAGCACGCCGGCTTTCACCAGCTCTTCGTTGAACTTTCCCATTTCGGCTAGCAGCTTTTGCTTCGGCATAATACCTGCTTCGGAGTCCTTGTTGGCCTTGACCATCACTATGACCCGCATTGTTATTCTCCTTTTGAGTTGAGATTAACCTGACCTCTACTCTGACGTCGAACGACCGGCAGTCAGATCGACAAGTCAACAATCTTTTTCAGGAAGGGCGTTGATATTGTCCGTGGAGGAATCCCGCGACAATGCCGTTCCGACGATGACGAGTAGCAGCGGCCAGGATGATGCCAACATGTGCAGAAGGCAACCCGGCAGAGATTGAGGGTGATCGGCGCCGTATGCCTGCAAAACTCGAGAGGCAGCCAGGATGACGGTGGGAAGTACACCTAGCGCCTCCCTGGGAACGAGGAGGTGGCTCAACTGGGTTGTGGCCTGATGCAGATTCTCATAGAAAACAAAAATCCCGAGCCCAATGAGGGCTGTTCCTGCGATTGATTTGGTACGTCCGAATGTCTGTTGCATTGCCATACCCTCCTCTTTAGGGCGTGTCGCTAGCCTCTACTTACTCGTCGAGCGAGGGGTCGGAAGATCGACAAGGATCGGATATTTTTTCGAGGTATCGGCCAAGCTTCAGGGGCGCGTTGGCTTTTTCGGTCTCGCGGTGATGTTCTGGACGGGTTGTTCTGGACGGTTGATCGGCTACTCCCCGTGAGCCCCATTCGCCTATTAATGAAACTCATCGTTCCTGCGACCAGAAGAGAGATTCCATCGAAAGAAGCCCCGATTAGCATTTTCCCGCCTTAGTAACTAGCACCAACATTTTCGGATAAAGCAAAGCGCTCCGGAACATCAAAAAGCCACCGGATGGTGGCTCTTTGGCTCAAGGTTGCGTGGTCCTAATCCAGTGAAACGCCAAGTTTCTCGCGAAGAACGGCTTTGACGCGTTTGAGATCTTCTTTCATGAAGGTGAATTCTTCCTCGATGTCTGTCAGCCGCTTCAGGAACTTGTCGATAGTTTTGGTCAATTCATCCAGACTCTTTGCAAAACGTTCTTCCGTCTTTGCCAGGCGTTTGTCGACAGCAGCCAGGATTCTGATTTCTTGTGCGATGAATCTTTCCTCCATCCGTTTGTCCTGAGCGGCAAAGCCCTCTTCAATCCGTTTATCCTGACCGGAGAGTTTCTCATCCACGGCCTGCAAAATAACGGATGTCTGCTCCGTCAGCAGTTTCTCGATCTGCGGAATTATGGACGACTGCCCTTTCTTACGATGTATAGGTGTTGATTTGGTCATGGAAAGCGGGTTAGAAAGGCTTGTACCTTCAGTATAGGTGGATGGTAGAGGCTGTCAACGTATGGTGTGCCACTCGTTTCCCATAGGTAGGCCAAGTGTGTAGTATGGAGCGGCCTATATTTAGGTGCGGTGCAAATACACGTGGAGGGGGATCTGATGGCGAATATCGCCGAGATGGTGAAGGAGCTTCAGCAGGAGCGAGACCGGTTGGACCAGGCTATTGGTGCCTTGGCGCAACTAGCGGGAATAAGTAACACTTCGTCCGCACGAGGCGGAGCGAGTGGGCCGCGTCGGACTCTGTCCATAGCTGCGCGGAGGAAAGTTTCGCTCGCGCAGAAGGCTCGGTGGGCAAGACTGCGAGCGGAGAACTCTGCGAAAGGTCAACCTAGCACGGTGAACCCCGGCAAACGAACTATGTCGGCAGCAGCCCGAAGGAAGATTGCGGCGACACAACGGGCGCGCTGGGCAAAGCTGAGAGCGCGGCAGAAGAAGGCCGCGTAGTCCGGGTAGCCAGAGCAAAAAGAAAGGAGAGCGGGAATACCTCGTGTGCTCTCCTTTTTTAATCCTGAGCCCTGCTGCGCGATCTAGGTATCCAAAGGATCATGGTGTTCCGTAGCTTGAGGCTGCGAGCAAAGAGTGGATCGTTTCGGAATCACCTTTTTGGGTCCGATTCTCCCGGATTCAGCCGCGCAACCAGTTCGGTCATGGTGTAGTGCACAAATTGCGACCCCAGTTCAGTCAGCACATACGACTTACTGTCCTCGAACGCAGATTCCATAGTGTTGGAGGCAGCCGTCCGTCGTGGCGGCCTCCTCTTCTTGATGAATCTTCCAAGGCCATCCGATTCCCTTGGTTGCCGGATCACTCCGCCCGTTGAGAGATCTCGAATCAACATTCTATAGAGGTCCGCCTGGGCAGAATCATCTCGTGGAACAGGTTCCCCATAAACAGCCACCCAAATGTCGTACCTCGTCGGCCCCTCATTTTTGTAAATCTCACGGACGACCGCTAAGTGCGCTTCGTGGTAGGTGTCCAGCCAATTCAGAAACAATCTGACGATGTCATCATCAGCAACTCTCGTGCCAGCCGCATTTGTGATCAGCTGCACGAGCAGCCGACGTTTTTCGTCAGTGTCCGCCTCATCCCATTGCCGAAACGTTTTGCGAACCAGCGTGAGATATTGCTCACTGGTTAATTCTCGCCTCAACTTCTTCGCCGAAACTCTCAAGTCTGAACACTATCTGCTCAAGCGTCCTCCGCAACTCTTGCAGTTTCTCTTGATGTTCCTGCAGCCACTCCCTGAGCAGATCATCTCGCTGGCCTTGGGACTCTCCGTCTCTAAACCTACCAGTGGCCGACGAAGCGGCTGCGATTACCCCTCCTACCCAGGGGATACTCCCCAGTGCCGCAAGCGCGATGGCCTCAAAAATTCTTTGCCTTCGTGAAGGGGTGGACAGCTCGATCTCTGCCTTGATGGACTCTATGACATAATCGCGTGGCACGAGCTTGTCGTTTTCGTCTCCCATGCGGCATAGCATAACATCGTGTTGAATGTTGCCGAATCGGAGCTATACTGTGCAATAAATTGGGAGAAGCAGATGGAATTTACGCCGGGAGATGTTGTCCAGCTGAAGTCAGGTGGCCCACCGATGACCGTGGAGCGGCTGGGAAAGACAGGTGAAAACGAAGAAGTCACCGTGTATTGCACCTGGTTTGAACAAGTTGGTAAACGGCAAGAGCTCCATAGGGAGTCGTTCAGCCCCGTTGTTCTTGAAAAATATGAGCCTTCTTTTGGAGTGATTTCAACATCGGTTTTTTAAGACTAAGCATTCCCTGGCTAACTTTATCCTCATTAGGCGTTGTCTCCAAGGACGATGATCGTGGCGAGCGTGTCCACGGATCATGGCGTTTGCTGGTACCTTTCCTTCTCTAGTCGGTTTGCTGCTTCCCACACGCAATAGTCTCGCCTGTGGCAGAAGCAACAACCGAGTGCAGTCACTCCGCGTTTCTCCTAAATTTCAGCAGGACGCCGCTCTATTTCGTTATGGACAACGCGAATGTATGGTCGGTGCCATCATCCAACCGAACGACAATCTGATGAGCACCGAGCGTAAGCCCTTTCAGGCTCAAATCAAAGACATATTGCTGCGCTAGCCGATCATATCGGAATGCGTTGCCCATCGTGGACCCCCCGCTGCTGACGCCCGGGCTACCATCTACATAAACGGCCGCCGTGGCAGTACTCACTACAGTTCGGTTCGCATCGTAGAGGACAAACTTAAGAGGAAACGTGCTGCCCTGTTTAACCTTGACCGCACTGGAGGGAGGTGAAATGCCGACAAATACATACACCACACGATAATGGACCACCAATGTGCTCTGATTATTTGCATTATCTAGCGCCGTAATCGTGTACGATTTTGCGCCCACTGTCGCAGTATCGAGGACCGACACGGACGCAAGGCACTTCAGCATGCCCGATGTTGCATCAGCACAATGGAATGACGGCGCCACGCCGAACTGATGCAAGATGACGGTGCGCCCTTCATCCGACGACGCTATTGTCGGGACCGTTGCATCGTAATTGAGCGAGAATGTGCCCGCTCCGGTGTTCCCGGCTACATCAGTGCAATGCCTGGTCAATATTGCTGACGTAGTATCCGGACCGGAGTAGGTTACAGGCACGTCACAAGAAGCTACGCCGGTTCCACCGTGATCATCGCCAATCCAGGAGATTGTGACCTGGTGGTTATACCACCCAGCCTGACTGTCCGGTGATCTGTCGGGTACTCCGGTAACCGTGGGAGCGCTGACGTCATCGGTGGAGGAAAAGGTCGCGCTTGATACGCCTTCGGATGTTCTCACTCCATCCGTGGCCACTACCTTCACCAGAAGTGAATGAGAGATCACGTTGCTTGGCATTACAAAACTGAAATGCGTATCGGTGAGGTCAAGCGCGAGGGGAGCCCAAGTCAATCCACCGTCCGCGCTGAGCAATACAGCGTAGTGTAGCGTGTCTCCGGGGTTCGCTATCGATCCCTGCCACGTAACGTCGACTGTTTCGCCGGCGAGCTTAAGCTCGCCTCCATTCGGTGCGATTACTTGTACTTGAGGTGCATTCCCCGCCACGATCCGTTCGAGCAAGGATATGCCCGACAGCTCCAGAACAATTTTGCTTGTTCCTGGAACTTCCGGAATTTTCAGCGAGAGTGCCGCGGCCACTGAATCGGTTTCAGAGAAGTGGGTAGGTTCGAAATTTAGGTCAGTCCCAGTGCTGCCAATTACCGTGCCGAAGGCGTCCAAATAAGAGATCATTAGCTGGCCAGCTTGTCCAAGTTGGATCTGGGGCTCCCCGTTAAGCTCGTACCAAGGACCGAACTCCGCCCGTCCGTCGGAAAAGATGAGGCCTCTTAAGAGGATTACTTTAGGATCGGGATTGTCCTTGAGCTTGCTTAACAAGTAGTTGTATGTCGCACTGCTGATCCAACGCGTCCCGCTAAGGGACGCGACCGGATGCATGAAGTCGATGATGCTGTCGGGAATTGTTGTTCTCTCCTCCACGGAGTAACCGGGAGCAGGTATGTTGCAAAGGTGGTTCTTATCAGTGGGTACCGTGCTCTGGCACTCGAGAGGATTTCCCGAGGGAACCCAGCCGTAGCTGTGCGCCATCTCTTGTGCCGTCAAATAGCCCTGTTGCGCTTCTTCAATAAGAGCGCTGAAGACTGGAGGGCTAGCAATGGAGGCGACTCCCACCGCTCCTCCTATGCCCAGATTCCCACCGATAAAGCCATTCCGAACGACTCCGATAGCTTCGGCAAAGTTCCCCATTGCTGCAAGGTCAGACAGATGCGCCATGAGCCGCGGATAATCGAGTTGATTCAAAGGATATGGGGCGGGGTAGACGTCGGGCGCACAGAGAACATTGTCACCGAAGGAAAGATCTTCGTCCCGAACCGTGTGGCCGCCGACCAGCCGCTCACCTGGAAGCGGACCGCCTTTTATCTCACTCATCGGGTAGGCGCGGCGCATGAACAGCTGAGACCGGCTAGCAAGCGGCTTCACATCATCGCATGTTGGGACGTTGAAAGGTGGGGTGTGAGTCTGCTCACCTTGAGTGGTAAGAGGCAGATACAGGATCCGGAATGGTTTCGTTCCCTTAACCGTATAGCAAGCCTGAGCACTGTTGTTGCTAGCATCCCCATCGCCAGGAAGGAAGAGCTGAACATGGGCACACCACTGCGGAGCGGGAGGCATGAGGTCGAAGAAGCCTGACGGAATACCTTCAAGCCGCGGCGGCCAGTAATACGTATTGGAGCCGGGATGAATAGTGATGAAAGTGCCGGAACTGAAAAGAGGTTTCGAGATCACCGGCGCCAACATGGGGTCATCAAAGGTCTGCATCGTTCTTGCGCCCGTAGGGTCATCGGTATTAATGCTAACCTGTACCTGGACATCACTAGAGAAAGTGCTGGTGATTTGAAGCTCTAAGACCGTGCGCTTATCCCGCACCAGTGGTGTGACCCCAAAAACTCCCTGCACAGGGCGCATGCTGACCAAGGCTATATCGGGCGCCTGCGCTCGAGCAGATCCGGCGATCGTTAAGTACAGTGCCACTATCGCAAACGAGCACCGCTCAGCTAGTATTTTTTTTTTGCAGAACATGGGAGTCCTCCTCCCGGTGAGAACCGCGTCAGTTAAACGCAATCAAAACAGCGGTGTTGTGCCCACCCCCCGAAATTGGCGCCGAATGCCTATGCCTGAGCACGAGCGAAACCGACCAGGGCGCTGAGCGACTGAAATTCCTTGGAACGAAACCCCATTTCGGTCAGCCACTTTCTACCTGTCCATCCGCAGTGTCAAGCGATATTTCCACGGCGGCAGCGGCGACGGATCACTGTTTCCAATATCAGGCAATAGTCCCGATTTTGTAACCCGGACATTTCGGCGAAAGACCTTGATCGCGTGAGGATTCGGGGACTCTGATCTGTCGATAAAACTCATCGTTCCTGTGATAAGAGGAGGGATTCCATCGAAACAAACCACGGATTGGGATTTTCAGCGCGCTTAGTAACTAGCATCAACATTTTCGGGAAGAGCAAAGCACTCCAGGACACAAAAAAGACCACCGGATGGTGGCTCTTGTGGCTCAAGGTTGCGCGGTCCTAATCCAGCGCAACACCGAGTTTCTCGCGAAGGATAGCTTTAACTCGTTTGAGATCTTCTTTCATGAAGGTGAACTCTTCCTCGATGTCTGTAAGCCGCTTCAGGAACTTGTCGAGAGTTTTGGTCAATTCATCCAAACTCTTGGCAAGGCGTTCTTCCGTCTTTGCCAGACGTTTGTCGACAGCAGCCAGGATTCTGATTTCTTGTGCGATGAACCTTTCCTCCATCCGTTTGTCCTGAGCGGCAAAGCCCTCTTCAATCCGTTTATTCTGAGCGGAGAGTTTCTCATCCACGGCTTGCAAAATGACGGATGTTTGCTCCGTCAGCAGTTTCTCGATCTGCGGAAGTATCGGCGATTGCTCACTGTTAGGGTGTATGGCTGTTGATTTGGGCATGGAAGGCGGGTTAGAAAGGCTTGTACTTTCAGTATAAGTAGGTGGCCGGCGCTGTCAACGCATGGTGTGGGCGGTCGTTTCCAATAGGTCGGCCCAGTGTGTAGTATGGAGCGGCGTATTTTGTAGGCACGGTGCAAATACACATGAGGGGGATCTGATGGCGAATATCGCCGAGATGGTGAAGGAGCTTCAGCAGCAGCGAGACCGTTTGGACCAGGCTATTGGTGCCTTAACGCCACTAGCGGGAATAATTAAGACTTCGTCCGCGCAAGGCGGAGCGGGTGGGCCGCGTCGGACTCTGTCCGCAGCTGCGCGGAGAAAAGTTTCGCTCGCGCAGAAGGCTCGGTGGGCAAGACTGCGAGCGGAGAATTCTGCGAAAAGTCAACCTAACATAGTGAACCCTGGCAAACGAACCATGTCGGCAGCAGCCCGCAGGAAAATTGCCGCATCTCAACGGGCGCGCTGGGCGAAGCTGAGAGCGAAGCAGAAGAAGGCCGCTTAGTCCGGATAGCCAGAGCAAGAAGAATAGCCAGAGCAAGAAGAAAGGAGAGCCGAGTACCTCGTGCTCTCCTTTTTTAATCTTGAGCCCTAGAGCGCGAGATAGGCTGTCCAAGGATCATGGCGTTCAGCGATATGCTTCTTGCGCTGAGTTATTGCCCGCCGATCATAGCGTTATTATTTTTTGACCGGCGTCAGTGGGTGGGTCGGCGCTGGATGTGCACTGACCGGAGATTCAGGCGGCCGCTTGAGCAGGTCAGCCACGCTGGTACCCGATTCTATTTCGCGTTCAAGAGCATCCTGGCTCATCCTCATGGCCCAGGCCACACGTGAGACTCTGCCTTCATAGCGCAACGTCGCATTCGTTTTGCGAATAAAGAGAACAAGATCGCGGCACTCCCCGCACTCTCGCAAATGAGTCGTGATTTCGGCTCGCTGCTCGGGGCTTATGGGATCACCCTGAGCAAAGGGAACGACATCGGGATGTGCAGAGTCAGTCATAATTCTGTGCCCGTAAGACCAAAATCATCGGTCAGGACTTGTCTAAGCTTGGGATAGTCGTCGCTAAACAATCTGGCCACGTATGAATCCGTTGTTCCTATCCGTTTCGCGATCTCGGAAGTTTCCAATTCCTCGACATATCTAAATAAGATGGCATCGGTACTATTCGCATCCTTAATGCTTCCGGCTCGATGCTTTTGCAGGACTTTGCGCAGGATTTCTCGGTGCTCGCGCATTTTAATGATGGGAATAACGGGGTCGGCGAGTTCCCGCTCCAAATCTTCAAACGAGATGTATGTCCTGGGCCCGGCCTTCGCGCGGCCGAACTGCTTCCTTGCCCCTAGTGTTTTAGCTTCGTTCTCGATGATACTTCCCACCCAAGTTTCGAACTTGCTGTCGAATTTGTAGCTACCGAGCTTCTGCAACAGCTTCAGTGATACCTCCTGCGCAACATCTTTTGCGAACTGCGGCGGATACTCCATGGAAGGGCAAAGATTTTTCGCATAAATGATTCGTGGTGCTAGGTCGTGCAGCTTTGTCGCGTACCGTTCCAGCAGCATGGTCTTGCACTTCTCATAGCCTGACTTGTATAGCCGAACCAATTCCTCGTCGCGCAGCTCTCCATCTCCAGTCATTATCTGAACGACTGCGGTGGGGACCACTTCTTTTACCAGTCCCTTCAGCTTCTCTGGGATCTCATCCACCGTGGACCAAGTCTCCGGATGAAATCTCTCGAAAATCTGATTCAGTAGCGTAGTGGTGTAATAAAGTTCGAACTCGCGAGTGGCTGGAGGCATAGCCTCTCGGATCATTGGAAGTATGGACGCCTTATTGGCTTCCCATAGTTGCCGTCGTTTGTTTGCGATGAGCGGTGTCGCGACACGCATGACCAAGCCGAGAACCGCTTTGGTGTCCCCAACGAAAGTTTCAGGGAAATTGCTCCGGATCGACGCTAAAAGCGCGTCATGACTCTCCGCGCTCAACTCTGGATACGTCGTTTTTACCGCCTCGACGATACGGTCGTAATAAGGATCCCAGCTTGAAAGAGCTTTTTGCGGTGCACCCGGCGCCATGGCGCACCATTCTGCCACAAGTTGGGATTCACCGGCACACAAATCCGTACAAATCCATTGCCTCATTTTTCATGTACTTACGAGCACAAACAATGCTTTCCGTGCGCTGCGAAGTCCTTTGTTATACGCTTGGTGGAAGATTCGATTCCCATCTCCCACCCCATTGTCGCTTGATTGAAGCAGCGATGTCGGGCTGTGGCTCGGCGCGCTTTGAAGCAGACTATTCAAAGTCAGACGACAATTCTCCGCCATAATGCCTCACCACCAATGCCGCTACGCGTGCAACGTCGTTGTGTAATGCTGCCGTTCCTCCGCGATGGTGTCCGGTGAAGACGACCAGGACAATCGGCTGATCCTTTACCCAGATGATTCCAACATCATTCGCAATGAATGGCTGACCATCGCCGGTCTTATGTGCGATTCGCACGTCCTTTAGATATCGGGGAAACCGGTCGTTGACCTGTTGCTTCTCCATGATATTTAAGATTAGTTCGCTGGCATCTTTGGACACGAGTTTGCCAGAAGCCATCATTTCCAACAGCCGACCGATCTCCTTGGTCGTGCTGTGACCGAAGAAAATGCCAGCATCATAGATGGTATGCCCGAATGCTTGCTCGACCTGAGCCTGACTGTACTTGCTGAATGGGAAGTTAACCGTCTGATCTCCGCGCGCATTTCGATAGCGGGCATCAAGTGTTCCTAACCACGTACGGTCCCAATCTAAATCTGAGAACTGTATTGAGGTGTTGGCTAGCCCGAGGGCATGCATGTAAGCGGTGACCTGCGCGCGGCCTAGTTTGTCTGCCAGCAAATCCGTCGCTTCGTTGTCGCTGGTGATAATCATCAAAGTCAGCAAATCTTTGATGGTGGGACTCAAACCCGGTTCGAGCGCATAAAGCACGCCCGAAGGTAGCCTCTCATCTGCAGCCCTGGTGATAATGCGATCGGAGAGTGAAAGTTTTCCCGACTCCACCTGGTGCATGAGTTCGGCGGCAATTGCCAGCTTGATAACGCTGAAGGTTTCGTACACTTTGTCCGAATCGA